>OUNM011054354.1_pt1 | contig 34007 bp, 26 predicted proteins | sample 1769961 | NCBI WGS metagenome assembly OUNM01 (sample SAMEA3914820, study PRJEB12502) | metagenome | biome: forest; material: soil | place: USA | collected 2012-03-12 | depth 0.3 m | reverse complement strand
TTGGCCGCGTGCTCCCGCGAAATGAGATGGCGCTCCACCAGCACCTGCTTTTCCAGTGCGGAAAGATCCTGTGAATACACCGAAAAAGGCGCCGGATCATTCATCTCCGACAGCGCCTCCACGTGCGGCTTGATGGCATCCAGAATCTGCAGGCGCTCGGTCTTTTTCGCCCAGCCCGGGAAAGCAAAGTTTTTCAAATTTCGCGCCAGCCGCACCCGGCTGGAAACCACGATCTGGTGATGCGGCCCCTCTCCGCGCAGCCATTCGCCCGGAGTATTCAGGATATTATGAATCGGCATGGGAAAACGGGGTTATGTCTCCACCTCAAAGCCACGAATCTGATCGCGAATCTGCGCCGCCGACTCGTAATCCTCTTCCGCGACAGCTTTTCGAAGATGGCTGTGTAAATCTTTAAGCTGCTGCTCCCGCTCGATGGAGCGCTGCATGCGCGAGGGAACTTTGCCGACATGCGAGGTACCCTTGTGCATCCCTTTGAGGAGCGACTGCAATCCTTCGGCAAAAGTCTCGTAGCACGAAGCACATCCCAAGCGGCCCGTCTTTTTGAAATCGGCCTGGCTGAAGCTGCACACCGGACAGCGCTGCATCCCACCGCCGCGCTCCATCTCCTGGGCAGCGCCCAAGCCGAGCAGTTTGTCCGCGAGAGAAAAGCCAAAGGGATCGGTCACTCCATTTTCTTTGGAGCACGATTCGCACAGATTCACCTTTTGGAGTTTACCCCCGACGATTTGGGTGAAGAACACCGTAGCTTGGTTTTTCTTGCAGACGTCACAGATCATGTTGCGCGGGGGTTCGTGGAACTGTTCCTCTTTCCGGGACGCAAATCAACCCCTGAGGAAAAATCTGCGTGAAGAATTGCCGTCGGTCAAAAACGCGCGAAATGCTCTCGCCACGTTTCCGCGGGCAAATCTTGCGCTTAATAAATCTCTGCTCCCGTACTCTGTGTGATCTCGCGGAAACGCTTGATGATGCGCTGCGTGATCGGACCAGGCCGGCCATCGCCAATCACTCGCGTGTCGAGCTTGATCGCGGCAATCACCTCCGCCGCGGTTCCCGTGAGGAAACATTCATCCGCGATGTAGATGTCATAACGCGCCATCTCGGCCTCGCGGATCGGAATGGAGAGCTCCTCACAAATCTCAAACACCACCTGGCGCGTCACCCCGCGCAACCCGCCTGCATAAATCGGCGGTGTGAGAATCTCTCCGCGCTTTACCACAAACACATTGTCGCCCGTGCACTCCGCGACGAAACCTTCTTCGTTTAACATCAAGCCTTCGTCGGCGCCCGCATTGTTCGCCTCGATTTTGGCCATGATATTGTTGAGGTAATTGAGCGACTTCACCGCGGGGCTCAGGGCCGCCGGGGAAACACGGCGCGTGGCCGTCGTCACCATCACCATGCCGGTCTCGTACTTTTCCGGCGGATAAAGCTGAATGGTCGCGGCGATGACGATCACCGAGGCCTTGGGACAACGATCCGGGCTCAGGCCGAGATTTCCTTTTCCCCGAGTCACAAGTAACCGGATATATCCGTCGCGCAGATTGTTCTGCCGGATCGTCTCGATGACCGCCTTCTCCATTTCCTCGCGGGAAAGAGGAATCGTCAGGCAGATGGCGCGCGCTGATTCCCACAGTCGATCGAGATGTTCCGCAAATCGAAAGATCCGCCCACTGTAAAAACGGATGCCTTCGAAGATGCCATCCCCGTAAAGCAAACCGTGATCAAACACCGAAACCTTCGCTTCAGTTTCGGGATAAAATGCACCGTCGATGTAGATTTTGAGCATCATCAGAAAGGGGTAGAGAACAAATCAGAGAAACCGCTTCTGAAAAATGATTTTTTAGAAATCCCGCGAAAAAAAAGCTTCAATAGCCCCTTTACACCCGGGTCTTCGTGATTACCGTCCGGGCCTGCAAAGAACTGGAGGAAAACTGACACCCCATGAAATGGCTCATCGTAATAATCGTAATCGGCGGACTCGGATATCTCGGCTACACGCATCAGGATGAAGTGATGACGCAGTTCGCGAAGATTCGCGCTCAGATCACCGGCGCTCCCGCTGACTCGCCTGTCGTGCCTACCGCTCCGGGCTCTCCAGGGGCGTCGCCGGCCGCACCGGCCACCAAGCCATTCGAATCCAAAATCGCTGATACAGCCGCGGCTCCCGGCGAAAAGCACGTCGCCCCTCCGGGAATTTACTACATGACTGAGCGGGTGAGCGCTTCCACCAATAACGGCATCGTCGCCGTGAGCCCCTCTGAGCAAGTAACTTTACTGGGGCGCCCTTCTCCTGGTCGCATGAAGGTCATGCGCGGGACCGACACTTTCGAAATCAAAGAATCTCAAGCGACCAACGACCTCGATCTGGCGCGTGAGATCGAGAAGAAGGAATTTGTTGCTCACGGCGGCAAATTGTAAGTAGCGCCCGAAGGCGGGATGTGCCAAAACCCGCCGCATGACTGAAACCGAGGCTTGCATCGCGCTGAACATGGTCCCGAACCTGGGACCGGTGCGGCTGCGCAAGTTGCTGGAAGTGTTCGATTCTCCGGAGCGCGTGCTCTTGGCCAGAGCCGCCGAACTGCGCACGGTGGACGGAGTCGGGCAAGAGGTGGCCGAGGCGATCTCCACCTGGCAGCAGCACGTCGATCTTTCCGCCGAGTTGAAACGCATCGAAGAATTCGGCGCGCGGGTGATCACGCGATCCTCGTCGGAATATCCACGCGAGCTGCTGACCATTCATAATCCGCCGATCCTGCTTTACGTGTGGGGATCTCTGACCGAGCAGGACCAGCGCGCCATCGGCATCGTCGGTTCACGAAAGACCAGCCACTACGGCCTCGAATGCGCGAAAAAGCTCTCCTACCAGCTCGCCTACGCAGGACTCACGGTCGTCAGCGGCCTGGCCCGCGGAATCGACACGGCAGCGCACCAGGGAGCGCTCGCCGCAAAAGGGCGCACGGTCGCGGTCATTGGCTCCGGGCTCATGGATCTTTATCCGCCGGAAAACCTCGCCCTCGCTGAAAAAATCGCCGCTTCCGGTGCGGTGGTGAGCGAATTCCCCATGGAATTTCCCCCGACCCCCCAGACTTTCCCTTACCGAAACCGCATCGTCGCCGGATGGGGTTCAGGAACACTCGTTGTGGAGGCGGGATTGAAGAGCGGCGCGTTAATCACGGCCAATCAAGCTCTGGAAAATGGGCGGCTGGTTTATGCCGTGCCTGGGCCGATCGATCGCCCCACGTCCCAAGGTTGCAACCGTCTCATTCAGCAAGGCGCAAAACTAGTCACGGGCGCTTCGGATATTTTGGATGATCTGAATCTGCTTCTTCCTGCCAGCCCTTCCGAGCGGCCCGCTGCGCTTGCGTCACCGCTTTCGGTCAATGATGAAGAGGCTGCGATCCTCAAAGTACTGCAAGAGGGAGAAGTGAACCTAGACCAGATCGTCACGGAGACGGGACTGTCCGCCTCCAAAGTTTCTTCCACGCTGTTCTCGATGGAACTCAAGCGCCTGGTAAAGCAACTGCCCGGACAGCGTTTTGTGAAACTAGTCTAATCTGAGCTCATTCATTTCGGTCCCTTGTCGGCGCTCTTTGCAGGATACGCTTCCAGCAAAGCGACAGAACCGGTCTCCAAAAAGGATTTGCAGTTGGAGATCACCTTTGGCCAGCCTTCAGAAACCGCAGCGATGAATTTCGAGGGTTGGCACTCAATGCTATGGGTAAGGGACAGCTTAACCGCCGACCCACATGGTTCCAGATCCATGATACAGCGTGACTGGCCTTCAACCTTGAACTCGGGCTTATTCTCATGCTGCCAGCGAATCACGAGCCGCCGCGGCGGCTCGGCTTCGACAATCTCGCCGACGTCGGTGACGGTGCCGTCTGCATATACTAGCTTCCACGAAGCCCCCGCTTTCCACTGGCTCTCACAATGACAGCCAAACCAATATTGCTTCATGCACTCCCCATCGGTCAGCGCTGACCAAAGCTTTTCCGGGGTTGTGCGGATATAGCTCACGTAAACAAAAGTCGTTTTATCCATGCATCTTATCGAGTCATCGACCAAATTATTTTTTCTTGCCTGAAGCGTCACCACATTGCTCAGCAAACATATCCAGGAAGTGGCTCCAGCCTTTCTCATGGCCCCTTCCCTCATCCGTATCGGGAATGCCCGAATGCACCAGGTTCATCAAGGTTTCCTTCCCCTTCTTCTGAAAGGTCACGGTGAGAATGGATTCCTCCCCAAGGGTATGGCGTGACATCCAGGTGAGACGAATTCGAGTGGGGCGCTCGACCTCGGTAAATTGTCCGTAGTGAGGTTTTCCTCTCACGAGCCAATACCAAAGAGCTTCCACCTTCGGATCGAAAATCAGCTTTTCGTGCTCATGCCACGGAGTTCCGGGTGTTTCTGGATTCAACCATGCGTCGAACACTTCTTCCTGCGGAGCAGGGATGGTGCGCTCAAATTTAAGTTCCAGCGTTTTCATTGCTATCTTCATGACTTTTTTCGTCGTTCTTTTTGTTTTTAAAATACTGCTCGAATTGATCGAGGCGCTCGCTCCAGAACTGCTCGTACTCGTGCACCCAGCCCGCGACTTGCCGAAGCGGTTCTGCCCGAAAAGAGATCAAAACCTCGCGCCCCTGCTTTTTGCGTTCGATGAGCCCCGCTCGGTCCAACAGCTTCAGATGCTTCGTCACGGCATTCAGGGCGGTGTCGAAGGATGTCGCGATATCCGTGAAACGAGCCGGTCCCAAAGCGAGTTGGCTGATGATGGCTCGCCGCGAAGGGTGCGATATGGCCGTTAGCACGGCACTGAGTTGATCCATGCCACTTATTACACCATAAGGTGTAATAATCGGCAAACTTTTTTTGCTGAATTCTGCTCTGCCCCGCTTTCCCAATCATCCCCTCTGTCATCCAGACGGATCGGCTTTCGCGATACGTCCAAGAGGCACCCCTCCCATTCGCGGTCTCCACTTTTTAGTGGCAATGTTCCTGTGAACCGCTAAATCCCCGGACCTCTCACTCTCAAACCGCCAACCACCAACCGTCCTCCCGCTTGTCCACCAAGACCCTTGTCATTGCCGAAAAGCCCAGCGTCGCTGGGGACATTGCCCGGGCGTTGGGAAAGCTCGAACGGCATGGAGACTTCTTTGAGAACGACAAATACGTCGTTTCCTCCGCCGTAGGCCATCTGTTGGAACTGATCCCTCCAGCCGGGTCCGAACCCAGCAAGGGAAAATGGAAGATCGAAAATCTTCCCTCCCTTCCCCCGGAATTTGATTTGGCACCGATCGACAAGAACGCCGGCCGGCTGGCGGTCCTGAAAAAACTGCTCAAGCGCAAGGACGTGGAGGAAGTGATCAATGCCTGTGACGCGGGCCGGGAAGGCGAATTAATCTTCCGCAACATCATCAAAGCGACAGGGACCAAAAAGCCGCTCAAGCGTCTCTGGCTGCAATCGATGACCCCCGAAGCCATCCGCACGGCCTTCGGCAATTTGCGCTCCGATGACGAGATGCATCCGCTCTCAGACGCCGCCGTGAGCCGCAGCGAGGCGGATTGGCTCGTAGGTATCAATTCAACGCGCGCCCTGACCGCTTTCAACTCGCAAGGCGGCGGCTTCCAGAAGACCACCTCAGGCCGCGTACAGACGCCCACACTTGCCATCCTGGTGGAGCGGGAAGAGCGTATCCGGAATTTCAAGGAGCGCACTTATTTCGAGGTGTATGGTGATTTCGGGATCTCCACCGGCACCTATCGCGGACGGTGGTTCGACCCAGGATTTAAGAAGGGCGCAGACGAGGATACCCGCGCAGAACGCATTTGGGAGGAAGCCAAGGCCAAAGCCATCGCCGCCAAGTGCGAAGGCAAGCCGGGCATCATCGAGGAAGAAAAGAAGCCAGCGACGCAAGCGCCTCCCCTGCTCTACGATCTCACCACGCTTCAGCGAGAAGCCAATACGCGCTACGGCTTCCCCGCTCGGATGACGCTCCAGATCGCCCAGGCGCTCTACGAAAAGCACAAGGCGCTTACTTATCCGCGTACCGACTCGCGCTACCTGCCAGAGGATCACCTCGCCACGGCCCGGCATGTCATGGGCTCCTTCAGCGACCCGACTCTTTCCGTTCACGCGGATCGCGCCATGGCGGAGGGCTGGGTGAGGCCGAATAAGCGCATCTTCAACAACGCCAAAGTGAGCGATCACTTTGCCATCGTGCCCACGGGCACCGCAGCCAAAAGCCTGGACGAGCGTGAGCAGAAGATTTTCGACATGGTGGCGCGCCGCTTCATCGCGGTCTTCTTTCCTGTGGCGCAGTTTGAAATCACCACGCGCATCACCACGGTGGAACAGGAAAAGTTCAAGACCGAGGGCAAAGTGATCACCGATCCCGGCTGGCTCGCGGTGTACGGCAAGCAAATCGAAAACGAAGAAGGCAGTGACAAAACGATCATCGCCATCAAACCCGGCGAGAATGCCAAGACCGAGGCGATCGAGGTGAAGGAATGCGTCACGAAGCCGCCGGCTCGTTTTTCCGAAGCCACGCTGCTTTCCGCCATGGAGGGCGCCGGCAAGCTGGTCGATGACGAGGAGTTGCGCGAAGCGATGAGCGAGCGCGGTCTCGGCACCCCCGCTACACGGGCTCAGGTGATCGAAGGGCTGATTTTCGAAGGATACCTTCTGCGACAGGGCAAGGAGCTCTTTGTCACGCAAAAAGGGATTTCACTCATCACCTTGCTGCGCAATCTCCACGCCGAAACGCTCACCAAACCGGAGCTGACCGGTGAATGGGAGTTCAAGCTCAAGCAAATGGAGCGAGGGAAGCTCTCCCGCACGGCCTTCATGGACGAGATCCGGCAACTCACCACGGATATCGTCGGCAAAGTGCGGACGGGCATGGGACAGGAAGTGCGCGGCGAATTTCATCCACTGGTGGTGAAATGTCCGCGCTGCGGCGGCGGCCCTTACAACGAAAGCTTCAAAGCCTATGAATGCGCCAACGGCTGCAAAACCATCGTCTGGAAAATGATGGCTGGCCGCGAGTTTGAGCGCGACGAAGTCGTCAAGCTGCTCAGCGAAGGAAAGGTCGGACCGCTCGAAGGTTTCCGCTCAAAGCTGGGCCGCGCTTTTGCCGCCGTCGTCGTGCTCGACGAAAAGGGCGAATGGAAACAGAGGTTCGATTTCGAGAAAGATGAACTGGCTGAAGGAGAAGCGCCCGTGTGGGTGAATCCCGAGCCGCTCGGCACCTGCCCCGTCTGTCGTGAAGGAAAGGTGTACGAGTCGGAGAATGCCTACATGTGCGAGCGATCCGTGGGAAAGAAATGCACGTTCCGCATGGGCAAGAAGATTCTGCAAAAGGACATCCCGCGCGAGCAGGCCGTCAAACTAGTAAGCACCGGCAAGACGAGCCTCATCCCCCGCTTCATTTCCAAAAAAGGAAAACCGTTCTCCGCATTTCTGGTGCTGGAAGAAAAAGGCAAGGTGGGATTCGAATTCGAGAAGCGCGAGCGCAAGCCGGCCAAGAAGAAAGCGCCGCCGAGCGAAAGCAAGGCAACGCCGGAAGATGGCGGCGGTGAGAGTGCTGGTTAAGTTAAACGAATGACGAAGGCTCTGAAAATAGTTGAAGCCTTCAACATAGAGGGCAAGGGCACCGTCATTATTGGGAATCCGGAGATCGAGGAGTCTCGAATTTCAAGAGGCAGCGCCATTTGCTTGCGCCGTACTGGGCAGGAGGACTCTGATTTTGAGGTACTCGACCGCGAGTTACTGCGTAATGATTGGTCTCCACATAAGCCGAGGTTGCTCGCTTTGTTGATTTCGCAGGAGCGTCTCGCGAGCGCCATTCCAAGAGACTCAGAATTATGGTTGAAATTGTAGATTCGTCTAACGATGTGCCGCAGCGAACCTGGCGATCGCGCTCCGGCCGCAATCGAAACGTCCCACGGGCCGGTTCGCTGACTTTTGTCGTTAGATATTAATCTACTCCCGAAGTTCCCGCCGATGCTGGAAATCCATGAATTGCAGCCTACTGCGGGATTAAGTGGATATAGTCGATGGCGATTCCATATCCCGTGCTGCTCGCGTTTTTCCCGGTGACGGTGAAGCGGAAGGCTTTGTCGCTGGAGGTCCCGGGTGTCCACGTGCCGAGGTCGACTTCGGTGAAGTCCTCATTCACGTTATATTGGTCAACCGGCGAGCCGACGTTTGTTGGAGACCCGAGTTGATCCGCGCGCGATATGGCAAGCTGCCATTGACCCTTGTTATTCCAGTTTTTGAGACCGACGCGGATATCATAGGTGGCGATCGCTATATTCGGCACGTTGAACGTGATCGACTGGCCTGTGGCCGTGGCGTCGAAATAAGCCCCGCTGTTATTGCTGAAACGGCCATCATCCGCCGTGCGGTAAGTGATGCCTGCGGTCTGGGTAATCACGTTGAGCGTCTCCGCCTCGTACCAGGAAATCACGCCCTGACCGTAGAAGGTACCGCGTCCATTGGTGCCGACGAAGACGCGGCCTGCCGTTTGCCAGCTCCCCGCGATGGCCATGGGCGTGTCTCCGAGGCAGTTGTTTGATGCTTGAATGTTGATCCAGGAGGCGCCGAGGTCGGGCGAAACGTAGATGCTATCGACAGTGTCGCCGTAGGTGCGGCCAAAGAGATAGATCGCCGCGGGGCCGCCGTTGTTGATCGGTTTACCGAAACCGAACTGCCACGCGCGGTTGACGTTCCCTAGCTTGCTCCAGTGCACGCCTCCGTCCGAAGAATGATAGAGCCCTTCCACGTTCCCATCACGCGTCCCGTTGTTGTAGTTAGTGTTATCATAGTCCACGGAAAGCCAGAGGTCGCCGGCAACATCGGGGCGTGCGCCGAGAATCCACGAGTCGATCCAGGTCGTGGGCAGGCCGCTCTGCGATACGGCGGAAAACGACTGGCCGCTATTCGTGCTCGCATATAACACGCCCGACGACGATGCGTCATTAAAGTAATAAAACTTGCCTCCGATGGAGCCGTCGGCGACCAGATTCTTGTGGAAGCTGGAGTGCGAGGGTGGCGTGGGCAGGCCGCTGCAGGTTTGCCAGGTGCCTCCACCGTCTGTGGTATATAGCCACGGTGAGTTATCCGTGAGTGAACTCGGCCAGCTATTTCCCGTCGAGTCGCTCGAATAATCGCTGCTGCAAATCACCACCATATTGTTTCCGTTAGTCGGGGAGACTGCACAGCATCGGGGATAATGCGTCGTGGGGAAGCCGCTCAGGCGCGACCAGTTCGCCCCACCATTGGTTGATTTCATGACATTGAGACCGTTCCTCCCGGCCGTATTCTGCGCCCCGATGCGAAGCATGTTCTGTGGATTCGTCCGCTCATAATCCAGCATCCAGGTATGCCCATTCCACGTTCCGGTGACACCGAGGGCATGGCTCGGGCAGACATCGAGGGTAGTGGAACTGAAGGCAAATCCGTCGTCGTCCAGGCTGCCGATGAGAACTTCATAGGTGCCGCTGGGAGGAGCGATGATGCCGTTGACGCAATCTTCTTCATGATTCACCTCCTGCTGAACCCACGCCACGGAGGAGGCGTTGTAATTGGTCGTCCGCCAGGAGTTGCACCACAGCGTTCCAGAATTGAGCGGATCAAATGCGAGGCAGCTCGTCCACATCGAACCCCAATTACTAAACCATGGAGCCGTGCTGTCCTGGGTATTGCTGAGCAAGGTCCAGTTCGTGCCGGTATTCGTCGTGTGATAGATTTTCTCGCTGCCCGCGAACGGTTCCGTTGTGCCGACGAATATCTCGGAAGAATTGGAAGGGTTCACCGCGAGACCGCAATAGACCGCGGCAGATCCTCCGGGCGTAAAGTTCGTCCATGCCCCGCTATTCCATTTGCTCACTCCGGAGCCATGCGTGTACCAGGCGCTGCCGCTGCTGGAAACCTGGATGCGCCGAGGGCTGGTATTGCCGCCAATGGAAGTGAATGTAGCACCGTGGTCCGTGCTTCGATAAACCCCGGAACCGGAGACCCCGACATAGACCACCCCGTTTTTCGCAGGATCAAACGCGACCGTCTGAACCCCATAGCTATCGGCAGCCGTGGGAACGCTCGTTACTTGAGACCAGCTGCTTCCACCGTTGCTCGAGCGCCAAAGCCCCTGGTTTCGCGATCCAAAAAGAACAACACTGCTGTTTCCGGGATCAACCTGGAGCCTCTCGCCCGCCCAGCGGCGGTCACCGTTTCCGGACATCTGGATATTAGACAATCCGGCTTGCGTCCAACTGTTCCCGCCGTCGGTCGATTTAAAGACGGCGCCCGTTGAACGCCCGGCTGCATAGTAGAGCGTATTCGCATTCGAGGGATCGATGGCCAGCGATTCGCATTGGAAGTAATCGCGTTGATCGAAGGTGAGAAAGTCTGTCAGGGGTATCCAGCGCGAGTTTGTGCGATCCCATTTAAAAACGCCTCCCACATCGGTGCGAATGCAGACCGTGCCCGAAGGATGAACAATCACGCCCGTGACCAGGCATTGCGCGCCGCTCACCGCGACGCTTTTCCAGACGCGATCGGCGGCCTTGGCGGAAGACGGCGCGCCAGCGTAGGTTAACACAAAGCTCGCCGCGAGCGCGGAAGTGATCAGCCCATGCCAAAAGGCGCGTGTGACCCGGGCGAAATTGCCGGGAAAGTTTTTGCAATGAACGCCGCCGGCGGTGGGAACGTTTGCGGGTAATGAATGGATGCGGACAGCCGCCGAAGCGGCAAATAGTAGCTTCATGGTTCTGCTTGGGGAAACATAGTTAACTGACGGGGGAACCCTTGCGCGGAAGTAAGCCGCGCCCGAATAGAGCGAGTCTTGCGCCTCACGCATTCACCGGCAATCCGGTTTTCAGTGTACAGTACAACGACTGAGCTGGAGATTTGCTTTGATTAGCCTCAAAGCCGGGATAGATCAGCCGCAGATGCTTTCGGATCGAGGGAATCGCTAAAAAGGCTCGGTCGCGCGGAACATTAGTGTTCATTCGTAATCACCATCCGTGGCGATCCGAGTCATCCGTGGTTCATCAAATCAGCGTCACCTCCATGAACTAACTGCGATATTACGGAGAGGAGAGATCTTGACCGCGGATTACGCGGAATTCAAGGATGGGTGTCACCAGGGCAGTTGGAGAAATTCGAAAACTTATAACCTTAGTTTGTGCGACCCGCTCCATCTTGCGGATTCAAATCCGTTTTCGGACTCACCCGACGGGTAAATCTTTAAAAGCCTTTGATTCAGTGTCTTCCTTCCCTAAATGAGAGGTTTAAGCCGTTCGCCTGCGCAGCCCATCCCGGTTTTAGGATTAGACCACGAACACCATAGCTGAAGGAAGCGATGCGTGCGAATCCCACAGCCATACCGCAATGCTAGCTACTCTCTCTTCCACCCAGGAATCGCCGCGCGGCCGCCGACTTCGGTTTCGCTATCGATGATTTTGCCTGTGCCGGTACGCGCTTCTTCGATGAGACGTTGATCGATGGGATCGCGGTCCCACGGGCGCGCGCCGGCATTGGCGAGGACCCACTCGGGCACTTCGGCAGCGGGGCGTGCGGTGAGACCGGGGATTTCGAAAGGAGCTTTGTCGAGTTTGTTGAGAATCTTGAGTGTATCAGTGTCGGTTGTTACTTGTTCCCACGTGGGCTTGAAACGGATATAGAAGGGCTGTGGTTCGCCTTTTGCATTCTGCACAAGGTCATCGGCGAAATAGGCGTCGCACGCACCCGGGCCAACAAAGAGGGCAAACGAAGCGCTCTTGCCACTATCTTGGCCGTATTTCAGCACATTGCCGGTCACGGAAACGAGACCCCGCTCCCAGGGATGATCGCCCCATTCTTCCGCCACGAGGCCGTAGAGAAATGCCGCGCCGCCAGGGTTGTGAATGAAGTTGTTCACCACCGCACCGTGCACGCCGCCTTTGAAGAGCGGATTGCGCGCGCCATTGCTAATATAGAGGTTGCCGTAGATGAATATGTCCGTGGTGTTGTCGTGAATGAGCGAGCCATTGGAATGCGGGCCTTTGGCGTGTGAGGAATTGCGCAAGCCTTCGGCGATGATGCACTGGCTGAAAGTAACGCGATGCGAGGTGTTTTCGCGCCAGTCTTTCACGGTGGCGCCTTCAAAGCGCGGGCCGGAAGCGCTGCAGTTTTCGTCGGTCGCCCAAGAAAAGGAACAGTGATCGACGATGAAATCATACCCGCCCTGTACGGTGGAAAAGCCATCCACTTCCCAGCCGCTCTTGAGCGCGTGGCCTTCGGCGCCCGGGCGCGCGCGGATGTGGCGCAGGATGACATCGTGCGTCGCGCCGACGACGCCACCATTGGTAATCGTGATCCCCGGACTTGGCGCCGTTTCACCGGCAATGGTGACGTGCGGATTGCGGATGCGGAGGCCGTGCCCCTTCATATCAATGGCGCCGCCAACTTTAAATGTGATGATGCGGGGGCCCTCCGCGTCCACGGCAGCTCTGAGCGAGCCCGGGCCATCGGTATTCAAGTTTTCGACGACGATCATTTTTCCGCCTTCACCGCCTTTGGTCTGCGTCCAGCCGGGTGGGGCGGTCCAGACAGACGGCGCATCGGCGGCGATGACGGGAAGAGCGATGAGTGCGAGAAGGAAGCTCCAGGGAGAGGGTTTCATGGATTTAGTATTTCAATCTCTGCGTTACTTTAACCACTTATCCGCGTAATCCAGAAACGCGTCCCAATCCACCTTCGACATGGAATGCGCTCCTGGCCTAATGAAAAAGCTGAGCCGGCTGGTTTGCAGTTTGCCGACGGCGGGCATTTCGGTGCTGTCGCATCCTTCCCCGGAAACGAGCCGGTAAACGGGATCGGCGGCGCGTACGAGTGCAAATTGCCCCTTGGGGTTCGCCCAGAGATCCTCGGTCGCGGCACATACCAACACCGGACGCGGCGCACACAAAGCAAGTAACTCGTGCTGATCGAAAGGCAGCTTGTCTGTCGCATCATTAAATTGCTTGAAGAAGCTATCAAACCAATGGGGAAAACTAGTATTGATCCGGGTGAGTGTTTCCGCGACGGGGCGGCCCTTTGCCTCCGAAGACAGCTCCACCGGAAGGCGCGAAGGCGCCGTGCCTCCGCAGCCTGCTTGCAGCGGAATGGCCATGGCAAAACGCTCATCCATGGCCGCCGCAAGAATAGCCGTCTTTCCCAGACGCGAGTGCCCAACCGCCGCGACATGTTTCCCATCGATCGCTGGATCTGCCGATAGATAATCCAGAGCGCGCGACATGCACCAAGCCCATGCGCCGATCGCCGCGCAATCGTCTGGCGCAGGAGCATCGGCACGCTCTGCCGGGCGGAAATGTTTAAGCGGCTCCTTTGCCATCTGCGCATCATCCGGCACGACGTCCCAGTAATAGAACGACGCCACGGCGTATCCGCGATCGATCGATTGCTCGATACTCCAATCCTTCACGTCCTTCCCGTGCTCTGCTTCATGGCCGGGCCGCGTCCGAACAAGCGGATCACTCACCAACTGGTTGTTACCCACGAAGTTCATGCCGAGAAAAGCAGGTACCGGTTTTTCCCGATGATTGGGAAACACGAGGAGCAAATGGATCTGCGCATTGGGCCATCCCCACGAGAGCGTGACTTCCCGCAGCGTGGCCTTTCCGTCAAAGGCCTTCGGGTCCTCGCGCTCGACTTTGGACTCCACCTTGGCAGGCGCGGGCGGCAGGAAGCCGTATTCGTAGTGCTGAAAGAGCTGCCGCAGTTCCGTTGCGCGCTTCTCCATCCATTGCTCGCGCGTGGTCACGCGCTCGCCATTACGGAGGACGAGCGGGTCGGGATACGGAGGCTGCGAAGGAAGGCTGGCGGGATCGGGAAAGGGCTCGGCCATGGCGGTGGTGAAGGCAGTGAGAGCGATTGGGAGGAGCGTACAGAGTCGCATAGGGGGAGACTGAGGCAGTGATCAGTTTTCAGTAAGCAGTAAGCCGACGGCCCCGCGCAATCTTAACCGGATTCTTGCGGACAACGGGCCGCCTCAGAATAGCGTGCCACTTCCCGCCATTGAATATCCACGCCGGTATCTGCTATTTTGCCTGACTTTCTAATGACGACACCGACCGATACGCAGCCGACGCCTTCCGATTTCATCCGCGACATCGTCGCCGATCACCTGCGCGCCGGCCAGTACCAGCAGAGCCACACCCGGTTTCCCCCGGAGCCGAATGGCTACCTCCATATCGGTCACGCCAAGTCGATTTGCCTCAATTTCGGGATCGCCCGTGAATTTGGCGGCGTCTGCAACCTGCGCATGGACGACACCAATCCCACGAAGGAAGACGTGGAGTACGTCGATTCCATCATCGAAGACGTGCGCTGGCTCATCGGCGGCTGGGCGGATCACGCCCTCGGCATGAAGCCGAAAGGGAAAACGCCGGAGACCAAAGACGCCGGCGGAAAGCAGGACTTTTTTCTGCCCGCGGTCACGGGTGCAATCCCGCCTTCGGTAGAACCTTTCTTTGCATCTGACTATTTCGATCAAATCCACGAGTACGCGGTGCAGCTCATTCACAAAGACAAAGCCTACGTGGACGATCTTTCGCCCGAAGATACGGATAGCTATCGCCAGCAGGGAAAGAACAGCCCGTTCCGCGATCGGCCAGTTGCGGAAAATCTCGATCTCTTTACACGGATGCGCGCCGGTGAATTTCCGGATGGCGCGCGTACGTTGCGTGCGAAGATCGATATGCAGGCGCCGAATGTCTGGCTGCGCGATCCGGTGATCTATCGCATCCGCCATGCGGAGCACCATCACACCGGCGGCAAGTGGTGCATCTACCCGATGTACGATTTCGCGCATTGCCTCAGTGATTATATCGAAGGCATCACGCACTCCATCTGCACGCTGGAATTCGAAGTGCATCGCGCTCTGTACGATTGGATTTTGGAAGCGCTCGATCTGCCGCGCCCCCTGCCCCATCAGTACGAATTCGCGCGGCTCAATCTCACTTACACGGTGATGAGCAAGCGCAAGCTCATGCAGTTAGTGAATGAAAAGCTGGTTTCCGGCTGGGACGATCCACGCATGCCCACGATTTCCGGCATCCGCCGCCGTGGCGTGACCGCTAGCGCGTTGCGGGCTTTTGCCTATAACATTGGGATCACTAAATACGACGGCCTCACCGATGTCGCCGTGCTGGAGCATGCCATTCGTGATGAACTCAACGGCCGAGCGCTCCGGCGATTGGCGGTTCTGCGGCCGATCAAGGTCGTGATCACTAACTACCCGGAAGGCAAAACGGAAGACTGCGCCGCGGTGAATCTGCCCAGCAATCCCGAAGCAGGGACGCGCCCGATTCCGTTCTCCCGCGAAATCTATATCGAACAGGACGATTTCATGGAAACTCCTCCGCCAAAGTATTTCCGTCTCCGTCCCGGTGGTGAAGTGCGCCTGAAATACGCGTATATCATCAAATGCGAACAGGTCGTTAAAGACAGCGCTGGCAATATAACGGAACTGCACTGCACCGCCGATCTCGACAGCAAATCCGGCGGACCAACTGCGAATCGCAAAATAAAAGGCACGATCCATTGGGTGAGCGTGCCGCACGCCATCGACGCGGAAGTGCGCCTCTACGACCGGCTCTTCACCGAGTCCGAACCGGACGCCGGAGGCGATTTCAAGCAATACCTGAATCCACATTCACTAGCGACCGTGACGGCTAAATGCGAACCGAGCCTGCGCGATGCCAAACCGGAAGAACGCTATCAGTTCGAGCGGCTGGCCTATTTTGCCCTCGACAAGGATTCATCAGCAGGACGACTTGTCTTCAATCGCACCATCACGCTGAAGGACGCCTGGGCGAAGGAAAAAGGGAAAGAGTGAGGGAAAGCCCGAAACCAGAATGACGAAGGACGAAGGAAGCCCGAAATCAGAAGCCCGAATAAGCGCCTCGCGCAAAAATACACGGCGGGTACCTTCGGACTTTGGGCTTCGGGTTTATTTCGTCATTCGTCATTCTGGTTTCGGATTTCCCCCTTATTCGTATCTTAGCGCGTCGATCGGATCGAGCTTCGACGCCTTCCACGCTGGATAAAGCCCGAACAGAATTCCCACCATCGCGCTGAAGGCAAACGCTCCCCCGATCCACATGAGGGGTGTGGACGTGGGCCAGCCTAGCTTTTGGTGAATGAGTTCCGAAGACCACAGCCCCGCGCCAATTCCAATGGAACCGCCCAGCGACGAGAGCGCCACCGCTTCAATGAGGAATTGCATGAGAATATCCCGCCCGTGCGCTCCCACCGCGATGCGAATGCCGATTTCGCGCGTGCGCTCGGTGACGCTCACGAGCATGATATTCATGATGCCGATGCCACCGACGATCAGCGACACGCAGGCGACGCAAGCAAGTAACATCCCTAGCACCTTGGACGTGGCCGTGGCCATTTCCGCGATGTCCTGCTGGCTGCGTACCGTAAAATCGTCATCATGCCCCGGCGTGATATGGTGGCGCTGCCGCAGGAGCGATGTGATCTGCCCCTGCACCTGATCGGATAGCTTTTCGTCCGATACTTGTGCATTGATCTGACGGAGCCGGGTATCCCCCGTGAGCCGCTTCATCGCGGTCGTGTAAGGAACGATAACAAGATCGTCCTGATCGCTGCCGTTGAGATTCATGCCTTTCGCCTTGAGCAGGCCGATCACCATAAAGGGTACGTTTTTAACGCGGATGATCTTTCCGACCGGACTCTCTTCGCCAAAGAGCATGGAGGCGGCCGTCTGTCCGATCACGGCCACTTTCGCTGCTGATTTTACTTCGGCCTCTTCGAAAACGGTGCCTTCGACCAGCGGCCATTGGCGCATGTCGAAATACTCAGGGGATTCCCCGAGGAGCTGCGTGTACCAATTTTGGTTACCGGCCATGATCTGGCTCCAGGAACGAATCTCCGGACTAACTCCCACGATCCCCTGAACTTCCCGGGCCACGGCGACGGCATCGTCGATTTTCAGACCAGCGCCGCCCCAGCCCCCACGCACGCCACCCGGACTGAAACTTCCCGAAAAAATGAGCACCATATTTTCACCGAGGGTAGCGATCTGCGCCTCGACCTGTGACTTGGCGCCGTTGCCGATCCCGACACTAGTGATGACCGCTGCCACCCCGATGATGATGCCAAGCATCGTCAGTGCGCTGCGCATTTTGTTGCGGCGCAAAGCGCGAAAAGCCACGAGAATGGTAGCCCCGATCTTCATGGCACAAGCTGTACTGCTTGGTGCGCTTCGTCCAGGCGCGCCAGTTCCTCACGGGCATTGGACCGCGGATCGACCTGCGTATCGCTAACCACTACGCCGTCACGCATGATCACATTGCGTTTCGTATAACGAGCGATATCCAACTCGTGCGTCACCATGACGATCGTAATCCCGTTGTTATTGAGCGATTGAAAGACATCCATGATTTCGACGCTCGTCCGGCTATCGAGATTCCCCGTCGGCTCGTCGGCCAAAAGTAACGCCGGTTGATTCACCAGCGCCCTGGCAATAGCCACGCGCTGCTGCTGACCGCCCGAAAGCTGATTCGGATGATGATCGAAGCGCTTCCCCAATCCCACCAATTCCAGAGCTTTCATGGCGCGATCCCGCAACTGCCGATTTCCCGGCTGGTGCAACCCATACATCATCGGAAGCTCCACATTTTCCAGAGCGGAAGTGCGCGAAAGCAGGTTGAAACCTTGAAAGATAAACCCGATCTTTTGATTGCGGATATCGGCTCGCTCGTCGCGGCCCAGCGTAGAAACGTCGATCCCGTCCAGTAAATAGTGTCCGCTGGTGGGCCGATCCAGACAGCCGAGGATATTCATCATCGTCGATTTCCCCGAGCCGCTCGCTCCCATGATAGCAACGAATTCACCGGCATGAACCTGCAGCGACACGCTGCGCACGGCGTGCACCTGCACATCACCGCTTTGATAGGTCTTGCAAATCTTGTCGAGATCGATGACCGGCTTCATTTCGTGATGGTTACTTGTATCTGCTTTCCGAGCGCCGGTTCCATCATTCATTTACCGAAACCGCATTCCGCCGCTCAGAGGATTGGTGTTTGCCGGACCTTGTGATGCTCCCGCACCACCGGTCTGGCCGATCACTGCCAAATCTCCTTCTTTCAGACCCTCCAGAACTTCGGTCGAGATTCCATCGGTGATGCCGACCTTTACTTGTACGAGTTCCGGCTTGGCCGCTCCCGGCCTCAGCACATAGACGGGACGCTCGGTCCTCGGTTTGCCACCTTTGCCTTTCCCGCCGCCACCTTTGGGTCGATTGGCGTCAGGCGAAGGTGAAACACCGGGACCACCATTCATGCCAGTCATGGCCGGTTTCGGATCTGCTTCCGGCGGACGATAGCGTAAAGCTCCGTTCGAAACTTTCACGGTGTCATCACGATGCGCGACAAATACAGAAATGATCGCCGTCATTCCAGGCTTCAGCTTGCGATCGTCGTTCTTCACCGCGACGACGACGTCGTACGTCACCACATTTTGCACCGTCGTGGCCGCGTTTCGCACCTGCTTCACCTTGCCGTGAAAAGTGCGATACGGAAAAGCGTCCACCGTGAAATCGACATCCTGATTTTCTTCAACCACACCCACGTCGGCCTCGGCAACGTTCGTATCAATCTGCATCTCCGTGAGATCCTGCGCGACGGTGAAAAGCACGGGCGCATTCATCGAGGCTGCCACGGTCTGGCCCACATCCACCGCCCGGGAGATCACCGTCCCGTCGATCGGCGAATAGACTTTGCAGTGATCCAAGTCGGCCTTCGACTTCTCCAGGTTAGCCGACTTGATCTTCACCGTGGCCTCGGCTTGCCGCAGATTAGCAGTCGCGGTATCGAGATCGGCTTGAGGCGCAGCCCGCTGATCGACGAGTTCCTTTTTGCGAGTGGCCGTGAGCTTTGCCAATTCCAACGCGGCTTGAGCGCTGGCTAAGTCGCCCTCGGATTGGTGAACGATAGCTTGATACACGGAGGGGTCGATCTCCGCCACGATATCACCCGCCTTCACCGTCGAGTTGAAGTCGGCATATAGCTTGAAGATGTTGCCGGAGATCTGGCTGCCTACCTGGACATTCACCACAGGATTCAAGGTGCCGGTGGCGGTGACCGTTTGAGTGAGATCGCCTTTGGCGACTGCCGTGGTTTGATACTGTACGGGGTCTGCATGCGAATGGCCGAAATACCACCAGGCGCCTCCGCCAGCCGAAGCCACTAGTAAAATAATGATTAACGCTTTCATCGTACTTTGGTTTTGCTCACCCGCTTTTCCTGGAAGACCCCGGACACCTGCTCGAGATTCCGCAAGGCCACCTGATAGTCATAGGTCTGCTGGGCCAGGTTTTTGCGCGCATTGTTAAGATCGTTCAGTCCACTCAAAACGTCTACGCTCGTCGCAGAACTGGCGGCGTACTGCGCCTGCAAATCCTTGTAGGCTTGCTCTGCGGCTTCCACCTGTACCTTGGACGCTTTAAGCGTCACCTCCAGCGTGCGAACCGTGAGCCAGGCCTGTTTCGCATCCGATTCCACGGTCTTCATGGTTTGATCCCGCGCCAGCTTGCTTTCCTCGATCTGATGACGCGCCGTGATCAAATCAATTTCCCGCTGTCCACCCGTCAGGAATGGCACCTGCACGGAGATCCCCGCGGACCAGGTGCGGGAATTCGAGCGCGAGCTTCCTGTATCGTTTGAAATCTCCGTGCTGCCCTGCAACACCACGCGCGGACCGTACTCCGCGATTACTTGATTCTTGCGCTGAGTGTCCTGATCGATTCCCAGGATTTTTACCCGCAAATCTTCCCGGTGGTCATACGCGCGCTGCAAAAGCGACGAAAAGGCCGGCACCTCCGTGGGATAATCCTGCGGTTCAGACACGTCGAATTTCGTGTCCACCGGAAGATTGAGAATATTTCCCAGCGTATTCCGGTCCAGTTCCAGTGTATTCTCGGCCGCGACCAACGCCTGCCGGGCAGTTTCCAGCGTTACTTGAGCGCGTAAAATATCCGTGGGCGTGACCTCCCCGGCATTGGCCCGCTTTTGCGCAAGAGTGAGCTGTTCATTGCTCAACTGGAAAGTGAGTTGATTCACTACCACGAGGCGCTGTTGCTTGAGCACTTCAAAGTACGCGGTCGCGACACCAAAGAGCGTTTCACGAATGGTGAATTGATGCTCCAGCCGGGCGACTTCCGCGGAAATTTTTCCGAGTTTGTAGGCAGGAAAAACCGTGAGATCGATCAACGGTTGATCAAAGGACATCGATCCAAAGCCAGCGCCACTGTGGCTTTCGAAAGTGTCGAAATCCGTTCGAGTCCCACCTTTATTGCGGGTGGGCAGGATGGTGGTATTTCCATTGCGGTTGTATCCCGCGCTCCCGGTCACACTCGGTCCCAGTCTCGTCAAGGCACTCCAGGGCAGCAGATTGGCTTTCCGCACTTCCCAGTACGCAATGCGGATCGCCTGATCCGTGGCCAAAGCCATGTCATAAGCTTCTTCCAGCGAAATCGTGCGAGCTCCCGCGCTGGGGCTGACGCTGGCGTCACTTTTAGCCATCGCTGGCGCCCCACTTAAGGCGAACAGCAGCGTCACAAGTAATCCGAAAAGGCCTAACTTCACGCTGCTCTCCTTTCGTGGCCTGCTCCGTGTAAAAATAAATCCATGACAAATTCGGTTTGATTGGCCAGTGGCTCTTCCGCGTGCTGCCGCAGCGCTTCGCGGGTGAGTTGCAGGATCATGCCAAGCAGGCCAAAGGCCAGATGACGGCTATCCATTTTGCGCAGGGAGCGCCGCTGCTGCGCCGCCTCGATGAGCGAGCAAAGCAGTTCCGTGTGGCGTTCGTAACATGACCGGATTCGTTTCCATTCTCGTCCTTTCCCATTCGACATCCCAGGCCGCTGCCGGCTCAAAATTTCAAAAAAAGCGCGGTGCTGATCGTGAAATTCAAATTGTGCCGCCACCGCCTCCCGCAGCGCAGCGAGCGGCTCTTTGGCATGACGCACACGCCCCTCGACAAAGCCCAGCATGCGCGTGATTTTTTCCACCAGCACAGCGACGTAAAGCGCATCCTTGTCTTCAAAATAAAGATAAATTGTTCCCGCAGCAAATCCCGCCGCATCCGCGATGCTTTCGATGGAAGCCTCGTGAAAGTCGTGGGCAGCAAAGACGGATTCGGCAGCGGCAAGGATGTCCGCCCGTCTTTGCTCACGCTCGCGCTCGCGGCGCTGCAGGGGATGGGACGATTCAGGGGAATGAATCACGATTCAGCAAGTGAACCAGGATTCATTCCATGTCAACTGCCTGGGGACCAAAGTCAAAAACATGGGGCTCTCTGCTATCCAACCCTCGGGGTATCAGGTTCTTTGATCAAAGTTTAACGCCCGGCACTCCGGGCTTTTCCTCCGAGCTTCCATCCGCTACGCACCTTGTGAATCCACTCCATCGCCAACATGCAAAAAACCGAACTGCGCCTCGATCCCCTCACGGAAGCTTGGACCATTTTTTCCGAAGCCCGCGCAGCCCGGCCCGCCTTTCAATCGGTAAAGCAAGAATTGCATGAACAGCCCCTGCCCGACCCTTTCCTTGCTGGTCGCGAGCAGTTTGCTCCTCACACGCTGCATACGGCCGCCGATGATGATTCATGGCAGGTGAGAGTCGTGCCGAATCGTGCTCCGGCACTCCGGGTTGAGGGAGATGCCACACGTCATGCTGCCGGATTTTATGACAGGATGGATGGAGTCGGCGCGCATGAAGTCATCGTGGAATCGCCGGGAAGCCAGGCGCTGGAGGATTTACCCATCAGCGGAATCGCCAAGGTAATCAACGCTTGGAAAGTGCGCATGCTCGATTTGATGCGCGATCCGAGAATGCGCTCGTTTACCATTATCAAAAATGTGGGGCGCGCGGCCGGCGGGTTGACCCCGCACGCGGTCAGCCAGCTCGTGGCGATGGCGGTAATCAATCCGCTTTTGAAAACCAAGCTCACCGCGGCCCGGCATTTCTATCATCAAAAGAAGCGCTCCATTTTCGAGGACATCCTCTGCGAAGAAGTGCGCAGCGGCACGCGGCTCGTCTATGAAAACAACGGGTTCGCGGTGTTTTGTCCCTATGCCTCGCGCTCGCCATTTGAAATGGCCATCTATCCCAAGCGCCAATGCCCCGATTTTCACGGCGTGAGCGAGCAGGAAATCACGCAGCTTGCCGATGTGCTTCGCGTCGCATTGCGCAAACTAGCCATCGCACTCGGCCATCCCGCTTACAACCTCCTGCTTTTCACCGCTCCCACGCGGACGCAACGGCACGACCATTGGACAACGATCGAGGAAGATTTCCGCTGGCACGTCGAAATCATGCCGCGGTTGCAGCATGTTGGCGGAATCGAGCTTGGCACCGGTTGCTGGATCAATAGCGTCTGGCCGGAAGTCGCCGCGGATTACTTGAGGAGTATTAAACCGGAGGAATAACGAGATGATCGCGCGCCAGATATTTTACGAAGGCCGCGTCCAGGGAGTGGGATTTCGCTGGACGGTGAAAAATATCGCCCGCGGCTTTGAAGTCACCGGCTGGGTGCGCAATTTGCCCGATGGGCGCGTGGAATTGCAGGCGCAGGGCGACGCGGAAGAAGTCACGGCATTTATCGAGGCCATCGCGGAGTGCGAGCTGAAAGCGCACATCCGCAAGACGGAGGTGCTGCCCATTTCGGGGACCATCGCGACGAAGGGCTTTGAGATCGTGCAGTAATCTATACTGTCGCGTTCGGCTCTCATTTCAGCCCGGAGGGCTGCAGGAAAGTAGCCGGGGATAACATCCCCGGATCTCGAATCATAATGCGGCGCACCCCGGCAGGAGGTGCTGGAACTTTGGAGACACGCTGTTTCCGGCACCCCGCCAGGGTGCTCCTTTTTTAAAACGCAAAACCGGGGATGTTATCCCCGGCTACTTTCCATTCACCCCTCCGGGTGACGTTCCATCTCCAAATTTAGGGTAAGATCTCTACCAGTCCCGTGACAGCAGACATGCCGCTTTCTCTTGGTAGCTTGTCCGTGGCAATCTTCCGCCAGTTACTTGCTAGCGGCTGAAGAAAGAACCTGTTGAAGAAGCGCCGTCAGCGCCTCGGCGTCACCGTTATTGGCAAGTAACACACGCTTGAGCTGATTCTTGCCATCCTTCATGCGAAAGGTCATTTCAAATGAAATGAGGTCGCCTTCGCTGGCGGTCGCGGATGTGAAACTCTCAATCTTTTCGCGGTTCTGCGTGAGCCATTTTTCCAAATCGGCGCGACTGGTTGCGGACTCGCGCCAGAAATCCACCCGTGAAACCGGTAATTCCTGGAATCGAGGAATGACAAACTTTGGATCAAGAAACGCCAACAGATTTCCCGCTTTTGGACCGGCTTCGCGGTCGAGCAGTACGCGATAGATTGCTTTAAAAGCGACCGGTTGCTCGATGGGAGTAAGCCGCGCCACTTCAAAGATCTTCGACTGAAGCGCGTCGTCTTCCCAAGTGGTTTGAGGAAGGGCAGCCGCCAACGCTTGCAAAAAGGCTCGCTGCACGGCTGACAATTCATTCGCCCGTGCGGGAAGTGTCTCCTGCAGACGCGTCTTTTCTTCTTCCTTGGCATAGTGTTCCACCCAAAGCCGAGCCGATTGTATGCGACGCTCCAGATGTTTGCGTTCGATTTCGGTCAGCGGACGCCCGGCGCGCTTTTCAATTTCGCGAGCCGCGTCCAGGTGAGGCATTTGCACCAGCGCGGTGATCAACTGAAAATTCGCCGTGGCGTAATCTCCTTCCGGCTTCAATTCCGAGATACGAATAATGAGGCTCTCATCGGGCGTGGCGTTTTTCTCGTGATTTACGCGCGAATGGAACCGATCAAATTCGTTGAACAGTTTGACGATTCCCTCTTCCTTGATTTTGCCATCGTCTTCACCGCCGTCTTTTTCGTTTCCGCCGAAGTTCACCGGCGAATTCGGCTTGGTGCGGATCATCAAAAATCTCAAGACCTCCGGAGGCAACAAATCGGCCATGGCCCGAGCGCTGGCGCCCACACCTTTGGAAGAAGACATCTTTCTGCCGCCCACGAGGAAGAATTCATAGGGAACGTTATAGGGATCCTTCTTGTTGAAAATGGCGCGCAGGCAATGTGCAGAAACATCGCGGGAACCACCCTTGGTGGAGTGATCTTTTCCCGCGCCTTCGATCGTGATCCCAAACGTCACCCATTTCGCCACCCACTCGAGCTTCCACGGCAGCTTTCCACGCCCATCGAATGGCGAGACCTTCCCTTCATGTCCGCATCCTTTCGCCCAGTCCACCATATCGGGCCGGCAGCGATAGCTAACTAATTGGCCATCGTAGTCAAAAACCTCCGTCGTCCCGATCCGGCCGCAATTCTCGCAGATCGCTTGAAACGGATACCACGTATCGGCGCGCTTCGAATTTGAGACTTCCAGGTACACTTTTCGGACGGCCTCCGCGTTGCGCAAAATAGTATCAATCGCGGAATTGAATTGTCCCGAGCGATAAATGTCGCGCATGCGATAGCGTTCGACCTTTACGCCCAGATCCTCGAAGACGCCCCAAAACTCGCCCATATAGTGTTCCGCCATATCGGGCGCGGATGAGCCATCCGGCGCCGGAACATTGCAGAGCGGTTGTCCGAGGTACTTTGTAAAGTGTTCGTCCTTCCCCTTGGGAATCTCGTCGAGCGGATCGTAGTCATCGACGCCGAACATATAGCGTGCGGGTATCGCCTTTTCGCAGAGCGTGCGATAGATGGCGTCGTGAATAAGCACGCCGCGCAACGCACCCACATGGACGCGGCCAGAGGGTGTCTTCGAGTCGTTGATAATTTGCGGTCCGCTGCAATTGGCGGCCACTTCTTCGGTCCAAAACATCTTATCTGATTATCTAAGGTCTAAATGCTAACATCCAAAGTCCGGCATCTCTCAGGGTTAATGACTCGCGGAGATGCTAGTTCAGGCTTGGTCTTGCGGTCGGGGCAGACCTGGGACGTTGAGCCTGAGACTTTGGACCTGTTTTATTGTTTCGTCACCGTCCAAATCTTCCCGTTTTCCGCCTGCCGCAGGATTACTTGATCCGGCCCGATGTCGATGACGGAGTAGGTGGCTTTGGCCACGCCCGGCCAGATGAAATTTTCCCCGCGTTTGACAGTTTTGGTAATGGTGCCGTCCGGCGATGTGATGACGGCGCAGGAGGAAGCCGAGCGCGTCGGAATATCTTTAACCAGCACCGTCTCCTCGTTGGTATTCGAGTTCTTGAGGGTAATCCGGGAAGCATCGACCGGGTTGCCATCTTTATCCGTACCACGCCGCAACTGAATCTTTTCCACCTTGATGGGCGATCCTCGCAGCGTCTGGCCGGTGCGCACGTCTTCCATTTTTCCGGGGCCTTCGTCGAGGCGTTCAATGCGCGCCGTATCCTTTTCCACTGATTTGAGGATAAAAGGCACGGGAACGTCCTTAAACTCCTTGAGCCGAATATTTTCTTGGACGCCGGCGTGCGATTCGGGATGGGAATTGGGATCGAGCGGATCGGTGCCCGCCAGAAACTCTTCGCGATTGCTAAACCCATCACCGTCCGGATCGGCGTCGAGCATTTTCGGGTCGTTCAGGTTCAGGTGGTATTTGCGGAACCACGCTTCGTAATCCGGATTCAAAGCGGCCAATGTAGCCGTCTCGGAGGCAGACGGACTGGATTCAGTGCTTGGGCCGACTGGCGCAGAATCCTCTCGAAGCGATGGCTCGTGCGAGTTCGCAGCTTTTTCGTGCGCGGTAGCAGGCCCCGGGGTCTGTTCGCCGGCTGCTTCCGGCTTTTTCTTGCAGCCGGTAGCGATGGCGATACTCAAAATGCAACTAAGATAGAGACTACGCGGACCTTTCATGGAGGCGGCGAGTGTAGGGTGGTGGTTGGAATGTGCAATGGGAGGATTAGAGAAAATCCGAAGCCCGAATGACGAATGAGCAAACAAACCCGAAGCCCAAAGCCCGAAATTACTCCCATCACACTTCCACGCACGGCGCCTCCCTTCGGATTTCTGATTTCGGACTTCCTTCGTCATTCGTCATTCGGGCTTCGGATTTTCTCTACTCCTCCTGCCCGCCCGACACCACCCGCCCCAACTCCGCGCACAATTTGCGAATCTGCTCCGGCGTATGCTTGGCCGAAAGCGTCGCACGGAGGCGGGCGCGATCCCGCGGCACAGTCGGGTAGCGAATCGCCGGCACGTACAAACCGTTGGCGACGAGTTGTATGGAGGCGCTGATCGCACGTTCGGTAGCACCAAGCAGGATGGGAAAGATGGCGCTCTGCACTCTTTTGCCCGACGGAAATAGCTGCGGCATTTCCTCAGCGAATAGGGAAAGCCGGGCGCGCAAATCCTGACGGCGACGCTCTCCCGCGGGAGACATCAAAAACTGGATCGCGGCTGTGGCGGCCGCGGCAATCGCCGGAGGCGGGGCCGTGGAAAAAATAAAGGAACGCGCCCGATTGATCAGCAGATCCACGAGCGCTCGCGAGCCGCAGATATATCCACCGGAACATCCCAGCGCTTTGCTCAGCGTTCCCATCTGGATATCGATATGTTTCGCAAGCCCCAACAAATCGGCAAGGCCCCGCCCATGCTCTCCAATCACGCCAACCGCATGCGCTTCGTCGAGCAAAAGGAGCGCGCCGTATCGGTTTTTGATTTCGACGATATCCGCCAGCGGAGACCAATCGCCATCCATGGAAAAAACCGACTCGGTCGCAACGATCACCCGGGCATGGGGATGATTCTGCCTTGCCCACTGGAGGTGGCTTTCCAGCTTGCCGAGGTGATTATGGGGAAACACCCTCACCGAGGCTCCTGAAAGACGCGCGCCATCGATCAAGCTGGCATGGGAAAGCTTATCGAGAATGATGACGTCATCCTTGTGCAAAAGCGCGCCAAGCGTGCCCACGGAGGTCGTGTAGCCGCTGGAAAAAGTGAGCGCCGCTTCAACCCTCTTCCATTCCGCCAGCTTTTCCTCCAGGCGAAAGTGGGGGGTGAGCGTGCCGCTGATCAGCCGCGATGCTCCTGCGCCAAAACCAAAATCGTCGATGGCCTGTTTGGCCGCTTCGCGCAAAGCAGGCTCGGTGGCGAGCCCGAGATAGTCGTTTGAGGAAAAGTTGAGAAGCCGCCGGCCCGAAATTTCGAGTTCGGTCTGTTGAGGAGATCCCACCGTGCGGAGCTTGCGCATCAGCGCCCGCTCGCGAAGCTCCGCCAGTTCGCTCTCAAAGCTCGGTGGCGCATGATGCGCTTCCGTCGGAGACACCTCGCTCCGGAGCGATTCGGCATGAGCAGTGGGCATGGGTGGAGCGGATGGCTAGTTTGCCGCCACGCCCTGCCCGCCCAATCCCCACGCCAGGAGCCGGTATGAATCCATCCAGATCGATTCATTCGAATCACCGAGCACCACGGAGATCACCTCGCGTCCGCCATTCGCTGCGCTGGAGACGAGGCAATGTCCCGCAGCCTCCGTATATCCGGTTTTCATCCCGTTGCAGAGCGCGTAATTTTTCAAAACGCGATTGGTATTGTGAAAGACGGTGGTGCGTCCGCTGGGATATTCCCAGGCGAGTTCCTTGAGGCAGACGATACCGCGAAGCGTGCGATTGTGATAGGCCGCGAGAGCGAGCTTGGCCATATCCCGCGCGCACGAATACTGGCCTGGCATGGGGAGGCCATTCGGGTTGATGAAATGAGAATTGTTCATCCCAAGCTGCGAGGCCTTTGCGTTCATCTTCACGGCGAAGGACTCAATGGACCCCGCATTGTCCCGAGCGAGGCAACGCGCTACGTCGTTCATGCTCTTGACCAGCAGGACTCGCAACAGATCGCCACGGCGATAGATTTCGCCCGGCTTGATGTCCAGCTTTGAAGGTTCCGCCCAGGTATCGGGTGCTTCCACGCGCACATTGGCGTCGAGGTTGCCTTCCTCCGCCACGAGAAGGCCGGTCATTAGCTTCTGCGTGCTGGCCACCTGGCGCGGCTGGTCGGCATTGTGCTCAAACAATATCTTTCCCGACTGGGCGTCGATGACCAAGGCGGATACGGCATGAATGACCGGAATTCCGCTTTCCTGCGAAGCAGGATAGGGCTCCGCCGGTTCCGATTTTTTCGGAGTGGAACTTTTCGGAGAGGAAGTGCTCTTTTTAGTCGCCGCCGTCGCTGGCAAAGCGATGGCGAAGATGGCGAGAAACGCGATGGAAAGGAAATGGGTGCGTCGAGTCATGGCGCGGGTTGCCCTACGTACAGGGAATTGGGAATGGGCGCAAGCTTGAGACGAGGGAGAAGCCTGATCCCGTATGTTCCCGAAAATCAGGACCTGCTCTGGCATCTTTTGTGCAAACATCGCAGGGACGGAGATTGACAGATGCGGGGGAGTCCTCCTTATCTTCCGGTTCCGTTCCGCCAGCCTGTTGTTGCCGTTCTCGCCATGCCTTCCAAAGTTCTTGTCGTAGATGAAAATCTCGGTGCGTCTAAAATCGCCGAAGGTCTCCTCACTCAACATTTTAACGGCGGCGACGTCCTCGTAGCGCAGAGAGGGATTGATGCGTTTGATCGCTTCAATCTCGCGCAGCCAGACCTGATCGTTCTCAACGATACCCTGCCAGACCTGGATTCCGAGGCCGTCTGCTATCGCCTTTTAAATGAGCCCGCGACTTCCAAGGTCCCGGTCGTGTTGATGGCGGGTGACGCCAAGTCGGAATGGAACGAAGGCCGGTACAGCAACGTGATTCGCGTGCTCAACAAGCCCCTGACGCCGGAGGCGTTGCTGGAGGTGTTCAACGTCACCCTTCCCAAGGGCAGTTCTTCGCCGAATCCCGCGCGCTCGATGCTTTTTTACGATCCGTCGCAGAGCGTTTTCAGCGGGCACACCGGCTTTTTCTCGCTCCGGGCCGCGCTGCAAATGGCTTACGGCGACAAGCTCACGGGCGTGTTGCGTTTCTTCCTCAATCGCGTGCCGATCGAGCTCTATATTCAAAAGGGCCGTTTCATTTTTGCGACGACGCGGAACTCCGAGATGTATTGCCGGGAATCGCCGGTGATTCTTTCCAACACGAACCTTGGCGCCATCGTCGAGGGGCAGATCAATCAATCGCACACCGGTTGTCCGCTTTTCCTTTATATTTCTGTGCGGGGCGGATTTCCGCACGATGACGTGGTGCAAATCACGCGCGACCACGGCCAGCGGGTTTTTGCCAATCTGTGGACCGCGGGCCGCGTGCACTTTGAATTCGAGCAACTCGAGACGTTTCCCGAATTCGTGAAGAATTTTCCGCCAGCCGCGGAAGATCCCGAAAATTGGGTGCTGGGCAGTCTGCGCTATGTGAAATACGAAAGCCTCATGGCTTCGCAGCGGCCCGATCCAAATGGCAGCCCGGCATATACGCGGAAAGGCTACGAATTGATCCAGAAGCTCAAGCTGAACGACATCGAAGCCCGCTTTGCCACAGCCGTGAATGGAGCAGAATCGCTGCAAGCAATCGCGAAACGGATCGGCATTCCTCTCAATGACGCGCTGCTCATCGTCTTCCGCTTTGCGTCGCTCGAAATCATCGACTACTGGTCGCAGAATGTCTTGTCGCTGCCTGCGGCGGCGCCTGGGCCTGCTCCCGCGAGCACCGCGGCTTAGACGATTCCTGCGCGGCTCGAACCACCTTACTAGTGTGGTGTCGCGTAAGTTTCTTATATAAATACGAGCGTGACTTTGCCGAAAACCGGTCGCACAGACAAACAACTCGAACGCCAACGGCGTTCCATCATTCAGCCCAGGGTTGCGAGGAACGAGCTACCCTGGGTTCACGCCAAAAAGCGTCCTTACCCTGAAAGGGTTGGATCGAATGCTCGATTGTCTCCGGCGCGGATTCAACCCTTTCAGGGTTGGCCGATTTCGGGAGCAAACCCAGGGTAGGCGCTCCTGCGTCGCGCCAACCCTGGGCTAGAGGATGAAATGCCGTTGGCGTTTTTCTGTCTCCTCAAAGAACATCCGTAACACTACACTAGTTAGCCGACTTGCGATTGCAAGGACCGCAGGTGTGAGTCGAAGATTCGCGCCGTGAGCCCATCCGAACCGGGCAGCACTTTATCTGGATCGATCTGCGAAAGATAAGCGGAGGCGTTTTGCAGATAGCGGCGCGCCTCCGCGATTCGGCCCAGCCGCCTCGTAAGCGCAGCAAGTGCGAAATGTGCAAGAATAAAATCCGGAGCGATGTATAACGTTCTCCGGAGTTCTTCTTCGGCCTGAATGAATTCGCCAAGTTCCGTGAGGATGCTCGCCCGCAGATAGTGCAGCTCCGGATCGAGTTTTTCCCAGCGAATCGCTTCTTCACAATGGCGCAGCGCATCCGCCAGTCGGCCAGTATTTGCCGCGGCACGCGCCTGTTCCGCCGGCGAAATGCGGCGGGAACCGGTGGAACTTGATTCACGCGGCGGCGGGGGCCGAACCGGCGACGCGAGATTTGATCGAGGTGGAACTGGCGCGCTTGCGGGCTTCGGCGGCTCTGCCTGAGGCTTCGCTTTCTGAAAGAGAAAGCGGCCATTGACATGCACGGTGGCAAATTCCGGCGCCTCGAAATGTTCTGCGGAGCCAGCAATCAGCCAGCCGTTATCAAGTAATGAATGATAAAATCGCTTGCGCACTTCCGCCGCCCGCTCCGCCGAAAAATAAAGGAGGACATTGCGGCACAGAATGAGATCAACGGCTGCCGTATTCGTGAGCAGCGAAGGATAGGCATTTTCCGCGAGATTGAGATAGGAAAACTGCACCATTTTCTTCAGCTGCGGCCGAATCTCATAATGATGTTCCCCGTCGGATTCAAAGTAACGCTCTTTGATTCCCGGCGTGGAAGTTCGAAACGACCATTCGCTGAAGACGCCCGCCGCCGCCTTGCGCAACGCGCGCGCATCGATATCCGTTCCCAATATCGTCACGTGCCAATCCTGCAGATCGGGAAGCAAACGGCTCACCACGATGGCGAGAGTGTACGCCTCTTCTCCGGTGGCGCAGCCGGCACTCCACAACCGAAGGCGCCGCCCGGATTCCCTTCGCTCGCGGATGATCGGCGGCAGGATCTCCTGTTGAATCGTGGCAAAAACATCGGGCTCACGAAAAAAATAGGTTTCTCCCACCGTGAAATGCGTAGCCAGCGTCTCAATCTGCGCGCGAGTGAGGACAGCCGTCGCCAGCCACTCCACGCACTCGTCAGCGCTGTGAAAACCCAATTCACGACAGGCCGCGCGGATTCCCAATTCCAGATCTGCCGAGCGATTCGCGGGGAAATCAAGACCCAGCCGGCGGCTCAGGAATTCAGTGAGTTGGACTATTCGTGCTGGTGAGAGACTCGGATTCACGGGTAGCCAGCGCCTCATTCAGCAAGCGCCGTTCGTCCAAGGAAAGAAATTTTTCGAGATCCTGCAAAAGGGCGAGTCCATCCGGCAATTTAAGAACACCTTCAACGACGCCGGTATTCGGAACCACCGACTCCGCATGCACAAGCGCCTGCGGAAGCAATGAAGTAACCGTTCCCACCGCATCGGCAACGAGCACGACAATGTGCTGGCCGCTCCGCGCCAGAATGAAGTGATCACTCAACGCAAGATCGCGCTCCGGCAAACCGAGACGCCGCCGCATGTTGATCACCGGCACAATGCGTCCATGAAAATCAATGACGCCAAGAACGATATCCGGCGCTCCCGGCAAGGGCATAACGGCCACGGCTCGCACCACATGCTCCACGACTGGCAACGATAAAGCAAAACGACTTTTTTCAATCGAAAACAGGAGGACGCGTTCGGGAGCGGAGGCGCGCGGAGTCATCAGCGGAAACTACTCTCAACTTTCAATTCAGAACTCTCAACCTCCAAATTTTGGGTTCCAGACGCAGCAAAGGCGTCCTCCTGCCGGGGCAAGGGCATCCAAGGGCCGTTCCTTGATGGAACCGTCATCTGGCCGTAAACGAAGGGCCAATCTATGTGGATCGTTCGTCTCGCTTTGCGCCGGCCCTACACGTTTGTGGTGGCTGCGATCGTGCTGTTGCTGATGACTCCGTTCATCCTCCTCCGCACGCCCACGGATATTTTCCCAGCCATCAATATCCCGGTCATCTCCGTGGTCTGGCAGTACGCGGGCCTGAATCCCGAGGAATTTGAGCAGCGGATCATCTACAATCACGAGCGATCCCTTTCCGCGACCGTCAACGACATCGAGCACATCGAATCGACCGTTTACAACGGCGTCGGCATTATCAAAGTTTTTCTGCGTCCGGATGCTTCCGTGGATGCGGGCGTGGCGCAGATCACCGCCGTCGCGCAGACGATCTTGAAGCAGATGCCGCCGGGGCAAACTCCGCCACTGGTGCTGCAATATAACGCTTCCACTGTGCCGGTGCTGCAATACTCGCTCACAAGCAACAAGCTTTCCGAGCAGGCGATCTATGACATGGCGCAGAATCAATTGCGTGTCGGGCTTTCCGTGGTCCCGGGCGCATTGCTTCCGTGGCCTTACGGTGGGAAAACACGCGTGGTTTCGATCGATCTCGATCTCGATGCGCTCAAAGCCAAAAACCTCAAAGCGCAGGATGTAGTGGACGCCTTTAACGTTCAAAATCTGATCCTGCCGGCGGGAACGGCAAAAATCGGCGAAACAGAATATAGCGTGGAAGTGAATGGCAGCCCGCGCGTTCTGGAAGAGCTAAACAATCTCCCGATCAAGATCGTCAACGGCGCCACCATTTACTTGCACGATGTGGGCCAGGTCCGCGACGGCTTCTCGCCGCAACAAAATATCGTCCGCAAAGATGGACGCCGGGGTGTGCTCCTGACGATCATGAAGAGCGGCATGGCTTCGACACTGGAGGTGGTCGAGCGCGTGAAGGGAGAATTGCCCAAGGTGCTCTCCACTTTGCCGCAGGATTTGGAAGTAAAAGAGTTTAGCGATCAATCGCGCTTTGTGAGAGCTGCCATCGACGGCGTGCTGCGGGAAGGCATCGTCGCCGCAGCGCTCACGGCACTGATGATCCTGCTCTTCATCGGGTCGTGGCGCAGCACGGTGATCATTGCGCTGTCCATTCCGCTCGCGGTGTTGAGCTCGTTAGCAATTCTGAGCGTGCTGGGACAAACGATCAATTTGATGACGCTCGGCGGCCTCGCACTGGCGGTAGGCATTCTTGTCGATGACGCCACGGTCGAAATCGAAAACGTCCATCGTCAGATGGCCACGGGCAAACCTCTCGAGGAGGCCATCCTCGCCGGCGCACAGGAAATCGCGCTGCCGGCATTCGTCTCGACGCTTTGCATCTGCATCGTTTTTGTGCCGATGTTTTTCCTCGCGGGCGTGGCTCGCTATCTTTTCGTGCCGCTGGCCGAAGCGGTCGTTTTCGCGATGCTCGCCAGTTATGTGCTGAGCCGCACGCTCGTTCCCACGTTGGTCATGTGGTTTTATCGCAATTCGCCATTTCACGGGGAAAGCGATGAACACGAAAACGAAGACTACGCGGAGGTACCGGCGTGGCGCCGCCCTTTCGCGGTCATTCAAGGGCGCTTTGAACATGGCTTCAAGCGGATGCGTGAAGGCTATCGAAACCTCCTCAGCTCGTTTTTGGAGCACCGCGGCACATTTGCCCTGATCTTTATCTCACTGTGCGGGGCGTCATTGTTACTTGTTTCGTTTCTCGGACAGGATTTCTTTCCCTCGGTGGATGCCGGCCAATTTCGCCTGCACGTTCGCGCACGGAGCGGCACCCGTGTGGAGCAGACGGCGCGTCTCGTCGATGAAGTTGAGCAATCCATCCGCCGCAGCATTCCTCCGGCCGAGCTTGGCGGCATCCTTGATAATATCGGCATTCCCAATTCCGGCATCAGCCTTTCCTATTCGAACAACGGCCTGATCGGCACGGGTGACGCG
>OUNM010212858.1_pt1 | contig 34047 bp, 32 predicted proteins | sample 1769961 | NCBI WGS metagenome assembly OUNM01 (sample SAMEA3914820, study PRJEB12502) | metagenome | biome: forest; material: soil | place: USA | collected 2012-03-12 | depth 0.3 m | reverse complement strand
CCCAAGGATCACGCGCTCGTCCTGATCGATTTCCAGTCGCAGATGACGTTTGCGACGAAGTCGATTGACACGACGGTGCTGCGCAACAATGCCGGGCTGATTTCGCGCGCGGCCAAGGGTTTCAATGTCCCGGCTATTCTGACGACGGTCGCCACGACGAGCTTTTCGGGCCCGATGTACAGCGAGATCACCGATGCCTTTCCGGGCCAGGCCATGGTGGAGCGCACCAGCATGAACACCTGGGAGGATGCCGGCGTCATCGCGGAGGTCAACCGGATTGGTAAGGACCGGCTCGTCTTCGCGGGTCTGTGGACTTCGGTCTGCATCGTGGCGCCGGTGCTCTCGGCGCTGGAGCAGGGCTTCGAGGCCTATGTCATCACCGATGCCTGCGGTGACATGTCGGCCGAGGCGCATGAGCGCGCCGTCGAGCGGATGCTCCAGGCCGGCGCCCGCCCGATGACCTCGGTCCAGTATCTGCTCGAGCTCCAGCGCGACTGGGCGCGCAGCGAAACCTACGACCTCACCACCGGCATCGCCAAGGATTTCGCTGGCGCCTACGGCATCGGCATCACCTATGCCAAGGCGATGTTCGGCGCGTCCGAAGGCGGTCACTGATCGTTCGGGGGGCGGGCCGCGCCGCGCCCGCCCCTCTCCTTTCTCGTTGCGGGGGAGGCGCCCATGAAACCGTATCTCATCTCGCTCGCCGCCGGCCTGTTGGTCGGGATCATCTACAGCTTGCTCGGCACCCGCTCGCCGGCCCCGCCCGCGATCGCGCTGCTGGGGCTGCTCGGCATGCTGGTGGGTGAGCAGGTGGTGCCGATCGCCAAGCGCGCGATCTCGGGGCAGCCGCTGCTGTCCTTCGTCAAGTCGGAGTGCGCGGAGAAGATCCTGGGCCCGCAGGCGGCGCCCGACCGCGAGCAAGCGTGAGGCAAGCATGACCGATATCATCATCACCAACGCCAAGGTCACCACGCTCGACCGCGCGAACCCCGTGGCAGACGCGGTGGCGATCCGCGATGGACGTTTCCTCGCCGTCGGTTCCGAGGCCGAGGCGCGCTCTGCCGCGGAGCCCGACGCACAGGTGATTGACGCGGGCGGGCGCCGCCTGATCCCCGGCTTGATCGACAGCCACATCCACGTCGTCCGCGGCGGGCTCAATTACAATATGGAGCTGCGCTGGGACGGCGTGCCGAGCCTCGCCGACGCGATGCGCATGCTGACGGCTCAGGTCGCGCGCACGCCGGCGCCGCAATGGCTGCGCGTGGTCGGCGGCTTCACCGAGCACCAGTTCGCCGAGAAGCGCCTGCCGACCATCGACGAGCTCAATGCGGCGGCTCCCGATACGCCGGTGTTCATCCTCCACCTCTATGATCGCGCCATCCTGAACGGCGCTGCGCTGCGGGCGGTTGGCTATACCAAGGACACGCCCAATCCGCCCGGCGGCGAGATCGTGCGCGATGCGGCCGGCAATCCCACCGGTCTGCTGCTCGCCCAGCCCAACGCGATGATCCTCTATGCAACGCTGGCCAAGGGACCGAAGCTGCCGGCGGACTATCAGGCCAACTCGACCCGTCACTTCATGCGCGAGTTGAATGGCCTCGGCGTCACCAGCGTGGTCGATGCCGGCGGCGGCTTCCAAAATTATCCCGAAGATTATGCGGTGATCGAGGACCTGCATCGTGCCGGCCAGATGACGGTGCGGATCGCCTACAATCTCTTCACGCAGAAGCCGAAGGAGGAACTCGCCGACTTCTCCCATTGGTCGGCGACGGTGAAGCCTGGGCATGGCGACGATCTCTACCGGCTTAATGGCGCGGGCGAGATGCTGGTCTATTCCGCCGCCGACTTTGAGGATTTTCGCGTGGCGCGTCCCGAGATGCCGGCCAACATGGAGACCGACCTTGAGCCGGTCGTCCGCCTGCTCGCCGAGCAGCGCTGGCCGTGGCGGCTGCACGCCACCTATGACGAGACGATCGGCCGCGCCTTGGACGTGTTCGAGAAGGTGAACCGCGACGTGCCGTTCGACGGGCTCCACTGGTTCTTCGATCATGCCGAGACGATTTCGCTGCGCAACATCGACCGGATTGCTGCACTCGGCGGCGGTATCGCCGTGCAGCATCGCATGGCCTATCAGGGCGAATATTTCGTCGAACGCTACGGTGCGGAAGCCGCCGAGGCGACGCCGCCGATCAAGCGGATGATGGCGGCGGGCGTGCCGGTCGGCGCCGGCACCGACGCGACGCGGGTGGCGAGCTACAATCCGTGGGTGTCGCTGTCCTGGCTGGTGACGGCGAAGACGGTGGGAGGCTTGCGCCTCTATCCTGCCGCCAACCGGCTCGACCGCGAGACGGCGCTGCGGCTGTGGACCGAGGCCAACACCTGGTTCTCCAATGACGAGGGCAGCAAGGGCCGGATCGAGGCGGGACACCTCGCCGACTGTGCGCTGCTCTCCGACGATTATTTCTCGGTTCCGGAGGACGAGATCGTCCATATCCGCTCGGTCCTCACCATCCTCGACGGCTCGGTGGTGCATGGGGATGGCGAGTATGCGCCGCTCGCGCCGGATCTGCCCGCACCGATGCCCGACTGGTCGCCGGTCAGGAGTTTCGGCGGCTATTGGCAGTCGCCGCAGGCCAAGCAGAAGCTTGCTGCCGCTTGCGGCTGTGCCACCACCTGCGCCGTCCATGGCCATGATCATGCGGCGGCACTCGGAAGCCGAGCACCGGCCTCCGACACGCGTGGCTTCTGGGGGGTGTTCGGTTGCGGCTGCTGGGCGGTATGAGCATGGGGGAAGATACACCGAGCTGGGTGAAGTCGATCCTCCGCTGGTCGGTCACGCTGCCGATGGCGCGGCTCGCGCTGGCGAGCGCGTTTCTCCTCGGCGGCGTCCTCAAGCTCATCGACTTTTCCGGTGCGGTGGCCGAGCAGGCGCATTTTGGACTGCAGCCGGCGCCCGTGTGGGCAGCGCTGGCGATCCTTGTCGAGATTGTCGGATCGCTGCTCCTGATCGTGGGGCGCTATGTATGGCTTGCGGCCGGCGCGCTCGGCGTGCTGACAGTCGTAGCAATGGTAGTTGCCGATCCTTTCTGGGCGCTGGACGGCCCCGCACGTATCGCTGCCGCCAACGGCTTCTTGGAGCGCTGCGGGCTAATCGCGGGGTTTATCCTCGTCGCGCGGCTTGCGGCGGATGAGCCGGGCGGGGCGGCATGACTGACGCGCCCTCCCGCACGACCGCTCCGATCCAGGCCTTCATCGCTGGCTTCGTCGACACGGTCGGGTTCGTCGGGCTGTTCGGATTGTTCACCGCGCATGTCACGGGCAACTTCGTCATGCTGGGTGCATCGATCGCCCAATTCCACTCGGGCGTGATCGCAAAGCTGGCGGCGCTGCCGGTATTTTTTCTTGCAGTGGCGGGGACCAGCCTATTCCTGCGTTACAGTGCCGCTCGAGGACGCGATCCGACGGGCGGCGTCATGGGTGTGCAGGCCTTCTTTCTGGCCTGCTTCATGGCTGTCGCCGTAGTGGCCGGCCCCTTTCGAGATGGCGACCAGCCGCTCGCCATCACTGCCGGCATGCTGGGCGTGGTGGCCATGGCCATCCAGAACGCGGCGTCGCGCACCATCTTCTCCGCCTTCTCGCCGACCACGATCATGACCGGCAACTCCACTCAAGTGGTGCTCGATCTTGTCGAGCTGACCCGCGGCCGTGCCGCCGATCCCGCTGCCCGGACGCGCATCGGCAAGATGGTGCCACCGCTGCTCTCGTTCATTGCCGGCGCACTCGCGGGAGGCGGTGGTTATGTGATCGCCGGTTTCTGGGCGCTTGTGGTGCCCGTCCTGCTGATTCTGTTTCTGTTGCTGACCCGCCGGTCGGCCTTTCGGATCTCGTGAGGAGAGCGACGATGAAGAAGTGGCTGCCTGTCCTTGCTGTCGCCGTAGCTGTCGGTTCTCCGCTTGCCGCCAAGCCGGTGCCGGTAAAGGCGACGCCGGCAAAGGTGGCGGACTTCGCGGTCGGACCGCAATATGACACCACTCACGTCTATGTGGCACCGGAGGATTTCGACCGCTTCGTCAGTAGCTTCGTCGCGACTTTTGGGGGCACCACCAGCAAGCAGGGCGTGTTTACGGTCACCCCGACGCCAAGCAAGACGATGTCGCAGCTTGTGTTGACGCCGGTCGGCACGCTGTCGGTGTTCGGCTTCAAAACGCCCGTACCCTATCCCTTTGGCGCCGAGCGGACCGGCTATCTCGTCACCGATCTCGACGCCGCCACCGCCGCAGCGCGAGCGGCCGGAGCGGCGCGGCTGCTCGCTATATTTCCTGATCCGATCGGGCGCGACGTCGTGGTGCAGTGGCCCGGTGGCGTGAACATGCAATTATACTGGCACACCACGGCGCCCAGTTATCCCGCGCTGATGACCGTGCCGGAGAATCGCGTTTATCTGACGCCCGACGCTGCCAATGCCTTCCTCCAGGCGTGGACCCGCTATGCGCATGGCCGCGTCCTGTCGGACAATCCGAAAGCTGATGCCGCCGAGATTGGCCGGTCAGGAGAGACCTTCCGGCGTGTCGTCGTGAGCTCAGGCTACGGCAAACTCGCGCTGCTGGTGAGCGACGGTCATCTGCCCTGGCCCTATGGCCGCGATATGACGGGCTATGAGGTCGCTGATCTTGCCGCCACGCTGGCCAAGGCTAAGGCCGCGGGTGCTGAGGTGCTGGCCGGCCCAACCTCCGCCAACGGCCGCCAGACGGCCATGCTTCACTTCCCCGGCGGCTATATCGCCGAGGTCCACGCGCCGCGTTGACGCGATGTTCGCGGAACTGCCGCCCACCCCGCCCGCAGTCACGCAGGCGGCTCCGGAGCGGCCGACCGCGAAGACATACCGCTGGCAGGAGGATTGGTCGGCGCTGGCCGATCCAAACGTTCCGCGCGAGCGTTTTGACGAGCTCAAATATATCGCGCTCGGTGAGGGCTCTTACCTGTCGCTCGGGCTCAACCTGCGCGAGCGCTTCGAAACGAGCCATGCCGCCGATTTCGGCATCGGATCTGCAGCCGATAGCTGGCTTATTCAGCGAATACAGGCCCATGCGGCGTTGCATCTGGGTGAGCATGTCCAACTCTTCACCCAGATCGAGGATGATCGTGCCTTCGGGAAGCGCGACACCGGACCTGCAGACGAGGACAAGCTTGACCTGCGGCAGGCGTTCGTGGCGCTGACTGGTTCGGTGGGCGGCGAAACGGTGAAGGCCAAGATCGGACGGCAGGAGATAGGCTTCGACCTCCAGCGCTTCATCTCCAGCCGCGATGGCCCGAATGTCCGCCAGGCATTCGATGCGGTCTGGCTCGACTGGGAACATGGGGCATGGCGGTTCATAGGCTTTGTCAGCCAGCCGGTGCAGTATCGCAACGCCCACCCGTTCGACGATGTGAGCAATCGCCGGTTCCGCTTTGCTCTCGCGCGCATCGAGAACAACCGCGTCGGCCCTGGTTCACTCAGCGCTTACTATGCCCGCTACGAACTCAATGGTGCACGCTTTCCCGCAGCGTCGGGCAACGAGCGGCGCGACATTGTGGATGCGCGCTATGCTGGCAACGCCGCCGGCGCGGACTGGGATCTGGAAGCGATGCTCCAGCGCGGTCACGTTGGAGTGGCGAAGGTGCGCGCCTGGGCGATCGGCGCGCGGGCGGGTTACAGCCTCGCCGCTTTGCCGCTTAAGCCGCGGCTAGGCGTGCAGGTGGATCTTGCCTCGGGTGACCGGCATCCCAGCGATGGCACGCTTGGTACGTTCAACCCACTGTTTCCTAACGGCTATTATTTCACGCTCGCCGGGTTCACCGGCTACAGCAACCTCGTTCATGTGAAGCCGTCGATCACTTTTCACCCGACCGAACGTCTGGCGGTAATGACGGCGGGCGGGTTGCAATGGCGCCTGACTCGCGCAGATGCGGTCTTCACCCAGCCTATCCGGCCGATCGCGGGGACGGCCGGGCGGGGCTCGCGGTGGACTGGGGGTTATGCTCAGCTGCGCGCCGACTGGGGCATCAATCGGCTGCTCGCGGCGGCCGTTGAGGCGGTTCATTACGACATCGGCAGCACGCTGCGTGTCGCCGGTGGTCATGACGGCAACTATCTCGGGGTCGAATTGAAGTTCGGCTGGTAAGGCACAGAATACCGGCAATTTTCGTGCATTTACTGCCGGCCGACAGCATTGTCGGGGCGGCCACGAACTTGCAACGTGGCGCCCGCGACGCCTAGATAGGTCGCGCACGTGGGATGCCCCCGCACAGCATTTACCAAGAAGGGGGAGGGATGAATCAGGCGTCACCGATCTGGATCCTGTCCGGCCCGTTTGGCCGGGCGACGGTGAACCTCACGGGCCGGCCTCTGGTGGAGCATGCCCACCAGCAGTTCAACATGATCTTCAAGCTCGGCGGCGCGGATACAGAGTTCCGCTCCTGCGCGACGTCGCTGCCGCTCGATGATAATTCGGTGCTGATCTTCAACCCCTGGGTGCCGCATCTTAAGCTGGCCAACGAAGCCGGGCCCACCATGATCCTCTCGCTCATCATAGAGCCCGCCTGGATCGATCGGGTTCTGGAGCGGCAGGGATTGCCGGCGGGACGGCTCTTCCCCAACCTGCGCGAGGAGCTGACCGAAGACGTCCGTCTGAACGCGGAGCGCCTCGCGGCTGCGATCCCGCGCCACCTGCTCGAACCCGAGGAGGATTGCGAGGCTCTGCTGGAAGATCTGATCGACGCGGTGATCCGGGCTTATATCAGCCCCGAGGTGACGCGCACTGCCGCTGCGCCCCAGCGCGCCATCGATTTCCGGATTCGCAAGGCGCTTGCCTACATCCATGAGCATGCGCTCGAAAATCCCCGGATCGATGACATCGCGAAGATGGTGGGGCTCTCACGCTCGCGCTTCTTCGAACAGTTCCGCCGCTGCGTCGGGGCCTCGCCGCAGCATTATATCGATCATTTCCGGATGAAGCTCGCCACCCGTTGGCTGAGCACCACCGATCGGCCGCTGGTCGAGCTGGCCGATGAGCTGGGCTTCTGTGCGCATAGCAATTTCACGCGCTTCTTCATCCAGCATATCGCCGTCTCGCCCAGCGAGTTTCGGCGGCAGACCAGCGGAATCGAAGCCGAGGCCCCGCTATGAGGCGTTGATAGCCCCGAAAGCCGGCCGTGCGCTGACGAGCTTGAACCAGGCCTCGAGCGTCGGGAAAAATTGCCGCGTGATCGGAAGCGTTGCCCAGCGACGATAACCGACGGCCACAGGGATGTCCGCGATAGTGAACGCGTCGCCGGCAACATAGCCGCCGCCGCTCAATGCGCTGTCGAGGATTCCGAACAGCTGGTCCGCCTCAGCTTCGGCGGCCGCGAGTTGGGCTGGATCGGGCGCGGCCTTCGCCTTAATCGTCATCTTCACGAGGTCGCGGATGGCCTGCGCCTGATGTGCGCCCTGCCAGTCAAGCCATTGGTCGACCCGCGCCCGAGCTTGCGGCTCCCGCGGATAGAGCGTGACGTTGGTCGCCTTGTTGGCGAGGTAACGCAGAATCGCGTGCGATTCCCAAAGGACGAAGCCGTTGTCGTCGATGGTCGGGATGCGGCCATTAGGATTCATTGCCCGATATTCGGATGCATCGGTGCCACCGAACGGCCCGCCAATCTCCTTCATCTCGAAATCCAGGCCAAATTCCGCGCATGCCCAGATAACCTTGCGTACATTGGGTGCCTGCCGGTGTCCCCAGATCCGAAGCATCGCTTTCTCCTGTTTTGCTCTGCCATGGATAGGCAGGGCGCCGGCGATGCCGATGCCATGCCGTCCCAATGCTGACCGGATCGTCCGATTTTGGGGAGAATGCGTGGGTTTCGGTGGAAGTTCGGATGATCGGATAAGGCGTGGGATCGCGCGATCACACACATTAGCAACCAAGGTTCTAGCGCGGAGGCAGGCGTCTCCGGCCGTAGACAAAACATGGAAGCGAGAGAGGATCAGATGGAGATAGTTCGCCGGCACGAGGGATGCTGCCCCGTTACCGATCCGTGCCCCCGTCATGTCCACGCCGGTCTGGCGGGGGGACAGGTGGACCGCGCATTGGCCATCGATGGGGTCGTGGGTGATCGTCTGGGCGAGCTGCTGGATGTGCGTGCGCTGAGCCGTCGGGCCATTTTCGGCGGGGGAGCGGCCGGTGCGCTGTTCGCGGCGGCAGCGCCTGCGCTCGCGCGCTCGGGGAGTGGGCAGGCGGGGCGCTCGTCGATCCTCAACGGCGCACCGCTTGGCCGGATGCACGACCTGCCCTCGACTAAGGAGACGGTGCGCGTCGGTGCCATGGATCCAGCGGCGCCGGTCGTGCTGGAGGTCGAATCCGGTGACGTCGTTCGCTACCCGAACACCTGGGTCAACTGGGCCAATGAAGCCAAGTTCGGCATGGTGTTCGAGGAGCGCGAGACGATCCGCAAGCGTTATCCGGCCGGGCCATATTCGCTGATCGGGCCCGTCGCCGTGAGGGGCGCTGAGCCGGGCGACGTCATCGAATGTCGTATGGTCAAGCTCCGGCCCATTGGTTGGGGCTGGAATTCCACGCCCAAGGGTATGGGCGCGCTACCCGACGACTTCGACAAGCCTTTCCTGCACTATCTGCGTTTCGACGACGCCCGCACCTACGCCGACTATGCGCCGGGTGTGCGCGTCCCGCTGGCGCCGATCCAGGCAGTGATGGCGGTGCAGCCGGCTGGCGACAAGCCAGTCAGCGGCATCCTGAGTGGCGCCTACGGCGGCAACATCTCGCTGAAGGAGCTGACCGAGGGGACATCGCTCTTCCTTGGCGTCGAGGCTCCGGGCGGGCGGCTGTGGACGGGTGATAGCCACGCTGCCCAGGGCGATGGCGTGGTCAATCAGACCGCGATCGAGACCGCAATGGAGGATCTTCGGATCCAGTATGTCCTTCACAAGCGCGTAAGGCTCGCCGCGCCCATCGCCGAGACGCCGACCCACTGGATCATGCTTGGCTATGGCAAGACGGTGGAAGACGCGCTCACCGCCTCGCTGCGCCAGATGATCGCCTGGCTGAGTGCTGCGACCAGCCTCGATCCGATGGACATCTATGCGCTCGCCAGCATCGCGGGCAGCTTCCGTATCACCCAATACGCCAACCAAACCCACACGGTGTATAGCAACTCGCCGCTGAAGGCGGTTCACGGCATGATGCCCAAGGCGATCTTCGATGCGGGCCGTCTCGCGCAGATCTCCACCTCGGTCCGGCCCGGCGCGTGATGAACGCGCCCATCCAACCGGACGCCGCGACGACGGGTCGGCGTGTCTTTGTCTTGTGCGCGCTGGTCGCCTTCCTGGATGGATTCGACACCCAGTCTATTGGGCCGGCCGCACCTGCAATCGCACACCGATGGGGGCTGACACCCGCAAAGCTCGGGCCGGTGTTCAGCGCATCGCAGCTTGGCTTCCTGATCGGAGCGCTGCTGTTCGGCGCGGCGGGTGACCGGCTCGGCCGCAAGCGTGTTCTTATCCTTACCACGGCGCTGTTTGCGGTGGCGACGCTCGGTACGATCTTCGCGCCCTCCTACGACACGCTAATCCTCTGCCGCGTCCTGGCGGGCCTGGGTCTCGGGGGTGCTAGCCCGAATTTTGTTAGCCTCGCCTGCGAGTTCGCGACGCCCGCGCGGCGTGCAAAGCTCGTAACCTGGCTGTGGGCGGCAGTTCCACTGGGCGGTATGGCAGGCTCATTCGCGAGCGCTGCGCTGCTACCGCGCGCGGGCTGGCAGGCTGTGTTCTTGCTGGGGGCGATTGCCCCGGTGCCATTGCTCATCGTGATGGTCCGGATGATGCCGGAATCGCGCGAGGTAAAAAGCGACAATGTTGCGCCGGCTTCGGCGCTGTTCGCCGACGGCATGGCGCCCCGCACGATGTTGCTCTGGCTCGCGTCATTCATGACCTGGACGACGCTTGTGGTGACGGCGCTCTGGACGCCGGCGCTGCTGCAGCGCGCTGGTTGGGCTCCGTCGACGGCAGCCTCGATGCTTGCCCTCAACAACGGCGGGGGCGTTTTCGGCACGCTGGTCGTGGGGGCACTGATTGGGCGCATCTCGGCCCAAGGCGCGTTGCGGCTGGTGCTTGTCGGCGCCGGCATCTTCATCGCGCTGATGGGGATTGCGGTCGACCACGTCGGAAGTTTCGCGCTCATGGCGATCCTTGCGGGATGCTGCGCGTCCGCCGCCGGCGGTGCGATGCTGGCCGTGTCGGCGGGCCTGTATCCGCCGGAGGTCCGCGCGACCGCGGTGGGCTGGGCGCTCGGATTTGGGCGGATCGGCACGGTGCTCGGGCCGGCGGCAGTCGGGCTGCTGGCGGCAGACGCCTGGTCGGTCGCCGCGATCTACGGCGCCATCGCATCAGTCGCGGTGGTCGGCGCGGTGCTTGTCCACTTTCTGGGAATTGCGGGGCGGCCTCGTCTGGCCGCCACTTGATCAAACTAACACGGGAGAGGGTAATGGAAGACGAAGCGACCTGTATCGTCCTCAATCTCATCAGCTATGATCTTGCGCGGCGCGCGATCGATGCCGGCGTGGCCGAGGCCAAGAAGCGTGGGATAGCGCTCTCATTCGCCGTCCTCGACAGCGCGGGCCATCTCGTCGCATCCGCGCGGATGGACGGCGCACCGTTCGTCACCGTCGAGATCGCGCGGGGCAAGGCTTTTGCGAGTGTCGCGACTGGCGGCCATCCCGGTGGTGACCTCGAACAGCGCCACCGCGACAATCCGCAGGTGTGGAGCAATGCCAGCGCGCTGGGCTATGGCGCCCCGATGCTACCCGCTAAGGGGTCGCTTCCGTTGCGTCTCGACGGTCGCCTGATCGGCGCAATCGGAGCGAGCGGCGCGCCCTCCCACATCGACGAAGAGGTCATCACCATCGCCGCCGCCGCGATCGGCGCGGGCAAGTGACGGGGAAGGAGAACCGATGAGACTCTTCGCCTACCAAGTCGACGGCGGACGCGCACTCGGCGTGTCGCTGGACGGAATTACCTACCATCCCGTGGCCGAGCTGGCGCCGGATTTGCCGAGAGAAACCGAAGCGCTGCTTGGCACAGCTAACGCGCTGACGCATCTTGCGACACAGCTGGCTGCTGCGCCGGCTGGCGCGCCGATGGCCGCGCTCGCGCTGTTACCCTTCCTCGAGCGCCCGAACGCTCTCTGGGCGCTCGCGCTCAACTTCAAGACACACATCAAGGAGACGGGGCTCACCACCTCGCTCGACCATCCGCATCTCTTCCTGCGGACCGTCGCCTCCTATGTTGGGGCCGACCAGCCGATCCTCGCACCGCCGGAGGAGGTCGCACGGGCTTTTGACTATGAAGGCGAGTTGGGTGTCGTAATCGGCAAGCCAGGCCGGCATATTCCGCGCGAGCGGGCGCTTGAGCATGTTGCGGGCTACACCTGCATCAACGAAGGTTCGGTGCGCGAATATCAGATGCACAATCGCCAGTTCGGGCTGGGCAAGAACTTCGAGGCCTCGGGCAGCTACGGCCCTTGGCTGATGACGCCAGACGAATTCGGCGAGGTTGCGCAGCGCAACATCGTAACCCGAGTCAACGGGGTCGTGCGCCAGCGCTCGGGGCTGGACGATCTCCTGATCGATGTAGCAGCCACGGTCGCTTATCTTTCGCAGGGCTATACGCTGCGTCCCGGCGACATGATCGCAATGGGCACGCCCGGCGCGCTGCCGCCAGCCGAGGACGATGCAGAGGGGCGTGACCTCTCGCGGCAGTTCGGTCCGTTCCCGACGCCCGGTCTGGTCCACATGCGTCCGGGCGACATCGTGGAGGTGGAGATCGCCGGGCTGGGCGTGCTCCGCAACCCGATCGTCGGCGATGAGCCAGCCCGGTATCGGGCGGGATGAGGGGTTTGCGGTTTTCCGTTGCCTTGGGGCTGGCTGCGGCCGTCTTCCTGCCGGCCTGCACCCCGCAGCCGGCGGAACAGACGGCCGGGCTGCCGGGGGACCCCTCCCGCGGCTATCGCATCGCCAGCAACAATTGCGCAGCCTGTCATGGGCTGACCGGCGATGCGACGAACCCTGGCACGCCCAAGCTCGCCGGACAGTTTCCGGACTATCTCGTTAAGCAACTCAAGGCGTTCACGGCCGCGCCGGGCGTCAAACCCAACCGTATCAGTCCCGTGATGGAGCCGATCGCGGCGAGCCTGTCGAACACCGATATCGCCGATGTGGCCTCATGGTATGCGCAGCAGTTCCGCAGCGAGGGGCGCCCGCGTGACGGGGCACAGCTCGCTGCGGGCAAGCAGCTGTTTCTCCACGGCAATCCTGACGAAGGGCTACCGGCTTGTGCCTCATGCCACCGGCCGTCGGGAGGGGGTATTCGACCGGACTTCCCCAATATCGCGGCGCAGAACCCTGCCTATGTCGAGCATGAGCTCGCGGTGTGGGAAAGCACGCGGGGTCATCCGGGCAAGCTCATGTCGATCATCGTGCCTCGTCTGACGACGAACGAACGCGGACCGCTAGCGGACTATATCGCTTCGCTTCCTCCGGTAGAGACCCCGCCGTGATCGGGCGAGGTCTCCCGCCTGTCAGCCCTCGCCGGTGAGAAAGCGGGTGAGGGTTGCAGCCAGGATCAGGGGGCATTCGTCCATCGGATAATGGCCAGCCTCCGGGAGAACGACGAGTTCGGCCTGGGGCAGCGCGGCGAGCCAGCTCTGGCGGACCCAGGCCTCGGGAACGCCTGCGTCATGGGCTCCCGCGATCACCATTATCGGCTGCCGGATGGTACTGGCAGCTTCGGCGAAATCATCGAGTGCCCAGGATTCGAGATAGCCGGCGAAGGCCTCGACGATGCTGACCTCGGCCGAGCGCAGGGCAACGTCGCGCGACCAAATCGGGGGGAGCCGCCCGCCAGTCGTGTTGTTGAGGATAACCTGTCGCGCCTCGATCGAGCTTGCGGCGGAACGGAAGAACCCGCGAGTTTCCGGATCGAAGGGCGCGGGAGCCGCCCAGACCGGGGTAATCCCGCAGATGCGCTCGATACGAGTGGGCGCCGCAACCGCTGCGGCCAGTGCTGCCTTGCCGCCCATCGAATGGCCGACTAGCGAGAAGGTGTCCCACTCAAGGCGATCGGCAAGTTTGATGGCGTCGGCCGCAATGGTTGCCATGTCGAAGGGGCCGGCCTGATTGCGCGAGCTCCCATAGCCGCGGCAGTCCATGAAGGCGATCGACATCGCATCCGGATCCAGCGCTGGGAGCAGGGGAGCAAAGGCATCCCTGTCATTGAACCAGCCGTGTAAGGCAATGGCGCGAACCGCGCCAGTTCCGTGGACGAAATGCCCGATCATCGAAGCCCTTTCCTTTTGGATGGGCCGACCATCGTCGTTCTCTGTTGATGGAAACAAGACTGATGCGCTGCATCGCGAATGATTGTCGGACTGAACGATAAGCCGCCGGAGTGCAGCGTTAACACATCCTTGCAGCACCATGCGATTAGGTCCCCTGGAAATCATGCGTCGAATTCGCGGCCCCGATGCGACGCACGTTCCAACGGATAATGATCGGGGAGAGGATTATGCTTGTTCGTTCGGATGTCGGGCGTGACGTCGTTCGATCCAGACTTTTTCATGGCACTGCCGCGGCTGCATTAACCATGATGTGTACGTCGCCTGCCTGGGCGCAGCAGGTCACCGACGCTGGCCAGCCTGCCGATACGGCAAGCGCCAAGTCGCAGACGGGATCGGCGACAGCAAGTGCGGAGATCGTCGTCACTGGGTCGCGCATCGTACGTACGGGATATAATGCGCCGACGCCGACCACTGTGATCGGCGCCGCGCAGATCCAGCAGTCAGCGCCGGCGACGCTGGCTGATTATGTCAATGAACTGCCCGCGCTGGTCGGTTCGATTACTCCGCGCGTCGCGACCACTGGCGCTTCGGCGACCGTCGGTGCCAATCTTTACAATCTGCGCGCGCTAGGCGCGAACCGCACACTGGTGCTGCTCAATGGCCACCGTGTGGCGCCTTCGACGCTCACGGGCAATGTCGACGTGAACCTGCTGCCCCAGGCGATCGTCCAGCGCGTTGACGTGGTGACAGGCGGTGCCTCGGCGGCATGGGGTTCAGACGCCGTGGCAGGTGTCGTGAACTATGTGCTCGACACGCACTTCACGGGCCTGATGGCGAACATCCAGCGTGGCGTTTCGACATATGGTGACGCGCCGACCTTCAAGGCGGAACTGACGTGGGGTACACAATTCGCTGACGGCCGGGGCCATTTCCTCGTCGACGGCGAATATCATGATGATGGGTCGGGCGATTATGTAACCTCGCGTGACTGGTTCAAGAGTTGGAAGGTCGTCAATAATCCGGCCTTCGCGCCGGGGAACGGCCAGCCGCGTCAGCTGCTCCAGCCCGGCGTTGGCCTTGGCGTCGCGACAGCGGGCGGCGTCATAACAACTGGTCCGCTTGCCAACACCCAGTTCGACAATGCCGGCAATCCGATCCCGTTCAACCCAGGCCACACCTCCGGAGTGCTCTCGTTCGGCGGTGATGCGCAGGACGTTAGCCAGATCATCCGCCTCGCCGTGCCGGTGAAAAGCGGTACAGTTTATACGCGTGGCAGTTTCGACCTCACCGACAACATCACGGCGTACGGCGAGTTCGGCTACGCGAACGTCAAGAGTAAGATCTACGCGCGCGTTTACGAGCGCGACGCCAACATCGCGATCAAGGCGGACAACGCCTACATCCCTGCCGCGATCAAGGCCAAGGTGCCGGCCACGGGTTTCAACCTCGGCAAGATCTTCCTCGACTGGGGACCGTCGGTCGGTCGCAACGATCGCGAGCAGTACCGCTATGTCGGCGGCCTCGAGGGCAAGCTCGGCGGCTCTTGGACCTGGGATGCCTATTTCCAACACGGCAAGACCGACTTTACCAACGGCGACTACAGCAACAATCCGATTACCGCGAACTTCAACAACGCGGTCGATGCGGTGATGAACCCGGCCAACGGTCAGATCGTTTGCCGTTCGACGCTCACCAGTCCGACCAACGGCTGCGTACCCTTCAATGTTTTCGGTACCGGCAAGGCCTCGCCGGCCGCTCTGGCATATATCTTCGGCACATCGGTGCAGTGGATCACAATCAAGCAGGACGTCGGCTCCGCGTCTCTGCGTGGCGAGCCCTTCTCGACCTGGGCTGGGCCGGTGTCGATCGCGACCGGCTTCGAATATCGGCGTGAATCCTACAAGGCGAATTCGACCGCGCTTGACCAGACCAATGCCTTCTTCCTCGGCAATTTCCGACCGTCGCGCGGGCATTATGACGTGAAGGAAGGCTTCTTCGAGACGGTCGTGCCGCTGCTCGATGCCAAGCCCTTTTTCAAGCATGTCGACCTGAACGGCGCGGTTCGCTACACGGACTACAGCCTGTCGGGCGGCGTCACGAGCTGGAAGGGCGGTCTCACCTGGGACGTTGACGACCAGATTCGTTTCCGCGGCACGCGATCGCGTGACATCCGCGCACCCAACCTGTCCGAACTGTTCCAGGCTGGCAACAACCTCAACCAGACTATCAACGATCCTTTGCTCAGCAAGAGCTACAGTATCCAGCAATTCGCCTCGGGAAATCCGGGTCTGAAGCCGGAGAAGGCCGACACGACAACGGTTGGTGCGGTCTATCGCCCGCATTGGCTGCCGGGCTTCGGTATCTCGGTCGATTACTATGACATCAAGATCAAGGGCGCGATCTATTCGAATACCGCGCAGGCGATCATCAACCTCTGCCAGGGTGGCGATCCCGTGCAGTGCGCGTTCATCACGCGCAACGCGCAGAACCAGATCACTTTCGTCCGACTGGTGCCGCTCAACGTTTCGTCAGAAGGTACGAAGGGCGTCGACATCGAGGCCAATTACCAACGGGACTTGTCGGACTTCGTGCAGGGCTGGAACGGCAGCATCTCGCTCCGCGCCGTCGGAACCTATGTGGCGCACCGCACCGTCACCATCGGTGGCGTGACCACCGAATATGCCGGCAGCAATGCGAACTTCGACCAGAATTCGCAAGCGGTTCCGAGCTGGCGCTGGCTGGGCTCGGTTACCTATCTGAACGGGCCCTTCACGGGCACGCTGACCACTCGCGTGATCGGCGCGGGCAAGCTCAACACGGCTTGGGTAGAGGGTGTCGATATCGACAAGAACCATGTGCCGGCGATCGCCTATTTCGACCTTTCGGCGTCCTATAAATTCCCGAATGTCGGCCGGGGTGTCGAGCTCTACGCGGCGGTGCAGAACCTGCTCGACAAGGATCCGCCGGTTGCCCCGATCTATGGCGCAACGGGTTTCCTCGGCACTGGCACCAACGGCTATCTCTACGACGTGATCGGCCGGCAGTTCCGCGTGGGCGTTCGCGCCAAGTTCTGACGCATCCCCGAGAGGCGTCCCTGGCGCCGGCGGCTCATGCCGCCGGCGTTCTTTTTTTGCGCAGCGTGCTTTGGAGCGGACACAAAATGGGGCGCCGGGATCGATCCCGGCGCCCCATGTGGAAAACGCTGGCTGGTAGTTCAGGCGGCGGCGACTGCTTGTTCGATAGCGCCGAATAGGCTCCGCTCGCCGTCACGCATCTCGATCCGCACCCTGTCGCCGACCGCAAGCCATGGTGTCACGGGTGCGCCGCGCTGGATCGTCTCGACCATGCGAATTTCGGCCAGGCAGGAATAACCGCGTCCACCGTCGGCAATCGGACGACCTGGGCCGCCATCGGCATCGCGGTTGGAGACCGTACCCGAGCCGACCACGGTGCCGGCCGCCAGCGATCGTGCCTTGGCGGCGTGGGCGATCAGCGTACCGAAGTCGAAGGTCATATCCTCGCCCGCCTCTGCGCGGCCGAAGGGCTGACCATTGAGGTTGACCATGAGTGGCAGGTGTAGCCTGCCGTCCCGCCAGCGCTGACCGAGCTCGTCGGGCGTGGCCAGAACGGGTGAAAGCGCGGTGTGGGGCTTGGACTGGAGGAAGCCGAAGCCCTTGGCGAGTTCCGCGGGGATCAGCCCGCGCAGCGACACGTCGTTGACTAGCCCGACGAGCTGGACGTGGTTCAACGCGTTTTCCCGGCTGACGCCCTGCGGCACATCATCGACCACGACGCAGACCTCAGCCTCGATATCGTAGCCCCAGGTAGGATCGACCAGTCCGATCGGTTCGTGCGGGGCGAGGAAGCGGTCCGATGCGCCCTGATACATCAGAGGGTCTGTCCAGAAACTATCTGGCAGAATCGCACCGCGCGCACGCCGCACCAGGTCGACGTGGTTGACATAGGCCGAGCCGTCCACCCACTGGAAGGCACGTGGGAGCGGCGCCGCGAGTCGCGACGGGTCGAGCAGTTGGCCTTCACCACGTTCGAGCCTCTCGGCGATTTCGCGGAGGCGGGGTTCGCTGCGAGCCCAATCGTCCATCGCTTCCTGGAGCGTGCGGGCGATCGTTCCCGTTTCCGCATAGCGTGCGAGATCGGAGGAGACGATGATCAGCCGTCCGTCACGGCCTTCCTTCAGTGATGCGAGCCTCATCCTATCCTTTCCTCTCCGATTAAGGCCGGCATGAAGCCGGCCCAAGCCTCGTCATAATCCGGCTGCAACAGGTCGCTTTCGAGCGCGTGCCGCGTCGGGCGGATCAGCCAGCGGCTTTCGAACATGAAGGCCATCGTTCCGCTGATCCTGTGCGGTTGGAGGTCGGCCGCAATCGCGGCTTCATAGGTGGCGCGATCAGGACCGTGGCCGGACATACAGTTGTGCAACGATGCGCCGCCGGGCGCGAAACCATCGGCCTTGGCGTCGTACACGCCGTGGATCAGCCCCATGAACTCGCTCATCACGTTCCGATGGAACCAGGGCGGGCGGAAGGTCCGCTCGGCGACCATCCATCGCGGGGGGAAGATCACGAAGTCGACGTTTGCGGTGCCCGGCGTATCGCTCGGTGAGGTGAGCACTGTAAAGATCGATGGATCCGGATGATCGAAGCTGACCGTTCCGATAGCGTTGAAGCGCGCCAGATCGTAGCGACAGGGCGCGAGATTGCCGTGCCAGGCGACGACATCGAGCGGCGAATGATCGAGCATCGTGGTCCATAGCCGCCCGTCGAACTTCTGGATCACCTCGGTCGGCCGCCGGACATTCCGGAAAGCGGCCACCGGCACTTCGAAATCGCGCGCGGCAGCGAGTCCATTGGAACCGAGTGGGCCTAGCTCTGGCAGGCGGAACAGCGCGCCGAAATTCTCGCAGACGTAGCCCTGTGCCGGCCCGTCGACGAGTTCTGCGCAGAAACGCATGCCGCGCGGAATAAGGCCGATCATGCCGGGCGCGATCTCCATCACGCCCATTTCGGTGACTAGCCGCAGCGCACCCTGATAGGGCACCAGCAGCATCTCGCCATCCGCGTTGGCAAACACGCGGTCGGACATCGAACGGCCGGCTGCATAGAGATGGATGGCGATACCGTTCTGCGTCGCCGGATCGCCGTTGCCTGCATAGGTGACGAGCCCGTCGGCGAAGTCGGTCTCAGGGTCAGCGGCAGCCGGGGGATCCCAACGGAGGCGATTGGGCGAGGGTGATGCTTCGTCAAACGGTCCCGATCGCAGCAGGCTAGCGCCCGCGTAGGGCGCAAACGGTCGATGCTGCGCGGTCGGCCGAAGCCGATACAGCCACGAGCGACGATTCTCGGCACGCGGCGCTGTAAAGGCCGTGCCCGAGAACTGTTCGGCGAAGAGCCCGAATGGGACCTTCTGTGGCGAATTCCGGCCGATTGGTAACGCTCCGGGCACCGCCTCGCTGGCGAGCGGCGCAGTAAAACCGTTCAGCATCGCGTTCACGCCCGTGCCTTTTCTGGGCCGAGCCGACCATCGAGGGACAATGCGCCGCCGCCGAAGGCGACAATTTGCAGCAAGCCGCCGGTAATCGCGAGATTCTTCATGAAATTGGTCAAGGCGTCGCGATCGCCAAAGTCGTTATGGAAGGCCAGAGCGGTCGCGAGCGTGAAGAGTGCGAGGACGACGGCCATCGTGCGCGTGCGCCAGCCGAGCAACAGCAGGGTGGCAGCTACCAGCTCGCAGGCGAGCGAGATGGCTAGCCCGAGTGTGGGAAACGGCAGGGTATGGCCGATCATTCCAATCACGGCGGCCGGATGGCCTAGCTTGCGCACGCCGCTCCACAGGAAGAGTGAGGCAATTAGCAGACGCCCTGACGTAGGCAGCAGAATTCGGGCTTGGTCCATCGGCATGTCCTCAGGCGGTTTGGATCAGCAGGGTTTTGGTCTGGAGGCACTGGTCGACTGCGTCAGGACCGAGATCGCGGCCGTAGCCTGATCCTTTGCAGCCTCCCTCGGGCAGACCCGGATAGGGGAAACCCGACGAGTTGATCGTGACCTTGCCGCATTCGAGCGCGGCGGCGACGCGGTGGACGCGAGCGATGTCTTGCGACCAGAGATTAGCGGCGAGGCCGTAGCCGGTGCCGTTTGCGGCCGCGATCAGTTCCTCTTCCTCATCGAAGCGGTAGATGCCTAGCACAGGTCCGAACACCTCCTCCTGAGTGATCGGATCGTGATGCGCGGCGCCCGTCACGAGTGTAGGCGCGAAATAATGGCCGGAGACATCCGAAAGATCGTGCGCGCTGGTGACGCCCAGCCCGTCGCGCTTCGCGCCCTCGATATAGGCCTGCACTCGCGATCGCTGTCGTGCGCTCACAAGGGGCCCCATGAAGGTGCCGGCTGCCAGCCCCGCGCCGATCGGGATGGTGGCGATATGCTTGGTCAGCCGCTCGACAACCTCGTCATGGATGGCGTGGTGGACATAGAGCCGCGAGCCTGCGACGCAGACCTGCCCAGAATTGAGGAAGATCGCGTTTGCCGCGCCCTCGACGGCGCGGTCGAGATCGGCATCGGCGAAGAGAATAGTGGGAGACTTGCCGCCGAGCTCCAGCGTGAGCTTCTTGAGCTGGCGTCCGGCCAGTTCGGCCAGGTGGCGGCCCGTCGCGGTCGAGCCGGTGAAGGAGATTTTGGCGACGTCGGGATGCGTCGCCAGCGCCTCTCCCGTCTCGTGCCCGGTGCCGGTGACGATGTTGACGACACCGTTGGGGAAGCCAGCCTCGGCCACCAGATCGGCCAGCGCGAGCGCGCTCAGCGACGATTCTTCTGAAGGCTTGAGCACGATCGTGCAGCCTGCCGCGAGCGCTGGGGCAAGCTTCCAGATCGCCATCATCAGCGGCACGTTCCACGGCACGATCGCAGCGACCACACCGACGGGCTCGCGCATCGTCATGCCCGTGAAGCGCCCCAGGCCAGGCGGTGCCGAAACCTCGATGGTCCGGCCTGCGAGCTTGCTCGGCCAACCTGCATAATAACGCAGCACATCCACTGAGCCGGCGACGTCGATGGTACGCGAGAACCAGAGGGGCATGCCATTGTCGATGGTGTCGAGATAGGCGAAGAGCTCCGCCCGTTCGGCAATGAGATCCGCGAGACGGTGGAGTAGACGTTCGCGCGCGACTGGGCCGCCATGGGCCCAGGCGGGTGCCTTCAGTGCCGCCTTGGCCGCGCGGACGGCGGCGTCGACAAAATCAGGACCAGCGGCACCGATGCGCGCAATCTCGCGCGCGCTGGAAGGATCGATCGCTGGCAGCGTCGTTCCAGTCGCCCGATGCCAAGTGCCGTCGATGAAATGCGCCGGAGAGCGATCGAGCGCAGTCCGCACGTCTGTGGGCAAGGTCGAAAGATCATTCTCAAAGGTGACCGCGTTCATCCTGTCCTCTCCCTCGCTCGTCAGCGGGCGATGTTCTGTCAGTTGGCGTAGTCGGCGGCGATCCCGTCCATCAGCCGGCGCCAGGCCGGCCAGTCGGCGGAACCGCGTCCCGCATCGTGGCGCTCGAGCTGGCGCACGGTGGATGCGCAGATCGCATCAGGTACTTCGATGATGTCGCTGGTGGAGGCTTCGAGCAGCAGCTGCGACTCAATGGCAGTCATTAGGTCGCGTGTGCGTTCGAAGGCGTCGCGCACGGTTGCTCCCACCACGACGAAGCCGTGATTGCGCAGAAACAGGACATGGTTGTCGCCGAGGGCGGCGGCGATCCTGCCACGCTCGTCGGCATGCTCGGTCACGCCCTCAAAATCATGATAGCCCACGCGGCGATAGAAGCGGATTGCCGCCTGCGACATCATTCGCAGGCCGCGCGGATGCGCCGACATGGCGATGCCGGGCACGGTGTGCATGTGGACGATGCAGTTCACGTCCGGGCGCGCGGCCAGCACGCCGCTGTGCAGCACGAAGCCGGGCCGATTCACTCCCGCTGCCTCATCTAGGTCCCGGTGGAGATCGACCTTGGCGAGGTTGGATGCGGTCACCTCACGATAGAGCAGCGTGTGACGCTTGATGAGGAAGCGATCCGGATCCCCCGGCACACGGAGGCTGAGGTGGTTGTAGATCCCATCTGTGGTGGGAAAAAAATGGTCGACCAGCCGATAGGCCGCGGCGAGATCGAGGCGCGCCGCCTCTTCTCCCTGTGGGGCCGTGCCGTGCGGTACCTGCATTTATCTTCTCCCTCGCTGTATGAATTATGAATTCAATCTAGAAGCTGTCAAGCGGAGCGACGAAGAATGCTCGTGCGCCGGCGCACTGCCGCCATTCTGAGGTCTGTCCCGGGAGAAAGGGTTTTCAACTGGAGCGGCTTGACATGAATGCAGAATTCATGAAGCCTGATGGAAGTCGGCGTGGTGGAGCGGGGCCGCATTCACCCGCCGACAACAATTATAAGAGTCGGAGGGACGCTATGGATGCCTCGGCGCGGAGCGATGCCCGATCGCCATCGGTGATCCTGGACGTCGCCGCTACCATCGATGGCGCACGGATCAGCCCGATGCAATGGAGTGTGTTCGCGCTGACCTTTGCGGCTTCGTTGCTTGATGGCTTCGACACGATGGTGATGTCTTTCCTTGCGCCCTCGATCAGCGGTCAATGGCATGCTTCCCACAGCGCGTTTGGGTTGGTGTTCAGTGCGACGTTGCTGGGCGCCGCGATCGGAGCAACCTTACTTGGCGCTCTTGCGGATCGCTTCGGGCGACGTGTGCTTATTATGGCCTCGGTCGGCTGGTTCGGCGTGCTGACGCTCGGCTGCGCAATGGCGCCCGACCTGAAGACGTTGATAGCGCTGCGCTTCCTTGCCGGATTGGGCCTCGGGGGCGCTATCCCGAACATGCTGGCGCTGGCGGCTGAATATGCGCCTGCCAGACGCCGCTCGACCATTGTCTCAATTATAACCTGGGGTACGCCGCTTGGTGCCGTGCTGGGCGGCTTCGTCAGCTCGCTTGTAGTGGGCGCGCAGGGATGGCGTGTCGTGCTGCTCGGGGCCGGCATCGCTCCGCTCCTTTTGCTCCCGCTGCTCTGGATGATGCTACCGGAGTCGGTCCGCTTCCTCGCCGTGCGTCATGAAGCGCAGGACCGGCTCCGAGCGATAATGAAACGCGTGGCGCCAGCCGGTACCGTTCCCCATGACGCGCGCTTCACCATTTCCGAGCGGTCGGTGGAGAAGGTCGGCATCGCGGCACTCTTCCGCGATGGTCTGGCACCAGGCACGGTTCTTTTGTCGGCGGCGATGTTCAGCAGCCTTCTGCTGTCCTTTCTGCTCGTCAACTGGACGCCGACGATGCTGAGACAAGCGGGCATCCCGCTGTCGGATGCCATCCTTGGCACGATGGTGCTCAACTTTTCCGGCATTGTCGGCAGCCTGTTCGTGGCGCGACTGGTTGACGGCCATCGGCGCGGATCGCTGGTGCTGGCGCTTTCCTATCTCGGCGCTGTTGTCGCGACGCTGGGTGCCGGCATCGTGACGGGTATGACAGGCGCGCCGCTGCTGGTGTTGTTTGCCTGCCTCGCCACCTGCGGATTCTTTCTGATTGGCACGCAGATTTCGCTATCGGCCTACATCACCGCCTTCTTCCCGACGGCACTGCGCGCGACCGGCATCGGATTCAACAATGCTGTGGCGCGTGCGGGTTCACTACTCGGCCCGGCGGTGGGTGGTCTCCTTCTGTCGGCGGGGTTCAAGCCGGCGCATATCCTGATGGCGGGCGCACTGCCCGGCCTGATGAGCGCCGCGGCTCTGTTCCTGCTGGCGCTTTTCCAGTCCCGCGCGGGCTTGCCGTCTCCGACGAGTCTGCCTGTCAAGCATAGAGGTCTCGCATGATCCCCATGACCCCGAGAGACGGCGGTCCGTTGGAGCCGACGGGAGAACGTATCGAGATCCCGATCGACGGCGGTGTCCGGCTGCCGCTGATGCTCTACCGCACCCAAGCGGCGGGGCGAGGGCCGGCGGTGATCCTATGCCCCGGCGGCATCGGCACGGGCATGTTTGAGATCGTCGAATGGGCGGCTTCGCGGCTGCGCGCGGCGGGCTTCCATGCGCTGACGACGAGTTGGCGCGACGGCCTGCCACTGCATGACCACGAAGATGTCCGCGTCGTGTTCGACTGGCTTGCCGGCCAGTCGTTCGTTGATCCGGGCCGGATCGGCGTCTTCGGCGTTTCGCGCGGCGGCAATGCGGCGCTACGGGCGGCGGCGGCCGATCATCGGCTACGCGCGGTGGCAACGTTCGGAACGGTCTCGGACTTTCTCCAACAAGCCTACGGCACTGCCGCCTTTGCTCCCGCGCGACACCGGATGATCACCGGTTGGCTGGGCGATCCCGTGAGTAACCGGGCCTTTTATGAGAAGGTGCAGGCGATCGATCACGTGCAGGGCATCATCCAACCGCTCCTGCTGCTGCATGGCGAGCACGACATGCATGCGCCCATCGAGCAGTCGATCTCGGTCAGGGACAAGGTGCTGGCGAGCGGCAACGCGGATGTACGGCTCGAACTTTTCCCGGTGGTCGGCCATTTCGGCGAGGTGGTGCCCAGCGGCTTCGCCTACGATCATATTGCTGGACACCTCATCGCCTTCCTACGCGAGGTGCTGGGGTGAGGGTTATCCCGGTTCCTCTCCCTCGACGATTACCAACTCGTTGATACCGGCGCCGCCGAGGCGGATTGCCGCGGCGCGCTGATAATCGTCGGAATGGTAGAAATCGAGTGCAGCCTCGAAGGAGGGGTAACGGACGAGGACATGGCGATGAAAGATTGACGTGCCTTCTAGAAGTTCGAAGCGGCCGCCGCGTGCCAATATCTGTGCACCAAACTCTTTTGACGCTGAACCGGCTTGGCGAACATAATCAAGATATCTTGCTTCATCGAGTATCTTCGATCTAGCGATCCAATATCCTGGCTTCATTTCTGATTTTCCTCCGTGTCGTGCGAAATCAATACTAGGAACAGTCTATGGAGAAGTCACCAGAAACCTTCGCGATTGTCGATGATTCAGTGGCGAGGCCGCTAAGGACCGAAACGAGCCGCAGCGTGGCCGGGGCAGCAGTCGAGACGCTAATCGCGCATGGGATCGACACGCTTTATGGGGTGCCCGGCATCCACAACGACGCGCTATTCGATGCTCTTCACGAGCGGCGGGAGCGCATTCGCACGGTCCATGCGCGTCACGAGCAGACGACCGGATATATGGCGCTCGGCGCCGCGCTCGCGACGGGGCACCCGCAGGTGTTCGCGGCGGTGCCGGGGCCCGGTATCCTCAACGCCTCGGCGGCATTGCTGACGGCCACGGGCATGAACGCGCCCGTGCTCGCGCTTGCGGGGCAGATTCCGTCGAACCGGCTCGAGCAAGGCCATGGCCATCTCCACGAGATCCGCGACCAGCTCGGTCTGCTGCGCCACGTCACCAAGGATGCGCAGCGGATCACGGGTCCACACGACGCCTCCGAGCGGGTTGCGCGGGCGATCCAAACGGCGCGCTCGGGGCGGTCAGGGCCGGTGGCGCTCGAATGCGCGATCGACGTATGGCCTGTCTCAGGCACGGCGCCACGGGCCGGGCCATATGCACCGGTCGTCCCACCGGTCGATCTGGATGCGATCGAGCACGCTGCGGCCATCCTTGGCCGGGCCGAACGACCGCTGATCCTGGTCGGTGGGGGTGCGCAGGATGCCTCTGCCGAAGTGCGGCGGGTCGCCGAGATGCTGGAGGCGCCGGTCGGCTATTATCGGCGCGGCAATGGTGTACTGCCGAGCTCGCACCGCCTTTCGGTTAACCTGCCGATCGCGCACCGGCTCTGGCGTGAGGCCGACGCAGTGCTGGCGATCGGCACGCGACTCTATAGTCAGCAGAGCGGCTGGGGCGTGGACGAGGATCTGCGCATTGTCCGCATCGACATAGATCCCCAGGAGCCTGGCCGCTACCGCCAGCCCGACTGTGCGATCGTCGCCGACGCAGCGAGTGCGCTCGCGGCCCTGGCCGCGGCGTTGCCGCGCCGCAACCGCGTGCGCTCGCCGCGCGATCTCTCTGATCATCGCGGATGGCTGGCGGGCCGGCTGGAGCAGCTTGAGCCGCAGATGGGATTCCTCCGCGCTATCCGCGCAGCGCTGCCCGAAAACGGCATCTTCGTCGATGAGGTGACGCAGATGGGTTTCGCCGCTCGGCTCGCTCTGCCCGTTGAGGGGCCGCGCCAGTTCCTCTCTGGCGGCCAGCAGGACAATCTCGGCTTTGGCTATGGCACGGCCCTCGGCGCCAAGGCAGCATGCCCCGATCGGCCCGTGTTGGCGATCGCGGGTGACGGCGGCTTCGGCTATCAGGCATTCGAGCTCGCCACCGCAATGAAACACGGAATTGGTCTGGTTGTCGTGATATTCGACGATGGCGCGTTCGGTAACGTCCGCCGTATTCAGCAGCAGGCCTATGGCGGAAGGATGATCGCCGACGGGCTGCACAATCCAGACTTCGTGCAGTTCGCCGAGAGCTTCGGGATGAGGGCCGAGCGAGCGGAAACCCCGGAGGCATTGGGCCGCGCGCTCTCCGCTGCCTTCCGCGAGGACGGGCCGGCGCTGATCCATGTGCCAGTCGCTGCGATGCCCAGCATCTGGGACATGATCATGTTGCCACGTGTACGGGGAAAGGCCGAGCCCGGCGCAAGGCTCTGGCCCTGACTGAACTCAGACGGTTGCGACCTGGATGGTGGTTTCGATCTCCGCGACGGCACGTGCGGCATAGCGCCGTGCCAAGATCGAGCAGACGACCAGCTGTGCCTGGTGATAGAGCATCACCGGAAGCATGATCATGCCGAGCGCCGGATTGTGCCCGAACAGGACGAGCGCAATCGGCGCGCCGTTGGCGAGGCTCTTCTTGGAGCCGCAGAACACCGCCGCCGCCTCGTCCTCGCGGGAGAAATGGAGGAAATGGCTGGCCAACGTCGTCGTCACCAGCACGAATGCAAGGAGCGTAACCACCAGCACCGCGATCCCGAGAAGCGTGAGCGGCGCATATTTCGACCACAGGCCGCCTGCGGTAGAATCGCAAAAGGCGCCATAGACGATCATCACGATCACGCCACGGTCGACCTTGCTCGCCCACGCCTTGTTCCGGGCGACGAAACTGCCGATCCAGCGCCGGAGCAGCTGGCCGGCCGCGAAGGGCAGCAGCAGCGTCTCGAGCACGCTGAGGATCGCGGGTAGCAACGGGAGATGCCCGGTGACCCCGGTCGCCACTAGCCCGACGAGCAGCGGCGTCAGCACCATGCCCATCAAGCCGGACAGCGTTGCGTCGAAAATCGCGCCGGAGACATTGCCACGGGCAAGCGCGGTCATCGCCACCGACGAGGAAATCGTCGAGGGTAGCGCGCACAGATAAAAGAAGCCGAGCCGCACTTCCGGCGCGATCAGCCCGCGAGCGCCCCAGAACACCGCGAGCCCGATGAACGGGAACAGCAGGAAGGTGCTGGAATGAACGAAGACGTGCAGCCGCCAGTTGGCAGCGCCCGCCTTCAGCGCGTGGGGCGAAAGTGCGGCGCCGTGTAGAAAGAAGACGAGCCCGATGCCGACAGTGGTGAGGGTCGCCAGATGCAGCGGGCCGCCGCCGGCACCGACACCGGGCGCCAGCAATGCCAGCGCGACGGCGCAGAGGATCGCGATAAGGAAGCCGTCGATCTTCATGGGAGTCCTCTTTCGAGCGCGGCGCCGTCAGGCGGAGGCGGACGCGTCGTGCTGCTGGGGCGCATCTGTGGCGCTGAAAGCGCGGGCGAGTGCCGAAAGCACGGTCTCAGCGATCGCACGCTGATGCTCAGTCACCTCGGCGGCTGCGGCATCGGCATCGCGCCGCTCGATTGCCTCGATGATCTCGTCATGCGCGTGCGCGAAGCCGACGTCGACGTCGGATCGACTGAGCGCGACATTGCGGGCGCGATGAAGGTGAACGATCAGGTCAGCGTGGATGTCGGCCAGTGTCCGGTTGCCCGCCAGCATGACGATCGAGCGGTGAAACTGCTCGTTTGAGACATAATAGCGCGCCGGATCGTTGGTGCGGTGCGCCGTCGCCAGCGCGTCATGGATGACGCGGAGGTCGCGGATTTGCTCGGCCGTCCCGTTTTCACAAAGCCGATGCGCGGCGTTGGACTCGATTAGGGCCACCGCCTCGAACTTCTCGCGCAGCCGATCGATGTCGATCGCCGTAATGCGGGCGCCGCGACGGGGTAGCAACTCAACCAGCCCCTCTGACGCCAGCACCTTCAGTGCCTCGCGCAGCGGCGTTCGCGAGATACCAAACGCCTCGCATAGATCCTTCTCCGAGACGCGCGAGCGAGGTACGAGCTGGCCCCTGATGATCATGTCGCGGATGCGCGCGACAGCACGGCCGGACAGCGGCTCGCTCTCGAAGGCTTCGGTCATGACGCGTTTCGAACTGCTTTCATGCAGCCGATATGGCGCCGCCTCTTCCGGGGGGCAAGAAAGGTCCATCACGCAGCCTCGTTGCGGATCGGGTTACTAAGCACACCGACGCCGGAGATCTCGATGTCGAGGCGGTCGCCTTCGGCCAGCCAGCAGGGCGGTTCGCGCCGCATGCCGACACCCGAAGGCGTGCCGCTGGCGATGATGTCGCCGGGCTCGAGCGTAACGAAGCGCGAGGCATATTCGATGAGGCGCGGAATCGCGAAAGTCATGTTCTCGGTACTGTCGTGCTGCCGTCGATCACCGTTGACGCGTGTCTCGAGCTCGAGCGGGAAGGAGATCGCATCGGCCGCAACCATCCATGGGCCCATCGATCCGCTCGCCTCGAAATTCTTGCCGACCGGCAGCGAGACCTTCTGATAATCGCGTATCGTGCCATCGTTGAAGCAGCTGTAACCGACGACATGCTCCATCGCGGATTCAAGTGGGATATGGCGTCCGCGCTTGCCGATGATGACTGCGAGTTCGCCTTCATAATCGAGATGATCCGAGACGCGCGGCTTCATGATCGGCGCGCCGTGCGGCACCAGGCTGCCGGGGAGCCGCAGGAAGAATTGCGGATCGCTGCCGACATCGCGGCTCATCTCGGCAGCGTGAGCCGAATAGTTAGCGCCTACCGCAAGGACCTTGCCGGCATCGGGCAGCGGAAGTGCGAGCTCGACGTCAGAGAGGGCGTGGTCCGGCGCGGCGCCTTCGATGGCAGCGCGAGCCTCTCCCAGTCGCTCGGCCGCGATGGCCATGCGCAGAGTGTCGCCAAAGCCGCGCGCCCTGAGGTCGACGATCTTGTCCTGGTCGGTCAGCGCGCCCCACGATGCGTGATCATCGACGATATAGCTTACGAAACGCATGGCAGTTCCCTCATTCGGCGTCGGGTTGGGCCGCGGCATCGGCCGCAGCGAAGGCTGGATGTTCCCGGCAATGCGAGTCGATCGCGGCGAGCCGTGGCCAGCGGATGGTCACGCCGAAACGCCGCGCATTGTAGAGCTGCGGCACGAGGCAGGCGTCGGCGAGCGTGGGCGCCGCGCCGAAACAATAAGGGCCAGTCTCATCCGTGATCAGCCGCTCGCAAGCGTCGAGCCCATCCTCGATCATGTCGGCTGCCCACTGCCGCACACCGTCCTCGTCGATTCCGAGCGAGCGCAGGCGGGCGAGGATCCGGAGGTTCTGGACCGGATGGATGTCGCTGGCGATCACCTGAGCGAAGGCGCGGACACGAGCGCGGGCGTAGGGATCGATCGGCAGCAGCGCCGGCTCGGGGATGAGAGCATCGAGATATTCCGCGATCGCCAGCGACTGGGTGAGCACGCGCCCGTCGTCGAGTTCGAGCGCTGGCACGAAACCTTGCGGATTGATCGCCCGATAGGCCGGATCGCGATGCTCGCCAAGGCGAAGATGATGGGCGCGCTGCTCGACTGCGAGCCCCTTGAGGCCCAGCACGATACGCACTCGCCAACTTGCGCTCGAACGGAAATAGCCGTGGAGGGTCATCATCTTAAGCTGCCGCCGCGCCGATGGTGATTTGGAGCGGGGTGAGACCCTCGATTTCCAACCGCAACGCATCGCCCTCGACCACTGGACCGACACCGGCGGGCGTGCCCGTGTAGATGAGGTCGCCCGGCTCGATCCGCCAAAGTGACGAGAGATGGGCGATGATCTCCGGCACTGACCAGATCAGGTCGGCGAGATTAGCCTGCTGACGTACCTCGCGGTTCACGGTCAGTGCGATACGACCCCGGTCGAGATGGCCCACGTCTGTCGCCGGATGCAGCAGGCCGAGCGGCGAGGAGCCCTCGACATTCTTGCCCGCGTCCCAAGGCCGGCCGAGATCGCGCGCAATGAGTTGAAGGTCGCGCCGCGTCATGTCGAGCCCGGTCGCGTAGCCCCAGACATGGTCGAGCGCCTGTTCCGCGGGGATGGCGCGTCCGCTCTTTCCGATCGCCACCACCATCTCCGCCTCGTGATGGAAATTCGTAGTGGCCTGCGGATAGGGCAGGGTGGCGCCGTCGCCTATCACCGTCTCCGCCCATTTGGTGAAGAAGAAGGGTGGTTCGCGATCAGGATCGCGACCCATCTCCCGAGCATGCGCGGCATAGTTGCGGCCGACGCAGAAAACTCGGCGCACCGGGAAGAGCGTGCCATCGCTGGTGGGAGCGAGAACGGGCGACGATGGCGCGAAGGCAGTGGTCACAGGCATTGCTCCCGGTAGAGTTCGAGCCGCTCCTGCGCGGCCTTGTCGGAATAGGCGAACAGGACGAGTTCCTGGTGCGCCGTCAGCGAGAGTGTCGTCCAGGAGGGTACGACGAAGATGCTGCGCAGACCGAGCGGCATGGCGACACCATCGATCAAGGCCTCGCCTTCTCCTTCCACCACCACGAACACCGTTCCGTCTGTGGAACGGCGCGGGCGCGTTTCGAAGCCGGCCGGTAGCAACCGGACGTGCGCTGCGATCGTGGGCAACACGGGGCCGCCATCGGCGGGGTTCATGAATTCGAGCGCATGGCCGAGGTGCGGATCGGGATCCGCATTGCGAGCAAGGGCGGCGAGGCTCTCGCGCCATTCCGAATAGGGGTAATGGAACAAGGGTCGTGACGCGGGGCGACGATCGGCTGAGGTGCCCCGAATTGGACGCAGGTTGCGGCCATAGCGCGCGATGCTGTCATCGGGCGGTACCTGTTCGGGCTGGACGACATCCGGCCCCTTTTCGGCGAAGCTCGCATCGAAATGTCGCACAGTCGGGATATCGAGCGCGTCGAGCCAGATCATCGGCCGGTCTGTCGCATTGCCATGATCGTGCCATTGCCAGGCAGGCGTCAGCACAACGTCGAACGGCCGCATCACGGCCCTTTCTCCATCGACCGCCGTGAAGGCACCGTCGCCCTCGAGGACGAAGCGGAGCGCATTTTGTGTGTGCCGATGAGCCGGTGCGACCTCGTTGGGCAGGATCAGCTGCAGCCCCGCGTAGAGCGACGGAGTGATGGCCGACAATCCTGGCATACCCGGATTTTCGAGGATGAGGACTCGCCGCTCGGCCTGCTCGGCAGTGATTAGGTCGCCCGCACGCAGCAGGTGTCGGCGCGTGCTCGGATAATCCCAGAGATGAGAGCAGGCGGGGCTGTTCGGCGTCGGAGAAACGAGCGCGTGCAGTACCTCCCAGAGCGGTGTGAGGCCCGCCGACGCCATTTCGGCGTAGAGAGCTTCCAGCTGTGCTCGCTGCTCATTGGCTCGGGGGTGCATCAGGCAAGCTCCCTCTCTCTGGCCCATTGCCGGGCGAGCGCGACCGCTTCTCGCAGTTGCCCTGGCTGGCCGGCGTAGCTGTGGCTGGCCCCTTCGATGCAAGCATAGCTCTTGTCCCGACTGGCGGCGGCCTTGAACATGTCGCGCAGATGGGCCGGCGGGACTGCATCGTCCGCGCCATTCTCGATCACCAGCAGCGGGCAATGGATCGAAGCGCCGGAGCGTACGGCGTCGGCCTGGCTGTCCTCTATCGACCATTGCGAGAGCCACGCTTCGGGTGTCGAAACGCGCGCGATGCCGGTGGCGGCGACATTCACCGTCGCGGGCGAACCGAGCCAGCATCTATCGGGCGCGCGTCCGTTGGGATCGATCGTGGGATCAAGATAATGTGGATCGGCCATGGTGCGATCGACCACGAAAGGGCGGGGGCGGATCGCCGGATCATCTTGCTCGAGTTGCTGGCGAGCCCGCCGTGAGATCCGCTCGATTCGTGCTCGCTGCGCTGCGCGGTAAAGTGCGAGGAAGGCGGCCGTGTAGGGCGGGCGGGGGGCCTCGTCGCCATAGAGGTCGAGGCTTGGATCGAGGCGACAGCCGTCGGCCTCATCGACTACCGAGGGGTCGATCGCCTCGGCGAGCAACCGCGCCCGCGAGGCATGAGCACCCTGGAAGATCAATCCGTCGGCAGGTTGCAGTCCGGCCCGGGAGAGGTCAAGCGCTCGACCGCCCGGGATTGTCGTGACGGTCGGGCGCTCGGCCTGCGCCTGATAGAAGGCGGAGAGAGTGCCACTACCGCTCCATCCCAGCAGCACGATCCGGTCATAGCCCCAGTCCTCGCGCGCTGTGCGGACCCATGCACCGATGTCGAGCAGCGTTTCCTCGAACACTGCGAGTGCCTCGTTGCGCGCGAAGCGGCTGGCGGCGCAGAGGATGTCGATGCCTCCAGCAGCCGTCTCCCGCTCGATCGGCATCAGTTGCCAAGCCGAAGGTGGGCGCAGAAAGAGGAAGAGCGCCCGGCGGTTGCTGTCGTTCCCGCGCAGGATCAGTCCCTGCAAAGGGACCAGATGCTTATCGGGAGCGCTGCCGGTCGCACCAGCAGCAGTCTCGACCCACTCCATGCCTATGCTCATGCGGCGGCTGACTGCGAAAAGCCGGCCGACGGGCCAATCCAGCGGTCCAACCAGTCATAGATTTCGTGGGGTCGTTCGCCCTCGGAAGCGGCAGCGATGTAGCCATCCGGACGGATGAGCAGCAGGGTAGGGCCGTCAAAATCGAACAGCTTGCCGAGCATTCCGGTTGGGTCCATCCAGGCGCCATCTCCCGCATCCACCCGGATCGGTCGCACCCCGAAGTCGCGCGAAAGGGGCTCGAGATCGACGTCGCTGCGATAGGCGATGAGCGAGAATCCGGGATGGGCGATGAGTTCGAACAGCCGCCTTGTGCTGCCATCTTTTGAGCGGAGCATCGTATCGGGGGCTCTGTCGCCCGCCGAGACCTGTCCCGGGGTCCGACGGCAATCTTCGGACAGCGGCGAACGACGGTAGTGGAGATCGAGCTGCAGCGTATCGCGACCTCGCCGCATGTCGCCGCGCTGGGTCATCGCGTCGAGCAGGCCGGCGCTCAGATCGAGCACCCCGGCAGCGATCTCGCGCCGTTCTGCCTGATAACTGTCGAGGAGCGCACCGGGGGCCCCGGCGAGCGCGGCCGCCAGTTTCCAGCCAAGATTGTAGCTGTCCTGGACGCTGGTGTTCAGACCCTGGCCGCCGGTGGGTGGATGAACATGGGCGGCATCTCCCGCGATCAGGACACGACCGACGCGATAGCTATCGGCGAGTCGGAAATTGACCCGGTAAAGCGAAACCCAGCCGGGCTCTCCCGGATCCAGATCGGTGCGTCCGGTGCGCTCGGCGATCAGACGATGGATGGCTGGGGTGGACGTATCAGGTTCGCAATCGGGCGCGATTTCGGCAGCAAGCTGGAACTGGTCCGTGCCGGCCAGCGGGCACAGGGCGAATTGTCCGCCCGGCGCGTCCTTCCAGCGATGCCACGCGTCTGCCGATAATCCTGCAATAGGCAAGTCCGCGATCAGCATCCGGAAAGGCCGCGTCTCGCCTGGAAAATCGATGCCCGTTAGCTTGCGCACCGTACTGCGGCCGCCATCGGTGCCGACAAGATAGCGGCAGCGGATGCGGGTTGTGCCGCTGCGATCGCGGATGGTCGCCGTGACGTCGGCGTCATCCTGCGTGAGATCAATCAATTCCGTGCCATATTCGGGCTCGGCGCCCAATTCGCGAAGGCGCTCGCGGAGGATCTCCTCGGTGCGCCATTGGGGGATCATCAGCGACTCGGCATAAGGTTCCCCAGGAACCCGCAACTGCGGCGGAGGCGTGTCATCAGCGAATGATCCATCGAGCCGATGCTGGCGGATGGGGGGATAGGGAGCGGCCGCGCCCATGACCTCATCGATCACGCCCAGTCCGTTGAAAACCTCCAGCGTTCGTGGTTGCAGGCCTTTGCCACGCGAACCCGTGAAGGGGGCGTCGCGTTGTTCTATCAACCGGAACTTCACGCCGCGGCGCGCCAGCTCGATCGCGAGGACGAGGCCCGACGATCCCGCTCCGACGATCAAGATGGCGGTCTCTGGCTCCACCGGTTTTCTCCATATTGAATTCTGAATTCAGAACCTATCCAAACCACTGGCAAGGAGCAACCGGCGAATTGAGTTTTCGAGAATTTTCGTATTGCCGGAAGGGCGAAGACCGTGGCGTGGCAGGCTTGAGGATTTGGGTGGGCGCGCCTTCGTGAGGGCCTGCGTCCGAGGCACTCTTGGGGAATGCCGCGAAATCGGACAAATCCCCGCGTGAACATACAATAGTAATCGGTTCGATCGGGCTAGCAGGGTGTCAGTGACCGGCGCCGCTCCTCCCCCGCCCCCAAAGTCGGTCACTGGT
>OUNM010351548.1_pt1 | contig 34068 bp, 34 predicted proteins | sample 1769961 | NCBI WGS metagenome assembly OUNM01 (sample SAMEA3914820, study PRJEB12502) | metagenome | biome: forest; material: soil | place: USA | collected 2012-03-12 | depth 0.3 m | reverse complement strand
GGCGACATTGGTCTTGAGCGCCGCCGGGTTCATCGCGACGAGCACGTCATAAGCGTCGCCGGCGGTCTCGATCGCGTCCGACCCGAAATTGATCTGGAAAGCGGAGACCCCGAACAAGGTGCCTTGCGGCGCCCGGATCTCGGCCGGGAAATCGGGGAAGGTTGCGAGGTCGTTGCCGGCTAGCGCCGTCGAAAGGGTAAATTGCCCACCGGTCAGCTGCATGCCATCGCCGGAATCCCCGGCAAAACGGACAACGATCGATTCTGCGGGTGGGTTGGCCGACGCCTCTGCGGGCGTCACTTCGTGGACGGCGGTCGCCATGTCAGCACTATATCCTGCGGTCGTGTTCGGGGGTCTCTTATGCGCCGGGCCCCTGTGGGCCAACCTAGTTACATTACATCCCCGTGAAAACCGTTCTTTGCCATTGGGGGTGAAACGAAACGGGGCGGTCACTCGTACCGACCGTCGCCCCCGCGTTGCGGGAGGCGCCGGATGACCCATGCCGTGTGGGCAAATATGCGGATCAACCTCACACGGCAGACCCCAAACGAAACGGCCCGGCTACCCTCAGGGCAGCCGGGCCGTCTCGCATCCGATCGAACCGATCAGCGGATCTTGGTGCTGAACTGCACGCCGATGATCCGTGGTTCATTGAACACCGCAGCCATGTAGTTCTCGATCACGCCCTTCAAATTGCGCTCGTCGGTCAGGTTGCGCGCGAAGACGGCGATCTGCCACTTGTCGCCCGGCGCCGCATAGCCGATCTGCGCGCCCAGCTCGAAATTGCCGTTCGAAGTGAATTCCTTCGTCCGGTAGAGCACATACTGGGTGTAGCCCTGGATGTTGAAGTCGCTGGCGATGAACGCCTTGCCGCCATTGGGCAGCGGCGCGTCATAGCGAGCCGTCAGGTTGATATTGTACTGCGGCGCGTTGGGCAGCGGCTCGCCGTTGATCTGCGCGAAATAGTTCGCGCCGATCTTGGTCACCGGATCCTCGACCGTGCAGACCACCACCCCGTTCAGCGCGCAGACCTGCGCATAGACGCGCTTGTCCCTGATCTCGCTGTGCAACAGGCTGAGGCCGGCCGAGATGCTGAGGTTCCTGACCGGGCGCCAGTCGGCCTCGAACTCGGCGCCATAGGCGATCGCCTTGTCGGCATTGAACAGCACGCCGTTGCCATTCGAGTCGTTGCCGTTGAGCTGGATGTCGTGCATCCGCCAGGCGAAGATCGAGCCGTTGAGGCGCAGCGTGTCGTTGAACAACCGGGTCTTGAAGCCCAGCTCGCCCGACAGTATCTTTTCCGAATTGGCGGTGGTGAAGTCCGAGTTGAACACCGCCGAACGCCCCTGGATGGTCGGGCCACGGAAGCCGGTCGCGACGCGCGCATACAGGCTGACATTCGCATTCGCTTCGTAGAGCGCCGCGAGATCGAAGCTCGGCTGCGTGTCCGACAGGCGAACGCGGCGGCGGCCGGTATAGGTAACGACGTTCGCCGCGGTGTTCGCGGTCTTGAGCAGCCGCGTTTCCTTGGTGTCGTTGGTCACGCGTCCGCCGAGCGTCAGCGTCAGCTTCGGCACCACCTGATAGCTGACCTGGCCGAACGCCGCCCAGGAATGGTTGAGGTTGCGCAGGCGCACCCAGTTGTTGGGATTGTTCGCCACGCCAGTCAGGAACCACGCGCGCTGGTAGAAATCGGTGGTGTCCGCCGAGTTGAAGTAGAAGCCGCCGACCTGCCATTTGAGCGCGCTGTCGCCGCTGCTGGCGAGCCGGAGTTCCTCGGTGAACTGGTCGAGGCCGCGGACCTGGCCCTGCGATTCACCGAAGCCGTTGGGCAGGCCATTGACCGGGAAATTGGCTGCCGCGCCGCCATCAGTGTCGCCGCGGCTATAGCCCTTGAGGCCCTCATAGGCACTGATCGAGGTCAGCGTCACGCCACCCAGCGAGTAGCTCAGGTTCGCCGAGCCGCCATAGGTCCTGTAGGCCTGCGGATTGTCCTGGCCCTCGTCATACGAGACTTCGGTGCGCTTCTGGCTGTCGATGATCTTGTTCGATCCCTTCACCAGCGCCTGGCGGCGGAACAAAGTCGCGGTGCCGTTATAGTCGCGATAGTGACCTGACAGCAGCAGCGAGAAATTGTCGTCGGGCTTGGCCAGCAACTGGAGGCGGACGTCGCGCTCGTTGAACCCGCCCATCGCGCGCGGACGCGGGGTCTTCGTGCCGTCGTCGCTCGGCCCCTTGAACACGTTGTCGACCCAGTCGTCGCGATGCTGGAACATCGCGGACAGGCGGAAGGCGATCTTGTCGCCGAGCAACGGGCCGCCGAAGCCGCCGTCGAACGTGCTGGTATTGTAGCTGCCGTACGAGGCCGAGCCGCGGCCCTGCCAGTCGAAGCTCGGCTTGATCGAGTCGAACTTGATGATGCCGGCCGGCGTGTTGCGCCCGAAGAGGGTCCCCTGCGGTCCGCGCAGCACCTCGATCTGGGCATTGTCGAACACCGGGTTCGACTTCATCACGACATGTTCGAGGATCACGTCGTCCTGGATGATCGACACCGGCTGCGACGCGCCGAGGTAGAAGTCGATATTGCCCAGACCGCGAATGTAGAAGCGCGGGAAGATGCGCCCCGTAGTGGTCTCGGCATAGACGCCGGGCACGCGGCCCGAGATCGACAGGATGTCATCGCCGCCCGCCTGGGTCGAGCGGAACGAATCGCCCGAGATCACCGCGACCGAGACCGGCACCTTCTGCTGGTTTTCCTCGCGCCGCGTCGCGGTCACGAGGATTTCGCCGACACCGGCCTGATCGGTGGATGCCGGGGAATCGCTTGCCGCGGCCGGCTTATCCTGCGCCGAGGCGCCGGCGCTCCACATCGCGCCCAGCGCGACACCGGCCAGCAACAACGAATGACGGACGAACGATTGCTTCACGAGCTGAATCCCCGATCTTGAAAACTGATTATCCTCTCCATCGGACACGCGGCTGCACCCGGCACGAGCGAGGGAAGGCCGTGCCGTTCAAACTTTCGTAGTGCGGGCTGAATGTCCGACGGGGACGCCGGTAGGCGCCGGACATTTCGGTAATGTGACGGAATCGGACGGCCAAGCGCTAAATTTTGCTGCGCTGCAAAATAGCCGGAAAGCGTTGCCCGAAAGCCTCACCAAGCGTCAGGATTGCTGTCGCATGGCGGCGCGCAATCGCCAGCACGTCGTCGCCATAGCCTCCGCCCACCGTGCTCGCGAGCGGCAGGCTGCGTTCGATTGCGAGGCGCGCGACGAGTTGCTCGCGGCGAACCAGCCCCTCTTCGGTCAGATCGAGCCGACCCAGCCGATCGCCGCCGAACGGATCGACTCCGGCCTGGTAGAGAATGAGGTCGGGCCGCTCGGTGTCGAGCAGCGGTGCCAGCGTTGCTTCCAGGGTCTCGAGATACGCATCGTCGCCCGTGCCATCGGCAAGCGGCACGTCGAGGGTCGAACGTGCCTTGCGCACCGGGAAATTCTTGTCGGCATGGATCGAATAGGTCGCGATACCCGGATGGCCGGCGGTCAGCGCCGCAGTTCCGTCGCCCTGGTGCACATCGCAATCGACCACCAGCACGTGACGTCCCTCTTCGGCCAGCCGGATCGCGGCGATGGCGAGATCGTTGAACACGCAATAGCCGGCGCCGGTATCGGCCAGAGCGTGGTGGCTCCCGCCTGCATTGTTCGCGGCATAACCGTGCTCCAGCGCCAGTCGCGCCGCGAGATAGGTCCCGCCCGGCACGAGCTGCGCGCGGCGTGCGACCGATACATTGACCGGAAAGCCGATCCGCCGCTCCTTCTCGCGCGGCACCCGCGTTTCGATCACTTCGGCGACATAGTCCGGGTCGTGCGCCGCCTCGATCCAGCGCCGCGGCATCGGATCGGGCGCGATCCATTCGATACCTGCGCCGCTGTCGAGCAACACGTCGCGGATCGCACCGTTCTTGTTCCACGGATAGCCCGATCGCGGCAGGCCGGGCGCGACGTAATCGGCGTGATGGACGACAGCGATCATCGGTTTTAGTTAAGGACCCAAGTCACCAGAGACCAGAGAGAGGACATTCATGACCGAGCCCTTCGTCCGCCCAGACGTTCGCGGATTCCTCGATTTCCTCAACAATCTGCCCGGCCCCAGGATGCACGAGCTCGACGCGGGCACCGCGCGCCAGATGTACGTGGCGATGAAGGACGTCGGCGATCCGCCGGTGGGCGAGCTCGGCACGTTGCTCGATCTCTCGATTCCGGGACCCGCGGGCGACATCCCCGCTCGCCTCTACGATCCGCGCGCCAGCCGCGAGCCGGGTCCAGCGGTCGTGTTCTTCCACGGCGGCGGGTTCGTGATCGGCGACCTCGAAAGCCATGGCAGCTTCACCGCCGAGATGGCGCGCGTGCTCGATCTGCCGGTGATCGCGGTCGATTATCGCCTTGCTCCCGAATTCCCCTGGCCGGCCGCACCCGACGATTGCCAAGCGGCGGCGCGCTGGGTGGCGGAAAGCCCGGCCGAGATCGGTCGCAGCGTGACATCGCTCGTGCTGTGCGGCGACAGCGCGGGCGGCAATCTGACGATCGTCACCGCCGCGGCGCTGCGCGACCAACCCGCCAAGGTGCCGGTGATCGCCCAATTGCCTTTCTATCCGGCAACCGACGCCAGCAAGGAATATCCGTCCTACAGCGAATTCGCCGATGGCTATCTGCTGACCAGGGACAGTATGGAATGGTTCATGGCCGCCTATAAGGGCGAGGTCGATCATATCCGCAGCTCGCCCTTGCTCGGCAACCTCGCCGGTCTGCCCCCGGCGGTGGTGGTGACCGGCAGCCTCGATCCGATCCGTGACCAGGGCCGCGCCTATGCCGCTGCCCTGGCGCTGGCCGGCGTGCCGGTCGTGTTCCGCGAGGCCAAGGGCAATATCCACGGCTTCATCACCTTGCGGAAAGCGATTCCCTCGAGCGTCGGCGACGTGATGGGGGCATTCGCTGCCTTGAAGGACATCATCGTCGAAGCCGAAGGCGACCGTGCGATGGCCCAGGCAGCAGAATAGCCCGCGACATGAGCGACAAAAGCGACCTGCCTTATCGCCCCTGCGCCGGGGTGATGCTGCTCAACCGCGACGGCCTCGCTTTTGCGGGGCAGCGGATCGATACGACGATGGAAGCCTGGCAGATGCCACAGGGCGGAATCGACGACGGCGAAACCGCGGGCGAAGCGGCGATCCGCGAGCTGGGCGAGGAAATCGGAGTCGCCCCCGACAAGGTCGCGCTGATTGCCGAGGCACCGGGCGAATTCTTCTACGATCTGCCCGACGATCTGGTCGGCAAGGTATGGAAAGGCAAATGGCGCGGGCAGCGCCAGAAATGGTTCCTCTACCGGTTCCTGGGCGAGGATCTCGACATCAATATCGCAACCGTGCACCCCGAGTTCAGCACCTGGCGCTGGGTCGACCCGCATGAACTTCCCGGGCTGATCGTGCCGTTCAAACGCAAGCTGTACGAGGATGTGATCGCGGCGTTCGCAGACTATCTACAATCCTAATTCGTCACCCCGGCACAAGTCCGGCGTGACGACACGAGAAACCGATACCGCCGACCTCTGCCGCCCCATTCTTGCCCACCTCATGGGCTACCGATCGTTTCACCTCCGATCCGCTACCGGCCAGCGCAACAGAGTAGTCGCGTAACCGGTTCCAATGGCAGGAAAGCTGTATTATGTGCACCGCCATGCGCCTCCCCCTGCTCGTCGCCGCGGCAGCGCCCTTGCTGCTTGCCAATGCCGAAGTCACGTCGGCCGAATCCGCACCGATCCCGCCGCAGATCAAGGCGATGCTCGATGCCGCGATCGCCTCGGGCGACGAAGGCGCGGTGGCGACGATCGTCAAATATGCCAGCGGCGCCGCTCCCGACAGTGCGGCGGCGATCGCGAAGGTCGCGGACGACTGGAAGAAGGTGCGAGCCGCGGAGAAGACCGCCAAGATCGAGCAGGCCGGCATCTTCGACCTGTGGTCGGGCCGCGCCGAGATCGGCGGGTTCATTTCGACCGGGAACAGCCCGTCGGAAGGCGTGTCGGCCTCGCTTGCCTTGACTCGCGACGGGCTCAACTGGCGCCACAAGCTCAAATTCCAGGCGGACTATCAGCGCAGCCTGGGCGTCACCTCGCGCGAACATTATCTCGCCGCGTGGGAGCCGAACTGGAAGCTCGGCGAGCGCGCCTATGTCTATGGCGCCGCGCAATATGAAAGCGATCGCTTCCTCGGCTTCACCAGCCGTTATTCGGTGTCGACCGGGGCAGGGTACAGCGCGCTCAAGACCGAGCGCGCCAAGCTCGATGTCGAACTCGGCCCCGCCTATCGCGCCACCTATTTCACCGACGGCGGTGACGAGCGCAGCATTGCCGCGCGCGGCAGCGTCGATTTCGCGTGGAAGTTCGCCAAGGGACTGCAGCTGACACAAAATGCCGCCGCCTATGTCGAACGCTACAATTCGACCGTGACCGGCACGACGGCGTTGAACGCCAAGGTGCTCGGACCGCTGTCAGCGCAATTCTCGTACAATGTGCAATATGAAAGCATGCCGCCCGACGGCCGCGCGACGACCGACACGATCAGCCGCGCAGGACTGTCCTACGCCTTCTGACCGGGGTTCACCTATGTCGCGGGGCAGCCTAGAGCAGTCCCATGACGCCCGCCGATATTGCCGCAACGCTCGATCGAGTCGCCGCCGAACCGATGCTGCGACACACGCAGGACTGGGCAGCGATCAACAGCGGGACACGTAATCTCACCGGGCTGAACGCGATGGCCGGCGCGCTGGCGGATGCCTTTGCAGCCCTGCCCGGCGAGGTGTCGCTGATCGACCCTGCGCCTGCCACCAATGTCGGTGCGGACGGTACGGTCAACGAGATCGGCCACGGCCGCCACCTCGTTGTCCGGGTGCGGCCCGAAGCTCCGGTACGGATGCTGTTCACCGGGCATATGGACACCGTCTATCCGGTCGATCACCCGTTCCAGACGCAGAACTTCCTCGATCCCAACACGCTCAATGGCCCCGGCGTCGCCGATATGAAGGGCGGGCTGGCGCTGCTCCTCGCTGCGCTGAAAGCGGTCGAGGCGACCCCGTTCGCGAGCCGGATCGGCTATGACGTGATGATCAATTCGGACGAGGAGACCGGCTCCTTCTCCTCCGCCGCATTGATCACCGAGCTCGCGCGCAACAAGGTCGCCGCGCTCACCTACGAGCCAGCGCTCGCCGATGGTACGTTGGCGGGTGCGCGCGGCGGGACCGGCAATTTCTCGATCGTCATCCATGGCAAGTCGGCGCATGCCGGGCGCAATCCCGATGACGGCCGCAACGCCATCGTCGCGGCCAGCGACCTCGCCGTCCGGCTGTTCGCCGCGAAGAAGGATGGCCTCGCGGTCAATCCCGCACGGATCGAAGGCGGCGGGCCCAACAATGTCGTACCCGACCTGGCCATCCTCCGGGTCAATTTCCGCCCCTCTTCCCCCGCCGCGATCGCCGACGCCCAGGCCGCGATCGAGGCAGCAGTAGCGGAGGTTGCGAGCGATCGCGACGTGCGGATCGACCTGCATGGCAGCTTCAATCGGCCGCCCAAGCCAATCGACCAGGGCGCGGCGAAACTGTTCGCGCTCGTCAAGCATGCCGGCGCCGATCTTGGCCTCGACATCGGCTGGAAAGCGACCGGCGGGGTGTGCGACGGCAACAACATCGCCGCCGCCGGCGTGCCGGTGGTCGACACGATGGGCGCGCGTGGCGGGGCGATCCACTCCGCGGACGAATTCTTGCTGGTCGACAGCCTGCCAGAACGCGCGGCCCTGTCGGCCCTCACCATCATGCACATAGCCGAACAGGGGGGATTGTGAGCTTCCGTATCCGCGCCGCGACCGACCAGGATCTCGACCATCTCTACGAGATGGCGAAACTGACCGGCGGCGGCTTCACCAACCTGCCCGCCGACCGCCCTGCTTTGCGCAAGCGTCTCGCCGCGAGCAGCGCAGCATTCGCGCGCTCCGATGACACGCTCGGCGACGAAGCCTTTGTCATGATGCTGGAAAATGTCGAAACCGGCGACATTCGCGGCACTTGCCAGATGTTCAGCCAGGTCGGGCAGGCCCATCCCTTCTATTCCTACCGGATCGGCACGCTGTCGCAGAAAAGCGAGGAACTCGACCGCACCTTCCGCGCCGAGATGCTGTCGCTGACCACCGACCTCGAAGGAGCGAGCGAAGTCGGCGGCCTGTTCCTCCATCCCGGCGAGCGCGCCGGCGGGCTCGGCATGCTGCTCGCGCGCAGCCGCTATCTGTTCATCGCGATGCACCGCGCGCGGTTCGCCGACCGCATCCTGGCAGAATTGCGCGGGATCATCGACGAGGCAGGCGGATCGCCTTTCTGGGACGGCCTGGCGGGTCGTTTCTTCGGGATGAACTTCCAGGACGCGGACCGTTTCAACGCGACCCACGGCCACCAGTTCATCGCCGATCTGTTCCCCAAGCACCCTATCTATGTCGCGATGCTGACCGAAAGCGCGCGAAGCGTCATCGGCCTGCCCCATCCTTCGGGGCGCGCCGCGATGCGTATGCTGGAAAATGAAGGCTTTGCGTTCGAGAATTACATCGACATCTTCGATGGTGGCCCGACGATGACGGCCCGCACCGACAAGGTGAACAGCATCGCCAATGCGGTTACCAGCCGGGTCGTCGCGGTCGACGACGATGGCGGCGAACGCGAGCTGGCCGCGGCGGGCCATCTCTCGACTTTCCGCTGTACCTTTGCACGAATGCGCAGCGCAAGCGACGGCGTGGTGATCGACCGCACCGCGGCGCATGCGCTCGGCGTCGGCGAGGGCGACATGATCACGCATATCGGCCGCTTCTGATGGCATTGGTCGAGATCAATTTCGATGGTCTGGTCGGGCCGAGCCACAATTATGCGGGCCTGAGCCCCGGCAATCTCGCCGCAACCCACAATGCCGGGCTGGTGTCGCGCCCGCGCGAAGCGGCACTCGAGGGGCTGGCCAAGATGCGCGCCAACCTGCGGCTCGGTTTGACCCAGGGCCTGCTGCCGCCGCACGACCGGCCCGACGATCGCTGGCTGGCGAGCCTTGCAACGACCTATGCGGAGGCACCGACGCATCTGAAGGCGCAGGCCTTGTCAGCCTCGCCGATGTGGGCGGCGAACGCGGCGACGGTCTCGCCCGCACCGGACAGCGCCGACGGCAAGTGCCACCTGACCGTCGCGAACCTCGTCACCATGGCGCATCGCAGTCACGAATGGCCCGAGACGCTGGCGCAGCTTCGCCTCGCCTTCGCCGATGCCGCGTTCGCCGTCCACGCGCCCGTCCCCGCGCCGTTCGGAGACGAGGGTGCCGCCAACCATATGCGCCTGTGCGAGCATCACGGCGCACCAGGAGTCGAGATTTTCGTCTATGGCGAGAGCGGCGGCCCCTTCCCCGCCCGCCAGCGCCGCGAGGCATCCGAAGCGGTCGCCCGCGCGCACCGGCTGGCGCCTGCCGTCACGATCTTCGCGCAGCAATCGGTCGAGGCGATCGCCGCAGGCGCGTTCCACAACGACGTCGTCGCGGTGGCCAACGAACGCGTGCTGTTCGCGCACGAACTGGCGTTCGAGGACAAGGACGGGCTCTACGCCGGCATTGCCCTCAACGCACCTTGGGCCGAGATCGTCGAAGTACCGGCCGCACGCGTGAGCCTGTCCGATGCGATCCAGTCCTATCTGTTCAACGCCCAGCTTGTGACGCTCCCCGGCGGAGAAATGGCGCTGATCCTCCCGGGAGAGGCGCGCGACAATGCAGCGGTCTGGACCTGGCTCAACGAGTTGATCGCCGGCAACGGCCCGATCCGCCGGCTGGAAGTGGTCGACGTCCGCCAATCGATGCGCAATGGCGGCGGCCCGGCCTGTCTGCGGCTGCGCGTGGTGTGTGATCCCGCGACGGTCGACCCGCGCTTCCTGGTCGACGAGGCGAAGCTCGACCGGCTGTCCAGCGTGGTCAAAGCACATTGGCCGGAGGAGATTGCGATCGCGGAGATCGGTGATCCGGCGCTGATCGATCGCATCCGGGCAGCCCGGAGCGCATTGCTCGATGCGCTCGGTCTTGCGAGTGAGCTTTAGCCGGCTAGCCGCAACCGCGGCCGTCAAACGTAAGGCGGACGGTCCCGACCAGTCGGGCTGGTGGTGAAAATCTCGCAGCCGCTTTCGGTGATGCCGATCGAATGCTCGAACTGCGCCGAGAGCGAGCGGTCGCGCGTCACCGCGGTCCAGCCGTCGTCGAGCATTTTCACGTCGGGCCGGCCGCCATTGATCATCGGCTCGATGGTGAAGATCATGCCGGCTTTCAGCTCGGGGCCAGTACCTGGCCGGCCGAAGTGCAGGACATCCGGCGCATCGTGATAGACGCGGCCGACGCCATGGCCGACGAAATCCCGGACCACGCCATATCGGTGCTTTTCGGCGTGACGCTGGATGGCATGACCGATATCGCCCAGCCGGTTGCCCGGCCGGGCCTGCTCGATCCCAAGCATCAGGCATTCGTACGTCACGTCGACCAGCCGCCGTGCCTTCACAGGCACGTCGCCGACCAGGTACATCCGGCTGGCATCGCCATGCCAGCCATCGACGACCGACGTCAGGTCGATATTGACGATATCGCCGTCCTTCAGCGTCCGCTCGCCCGGAATGCCGTGGCAGACGACATGGTTGATCGAGATGCAGGTCGCATGTTGATATCCGCGATAGCCGATATTGGCAGGGACGGCGCCCGCCGCCACGATCATCTCGCGTACGAAATCGTCGAGTACGGCAGTGCTGACGCCGGGAACCACGATGTCAGCCAGCGCATCGAGTACTGATGCCGTGACCTGGCCCGCCTTGCGCATGCCGGCAAAACCGCTGGCATCGTGCAGCTTGATGGCGCCGGTCCTGCGGGCATCCACGGCGGCCGCGGCAACATATTGGGTCATGCGATCTACTCTTCACGACCGCGCCCATGACGCGGCAACCTTGTCACCGGAACTATGGGAGAGCGCGCTCGGACACAAGCCGCACCGCCAGGTGGCGCCTGATCACCTCGAGCAAGCGCTCGCAATGCGATGCCAGATTCCGTGCCTGAACGGTGGCAACGCCAAGCAGCAGGCCAGGCGCTGCGGCGTCGGACGGGACGTACCATGGCGATAGCGGCGAAGGTGACAGGCCGAATTCGGCGCATTCCCGCGCGACAGCGATATCCGAGGTTCCGGGCGGGAGCCGCAACAGCACCGACAGACCGGGCGTGGCAAGCTGGCCGACGCCGGCATGGCCCTGCAGGCAGTCGAGCAGTGCCTGCTGCTTGGCGGCATAAGCGCGCTTGGTACGCCGGAGGTGCCGCAGATAATGGCCTTCGCGCATGAATGCGCCGATCGCCTGTTGCACCGCGGGACCTGGCGCCGGGGCGATGCACGCCGCGGCTTCGGCAAAGCGCGCGACCAGCGCCGGCGGCGCGACCACGAAGCCGAGCCGGAGCGCGGGACTGATCGTCTTGCTGAACGACCCGATATGGATGACGCGCCCGGCCCCGTCGAGCGAGGCCAGCGCAGGCGCCGCCCGGCCCGCCAGTTGCAGCTCGCTCAGATAGTCATCCTCGATCACCCAGGCGCCGTTCGTCGCCGCCCAGTCGAGCAGGCGCAATCGCCGACCGAGCGACAGGGTCGGACCGAGCGGCGCCTGCTGGCCCGGCGTGACAAGGGCGAGCTTCGCGCCGGGATGATGGCGCAGGCCGTGATCGAGATCGATTCCCTCGCCGTCCACCGGAAGCGGCGCGAGCGACAGCCCGGCGAGTTCAAGTCCCTTGCGCGACCAGGGGAAACCGGGATTCTCGATCCAGGCGCTCGCTCCCCTGAGTCCGAGGACGTTCAGTGCCAGTCCGAGCCCCGCGCCGAATCCCGCAGTGACGATCACTTGCGATGGCGCGCATTGCACATTGCGGGCGACGGCCAGATAACCGGCGATCTCGCGCCGCAGATCGGGCTCGCCGCGCGGATCGGGATAGAGCGGTGGCGCGCTCGTCTCGGCGCGGATCGCCTGGGCACGCAGCCGCGCCAGCAGGGTCGCCGGGAATGTCTCAGCCGCCGGTACGCCCATCTGGAAGACGAACGGCCCCTGTATCATCTCGCGATAGGTCACCATGAACGATCCCGCATCGGGCGGCGGCTCGGTCCGGGCTACGGTACGCGGCCGCGGCGCGACTCGCGTGCCGGTCGATCGCGACGCTTCGATCAATTGCGCGGCGGCGAGCTTGCCATAGGCGGTCCGCACGGTACCGCGCGCGACGCCGAGTTGTGCAGCGAGGTCCTGCCAGGATGGCAAGCGCGCACCCGGCTGAAGCACACCGTCCTCGATCGCCTTGGCCAAGCCATGACGGATTTGTTCGGCCAGGGAAGGCCTGGCGTTGCGATCGAGATGAAGATCAAGCGCCATGGTCACGATCGGCATGGTACATCATTTTTGCGCGTTTCTGGTACTTAATCATAGCCCATGCAGCACCGATTTCCGATCGATCCACCAGACGATCGAAGGAAACCGAACATGGCCGCGAGGCTCGACTACAACCGGGTCGCTCCCGCCGGCGCCAAAGCGCTGGGCGCCGTCCATGCCTATGTCACCGCAAGTGGCTTGCCCGTCAAATTGATCGAACTGGTCTATCTGCGCGTCTCGCAGATCAACAATTGCGCCTATTGCCTCGACATGCACACGCGCAGCCTGATCGCGAAGGGTGTGAGCGTCGACAAGCTGGCGCTGCTCCAGGCCTGGGCCGAAGGCGGCGGCCTGTTCAGCGAAACCGAACGTGCCGCGCTCGCCTGGGCGGAGGGCGTGACCCGAGTGGCGGAGACCGGCGTGCCCGACGCCGCTTACGAGGCCGCGCGCGCGGTGTTCGACGACAAGCAGCTCGCCGACCTGACGATCGCGATCGGCCTGATGAACGCTTATAATCGCCTCGCCATCAGCTTCCGCAATGTGCCCCGGGCAGTGATCGGCGCCTGAACCATGGGACATGATGAAGACTTGATCGTGAGCGCCGGCGACATTGCCGGTGTCAGGATTCCCGATAGCGTGCTCGCCCGCGACATTACCGAGTTCATTCGCGACACCGAAGGCGACCTGCTCTTCCATCACTCGATCCGGGTCTATTTCTGGGGCGCGCTGACGGGACAGCGGAGCGCGATGATCTACGATCCCGAGTTGCTCTACGCCGCGGCGATGTTCCACGATATCGGCCTGACCTCGATTTATGCCGACAGCCGGCTGCGCTTCGAGGTCGATGGCGCCAATGCCGCGCGCGATTTCCTGCGCGGCCGCGGGATCGGGGATCGCGATATCGAGACGGTGTGGAACGCGGTCGCGCTCCACACGACGCCCGGCATTCCCGAATTCATGGGTTCCGAAATAGCGCTGGTGCAGGCGGGCGCCGGGATGGACGTGGCCGGCCGTAACTACGATCGGTTCACCGACGCCGAGCGCGCCGCGGTGGTCGCCGCTTTCCCGCGCGAGGCCGATTTCAAGCACGACATGATCCACGCCTTTTACGAAGGCATGAAGCTCCGCCCCGACACCACTTTCGGAACGTTCAACGACGACGTGCTGGCATTCAAGGATCCGGCGTTCCGGCGGGCCGATATGTGCAGCATCATCCTGGGATCGGCCTGGCCGGGATGAGGTGGGCTGGCATCTGTCGAATTAACTTACAGGTAACCATGTCTGTTAACGCGGAACCGCGCATTTCCGCCATTGGCATGGTCCATGCGTTAACGCAGGCATGTGGAGAAAATTCAAACGCCTGTTCGTCATCAAGAACAAGTTCGAGGCGTTTGCGGTGATCTATGCGCTGGGCCTCGGGGCGGTCGAGCGCGGAGTCCACTATCTCCAGCAATATCCTGGCTTTGGCGGCTGGCTGCTCTTCTCGGTCTGCCCGATCGCGGTGTTCATGGCGGCACCGCGCATCCTCGACTCGGTCGAACGCCACCGCGCCGATTGATCAGGCCGCCATTTCCAGGAAATCGGTCAGCCGGTCGTCATTGGGCATGACGTTGTTCTTCTGCAGGATGATCCCGGCATTGCCGCGGTGATAGGTGCCGTGCAGGCAGATGTGCAGGATCATCTCGCCCCGCGTCATGCAGGCTGGCTTACCGCTGGTGAAGACGAAGTCGATCGGTTCATCGAGCGCGGTCGGCGACAGACTGTCGACATAATTTACATACCAGTCGTCGAGCGCGCGGGCAGTATCGAGGAGCGTGCTGATCTCCGGTACCTCACCCGATCGCGGCGCGTCGAAACCGTGCGGCAATCGCTGCAGGTGATGCTGGAACACGCCGTCGACCACGTGGATATGGTCGAGCAGCCGGACGAGGATCGCGGCATCGGTCGCCTCGAGTCGCCCGATAGTATCGCCGACCACCTGGTAGAGGCCGCGGCCGGCCCATTGCTTGAACCGGACGAGCTGCGAATAGGGCTGCGGGATCATGACGGCCTTTACGTGGTCGAGCGCCTCTTGAGCGCGCCGCCCGAATATGTGACGAATGATTCGTATTTTCTATTCGCCTTCGAGCAGAGCCCAATGCTTGCAGACCAACCCAATGTAAAACCACGAAAATTACCACGTCAGTCACGCGCCAGAGCGACGGTTGACGCGATCGTCGAGGCAACCACTCAGGTTTTGCTCGAGGACGGCTATGACCGTTTCACCACCGCGCGCGCCGCCGATCGCGCCGGGGTCAGCGTCGGCTCGCTCTACCAATATTTCCCCAACAAGGCGGCGCTGGTCGCCGCGGTGATCGAACGGAGCTGCGAGGATTTGCTCGCCGCTTTCGATACCGCGCTCGCAGATCGGCGGCGGATCACGCTCGACGATTGCATCGGCGCGATCGTCGAGGTGACCCTGGTCTCGCATCACATGATGCCCGATCTCCACCGGATCGTGATCGAACTCGCGCCGCGGATCGGTGTCGATCGCCAGACCGAGACGGTCAGCCGGACGATGACGCACGCGATCGAACGGATGCTGCGGATGCATCTCGACGAGATCGCGCCCGATATCGACCTGCCGACCGCCGCGACGATCATCCAGACCTTGCTTGAAGCACTGGCGCACCGCGTCCGGCTGGCAGTGCCGCCGCGCGCCGCGGACGATGTGCTCGCCCGCGAAGCAACGCGGCTGATCACCAGCTACCTCACCGCTCCCAGTCAGGCGGCTTCGAGCGCAACCGCCGTGCCGGGCAGCACGCCCGCCAGATAGTCGTCGAGCTCGGCGCGGTCGTTCCGCCCAACCAGTGCGCCGACATAGCCATCGGGACGGATCAGCAACAGGTCTCCTTTCTCCAACCCGTAGGCGCGGGCGAATGCGCCATCGGGATCGCGAAACACCTGATCTTCGCCGACAGCATGAATGTGCAGCCGGTCGGACGACGCCGGCAGGCCGGACGCCGCGCCGCATGCGATCAATGTCCAATGCGGTCCGCGCATCAGGTCGAACAGCCGGGCCGGCTGCCCGCCTGCTCCCATCAACCGCGCGTCGGGTGCGCGGTTGCCTGGCTGCACGCCAGCGTCACGCTCTGGTCCGGCAGCCAGCGATGACCAGGGGTATCCGAGATCGAGCTGATGCACCTCGCGCCCGCGCCGCATGTCGCCCTGCCGTGCCTTGTCGAGTAGATCGGACGTGAGGCCGAGCATGTCCGCGGCGATCGGCCGGCGCTCCTCCTCATAAGTATCCAGCAACGCCGCGGGTGCGCCCTGGATCACCGCCGCGAGCTTCCAGCCGAGATTATAGGCGTCCTGCACGCTGGTATTGAGCCCCTGCCCGCCGGTCGGCGGATGGATGTGCGCCGCGTCGCCGATCAGGAATATCCGGCCGACGCGGTAGCGGTCGGCGAGCCGCGCGTTCATCGTATAGGCCGACGCCCAGCTGACACCTCGTACCGTCAGGCTGCCACCGGAAACGCGATCGTCGATGAACGCCTGCAACCCGGCTATCGACAGGTCCACTTCTCCCTCGAGCGGGATCGGCGCCTGCAGCTGGAAGAGGTCGGTATGCGGCAAGGGGCAGAAACCGATCTGGCGCGCCATGTCGCCCTCACCGAACCGGTGCCACGCATCGCGCGACAGCCCGTCGAGCTCGATATCGGCAACGATCGCACGCACGCCCAATGTCTTGCCGGGAAAGTCGATCTCCAGCGCGTGACGAACGAACGAGCGGCCGCCATCGGCGCCGACCAGCCAGGCACAACGGACGGTCTCGACGCCGTTGGGCCCGACGACCTGGGCAACGACGCCATCGTCGTCCTGCTCGAACCCTTGCAATTCGCAACCGTGATCGACCGCACCGCCAAGTTCGGCCAGGCGCTCGCGCAATACCGCCTCGGTCCGGAATTGCGGGACGAGCAACGGCATGCGGTACGGCTCCGCGACCGTCGATGCCTCGACGGTGAAGGACTGGCTCTCGTCACAACTGCCATCGGCACGATGCTCACGCTGGTTCGGGTAAAGCCCGCCCATGGCTGCGAGGCGATCGATCAGGCCGAGATCCTCGAACACTTCCTGCGTGCGCGGCTGGATGCCCTTGCCGCGCGATCCTGTGAACGGTGCCGGCAGCGCATCGATCAACCGAAACGACACGCCGCGCCGCGCGAGATCTATCGCCAGCGCGAGACCCGCCGCACCCGCACCACTGATCAGGACATCGATCGAAGATTCGTTTGTCATCGCCACCTCCTATGTGCATAATGCACATATCTCCTGGAGGCGCGGCTCGTGTCAACAAAAAATGTGCATGATGCACATATTATTGCATCGCTCCCTGTTCTGCACCGTTCGCTGATGGAATTGGTCAGCGAGATGAACCGGCCCGAACGCGATGCGCAGATGCTGGAAATGGCAGGCCTGACGCTGGAGCGCGCGCTCTTCCCGCTGCTGGTCGCGATCGAGAAGCTGGGGCCGATCGGCGTGGTCGATCTCGCCGCGCGCGCGGGACGCGATTACACGACGGTCAGCCGCCAGGTCGCCCGGCTGGAGGAACTGGGTCTGGTCAGCCGCCAGGCGAGCGCCGCCGACCGCCGGGTGCGCGAAGCGGTGATCACACCGCAAGGCAAGCTGTCGACCGACGCGATCGACCGCGCGCGCGAGCGAGGCGCGCTGGCGTTGTTCGGCGACTGGAGCCGCAGCGACTTCGACGAACTCGTGCGGCTGCTCGGCAAGCTTGCCGATGGACTGAGCGAGAGGAACGAAGGCTAGCGGTCTCGACCTTCCTCCCTGAAGAGGAGGAGAGGTCAGACTACCACCACGCCTCGGGCCGCGCACGGAAGCCGGCGCGCTCCTCGATCGCCAGCCCCGCGTCGAGCACGCCCTGTTCGTCGAGCGCCTTGCCGATGATCTGCAAGCCCAGCGGCAGCCCCGCCTTGTCGAGCCCGCACGGTACCGACATCGCCGGCAGGCCCGCCAGGCTCGACGGCACGGTGAAGACGTCGTTCAAATACATCGCGATCGGATCGGCCGACTTCTCGCCCAGCGCGAACGCCGCCGACGGTGCGGTCGGGGTGAGCAGCAGGTCGCAGCTCTTCCACGCCTCGTCGAAGTCGCGCGCGATCAGCGTGCGGACCTTCTGCGCCTGGGTGTAATAAGCGTCGTAAAAGCCCGCCGAGAGCACATACGTCCCGATCAGGATGCGGCGCTTGACCTCGGCACCGAAACCATCCGCGCGGGTCAACGCATACATTACGTCGAGCGACGGCGCGTCCTTCGGCAAACCATAGTCGCGCTTGATCTGCTCGATCTCCGATGCCTCTGGCAGATCGCGCAGCCCGTAACGCACGCCGTCATAGCGCGCGAGGTTGGACGACGCTTCGGCCGGCGCGATGATGTAATAAGCCGGCAGCGCATATTTGGTGTGCGGCAGCGACACCTCGACCACTTCGGCGCCGGCATCCTTCACCCAGTCGATACCCTGCTGCCACAGGCCCTCGATCTCGCTCGGCATGTTGTCGACGCGATATTCCTTCGGAATACCGATCCTTTTGCCGTGCAGGCTGCCGTTGAGATTGGCTTCCCACTTGGGCACGTCGAGCTGAAGGCTGGTCGAATCCTTGGGATCGAAGCCGCTCATCGCCTCGAGCATGATCGCGCAGTCGCGCACATCGCGCGCCATCGGCCCGGCCTGGTCGAGGCTCGAGGCGAAGGCGATGATGCCCCAGCGCGAGCAACGCCCATAGGTCGGCTTGATCCCGGCAATGCCGGTGAACGCGGCCGGCTGGCGAATCGAGCCGCCGGTATCGGTCCCGGTCGCGGCCGGGCACAGCCGCGCGGCGATCGCCGCCGAGCTGCCACCCGACGAGCCGCCCGGCGCGAGCGGCGCGTTGCCCCCGTCAGCGCGGCGCCATGGCGAGATGACATTGCCGAAATAGCTGGTCTCGTTCGACGACCCCATCGCGAACTGGTCCATGTTGAGCTTGCCCAACATGCCCGCACCCGCGTCCCACAATTTCTGGCTGACGGTCGATTCGTATTCGGGCCTGAATCCTTCGAGGATGTGGCTCGCGGCGGTCGACGTCACGCCCTTGGTGCAGAACAAGTCCTTCATGCCGATCGGCACGCCGGCCAGCGGCTTTAGCGTCTCGCCCGCGGCACGCGCGGCGTCGGCCGCCTTGGCAGCGGCAACGGCATGGTCGGGAGTCTCGACCAGGAAAGCGTTGAGCTGCTTCGCCTTGCTGACGTTGACGATGAAGGCATCGGCAACCTCGCTTGCCGAGAAGCTGCCCAGACGGACACCGTCGCGAATCTCGCGGACGCCGAGATCGGTGATGTCGGCCATTATTCGATCACCTTGGGCACAGTGAAGAAGCCATGTTCGGCCTGCGGCGCGTTGGCGAGCACCGCGTCGCGCTTGCCGCCGTCGGTGACGACATCGTCGCGCAGGCGCAAATGGTTGGGGATGACGGCGGTCATCGGCGCGACGGCGGAGGTATCGACCTCGCCGAGTTGCTCGATCCAGCCGAGGATGTTGTCGAGCTCGGGCGCGATCTTCGCGACCTCCTCGTCGGTGATCGCGATGCGGGCGAGGCTCGCGATCTTCTTCACGGTTGCAGCGTCTACGGACATGCAGGCGCGGCTAGCAGCGACGCCCGCGCCCTTCAAGCGTCACGGCCGTTTGAAGGGCTGGCCGACGGGCTTGTTGCCGATGAACAACTGCTGTTGGCCGACATCGCGCACTTCCACTTCGCCGGAGTCGATCGCGTCACGTTCGCTCTTGAGTGACGCCCGCTCCTGATCGGGCGTCATCTTCGTGGCGGATGTCTGATCCAGATCGCGGCTGTTGACCCACTTGCCCTCACGCAGCACGAACACCGCGGCGTCGATCGAACACTTCCGCTTCGGATCGACGCGCTCCGCCGGTGCGAGCGTCATGCAGCCGTCACCGACCACCGCCGCGCTGGCACCGTCCGGCTGCAGGTAGACTCGGCACAACGCGCTTCCCTTGCAAGGCGCACTGATATCGAGGTCGAACGCAAGATCAGGATCGATACCGACGATCTTTTTCCTGAGTGCTTCGGGCAAGGCGGCTCCCGCAGGTTTGACGTCGAAGGTCCCTTTGAACCGCTGCTCATCGGCGTCGCTCGCCATCTCTATGGTGGAACGCGAATCCGCCTTCAGCGCGGCCTCTGCGCGGCTCTTCACCGCCGGATTGGGCGACGACGCCAGCTGTTTCAGCGCGACCCTGCCTGGCTCGCCATAGTCATAACCCAATGCGGCCCAATCGAATTTCTCCGGCGGCACCTTGCCCGACTTGAGGCGCGCGACCTGATCGCCGACCGAAATCGCATTGAACCCGAGGATCGGCGTTGCCAGCACCAACGCGACTGCCATGGTCGCAAAGGCAAGCCGGATATTGTCGCGGCGGATCAGCGGCGCCCAGGTCGACCGCTTGCGCACGATCGCAACGAAATAGACGAACCCATAGGCAACCGCGAAGGCGACGCAGACCAGTCCCCACAGCCGGTCGGGCGTCACGCCATATTGCCCCAATCGCTGTCCCATCGCGATCGCCGCGATCGCCGCCAGCGGCAGGATCACCACGCCCAGCACCATGGCCGACCAGCGGAGGAGTGGATTGCTCGCTTCATCGTCCGGTCCGTGACCGACCACCGCGTTGATCAGGATCAACCCACCGATCACGCAGGCGAGCAGGGTCGGCGTCGGCGATTGCGTCGCATTCCACAACGCCTTGAGACCGGTGAACGGCAAGGCGAGGACGAACAGCCCGAGCGCGACCGCCAGCACCGGCGCGAGCACCGCCAGTACCGACGTCACCACACGCTGCAGCAGCCGCACCACGCGATCGCGCAACATGCCCAGGGCCGCGCCGAACGCCGCCCCGATGATCAGCGCATTGGGCCAATTGTGGCGCAGCAAATCCCTGATGCCGTCGATGCCGATCAGCGCAAACAATTCGCCGAGCAGGTGCGACAGCAACAGCGAGAGGCCGGTGAATGCCCAGCAGGCGCACCATAGAACGATGTTGGTCCAGGCATGGCCGTGGATTTGCGTATACGGGAGCGACCGGCGCCCCTCGTCGCGCGCGACCTGGAACAGGGGCAGCGCGATGGCGATGGCGAGAAACAGGCTGATATTGGGCCACGACCATCGGCCGCCAGGCTGGCCGTTCCACCAGACGATCAAACCCGCGACCAGCCCGAGCGCCAGGGCGAACGCGATCGTCCAGGCCCAGCGAACCCGGCTCAACCCGAAACCCAGTGCGAATGCGCCGGCGCCAACGCCCGCCGCAACCGCCACGCGCCAGGCCGGGATGGCGCCACCGAACACGCGCCAGTCCTCGGGCGATACCAGTTGCTGGACCGTCCAGGCGGCAATTGCTCCGATCGCCAGCAACAGGACGGTCCTGACCGGCCAGGCGGGTTGTTCCGGAATCTCGTCGATCATGGTCGCTCCCCTCCGCGTCGCGGCGAGTGAAGCCCGGCGCCCGGATGATTGCAAGCCGCTCCGCATTGAGGCACGGGCGGCAGGCGAAGGAGTGCATGTTGGCCCGCAAGTTCGTCTATCTGTTGTTGTTCCTCATCCTGCTTTGCGTGGCGGGGCTGTTTGCCTTCCGCTTCTGGGGCAAGGAGATCATGAAAGCGGCTCTGGTGCCGAGCGAACAGTTTGCCGGCGGTCCGCCGCCCCCCGCCGACGCCTACAGGAACGCGAAATTGTGGTTCGCGCGTCCCGACATCGCCGACAATCCATCGCTATGGACTCCGGCCGACTACAAGCCCGGCGACAAGCCACCAGTCGCCGTGTTCTTCATCCACCCGACCTCGTATATCGACCGTGCGCACTGGAATGCGCCGCTCGACGATGCCACCGCCAACGCCACTGCCACGGTGTTCCTGAAAGGCCAGGCAAGCGCGTTCAACGATATCGGCCAGATTTGGGCACCACGTTATCGCCAGGCGACCTTCGGTGCATTCCTGACCGGCCAGAAGGAAGCACAGGAAGCGGTCGATTTCGCCTATCGCGACGTGATTGCCTCGTTCGACGAATTCCTGCGGGAGATCGGTCCGGATCGCCCGATCATCCTCGCCGGGCACAGCCAGGGTGCGCTTCATCTCGAACGGCTGCTGCGCGAGCGCGTGGCCGGCAAGCCGCTCGCGAAACGGATCGTCGCGGCCTATGTCGTCGGCTGGCCGATTTCCAAGGCCAACGATCTGACCGCCCTGGGCCTGCCCGAATGCGCGACCGCCGATCAGGCCGGATGCATCCTGTCCTGGCTGAGCTTCGCCGAACCCGCGGATACCTCGATGGTGATCGAGCCCTATGACGCGAGCACCGGCTTCGACGGTAAACCGCGCAAGGGCAGCGACATGGTCTGCACCAACCCGATCACCGGTACGCCGGGCGCCGCAGCGGAAGCGCAGGGCAACCTCGGCACCCTCGTCCCGACCAAGGACCTCCACAGCGCAACGCTTGCCGTGCCGGGCGTTCCGGCGAAATGCGTCGAGCGCGGATTCCTGTCGATCGGCGCGCCGGTCGATCTCGGCGGCTACGTGCTGCCGGGCAATAATTACCACGTGTTCGACTATTCGATGTTCTGGGTGAACATCCGCAACGACGCGGCGCGGCGGTTCAAGACGTTCGCAGGGCCACCCCCTGCCCCGACGCCGGCGGTCAAATGATCACCGAAGACCGCGCCCAATTCCGCGACGCCCTGCCTGGGGGCGGCCGGCTGATCGGGCTCGACGTCGGCACCAAGACGATCGGCACCGCGCTCTGCGACGCCGGCTGGAGCTTTGCCAGTCCCGCCGACTTGATCCGCCGGACCAAGTTCACCCTCGACAAGGCCGCCCTGGTCGCGCTGATCGGCGCGCAGGCGGTCAAGGGCGTAGTGATCGGCCTGCCGCTCAACCTCGACGGCAGCGACAGTCCGCGCACCCAATCGACCCGCGCGTTCGCGCGCAATCTCGCCGATCTCGGCCTGCCGATCCTGTTGTGGGACGAACGCTGGTCGACCGCCGCGGTCGAACGCCAGATGATCGCCGAGGATTTGAGCCGCGCCAAGCGGGCGGAACGCGTCGACAAGCTCGCCGCGAGCTACATCCTGCAGGGCGCGATCGACGGATTGATGGCGCTCTGACCTCCTCTCCAGCGGGGGAGGAGAGCTCCTATTCCTGCGAAACGTGCAGTCCCTGCACCGGCGCGCCGAGCACCCGCCGTCGCTCTTCGACCGCGCGGCGCAATGCTTCGCGCGGCAGGTTGAAATAGGCCATCGGGGTCATCCCCATATACGCCTTGAAGTCGCGGTTGAAATGCGCCTGGTCGTAATATTGGGAGTCGATCAACTGGCCGAGCGGCTGGTCGAGCCGGTCGCGCACGCGGCCCAATGTCCGCAGGAAACGCTGCCGCCGCAGCAATCGGACCGGCGAGAAGCCGAACACGCTGGTGCAGACGCGATGCAGGGTGCGCTGCTCGATCCCCAACGCATCGGCAAGATCGCCGACCTGGTCGACCTCGCCCGACAGCAGCGCTTCCTGCACCCTTACCGCGATCGTGCGATATCCGCTCTGCGGTGCGGGCCGCGCGCACAATATCTCGTCGAGGATCGCGACGCGCCCGGCATCGTCCTCCGCCTCGACCAGCCGCTCGAGTATCTCGCGCCCCGGCACGCCGAACTGCCGGTCGAGCGGCACGATCATGTTGGCGATATCCGACGCGTCCGCGCCGATCAGCGTCGACCAGCCGATCGGGGTCAGTCCCACCCCCAGCACTAGGCCGCCATCGGTCATGAACCGCCGCGCGCGATCGGTCGGGCCGAAGATCGCCGCCTTCGACGGCTCGATCGCCTCGCGGCCGTCAAGGTCTCCGAACCGCCAGAGCCCCGTTACCGCGAACCGGACATTGCCCCATTCGGGATGAGTGAAATCGGCCAGCGGCCCGCGCGTCTCGAGAAAATAATAGGACGTCACCAGCGGCCGCAGCGGCTCGGCGGGCAGATGGAATCTGATCTCCGGCGCCCCGGGTGGCGCGCCGTTGGCTTGCTGGTCGGTCATCGAGCCCCCTCGTTGGCGTCCATTCTGTCCAAAAGACGCCCCGAGTTAAACCCCAAAATGGGTTGATACGGATCAGACCGCGCGCGCCGCTTGCGCGACTCCCCCGGCAAGTCTAGGCCACGGCTTTAATGCCAGCCTCCGATCATTCCCCCGCAGCCCTCCTCCCGGGCGGCGCTGTCTTCCCGCACGGGCATCTGACCGGCATTGCCGGTTTGCAACCGCATGAGATCACGTTCCTGCTCGACGAAGCCGAGCAATGGGTCGAGGCGAACCGATCGCGCGCCAAGCCCGACAAGCGTCTCGCCGGGCTGACCCTGATCAATGCCTTCTTCGAGAATTCGACGCGCACGCTGCTGTCATTCGAGATCGCCGGCAAGCGCCTCGGCGCCGACGTCGTCAACATGGCGGTGGCGCAATCGAGCGTGAAGAAAGGCGAGACGCTGATCGACACGGCGATGACGCTGAACGCGATGCGTGCCGACATGATCGTCATCCGCCATGCCAGCTCGGGCGCGGTGCGACTGATTGCCGGCAAGGTCGACTGCCCTGTGCTCAACGCCGGCGACGGCAGTCATGAGCATCCGACCCAGGCACTGCTTGATGCGCTGACGATCCGGCGGCGGCGCGGATCGATTGCCGGCCAGCGCGTGGTGATCTGCGGTGACATCCTGCACAGCCGCGTCGCGCGGTCGAACATCCTGGCGCTGACCGCGCTCGCTGCCGAGGTGCGCGTGGTGGCGCCTGCCACGCTGATGCCCGCCGCGGTGGAGCGGATGGGCGTGACGCCTTATGCCGATTTCGACGCGGCACTCGACGGCGCCGATGTGGTGATGATGCTGCGGCTCCAGAACGAGCGGATGTCGGGGGCGTTCATCCCTTCCACCCGGGAATTCCATCTGCGCTACGGCTTGACGCCCGAGCGGCTCGCGCTCGCCAGGCCCGACGCCCTGGTTATGCATCCCGGCCCGATGAACCGCGGGGTCGAGATCGATTCGAGCGTCGCCGATCACCCCGATCGCTCGGCGATTACCGAACAGGTCGAAATGGGAGTCGCGGTGCGCATGGCGTGCCTAGACGTGCTCACCAGACGAGCCCGCAAGGTGGAGGGCTGGGCATGACCGCGCTCCGCTTCACCAATGCCCGGATCGTTCGCTCCGACGGCGTGGTCGAGGGTGAATTGTTCGTTGCCGACGATCGCATCGTCGATACCGCGCCGCTCAATGCCGAGACGATCGATTGCCGTGGCAAGCTGCTCGCGCCCGGCATCGTCGATCTTGGCGTGTTCGCGGTCGACCGCGATGCCTTTCGCGCCGGAGGGATCGTCCGCGTCGGACTCATGCCCGACCAGTCGCCGGTGCTCGACGGCCCCGGCCTGGTCCAAAGATCGTCGCTGATCGGCAAGCCCTTGTTGTGGATCCACCCGATCGCCGCGGCGACCAAGGCACTCGAAGGCAATGACCTTGCCGAAATGGCGATCATGAAAGGCGCCGGCGCCAAGGCGGTCGGTACGGGCCGGCGCTGGATCGCGAGTTCGGGGGTGATGCGCAAGGTGCTCGCTTATGCGCGCGACCTCGACATGGCAGTGATCGCGCATGCCGAGGATGGCGGGTTGACCGGCAATGCGGTGGCGACCGAAGGCGAGACCGCGACGCGGCTCGGCCTGACCGCGGCGCCGGCGATCGCCGAGGCGCTGGCGATCGCCCGCGACCTCGCGCTCGCCGAAGAAACCGGTGCGCGGCTCCATTTCCGCCAAGTGACGACCGCGGCGGGGTTCGACCTGGTCCGCGCCGCCAAGCGCCGCGGCGTGCGCGTGACGTGCGGGATCACCCCTGCCCATCTGTTGCTGTCCGACAATGCGATGAGCGACTTCCGCACTTTCGCGCATCTCTCGCCGCCGCTGCGGTCGGAGGAGGATCGCAAGGCCGCGCTAGCGGCGGTCGCCGACGGGACGGTCGACGTCCTGTGCTCCGGGCATGACCCACGCGGCCCCGAGGAGAAGCGCCTCCCCTTCGCCGATGCGTCCGAAGGCGCGTCGGGGGCGGAGACGCTGCTGGCGCTGAGCCTGGGCCTCGACCTGCAGATCGAACGGCTGTTCGCGATGCTCGCTGCCAATCCGGCGCGCGTGCTGGGCCTCGACTCGGGCGTGCTCGCGCCGGGCAAGCCCGCCGATCTGATGCTGCTCGATCCCGACGCGCCCTGGCAGATTCGCGGCGATCGGATGAAAGCGAGGGCCGGCAACACGCCTTTCGACGGGTTACCGACCCAAGGTAAAGTGCTCCGCCTGTGGAAAGGCGGGAAAGAGATCAGCGCTTGAAGTCGGTCGCCTTCTCGCCGGCGCTCGCGCGGACGAAGCAAGTGCCGCCCTTGGCGCGATAACCGGCACAGAGCTGGGCTGCCCCGGCGCGGTCGAAACCGCCGACCGAGAGGCGATAGAAGCTCTTGCCATTGACGGTCACCGGCATGCCCTGCGGGGTCTGGCCGGCGAAGCCTGAATAGACGCGTGAGGCACGGGCCCAGCCATCACGGGCGATGCCCGCATTGTCATAGGCGCCGAGCTGGACAAAGAAATTGCCCTTACCCACGCTCACCTTGGTTGCGCCCGGGGTGGAGAGAGCAGCCGAGGAATTCACGAAAGCGGTCTTGAGCGGCGTCTTGGGCGCCTTGATCAACGGTGCGACCGCAGCGACCTTGGCGGCCGGCGCCTTGCCGACCGGCGTGACGGCGTTGACCGGCAGCGGCTGGACGACTTCGGCGCGCGGGCCGAACACGATGGCGGGCCGGGGTGCATCGGCGACCGGCGCCGGGACGGCCGCGCCGACTTCGGCAGCGGCGGCCTTGACCGCGGTTTCGGCTGGCGCAGCCGGCATGTAATTGTCAACCGGTACCGCGGCGGGTGCCGCGACGACCGGTGTGCTGGCATTGAGAGCCAGCGCGGCGGGCTGGCCAGGATCACTGGCCGGCGACACGCCGAGCAACGACGCGACCTGGTCGTAGCGCGAGGCGGGACGCGCGAACGACGCCCATTGCTCGATCCGCTTGTCGACATCGACTGGCGCCAGATCCATGCTCGCGACGATGCGGGCATCCTGCCAGCGGCCGGCGAGCGCGAGGCTGAGCGCGAGGTTCTGGCGCAGCTGCGGGGTCGCCCCCGGCTGGCGCGCGACCGGCAACAGCAGATCGATCGCCGCGGCGGGATCGCCTGCCAGCGCCATGGCGAGACCGCGGTCGGCGACCGGTATAGATCCCGAATTGCTGTCGAGCGTCGAGCGCGCACCGGTCCAGTCGCCCTCGGCGATCTGCGCAAGCGCGAGATTGAGGGCGACCTTGCCGTCGCCCGGCGAGAGCGTCAGCGCGTCGTTGAAGGTAGTGCGTGCCGAGGCGAAGCGGCCCGCGACCAGATAGGCCTGGCCGAGTACCGCGCGATAGTCGGCAATCTGCGGACGCAGCGCCACCGCGGCTTCGGCCCAGCGCACGGCGTCGTCGCCCTTGTGCTTGGCGATCGCCGCCTTGGCCTTGGCGATATCCTGCGCCGCGCTGGCATCGTCCGTCGCGCTCGATCGCGCCCCGGCCATTGCCGCTCCCTGATAGATACCGCCGGCGGCGACGCAGAGCGCCAGTGCCGACAGACCCACAGTAAGTTTCGACTTCATCGCAACGTCCCCCGTTTCACCCCTTGGCCCGGGTCGGGATCTGGCGTGCCAGATCGTCGACTTCGGGCAGCGATTCCAAAAAGGCGTCGAGCGCCCCGGTAACCAGCTGCTGCGCGGACTGTCCGGTCACCGCGCTGGCGAGGCGCAGCCGCAAGTGGCGCCCCTCGTCGAGGCGCAGCGTGAACGCCGCCTTGCTCTTGTGCTGGGTGGCGCGCGCGATCCGGCTCGCCGCGGCGACCGACACCGGGCGCGGCTCGAACACGGGCGCCGCCACCGGCGCTTCGGCTTCATAATCAGCCTCGACGCCAGGCTCGTACTCGCCCTCGGCCTCATCGGCATAATCGAGCACCGGCGGCTCGAATTCCTGCTTCAACTGGTGGCGCTGCGCGAGCACCGGCGGCACGCCTTCCGGCGGCGGCACGATGCCATTGTCGTCGTGGATCGCATGGATATCGGCAATCGGCTCGGGCGCATGGCCCATGTCGTTCCAGCCGAGATCGTCGAGTCCGTTGGCCAACGAGGCATAGCCGCCGGTGAAACCCTGCGGGCGCATCGCCGGGCGCGCCTGGCCCTTGCGCGCCAGCAGGCCGGAAGACAGCGAGGCGAAGGGCTTGGGTTCGCTCATCATCGCGCGCCTCAGCCGATCACCCGGCGGCCGAAGCCGCCTGCCTGCGGACGGGCGCCGAAGCCCGAATGCTGCACCGCGGTCGGTGCCGAGAACACCGTGCGGCGGAAATTCTTCTCGAGCCGGTCGGAAATGTATGCCCACAACTCGACGACCTCGGCGGCGGAGCGGCCATTGGGATCGACTTCCATCACCGTGCGGCCATCGATCATCGAGGCGGCGAAATCGGTGCGGTGGTGGATCGTGATCGGGGCGACGGTGCCGTGCTGCGACAGCGCGACGGCGGCCTCCGAGGTAATCTTGGCCTTGGGCGTCGCGGCGTTGACGACGAAGATCAGCGGCTTGCCCGCGCGCTCGCACAGATCGACGGTCGCACCGACGGCGCGGAGGTCATGCGGGCTCGGACGGGTCGGGATGACGATCAGTTCGGCGACCTGAATGACGCTCTGGATCGCCATGGTGATGGCCGGCGGCGTATCGATCACCGCCATCTTGAACCCCTGCTGGCGAAGCACTTCGAGGTCGGCGGCGAGCCGCGCCACGGTGGTCTGTGCGAAGGCGGGGAACTCCGTCTCGCGCTCATTCCACCAATCCGACAGCGAGCCCTGGGGGTCGATGTCGATCAGCACAACGGGGCCGGCCCCGGCGAGCTGTGCCTGCACCGCAAGGTGCCCAGACAGCGTCGTCTTGCCCGATCCGCCCTTCTGCGATGCCATCGCGAGAACGCGCATTGATACCCTAACTCCCCGCTATTCCGACTGCGAGGTGCCATGGTCCGGGCTAAGAACAGGTTAACGCGCTGATATTCAGTCATGGGGGCGAAACGATTGGGCGGGCTGCCGGAGCCTCACAGGCAGGATTCGCGGCGAGGCGGATCCCGCACAAGGCCGGGATGACGATTGGGAAGGCTCGGGCAGCCGCCACCACAACCTCCCTAACGAAATCTTTGCCAATCGCCCGATACAGCGCGATAAAGGCCCGTGTTGTGAGCGGGCGGGGACGAGTAACATGCGAACGCTGATCGGCGCTGCGGCGCTTTCCCTGGCAACCATCATCGTGGGCGCGCCTGCGCTGGCTGATACCAAGGCCGGTGTCGATGCCTGGAACCGCGGCGACTATATTACAGCGGTGACCGAGTGGCGCCGCGCGGCGATCGCGGGCGATGCCGATGCGCAATTCAACCTCGGCCAGGCCTACAAGCTCGGCCGCGGCGTACCGGTCGACCTGGTCATGGCCGAAAGCTGGTACCGCAAGGCAGCGATCCAGGGGCATCCCCAGGCGATCGACAATTACGGCCTTGCCCTGTTCCAGGAAGGCAAGAAAGGCGAAGCGGTGCCGTGGCTCGAGAAATCGGTCGCGCGCGGCGAGCCTCGCGCGCAGCTCGTGCTTGGCACGATGCTGTTCAACGGCGACGGGGTCGAGCGCGACTGGACGCGGGCCTATGCGCTGATGGTGCGGTCGTCGGCAGCCGGTCTGCCGCAGGGGTCGCAGACGCTTGCCGAAATGGACAAGTACATCCCCGCCGAGCAGCGCCAGCAGGGCCTGGTCCTTGCGCGGCAATATGAGCAGCAGCAGGGCAATGGCGGCTACGCGCCGGAAATTGCCGGCGGTAGTTCCGAGGGTCCCGCGATCACGCCGACCGATTTGCCGCCTTCAGGCACGCCGGGCACAAGCTATCCGAAGCCCGGCAAGGGCAGCAAGCCGGGCAAGGGCGCCAAGCCTCCGGTGCTCACGGCCAATCCGCCATCAAGCTACGACCCGCGGCCATCCTCTAACCCCGGCCCGGCATACGATCCCAACTCCACCTATGGCAGCGACGCCGTGGGCGGGCCGGCTTATGCCCCGGTCCAGCCGAGACCCGGCAAGGGCAGGCCCCCTGTAGCCGTGGCCCCGCCCTCCCCGCCTGCACCCGCCCCGGCGGTGGGCGGCTGGCGGATACAGTTCGGTGCGTTCCGCGACGAGAACAATGCCAAGAATTTGTGGACGAAGCTCAAGGGCCAGGTGGCCGGCCTCGCCGGGATGCAGCCCTATCTGCGCCGCGCGGGCGGGATCACCAAGCTACAGGCCGGACCGATCCGCTCCGAAGGCGAAGCAGCGAAGCTCTGCGTCGCGGTCAAGCGCGCCGGATCGGAATGCGTGCCGGTCAATCCCTGAACCTCCCGTCCCCACCGGGAGGGAAAGCGACGATCACGGCCCGGTATAATCCGCCCCGTACACCGCCAGACGAATGTCATGGTGCAGCGTCCCGTCGAACGGGATGACCTGGGTGAAGAACACCACCGCCATGTCGTTGGCCGGATCGACCCAGAACAGCGTCGTTGCGGCACCATCCCAGAAGAATTCGCCGGTTGCGCCGCGATTCTCCGCCGCGTCCCTGGGCGGCGCGATCCGCACCGCGAAGTCGAGTCCGAACCCGACCGATCCCTTGCCCGGCAGGAAGAAGCGTTCCTTGATCCGTGGGTCGAGCTGGTCGGTCGACATCACGCGGATCGTGTCGGGCGACAGGATACGCACGCCATCGAGCGTGCCCTTGCCCAGCAGCATCCGCGCGAACCGCATGTAATCGTCGAGCGTCGAGGCCAGCCCGGCGCCGCCCATGGTCAGCTTGCGCGGCCCGAAATTGAGCGCGCGCGTCTTGTCGTCGGGCACGCGCGAGAGCGTACCGCCCTTATGCTCATAGGATGATGCGAAGCGCGCGAGCTGGGCGGACGGCTGGGTCCAACCGGTATCCTTCATGCCCAGCGGATCGAGGATCGCGCGACGGACATGCGGCTCGAATTGCTCGCCGGTCAGTTTCTCGACCAGCAGGGCCTGGACATCGACCCCCGTCGAATAGCTCCACTCCGCGCCCGGATCGAACAGCAATGGCACGCTCGCCAGCTTGTCGCCGAATTCGGAGAGCGTGTTGCTCAAGGCGAGCGGATCGACCGTGTGGAAGATCTTGTCCGCCGCGGTATCGCGCATCCCGTAGGAAAAGCCCGCAGTGTGCCGCATGATGTCGCGCACGACGATCGGCCGCTTCGGCGCGCGCAGCAGCGGCTGGCCATCAGCGCCCGTCCCGCCCGCGAGCACTTGTACCTTGCCGAACGCGGGCAAATAGTCGGCGAGCGGATCGTCGAGCCCGAACCTGCCCTGCTCCCACAGCTGCATCAGCGCGACACCGGTGACCGGCTTGGTCATCGAGAAGATCTGGACGAGCGTATCGCGCGCCATCGCCCGTTTCGCCTCGCGATCGGCGAAACCGGCCGCACCGAAATAGCGCTCCGCCCCGCGCTGCCAGATCAGCGCCGACGCACCGGCGACGCGATTGGCGGAGACCATCTGCGCGAGCGCGGCGTCGATCCGCGCGCGATTGAGGGCGAAGCCGGTACCAACGGAGCGCGGCTGCGGCTGGTCGGCGGCGAAGGCCGGCAAAGCGGTCCCCATCGCCAACATGGCCAAGGCGCTTCTACGGTCCATAAGGTCCCTCCACCTGCGAATTGTGAACGTTCACTATCCGACGAACTCGTCCGGGGATGCAATAGCTGATATGACGATGATTTCCGGCACCTTTCCCCTGAAATCGAACCTAATTCCACTGTACAACAATGTTTCGGCGTCGCACCTTCCTTCTCCTGGAGGGTGGAATGTTCCGTTCGATTGTCGCTGCTTGGTGCCTGGTCTGCGTATTGCCGGCATCGGCATGTGACACGGGACCGTGGCCGGTGGGATTCAGATACGGCTCCCCGATGCCGAACAAGGATGGTGCTTTGGCACTCGCCGGCATCGCGGAGACGTTGAAGATGTCTTCGCCCACCGACAGCATCAGAATTATCGTCTACAATCCCGGCGTATCATCGCCATCGCTGTGGAAAGCGCGCCTGAACGAAGCACGGACACGCCTCGTGAAATATGGCGTTACAGCCGATCGGATTGCGGTCGTGCCCCTTCCGACACGCCGCGGCACAGTGGCGGGCGAATGGATCGGACGGGCGACGAAGATGACGGTTGAGCTCGCCAAGGGTTGTGGAGGTTGACGCCCTAACTCCGCACCCAATCTTTCCGCGCAACGCCCTGCGCGAACAGCAGCGCTGACAAATCGCCCTTGTCGATCCGGGCACCCGCAGCCGCCGCAACCACCGGCTTGGCGTGGTAAGCGACGCCCAGCCCGGCCTGCGTGATCATCGCCAGATCGTTTGCGCCATCGCCGACCGCCAGCGTCTGTTCGCTGCCCAACCCCAGATCGAGCATCGCCCCGGATAGCGTAGCGAGTTTGGTCGAGGCATCGACGATTGGCTTGGCCACTGTCCCCGTCAGTTTGCCGCCTTCGATCTCCAGCACGTTGGCGATCGCGCGGTTGAAGCCGATCTCGCGCGCTACCGGCTCGGCAAAGCGGGTGAAGCCGCCCGAGACGAGGATCGCGGTGGCGCCCCAGCCGCGCATCGTCTGCACCAGCGCCTTCGCACCCGGCATGACCTTCACGCGCTCGGCGAGGCAGCGATCGATCACGCTTTCGTCCAGGCCCTTGAGCAGCGCCACGCGCGCGTCGAGCGCCTGGCCGAAATCGAGCTCGCCGCGCATTGCCGCCTCGGTCACCGCGGCGACCTCGGCCTTGATCCCGGCGTAGTCGGCGAGTTCGTCGATGCATTCGACGGTGATCATCGTCGAATCCATGTCGGCGACGATCAATTGCTTGCGGCGATATTCGGCGGGCTGGACCACTGTGTCATAGCCTTTGCCTTCCAACATTGTTCGCGCAGCGGCGGGATCGCGGCCGAACTGGATGTCGCACGCCTCGCCGTCTTCGACCCAGACATGTGCGGCGGGCAGGCAACCGGCGGCGTCCAGGCGGTCGATCGCGGCGGACACCTCGCCCTTGGGCAGGCTGGCGGCTATCAGGGTCGCGATGAACAAGCTGGGCCTCCTTGACGCCGCCGCCCTACCCCCCCGTGTCGAGCGAAGTCGAGGCACGCTGGTACGGGAAACGCTTCTCGACTTCGCTCGAAGCGAACGGGAGGGAGCGTGACGGTGTTACCGAACGTGGCGCTCATCGCAGGACCGACCGCGAGCGGCAAGTCCGCACTGGCCCTGATGCTCGCGGAAAAGCACAACGGCACGATCATCAATGCCGACAGCGCGCAGGTCTATCGCGACCTCCGCATCGTCACCGCCCGCCCGTCGGTCGAGGAAGAGGCACGCTCGCCGCATCGGTTGTTCGGGCATGTCGATGCCGCCGATACCGGCTATTCGGCCGCGCGTTGGGCAGCCGAGGCGCGCGAGGAAATCGATCGCGCGGCGGGGAACGGCAGCCTGCCCATCCTGGTCGGCGGTACCGGCCTCTACCTCCGCACATTGATCGACGGCATCGCCCCGGTCCCGCCGATCGACCCCGATATTCGCGCGCGCGTCCGCGCGATGAACCTTGCCGATGCCTATGCGGAACTGACGCATGTCGACCGGGAGCAAGCGGCAAGGCTCAACCCGGCCGACACCACCCGCATCGCGCGCGCACTCGAAGTCATCCTGTCGTCAGGGCGTTCCCTCGCTGAGTGGCGGCGCGAGCGGGTGGGAGGTATCGGCGATCGTATCGCGCTGACCGCGACCATTCTCCTTCCTCCCCGCGACTGGCTCAACGAGCGGATCGACCGCCGCTTCGCTGCGATGGTCGCCGAAGGCGCGATGGAGGAAGTCGCTGCGCTGATCGCCCGCGAAGACGTGTCGCTCGAGGCTCCTGTCCGCCGCGCGATCGGCATGCCCGAACTCGCCGCGGCCGCCCTGGGCGACATCACGCTCGACGACGCCATCGCTCGCGCCAGTCTCGCCACCCGTCAATATGCCAAACGCCAGTACACCTGGTTCCGCAATCAGCCGCCGGGGGGCTGGATACGCACGGATGAGACAGATAATTTCACCCAGCTTGGTGAAATAGAAAGAAGATTACGCAATTGATGGTTGACGCGTAGTTTTCATACCCGTAGAGCCCGCGTTCCCGCAACTATGTTGCAGATGCGAAAAGGAGGTCCGTCGTGGCCGAGAAGAGTGGAGCCGATATCCTGGTCGAGGCGCTGTGCGATCTCGGCGTGGAGGTCGTGTTCGGCTATCCCGGCGGCGCGGTGCTTCCGATCTACGACGCGATCTTCAAGCAGAAGCGCATTCGCCACATCCTGGTCCGCCACGAACAGGCCGCGACGCACGCCGCGGAAGGCTATGCGCGATCG
>OUNM010031364.1_pt1 | contig 34083 bp, 37 predicted proteins | sample 1769961 | NCBI WGS metagenome assembly OUNM01 (sample SAMEA3914820, study PRJEB12502) | metagenome | biome: forest; material: soil | place: USA | collected 2012-03-12 | depth 0.3 m | reverse complement strand
GCTTGGAGTTGCCCTCGCCGTTCTCGTCCTCCGATCCGGAGACGCGGCGGGCGCGGGTACGGCCCGGCACCTTGGCCTTGCCGTGGCTGATGTAGTCGACCGCGTCGAGCCGCGACATGCCCTGGTTCTCGAGGAACGACACGGCGTGGCTGTCGCGCTCGGAGAACAGCGCCACCAGCACGTTGGCGCCGGTCACTTCCTTGCGGCCGGACGACTGCACGTGCACCGCCGCGCGCTGCACCACGCGCTGGAATCCAGCGGTCGGCAGCGGCTCGCTCGGAGTCTGGGTGACGATGCCCTTCAGACGATTGTCGATGAAGGATTCGAGATCATGGCGCAGGCGATCGATGTCGATCCCGCAGGCCTTGAGCACCGGGGTCGCATCCTCGTCCTCCGTCATCGCCAGCAGCAGGTGCTCGAGCGTGGCGTATTCGTGCCGCCGCTCGCCCGCCAGGGCGAAGGCTCGGTGGAGGGACTTCTCGAGGTTCTTGGACAACATGGACATCGAACCACCCTCGATTGAAATAGGGACTGCTACTCTTTCTCCAACGTGCACTGCAGCGGATGCTGATTCTTGCGTGCATAGTCCACTGTCTGGGTCACCTTCGTCTCGGCGACCTCATAGGTGTAGACGCCGCAGACCCCCACGCCCTTCTGATGGACGTGCAGCATGATCTCCGTCGCCTCCTCGCGATTCTTCTGGAAGATGTGCTGCAGGACATCGACCACGAACTCCATCGGTGTGTAGTCGTCGTTCAGCATCAGCACCTTGTACATCGAAGGCTTCTTCGTCCGCGTCCGGGTGAGCGTGAGCGCGCCCGTTCGTCCGTCGCGGTCGTCCCCCTCGCCTCCGCCACCGTCGCGGCGCGACGGCGGCTGCTGCGGCGGACCGCCCGGCGGCTCCTTGGGGCCGCCCAGCCGGCTGCCGTCCAGGCGCCATTCGCTTGCAGAACGCAGGGAAACCATCGTCTCGAAACAGCCCTCTTTCGTCGTCACTCCAGAATTATATAGGTACGCCAAGCGTTTCCGCTACCTCGGCCTCAGCCCATCGTTGCCCACAACCAATGTCCAGCGGTCGCCCCGCCCGCGCTGGATGGACTTACTGTCGAAACCGCGGCGAAACTCCGCCGGTTCCAGCCGTCGCGGTTTGTTGATCGCCACAGGCACATTGTCCCAGCCGTAGAGTTTCTCGGCGAACCTCACGTTGGCGAAGTTGTCGGTCGGATAATGATAGGCCTGAAAGCCCCAGGCTCCGTTGCGGCAGGACGACACCGCCCACCAGAAATCGTTGTCCGGCAGACGCAGCCCGTCGTGCGGCGGACCGAACGCCGCAGACGCCCGGAGTACCCCCATCAGATCCGAGGTCTCTGCTGCGTTCAAAAGCCGCTGACCTTTCTTCATCTTCCACGGAGCCGTGACATCGCCGGCGCTGCTCACCAGGAGCTGGGCGACATCTCCCTGGTCGGCCAGTACGCCGATATTGAGGCCGGCCGTGCCGTCGGGCTGCAGGAAGACATCGTAGACCCGCACCTGTTCTTCCCAAAGCGCGTTGTAGACCAGCCTTATGTGGCTGCGCGTGCCGGGCTGGCAGGCGGCGTGGATGTCCTCGCCGCCGACATAGCCGAACCAATTCAGGCTACGTACGACCGGCTGATCGACATTGCGGTCCGTCCGCTGCGCGAAGGCTGGAGTGGTGACCACGAGCACCAGGGCAAGGGCAACGGCCGGCGACGGCAGTTTCATTTTCATCTCCACTATGCGAGTTCAAGCAGTATCCGCACCAACTGGGGCGCCAGCACGGCAGGAAAAGTTGCACATCAACTCAAACTTTAGTAGTGTCCACGAAATGGCCTGTAAGCTCTTGTGCAGGCTCAAAAAAAACGACTTCAGCGTATTGGCGTCTTTGAGATGATCCTCCTCCTCAAGCGCTGTGCGGTAAGCTTTGGCTGGCTTGCCGCCTGCAGTCTCTTTGCTGTCCTGTTGGTGCCGGCCTTTGCCGGCGCTCAAACACGCGCAGCCCCGCCCGGCAAAATTCACTCCTCCAAGGCCGCCCAGCGCGCCGCCGCGCCGTGGGTCCCCAATCCCGCCGTCAACGGCAAGGACTCCTACCTGATCATCGATGCCTCGAGCGGCCGCGAACTGGCGTCCGACCGGCCCGACGAACTGCGCCATCCGGCGTCGCTCACCAAGCTGATGACGCTCTACCTCACTTTCTCCGCGCTCGATTCGGGCAAGCTCTCGCTCGGCGACTCGCTGCCGGTCTCGCTCGCCGCGCTGAACGCGCAGCCGACCAAGATGGGCTTCGTCGGCGGCTCGGTGCTCGTGCGCGACGCCGTGATGGGTCTGGTGACGCGTTCGGCCAACGACGCGGCCATCGTGCTGGCCGAGACGCTGGGCGGCGACGAGGAGAACTTCGCGCGCATGATGACCACGAAGGCGCGCCAGCTCGGCATGTCGTCGACCGTCTACCGCAACGCCTCGGGCCTGCCCAATCGCGAGCAGGTGACGACGGCGCGCGACATGGCCAAGCTTGCCCACGCGCTGCTGCGCGACTTCCCGCACTACTACCCGGTCTTTTCCGTCCAGAATTACAATTACCGCGGCCGGCCGCTGGCCAATCACAACCGCATGCTGCTGACCTATGCCGGCGCCGACGGTCTCAAGACCGGCTACACCAACGCCTCCGGCTTCAACCTCGTGATGTCGGCCATGCGCGACAATCGGCGGCTGATCGGCGTCGTGATGGGTGGCGACTCGGCTTCTTCGCGCGACCGCCTGATGGCGGACCTGATGGATCGCGGCTTCGAGAGCGCGCAGCAGAATTCACTCTCCGCCTGGACCACGCCGCGTGTGCCATCCTCGGCGCGTTACAGCGCCGCCAATTTCGTCCCCGGCATCGCCTCGCCCGAAGCGCCGCGTGTCGGCCAGGTCGTGAAGGCCGAGCCCGCTCCGGCCGCACCCACCGCAGCGCCTGCCGCTCCCATTCGCCTGGCGACAACGGCGCCGACGGCACCGACCGACGCCAGCGCGCCCCCGATCGGCAGCTGGGTGATCCAGGTCGGCTCCTTCAGCGACAGCCGTGCCGCGGAGGCGGCGCTGGAACGCGCCAACTCCGCCCTGCCCGATGCGATCCGCTCGCACGGCGCGGTGAGCGTCGACGAAGTCCAGATGGCGCAGAAGACCTTCCATCGCGCCCGGCTGACCGGACTCTCGCAGGCCGAGGCGATCGACGGCTGCAAGAAGCTGTCGGCGCGCAAGATCTACTGCTCGGCGATCCAGGTTACGGCCTGGAATACCCCCGGCGCCCGTTAAGGGCGCGCACCAACCGCGCCACGAACACCCGCTTGTCGTCGCGCTGCCAGACGCCAAGGTCCCACGGCCGGTTCGTGGGCTTGAGCTTGCTGACGATCGGCTCGAACACCGACACGGTGGTGAGCACACCATCGATCCGGACGTTCAACGGCGAGACCACGTAGCCAGGCCCCTCGTAGGACGACAGCCGCTTCACATCGCGCGCACTCAAGCCGCGCACCACGGCACCGGCGACCTGCCCTTTGCCGTCGGGAATCGAGACCGGATAGCTTCCGCCCTGCACCCGCCAGCGCGACCAGCCCGGCAGCACCGCCGGCACGAAGGCCTGCGGCGGCAGCCGGCGGCCCAGCACGAGGGCCGCCACGTCGCGATCGAGCAGGGTGCCGTAGAAGAAGAATCGCATCAGTGGTGGTGGCCGCCAGACGCCTCGTCCGGCAGCTCGACGCCGCTGGCTGCAAGTGCTGCCTTGAGATCGCCCTTCAGGCGATCGAGACCCGCTTCGTTGGCGCTCTCGCAGCGCGCCACCAGCACCGGCTGGGTGTTGGATGCGCGCAGCAGCCACCAGCCGTCGGGGGTGTTCACGCGCACGCCGTCGATGGCGTTCACCTTGGCGCCGGCCTTCTGCAGGCGGCCCTTCACTTCCTCGACCACCTTGAACTTGCGGTCGTCGGCGCAATCGAAGCGCAGTTCCGGCGTGTTGACGAGCTGCGGGAGCTTGTCGCGCATCGCAGCCAGGCTCTCCCTGGAGTTGGCCACGATGTTGAGCAGGCGCAGCCCGCAATAGAGCGCGTCGTCGAAGCCGTAGAAGGTGTCGGCGAAGAAGACGTGGCCGCTCATCTCGCCGGCGAGCGGCGACTTGAGCTCGGCCATCTTGGTCTTGATCAGCGAGTGGCCGGTCTTCCACATCAGCGGCGTGCCGCCCGCGCGCAGGATCTCGTCGAACAGCGCCTGGCTGGCCTTGACGTCGGCGATGATCGTGGCACCCGGCCGGTCCTTGAGGACGTCGCGCGACCACAGGATCAGCAGCTGATCGCCCCACAGGATGCGGCCCTTGCCGTCGACGGCGCCGATACGGTCGCCGTCGCCGTCGAAGGCGATGCCGAGATCGCAGCCGTGGCGCTTCACCTCGGCGACGAGCTGCTCGAGGTTCTTCGGCACCGTCGGATCGGGATGGTGCGAGGGGAAGGTGCCGTCGACCTTTTCGTTCAGCACGTAATGGGTGCCTGGAAGCTTGTCGACGACGGCGCGGATCGACACGCCCACGGCGCCGTTGCCGGTGTCCCAGGCGACCTTGAGCTTCTTGCCGGGCTTCACGTCCTTCAGGAGGCGCGCGGCATAGTCGGCGAGGACGGGCACTTTCTCGACGCTGCCCTTGCCGGTGTCGAAGTCGCCCTTGCCCGCCATGGCACCCAGCGTCTGGATGTCGGCGCCGAAGAACGACTTCTTGCCCATCATCATCTTGAAGCCGTTGTAGTCCGGCGGATTGTGCGAGCCGGTGATCATGATGCCGCCGTCGGCTTCGAAGTGATACACCGAGAAATAGAGCATGGGCGTCGCGGCGACGCCGATCTGCACGACGTCGATGCCGGCCGAGACCAGTCCCTCGGTGCAGGCCGCGGCCAGGTCGGGCGAGCTCAGCCGCCCGTCATAACCCAGCACCACCTTCTTGCCGCCCTTGCGGCGAACCATCGTGCCGAACGTGCGGCCGATCGCCCTGGCGTCGGCCACGTGCAGCGTGGTGCCGACGACGCCGCGGATGTCGTACTCGCGCAGAATCGAGGAATCGAACTTATGCGCCGTCTCGCTCATGAACTACTCCGGAATGCTTGAAGGCCCTTAGCTGCGCGGCCGGGGCCGGCCGATGCCTTCGTAAGTGAAACCCAGGCCACGCATCTCCTCGGGATCGAAGATATTGCGCAGATCGACGATGCGGGGCCGGCGCATCGCCTCCTTAATACGCCGCGGATCGAGGCCGCGGAACTCATGCCACTCGGTGATCACAACCAGCACGTCGGCGCCGGCGGCGGCCTCGTAGGCGGTCTTGGCGAACGTGACGCCCGACAGCAGCTTACCCGCTTCGGTCATGCCTTCGGGATCGAAGGCGACGATCTTTCCGCCGGCCTTCTGCAGAGCGGGCACGATGTCGAGCGATGGCGCGTCGCGCATGTCGTCTGTGTTGGGCTTGAAGGTGAGTCCCAGCACGCCGATCGTGAGGCCGGCAACCGATCCGCCGCAGAATTCGATGACCTTCTGCGCCATCCTCTTCTTGCGCGTGTTGTTCACCTCGATCACCTGCTCAACGATGGTCTGCCGCGCATTGGCCTCGCGCGCCGTATAGGCGAAGGCGAGCGTGTCCTTGGGAAAGCACGAGCCGCCGAAGCCCGGACCGGGATGCAGGAACTTGCGCCCGATGCGGCCGTCCAGCCCGATGCCGCGCGCCACGTCATGGACGTCGGCGCCGACCTTCTCGCAAAGATCGGCGATCTCGTTGATGAAGGTGATCTTGGTCGCGAGGAAGGCGTTGCCCGCATACTTGGTGACCTCGGCCGTCTCGATGTTGGTGAACACCATCGGCGTCTGGATGAGGTTGAGCGGGCGATAGACGCCGGCCATCACGTCGCGCGCACGCTGGCTCTCCACGCCGATCACGACGCGATCGGGCTTCATGAAGTCCTCGATCGCGGCGCCCTCGCGCAGGAACTCGGGGTTCGACGCCACGTCGAATTCCGCGTCGGGCTGCGACTCCCGGATGATGCGCGCGACCTCTCGGCCGGTGCCGACGGGGACGGTCGACTTGGTGACGATGACGGTGTAGCCCCGGATCGCCTTGGCGATCTCGGCGGCCGCGGCATAGACGTAGCTCAGGTCGGCATGGCCGTCGCCGCGCCGCGTCGGCGTGCCGACCGCGATGAAAACCGCATCGGCCTTGCCCACGGGCCCGACGATATCGGTGCTGAAGCTCAACCGGCCGCCCTTCGCATTGTCCGCCACCAGGCGATCGAGGCCGGGTTCGTAGATCGGGATCTTGCCGTCGCGCAGCGCCGCGATCTTGGCCGGATCCTTGTCGATGCAGATGACGTCGTGTCCGAACTGCGCGAGGCAGGCGCCGGAGACGAGGCCCACGTAACCGGAGCCGACCATTACGATGCGCATTCGATCAGCCTTTCAACAGACGCGTCAAAAGCGCCCGCGTTTCCGCCGCCGTGTCGGCCCGGTTCAAAGCCACGCCGACATTGGCCTCGAGAAATCCGATCCGATTGCCGCAATCATAACGCTGTCCGGTGTAGGTCAGTGCATGAAAAGGCTTGTGCCCGATCATCTTGGCCATGGCGTCGGTGAGCTGGATCTCCCCGCCCGCGCCCTTCTCGTGCTTGCCGAGATGATCGAAGACCTCCGGCAGCACGACGCTGCGGCCGATCCAGGCCAGCGTCGACGGCGCCTCCTCGGGCTTGGGCTTCTCGACGATGCCGGTCATCTCGGCGAGCCCGTCCTTCTCCGGCTTCACCGCGACGATGCCGTAGCTCTTGGTCTGCTCGCGCGGCACGTCCATCACGGCCACGACGTTGCCACCGGTCTTCTCGTGGGCCGCGACGAGCTGCGCGGTGCAGGAAGGCGAGCTCACCATCAGCTCATCCGGCAGCAGCACGGCGAATGGCTCGCGCCCGATCCAGTGGCGTGCGCACCACACGGCATGGCCAAGTCCAAGCGGCTTCTGCTGGCGGGTGAAGATCGCGTTGCCCTGCTTCAAGGTCGCGCGCTGGGTCTGCTCCAGCTCCGCGGCCTTGTTGCCGCGTTGCGTGAGCGTGTCTTCCAATTCGTAGGACGAATCGAAATGATCCTCGATCGCGCCCTTGTTGCGCCCGGTGACGAACACGAACTCCTCGATGCCGGCCGCCAGGCATTCCTCGATCGCGTACTGGATCAGCGGCCGGTCGACGACCGTCAGCATCTCCTTCGGCATCGCCTTGGTGGCTGGCAGGAACCGCGTGCCAAGCCCGGCCACCGGCAGAACAGCCTTACGAACGCGCTGCGCCATACTCGTCGACCCCATCCCGAAAAAGGATATTATAAAGCAAAATCAACGATTTGCTCGAAACCTCCCGCTCCGGCAGGAGCGGTCGGGGTAGATGCCACAGGCGCGCGGGCTCTGGCAAGGTCATCCCCTGAGGAGAATATCCTTGGCCCGGTTGATCCGGGCCGCGAGATCGGCACTGCCGCCGACATCGGGATGCACCCGCTGGATAAGCCGGCGATGGGCGGTGCGGATTTCCTCGTCCGTCGCGCCCTCTGCCAGGCCCAGCACTGCGAGGGCTTCGCCGCGGGTCATCGCACCGGCCGTCGGCGGGGCAGATGGTCGCTGCTGCGCCTGACGCCAATCGGGGCCCAGCCGGCGATCGAAATAGGCCTCGAGGATCCGGACCGAGTCCGGATCGGTGGCGCATTCGGCCTGCAGGGTCAGCAGATCGGCATCGGCAAGACTGTCCAGGAAACGGCCGCTGAAGCGTCCTTGCAGCACGCGCGCGCCAACCTCGCCTGTCGCATGATCGATCCAGGCCTCCAGGAAGACCGTGCGCGTTTCCGTACGCTGGCTGGCGCCACCCGGCGTGCTGAAGCCGCGCGCCGGCCGGCGCCGCAGGGCTCGGACGATCGCGCCGGTGAGCAGGACGCCGCCCAGCCCGAACAGCTCAGGCAGGAAACTCGGCAGGAAGCGTACGCCGAAGATCAACAGGCCGCCGACGCCGATGCCGCCCAGCAGCACGAGGATGACGCGCATCCGCCGCGCGACGGTCGACGGATTGGCGCGCATGAACCAGGCAATGCCGAGACCCACCGCGGCTAGCAAGACCAGCGCGATGAGCAGGGCCGCCATCGCTCACGGCTTCACGTTGGCTGGCGGCGGCGTCGCCGGCAGGCCCTGCTCCTCGCGCTGCTTCACGATTTCCTTCCAGCGCGTGACGTTGCGGTTGTGCTCGTAGACGTTGGCGGCGAAGACATGCCCGCCCTGGCCGTCGGCCACGAAATAGAGCGACCGGTCGCGCGGTGCCGGGCTGGTCGCCGCCAGGATCGACGCGCGCCCGGGATTGCAGATCGGCCCCGATGGCAGCGCCGGCACGACATAAGTGTTGTAGCCCGAGGCGGACTGCAGGTCCGCGCGCGTCAGGTCGCGGCCGAGCGTGCCCTTGCCGCCGGTGATGCCGTAGATCGTCGTCGGGTCGCTCTCGAGCTTCATCTTGTTGCGCAGGCGGTTGACGAAGACCGCGGCGATCCGCGGCCGCTCGGCGGGAATCGCGGTCTCCTTCTCGATCATCGAGGCCAGGATCACGACCTCGCGGCGGTTGGTCAGAGGCAGGCCGGCAACGCGTTTGCGCCACGCCTCGTCGACCGCCTTCTCCATCGCTTCCTTCATGCGCAGCAGCACGCCGTCGCGCGTGTCGTTGCGCGAATAGAAATAGGTCTCGGGCAGCAGGTCGCCTTCCTTGACGTCGAGCGTGATCTCGCCCGACAGCGTGTCCGTCTTGCGCACCAGCTCGACGATCTCCGCCGTGGTCATGCCCTCGGGCACCGTGAGCCGGCGCTGTACGACCTTGCCCGACTGCAGCAGATCGACCAGCGATTCCATCGAGGCATGTGCCGGGATCTCGTACTCGCCCGCCTTGATCGGCTTGGGCGACGGATCGACCATCAGCGCGACCCGGAACAGTCCCGGATAGTTGAGGACGCCCTCGTCCTTCAGGATCTTGGCCATCGTCGCGGGGCCTGCGCCGCGCGGGATCACCACGCGCTTGGACGCCTCGAGCGGACCTTGTGAGACCAGCACCTGATGGCCCACGAACAGCGAACCGCCGATCAGGCTCACGAGGACTACGACGAAGAACAGGGTCCAGCGGAAAAAGCTGAGCACGACTCAGCCTCCGCGGCTCAAACCGGACCGACGATCAGCGATGCGTTGGTGCCGCCGAAACCGAAGGAGTTGCTGAGCGCGTGGCGAACCTTGCGCTGCTTGGCCTGCTTCGGCACGAGGTCGATGTCGCAGCCCTCGTCCGGCTCGTCGAGATTGAGCGTCGGCGGCACGACCTGGTCGGTCACCGACTTGATCGCGTAGATCGCCTCGATCGCGCCGGCAGCACCCAACAGATGACCCGTCGCCGACTTGGTCGACGACATGGAAAGCTTGTAAGCATCGGCGCCGAACGTCCGCTTCACCGCGCCGAGTTCGATCACGTCGGCCATGGTCGACGTGCCGTGTGCGTTCACATAGTCGATCTGGTCGGTGCCGAGATTGGCACGCTTCAGCGCCGCTTTCATGGCGCGCTGCGCGCCGTCGCCGGTCTCGGACGGGGCGGTGATGTGAAAGGCGTCGCCCGACAGGCCGTAGCCCAGGATCTCGGCGTAGATCTTGGCGCCGCGCTTCTTGGCGTGCTCGTATTCCTCGAGCACGACACAGCCCGCGCCCTCGCCCATCACGAAGCCGTCGCGCTTCCTGTCCCATGGCCGCGACGCCGCTGTCGGCGTGTCGTTGAAGTCCGTGGAGAGCGCCTTGCAGGCGTTGAAGCCCGCGATGCCGATGCGGCAGATCGCGGCCTCGGCGCCGCCCGCCACCATGACGTCGGCGTCCTCCCACTGGATGAGGCGCGCGGCATCGCCGATCGCGTGAGCGCCGGTGGCGCAGGCCGTGACGACGGAATGATTGGGACCGCGGAAGCCGTATTCGATCGAGACCTGTCCCGAGACGAGATTGATCAGCGCCGACGTGATGAAGAACGGGCTGACGCGACGGGGCCCGCGCTCCTTGAGGGTCAGGGATGTCTGGTAGATCGTCTCGAGGCCGCCGATGCCCGCGCCGATCATGACGCCCGTGCGATTGCAGCCCTCGTCGTCCTGCGGCTTCCAGCCGGAATCCTCGACCGCCTGCTTGGCGGCGGCCATCCCGAACAGGATGAACCGGTCGACCTTCCGCTGATCCTTGGGGAGCATGTAGAGGTCAGCATTGAAATGCCCGTTGGCCTTGTCGCCCAAAGGCACCTCGCCCGCGATCTTGGTCGCGAGGTCGGATGTATCGAACTGCTGGATGGCCCGGATGCCGGACTCGGCGGCGATCAAACGCCGCCAATTGGTATCCACGCCGTCTCCCAACGGCGTGACCATGCCCATGCCCGTAACGACAACTCGCCTCATCGTTCGCCTCTCCTTCTTCAGGAACTGGCGCTGATCAGGACTTGGCGTTGCTCTTGATGAAGTTTACCGCGTCACCAACGGTCTGGATCTTCTCGGCGGCGTCGTCCGGAATCTCGATGCTGAACTCTTCTTCAAAGGCCATCACGAGTTCGACCGTGTCGAGCGAGTCCGCGCCCAGGTCGTCGATGAACTTGGCGTCTTCCTTCACCTGGGCGGCTTCCACGCCAAGATGCTCCACGACGATCTTCTTAACGCGCTCGGCAACATCGCTCATTTTCTTGTCCTTCCCGTATTCAATTTCGGTCCGCCGAGGGGACGGCGATTTCCGGCTCTCCTAACATAGCTTCCCGGCCATTGGCTAGCGCCGGAAAGCCCACAGAATCAGGGACTTGGGTCAGATCATCGCCATGCCGCCGTTGATGTGGAGCGTCTGGCCGGTGACATAGGCGGCCTCGTCGCTCGCCAAATAGACGACGCCCGCCGCGATCTCGTCGGGCGTACCCAGCCGGTCGGCCGGCACGCGCCCCAGAATCCCCTTCTTTTGCTCGTCGGTCAGCACGTCGGTCATCGGCGTGGCGATGAAACCCGGGGCCACACAGTTCACCGTGATGTTGCGCGAGGCGAGTTCCTGCGCCAGCGACTTCGACATGCCGATCAGGCCCGCCTTGGCCGCGGCATAATTAGCCTGGCCCGGATTGCCCGTGACGCCCACGATCGAGGTGATGTTGACCACGCGGCCGTGGCGCCGCTTCATCATCCCGCGCATGGCCGCGCGGATCAGGCGGAATGTGCCGGTCAGGTTGACCTGCAGCACCTTCTCCCACTCCTCGTCCTTCATGCGCATCGAGATGTTGTCGCGCGTGATGCCGGCGTTGTTCACCAGGATGTCGAGCTTGCCGCCCATCGCGGCCTCGGCTTCCTTGGCAAGCCGGTCGATGTCGGCAGCGTCGTCCATCTTGGCCGCCACGACATGCGCGCGCTCGCCGAGCGCGGACTTGAGCTGCTCGAGCGCCTCGGCGCGCGTGCCCGACAAGGTGACCGTGGCGCCTTGCCTGTGTAGGGCGCGCGCGATGGCGCCGCCGATGCCGCCCGAAGCGCCGGTAACGAGGGCGGTCTTGCCGGTGAGATCGAACATGCTCCGTGTCCCCTAGACCGTCTTCAGGAAGGCTTCAATGTCGGCCGGCGTGTTGAGCGCCGTGCCGGTCATCTCCTTGTCGATGCGCTTCACCAGGCCCGACAGGACCTTGCCGGAGCCGCATTCGACCAGCATGTCGACGCCCGCTGTCTTCATGTATTGCACGCTCTCGCGCCAACGCACGAGGCCGGTGACCTGTTCCACCAGACGCTGCTTGATGGCGCCGGGCTCCGTGATCTCCGAGGCGAGCACGTTGGCAATCAGCGGCGTCCGCGGCGTGCCAAGCGACACCCGCTCGAGCGCGTCGCGCATGGCGTCGGCCGCCGGCTGCATCAGCGGGCAATGGAAGGGCGCGCTGACCGGCAGCAACATGCCGCGCTTGCAGCCCCGGGCCTTGGCGGCCTCGATGGTGCGTTCGACGGCGTCCTTGTGGCCGCTCACCACGACCTGGCCGCCGCCATTGTCGTTGGCGACGGCAACGATCTCGCCGAGCGCCGCTTCCTTGCAGGCCTCCTGCGCCGGCTCGAGCTCTATGCCGAGCAGCGCCGCCATGGCGCCCACGCCCACCGGCACCGCCTTCTGCATCGACTGGCCGCGCAGCTTCAGGAGCCGGGCGGCGTCGGCGAGCTGAAGCGAGCCTGCCGCCGCCAAGGCCGAATATTCGCCGAGCGAGTGCCCCGCAACATGGCTGGCCAGGCTGGCGAGCGGCTTTCCGCCGTCCTTTTCGAGGATCCGCACGACCGCCATGCTGACGGCCATAAGCGCCGGCTGGGCGTTTTCGGTCAGCACCAGCTCCGATTCCGGGCCTTCGCGCATCAATTTCGACAGGTTTTGCTTCAGCGCCTCGTCGACCTCCTGGAACACGTCCCGGGCCGTCTGGAAGGCAGCGGCGAGGTCGGTCCCCATGCCGACGGCCTGGGAGCCCTGTCCCGGAAACACAAAAGCGCGACTCATGAGCCTCTTTCCCCCTGTTTTTTGGCCTGAAGCGGCCTTCTCATACCCCACTCGGGAAGGGCCCGGAATGCCTTGATTTCGGGGGATGAGCCTGTATAACCGCCGCTCCTCGGGGCCTAAATCGACCCCGACTCCTTGCCGACCTGGGCATTCTGCAAAGGTCGGCTAGATCCGGGCGGTTCGCGAGAACTCCGGGTCGCTAACAGCCATAAGGAGACTGAACCACATGGCACTCTACGAGAACGTTTTCATTGCGCGCCAGGATGTCCCGGCGACGCAGGTGGAAACCCTGACCACCCAGTTCGAAGAACTGGTCAAGGGCCTCGGCGGCACCGTCTCCAAGAAGGAGTACTGGGGCCTGCGGTCGCTCAACTTCCGCATCAAGAAGAACCGCAAGGGCCACTACACCCTGCTCAACATCGACGCCCCGTCGGCTGCCGTTAAGGAGCTGGAGCGCACGATGTCGATCAACGAAGACATCATCCGCTACCTGACCGTGCGCGTCGATGCGCTCGAGGAAGGCCCGTCGGCCGTGATGCTGCGCAGCAGCGAGAAGTCGGATCGTCCCGGTGGCGATCGCGGCGACCGCGGCGGCTGGAGCGATCGTCCGCCGCGCCGCGAGCGTCCCCGCTTCGGCGATGACGCCGTGGCCGTCGAAGTCGCAGGAGAAGTCGAATGAGCGCGCAACGTCGTCCCTTCACGCGCCGCCGCAAGAGCTGCCCGTTCTCCGGCGCCAACGCGCCCAAGATCGACTACAAGGACGTGCGCCTTCTTCAGCGCTTCGTCTCAGAGCGCGGCAAGATCGTGCCGAGCCGCATCTCCGCGGTGTCGTCGAAGAAGCAGCGCGAGCTCGCCCAGGCGATCAAGCGTGCCCGCTTCCTGGCGCTGCTGCCCTACGTGATCGCGTAAGGAGCAAAACGCCATGCCGATGAATCTCATCCTCCTGGAACGCGTGCCGAAGCTCGGCCAGATGGGCGACGTTGTGAAGGTGAAGCCCGGCTTCGCCCGCAACTACCTCCTGCCGCAGAAGAAGGCCCTGCGCGCCACCAAGGACAACATCGCCTACTTCGAATCGCAGCGTAAGGTCCTGGAAGCCCAGAACCTCGAGCGCCGCGGCGAGGCCGAAGCGGCCGGCGCGAAGGTGAAGGACCTCAAGGTCATTCTCATCCGCCAGGCGTCCGAAGCCCTGCAACTCTACGGCTCGGTCACGTCGCGCGACATCGCCGACGGCGCCGTCGCCGCGGGCGTCAAGATCGGCCGCAGCCAGGTCGAACTCGACAAGCCGATCAAGACGCTGGGCGCGCACAAGATCAAGGTGCACCTCCATCCGGAAGTGATGGTGGAGATCACCGCGGTCGTGGCGCGCTCGCCCGACGAGGCCGAGTTCCTCGCCAAGGGCGGCACACTGGTCGCCGAGACCGAGCGTGCAGCCATGGAGGCGGCGGAAGCCGCCCAGCGCGCGGCCGAGCAGGCCAAGGCGTTGTTCGAGGCCAAGACTGCCGAGGCGACGACCGAGGGTGAAGAAGCCCCCGCCGCCGAAGAGGCGACCGCCGAAGAGAAATAGAATAGGTATCCGGGCCTTCGGTCCGGTTCCCGACAAACGCCTGCCGTCGCACGCCCGCGACGGCAGGCGTTTTCTTTTGGGGTGCGAAAGTATTTCTAAAGCAACCGTACGCTTGAATACCCGTTAGGGGGTTAACATTTAAGGCAGAATTGTGGAACTATAAGACAAGGGTAAGGCGGGGTTGGCGTTTCCCAAAACAATGGGGGTCAACGATGTTGCTCGCGAAGGTCCTAGCCGGCGTAATTGGCGAAGGCCAACTGACAGTGATCGATGCGGCGGGAAAGTCGCATGTCATCCAGGGCGCACGGCCGGGTCCGGCCGTGACGATGAAAGTTCATACCTGGTGGACCGGCATCCGCCTGGCGCTGCGACCGCGGCTTGCCTTCGGCGAAGCCTACATGGACGGCAAGCTGACCGTCGAAAATGGCGCCGACATCCACGACCTGATCGACCTGATCGGCCGCAACATCTCGACGCTCGACGAGACGTTCATCGTTCGGATGTCCTACAGATGGCAGCGACTGGTGCGCGTCTTCCAGCAGTACAACCCGATCGGCAAGGCGCAGCGCAACGTCGCGCACCACTACGACCTCAACGACCAGCTCTACGACTTCTTCCTCGATCGCGACCGGCAGTATTCCTGCGCCTACTTCAAGACCGGCACGGAATCGCTCGAGCAGGCGCAGGACGACAAGAAGCGCCACATCGCGGCCAAGCTGCTGCTGAAGCCCGGCCAGAAGGTGCTCGATATCGGCTCCGGCTGGGGCGGCATGGGCCTGTTCCTGAGCCGCGAATTCGGTGTCGACGTGACCGGCGTCACCCTGTCGAAGGAGCAGCTTGCGGTGTCGAGCCGCCGGGCGCTCGAGGACGGCATGGCCGACCGCGTGCGCTTCAAGCTGCTCGACTACCGGCAGGAGCCCGGGCAGTACGACCGGATCGTGTCGGTCGGCATGTTCGAGCATGTCGGCGTCGCGCACTACGCGGAGTATTTCGCGAAGATGAAGAGCCTGCTCGCCGACGACGGCGTCATGCTGCTGCACGCCATTGGCCGCATGGAGCCGCCGGGCGGCACCAACCACTGGCTGCGCAAGTACATCTTCCCCGGCGGCTATTCGCCGGCGCTGTCGGAGGTGCTCGCGGAGATCGAAAAGGCAGGCCTGTGGGTCACCGACATCGAGATCCTGCGCCTGCACTATGCCGACACGCTGCGACACTGGCGCAGGCGCTTCCTGGCCAACCGCGAGAGGATCAAGGAGATCCCTGGGCTGGACGATCGTTTCTGCAGGATGTGGGAGTTTTATCTCGCCGGCTGCGAGATCGCCTTCCGGTACATGAACCAGATGGTCTTCCAGATCCAGATCGCGCGGCGGCAGGACGCCGTGCCGCTGACGCGCGACTACATGGTGACTGGAGAACGCACGCAGAACATGTCAAACTCCATGGCAGCCGAATAAGAACTGTCCTCGGAATTCGCGGGATTACTGGCCTGCGATCTTTGCGCTGATGACTCCCCCCTCGTCCTGAGCAAAGAGACTGACATGGAAAATCAAAGAGAGCCCGACAACGTCGTTACGTTGCCGGGAATTGCCTCACAGGCCGTCCGCGAACCGCCTCACAACTTCGAGGCGGAGCAGGCGCTGCTGGGCTCGATCCTAGTCAACAACGCCGCCTATCACCGGGTCGCGGAGTTCCTCAAGGGCGAGCATTTTGCCGATCCGCTGCACGGCAAGCTGTTCGATGCCCTCGCCCGCCTGATCGAGCGCGGGCAGCTCGTCAGCGCAGTGACGCTGAAAACCTACATCGAGAACGACGACGACATGAAGGCCGCGGGCGGCTCGGCCTATCTCGCGAGCCTCGCCGCCTCGTCGGTCCACGTGATCGACGCGGGCGACTTTGGCCGGCTGGTCCACGACCTCTTCCTGCTGCGCCAGCTGATCACGCTCGGCCAGGATGTCGTGAACGGCGCCTTCAAGCCGACGCTCGAGGAAACCGCGATCGAGCAGATCGAGATCGCCGAGAAGAAGCTCTATGACCTGGCCAGCGTCGGCCAGACCGACGGCGGCTTCAAGCCGTTCCGCCAGGCACTGACCGATGCGATGGTCGCGGCCGAAGCGGCCTACAATCGGGCGGGCCAGCTCACCGGCGTGGCCACGGGTCTGGGCCAGCTCGACCAGCTGCTGGGCGGCTTGCACAAGTCTGACTTGCTGATCCTGGCCGGCCGTCCCTCGATGGGAAAGACCGCGCTCGCCACCAACATCGCCTTCAACGCCGTGAAGGCCTATCGCGAGGAGCATGGCGAGGACGGCAAGACCAAGGTAACCGACGGCGCCGTGGTGGGCTTCTTCTCGCTCGAAATGTCGGCCGAGCAGCTCGCCAACCGCATCCTCTCGGAACAGTCGGGCATCTCCTCGGAGAAGATCCGCAAGGGCGAGTTGATCAGCAGCGACTTCGACAAGGTGATCCAGGTGAGCCAGGAGCTCGAGCACCTGAACCTGTTCATCGACGACACGCCCGCGCTGTCGATCGCGGCGCTCCGTACCCGCGCGCGCCGCCTCAAGCGCACGCGCGGGCTTGGGCTATTGATCGTCGACTATCTCCAGCTGCTCAACCCCTCGGGCAAGTCGCGCCAGGAGAACCGCGTGCAGGAGGTTTCCGAGATCACGCGCGGCCTCAAGACACTGGCCAAGGAACTCGACGTTCCCGTGATCGCGCTGTCCCAGCTGAGCCGCGCCGTCGAGCAGCGCGAGGACAAGCGGCCGCAGCTCGCCGACCTGCGCGAATCGGGCTCGATCGAGCAGGACGCCGACGTCGTCATGTTCGTCTATCGCGAGGAGTACTACCTCACGCGCACCGAGCCGACGCGGCGCGCCGAGGAGAGCGACCAGAAGTTCAACGAGCGCCACGAGGCGTGGAAGGAGCGTTGCGAGCAGACCTACGGCAAGGCCGAGGTCATCGTGGCCAAGCAGCGCCACGGTCCCACCGGCATCGTGCGCCTGGCCTTCGAGGGCTCTATCACCAAGTTCGACAATCTGCCGGCCGACGGTGACATGCCGGGCCCCGTCTTCTAGAACCGCCGCATGTCCTCTCCCGCCGACAAAGCGCTGCGCCGGGCAGGCGCTGTGCTCACGGTCGATCTCGGCGCGATCGCCGCCAACTGGCGCGGCCTGCGCGATGCGGGGCGCGCCAGCGGCCGGCCAGTCGATTGCGCGGCCGTGCTCAAGGCCGACGGCTATGGCACCGGCGCCACCGTCGTGGGGCCGCGGCTCGCAGCCGAAGGCTGCCGGCATTTCTTCGTCGCCCATATCGACGAGGGCATCGCGCTGCGCGCCGTGCTGCCCGAGCCGCCGATCTACGTGCTGAACGGCCTGCTGCCCGGCACCGAGAGCGACTTCGTCGAGCATCGCCTGACGCCGGTGCTCAATCACCTGGCCCAGCTCAATGCCTGGCGCGCCGCGGCCCAGCGCTACAACCGCCCGCTCGACGCGGTGATCCACGTCGACACCGGCCTCAATCGCCTGGGCTTCAACCCGGAAGAGGCCCAGGTGCTGATCAACGAGCGCGGCCGCCTGCGCGGCCTTCGGCTCGCCCTGATCATCAGCCATCTCGTGGCCTCCGAGGAGCAGCAGAACCCGGTCAACGGCGAGCAGCTCTCGCGCTTCCGGGGCTTCGTGCGGGCGATGCCGGGCGCGCCCGCCTCGCTCGCCAATTCCTCCGGCGTGTTCCTGGGGCCGGACTACCACTTCGACCTGCTGCGGCCGGGCGCGGCGCTCTACGGCATCAATCCCCTGCCCGGCAAGCCCAACCCGATGCTGCCGGTCGTGACGCTGAATGCGCGCGTCCTGCAGGTTCGCAAGGTCGACACCTTCCAGACCGTGGGCTATGGCGGTGCCTGGCGCGCCGCCCGGGCCGGCCGGGTGGCCACGATTGCGCTGGGATATGCCGACGGTTACTTTCGCATCCTCATCAACCGCACCCACGTGCAAATCGCCGGGCACCGCGTGCCCGTGATCGGCCGCATCTCCATGGACCTCTCCACGATCGACGTGACCGATGTGCCCGAAGCGCTGTGCCAGCCGGGCGACACCGTCGAGGTCCTGGGCCCGCACATGTCGCCGGACGACCTGGCCGAGCATGCGCGCACCAACGCCTACGAAGTCATGACCGCGCTCGGCCGCCGCTACGCGCGCGTCTATGTCGAGAGCCGGCCCGAGGAAGAGCCGGCCGAGGACGGGCGGGTCGAAAGCGAGCCGCCCGCCGGGCCAGAGGTCAGCGCGTGAGCATTCCCGTCGTCACGCTTCTCGGCCGCCTCACGATCGCCTTCCTCGAGGCCGCGGGCGCGATCACCCTGTTTGCGGCGAACGCCATCCGCCAGACCGTGCGGCCGCCCTACTACAGGCGCCAGATCGTCCGCCAGATGCTGGAGATCGGCTACTACTCGCTGCCGGTCGTCGGCCTCACCGCGATCTTCACCGGCATGGTGCTGGCGCTGCAGAGCTACACGGGCTTTGCCCGCTTCTCCGCCGAATCGGCGATTCCCAACGTCGTCGTGGTCTCGCTGACCCGCGAGCTCGGCCCGGTGCTGGCGGGCCTGATGGTCGCGGGCCGCGTGGGCGCGGCAATGGCGGCCGAGATCGGCACCATGCGCGTGACCGAGCAGATCGACGCGCTCACGACGCTCTCGACCAATCCGTTCAAGTATCTCGTCGGGCCGCGCCTGATCGCCGGCATCGTCACGCTGCCGATGCTGGTGCTGATCGCCGACATCATCGGCGTGCTGGGCGGCTGGCTCGTCGGCACCTACAAGCTGGGCTTCAACGACGCCGCCTACATGCGCAACACGATGGACTTCCTGCAGTTCCAGGACGTGTTCTCGGGCCTGGTGAAGGCGGCGGTCTTCGGCTTCCTGATCACCCTGATGGGCTGCTATCACGGCTATCACTCAAAGGGCGGCGCGCAGGGCGTCGGCATGGCGACGACCAACGCAGTCGTCTCCGCCTCGATCCTGATCCTGACCTTCAACTACTTCATCACCGAAGCCTTCTTCGCGCTGTGAGGAGTTCCCCCAAGATCTGCCTGCGCGGCGTCACCAAGTCCTTCGGCGCCAAGAAGGTGCTGCAGGGCATCGACCTCGACGTCGCCGCGGGCGAATCGGTCGTGGTGATCGGCGGCTCGGGCAGCGGCAAGTCGGTGTTGCTGAAATGCATCCTGGGCCTCATCCAGCCCGATGCGGGCTCCATCCTGATCGATGGCGAGGAAAGCGTCGGCATGAGCGACGACGCCCGCGCGCGGGTGATGCGCAAGTTCGGCATGCTGTTCCAGGGCGGCGCGCTGTTCGATTCGCTGCGCGTCTGGGAGAACGTGGCCTTCGGCCCGATCCAGAGCGACGGCATGGATCCGAAGAAGGCCCGCGAGGTGGCGATCTCCAAGCTCGGCGCCGTAGGCCTCGGCCCGGAGATCGGCGCGCTCTCGCCCTCCGAGCTGTCGGGCGGCATGCAGAAGCGCGTGGCGCTCGCCCGCGCGATCGCGCGCGAGCCCGAGATCATCTTCTTCGACGAGCCCACGACCGGCCTCGACCCGATCATGGCCGACGTGATCAACGACCTGATCGTGAAGTGTGTGAGCGACCTCGGCGCCACCGCCGTGTCGATCACCCACGACATGGCTTCCGCCCGCAAGATCGGCCACCGGATCGGCATGCTCTACGACGGCAGGCTGATCTGGCAGGGGTCCGTTGCCGACATCGACCGCTCTGGCGACGCCCATGTCGACCAGTTCATCCACGGCCGCGCCGAGGGACCGATCCAGATGCAGGTCCGGAAACTCTGACCATGACGGACACAAGGCCCACCCTGGAGCAGGTGCGGCGCTGGTTCGCCGAGGATCTCCGCGTCACCTGCCATCTGCGCGACGAGCGCGTCGTCGAGGCCTTCGCCGCGGTGCCGCGCGAGGGCTTCGTCGGTCCGGGGCCCTGGCGCATCCGCCACCACATCGACGGCTACTGGACGACGCCGGATGCCGATCCGCGCCGGCTCTACCACAACGTTCTCGTGGCGCTGGACGAGTCTCGCGGCCTCAACACCGGCGAGCCCGGCCTGTGGGCCCGGCATTTCGACGGACTCGCAATCGCTCCCGGCAGCCGGGTGCTGCAGATCGGCGCGGGCGCAGGCTACTTCACCGCGATCCTCGCCGAGCTGGCGGGCACGAACGGCCGGGTCGACGGCATCGAGATCGACGCCACGCTTGCCGCCACCGCTGAGCGCAATCTCACGGCCTGGCCGACCGCGCATATCCACGCCGCGGACGCGAGCCAGCCTCTCGATAGTTCCCTCGGCGGCCAATGGGATGTCATCGTTGCCTTCGCCGGCGCCACGACGCCTCTGGGATGGTGGCTCGATGCCCTCGCCGATCGCGGAAGACTGCTCTTGCCGATGACGTCCGGCTGGGAGCGCGGCGGCTTCATGCTGCGCCTCGAGCGAAAAGGCGGCGGCCTGTCGGCACGGTCGGCCGGCTGGGTCGGCTTCTACCCGTGCGCCGGGGCGCGCAACGAAGCCGACGCGGCAGCCCTCGGCCGCGCGCTCGACGACAGGGCCGGACAGGCCGCGGTGCGCCGCCTGCGCCGCGATCCGCACGATGCCGACGACTCCTGCTGGCTGCACGGCGACGGCTGGTGCCTCAGCAAGCACGATCTCCACTGATGGCCCGCCCGCTCAAGCGCTTCGTCTGCCAGTCGTGCGGCGCGGTCACCACCAAGTGGAGCGGCCGCTGCGAGAGCTGCGGCGAGTGGAACACCATCACCGAGGAAGCCGGTGCCGCGCCCGGCCCCGCCGGCGCGATGCTCTCGCGCGGCCTGGGCGGGGGCAAGAAAGGCCGGCTGCTCGACTTCACCGGCCTCACCGGCTCGACGCCGCAGCCGCCGCGCTACAAGAGCGGCATCAACGAGTTCGACCGCGTGTGCGGCGGCGGGCTGGTCGTGGGATCGGCTCTGCTGATCGGCGGCGATCCCGGCATCGGCAAGTCGACGCTGCTGCTGCAGATGGCGGCGGCGCTTGCCAAGCAGAACACCGCCTGCGCCTACATCACCGGCGAGGAATCCGTCGACCAGGTCCGCCTGCGCGCTGTGCGCCTGGGTCTCGCCGACGCGCCGGTACAGCTGGTCGCCGCCACCTCGGTGCGCGACATCGTGGCCTCGCTCGAGCGGCCGGACGCACCCAAGGTCGCGGTGATCGATTCGATCCAGACGATGTGGCTCGACACCGTCGATTCGACTCCCGGCACGGTCACCCAGGTTCGCGCCTCGGCGCAGGCGCTGGTCGAGCTCGCCAAGCGGCGCGGCATCGCCGTGCTGCTGGTCGGCCACGTCACCAAGGACGGCGCGATCGCCGGTCCCCGCGTGCTCGAGCACATGGTCGACACGGTGCTCTATTTCGAGGGCGAGCGCGGCCACCAGTTCCGCATCCTGCGCACGGTGAAGAACCGCTTCGGACCGACGGACGAAATAGGCGTGTTCGAGATGTCGGACCGCGGCCTCAGCGACGTCGCCAATCCCTCCGCCCTCTTCCTTGCCGAACGCCGCGGCCATGTCTCGGGCGCCTGCGTGTTCGCGGGCATCGAGGGCACGCGGCCCGTGCTGGTCGAGATCCAGGCCCTGGTCAGTCCCTCGGCCCTGGGCAATCCGCGCCGCGCCGTCGTCGGCTGGGACTCCAACCGGCTCGCCATGGTGCTGGCCGTGCTCGAGGCGCGCTGCGGCGTGAACATCGGCGCCAACGACGTCTATCTCAACGTGGCGGGCGGCCTCAGGATCAGCGAACCGGCGGCCGACCTCGCGGTCGCCGCGGCCGTCGTGTCGTCACTCGCCAACGAGCAGGTGCCGCCCGACATGGCGGTGTTCGGCGAAATCGGCCTCGGCGGCGAAGTCCGCCCCGTCGGCCAGCGCGACGCGCGGCTGCGTGAAGCAGCCAAGCTCGGCTTCCGCAGCGCCTTGATCCCGAAAGGCCGCGCCGGGTCAGGCCCCGCGCCACGCGCGCCGGAGGGCCTCGCCATTGACGAAATCGAGCATCTATCAGACCTTGTCGCGCGATTTCAGCCGGCGGACGGAACGGTCAAAAGCAGCCGGCGAGAGGGCGATCCCGGTCGGCCCCAGCGTCGGCGCGATCAGTAAAGGAAGGGCGTAGAGAGTCGATGGACCAGCTGGGAATAACCGTTTTCGACGTGGCCGTGATCGCCATTGCCATCTTTGGCGCAGCCATCGGCGCCTCGGCCGGTTTCGCGCATGCCATCCTGTTCATCGCCTCCTGGATCGGCGCAGGCTGGATCGCGCTCAACTATTCCAGCGTGATCCAGCCCGAAGTGGCGAAACTGGTGAACGGCAACAATGAGCTGGCGACCTTCGGCTCGATGCTGGTCGTGTTCGTGGCCGCCCTGATCGTGCTGGTCATGCTCACCAACACGCTGTCCCGCTCGATCAAGTCGAGTCCGCTGCGGCGGCCCGACGCCATCCTGGGCGCGGGCTTCGGCGTGCTCTGCACCTGGGTCGGCCTGGGCGCTGTTTTCCTGTTCTACAGCTATCTCGGGCCCAAACAGCTGCCGCCCCCGGTCGAGGCCGGCGCCACCTTCCCGGCGATCAAGGACATGGCCAATTTCGTCGAGCCCTACCTGCCGACGGGCTTCCGGACCCGCCTGCAGCGCTCCGGCGGCACGGATGCCCTGCCGCCCCTGTCCCTCCCCAGCCCGACCATGCCGTCCGGCACCCAGGACCCGTCTTTGTCCCCAAATCCTGCCGCCCCCAGCACCAAGCCGTAGAATTCGCCGCAGCGAGATATCCTTGATGACTAGCCGGCGGGTCCCACATATAACCCCGCCGTGGTGAACCCCAACCGCCCCCTTGGAACCCCCGTCGACGACGACAAGTTTCATGAGGAGTGTGCGCTTTTCGGGATTTACGGCACATCCGATGCAGCCGCCCATACGGCGCTCGGCCTCCACGCCCTCCAGCATCGCGGCCAGGAAGCCTCCGGCATCGTCACCTACGACGGCCGGCATTTCTACAATCACCGCGCCGCGGGCCTCGTAGGCGACATCTTCGGCGAGCAGGCGATCATCGCCACGCTGAAGGGCTATTGCGCGATCGGCCACAACCGCTACGCCACGACCGGCGGCTCGTCGGACCGCAACATCCAGCCGATCTTCGCCGACTTCGACTTCGGCGGGCTGGCGCTCGCCCACAACGGCAACCTGACCAACGCCTACCTGCTGCGCAAGGAACTGGTGCGCATGGGTTGCCTGTTCCAGTCGACGACCGACACCGAGGTGATCAACCACCTGATCGCCCGCTCCAACTACTCGACCGTCGTCGACCGCATCATCGACGCGCTGGGCAAGGTCAAGGGCGCCTATTCGCTGCTGATGCTGACCGACGAGGCGCTCTATGGCATGCGCGATCCCCTGGGCGTCCGGCCGCTCTGCATCGGCCGCCTCGAGGACGCCTGGATCATCACCTCGGAAAGCTGCGCGCTCGACATCATCGGCGCCCGCTTCGTGCGCGACGTCGAACCCGGCGAGCTGGTGATCGTCGACGGCCAGGGCCTGCGCTCGATCAAGCCCTTCCCCAAGCACCAGCGCCGCTTCTGCGTGTTCGAGCACATCTATTTCGCGCGGCCCGACAGCAAGGTCGAGGGCGTCGGCGTCTACGACGCGCGCAAGCGCATCGGCGTCGAGCTCGCCAAGGAAAGCCCGGTGCCGGCCGACGTGATCGTGCCCGTCCCGGACTCCGGCGTTCCGGCGGCGATCGGCTATGCCGCGCAGTCGGGCATCCCCTTCGAGTTGGGCATCATCCGCAACCACTATGTCGGCCGCACCTTCATCGAGCCCGCCGACCACATCCGCCATCTCGGCGTGCGCCTGAAGCACAATGCCAACCGCGCCATGATCGAGGGCAAGCGGGTGATCCTGGTCGACGATTCGATCGTGCGCGGCACCACCTCGATGAAGATCGTCGAGATGGTGCGCAGCGCCGGCGCCAAGGAGGTGCACATGCGCATCGCCGCCCCGCCGACGACCAACCCGTGCTTCTACGGCATCGACACGCCCGAGAGGGACAAGCTGCTCGCCTCGCGCTACGACGTGGCCGGCATGGCGAAATTCATCGGCGTGGATTCGCTCGCCTTCATCTCGATCGACGGCCTCTATCGTGCCATGGGCCTGCCCGGCGGCCGCGACCCCGCCGCGCCCGCCTTCTGCGACGCCTGCTTCACCGGCGACTACCCGATCGCGCTCGACGACGTGAACGACACCGAGGAGCGCCAGCTCTCCTTCCTCGCCGAACCGGCTTAGGATCATGGTCTTTGGGACCGCGCGCATCCTGCGCGCTCATGAATCCGAGCGCGCAGGATGCGCGCGGTCCAAAGAACCATGAGACTTCAGAACCGCATCGCGCTGGTCACCGGCGCCTCGCGCGGCCTGGGGGCGGCCGCAGCGCTTGCCTTCGCCAGGGAAGGCGCCCACGTGATCGCCGTCGCGCGCACCGTGGGCGCCCTCGAGGCACTCGACGACCGGATCAAGCAGGCGGGCGGCAACGCCACGCTGGTGCCGCTCGACGTGACCGACGGCCCCGGCATTGATCGCCTGGGCGCGGCCCTCTACGAGCGCTTCGGCAGGCTCGACGTGCTGCTGGGCAATGCGGGACTGCTGGGCACGCTCTCGCCGATCGGCCATATCGATCCCGCGATCTTCGAGAAGGTGATGGCGGTGAACGTGACCGCCAACTGGCGCCTGATCCGCTCGCTCGACCCGCTGCTGCGCCAGTCCGACGCCGGCCGCGCGATTTTCGTCACCTCCGGCATCAGCCGCCGTATCGTGCCCTACTGGAGCGCCTATGCCGCCAGCAAGGCGGCCCTCGACATGATGGTCGGCACCTACGCCGCCGAGTCGGCGCACACCAAGGTGCGGGTCAATCTCTACAACCCCGGCCCGATGCGCACCGGCATGCGCAAGGAAGCCTTCCCCGGCGAGAAGCCCGAGAGCGTGCCGCTCCCCGAGGCGCACGCCGAGGCGCTGATCCAGCTCGCACTGCCGACATGCGAGATGAACGGCGAATGGGTGGCGGGCGACGTCGAAGGTGCGAGCGGCCCGCTCAACTAAATCTCAAGTGGGACCGAGGGTTCGGTGCCTGCCGGCACAGGCCGCTAAAATCGCAACCATCCCTTGACTTATATTGCGATAATCACTATCATCGCCAGATGACTTCGAGCATTCCTGGCGGCGCCCTGAACGTGTGGCGGCGAGATTGAATTCCGGAAGCTTCCGGAATTCCGGAAATCGACCTCAAGCCCTTGAGATCATTCGATTCCGGAATTCCGGAAAGAAAAAAGAACCGCCGCGCCCGAGGGGAACGGTGGGAAAGTGGGAACAACGGCGCAAATTGCAGATGCCATCGACATCAGACGCTTCCCCACCCGGCGTGGGAAGAGTGGGAAGCCTGCAACGCGTCGGGTCCCTCGCTCCCGTTATTTTCCCGTTTGTTTAACGGGAGCTCAGCGCTGCTTCTTGGCGCGACTGGCGAAGGGATTGTCGGGCTTGCGCATGGTCAGCCGGATCGGCACGCCCGGAAAATCGAAATCGTCGCGCAGGCGGTTGATCAGGAAGCGCAGGTAGTCGTCGCCCAGCTCACTGGGCTGGCTGCACGACAGGATGAACGACGGCGGCCTCGTCTTGATCTGGCTCATGAAGCGCAGGCGGATGCGGCGGCCTTTGGCGAGCGGCGGCGGATGGAGCGTCTCCATCTCGCGCAGCCAGCGATTGATCTGGTTGGTCTTGATGCGCTTGTTCCAGGTGCCGTAGATGTCGAACACGGCGGGCATCAACTTCTCGAGGCCGCGGCCGTTCAGCGCCGAGAGGCCGACGATCGGCACGTCCTTCACCTGGGCGAACGAGGCCTGCAGCCGGTCGCGCAGCTTGCGCCACGCCTTGCTGGCGCCCGAGCGGTCCTCGGCCAAGAGGTCGATCTTGTTGACCACGACGACCAGCGCGCGGCCCTCGTCGATCACGCGGCCGGCGATGGTGAGATCCTGCTTCTCCAGCATGTCGGCGGCGTCGAGCACGACGATCACGACGTCGGCCAGGCGGATGGTGTCGAGCGTGTCGGCGACCGAGGCTTGTTCCAATCGCGCATCGATGCGGCTGCGGCGGCGCATGCCGGCGGTGTCGACCAGGCGGATGGCCCGACCCTTCCATGCCCACTCGACGCGGATGGCGTCGCGCGTGATGCCGGCCTCGGGACCGGTGAGCACGCGCTCCTCGCCGACGATGCGGTTCAGCAAAGTCGACTTGCCGACATTGGGACGGCCGACGATGGCCAGCAGCAGCGGCCGGTCCGGCGTCTCGTCGATCGGCGCGTCGGCCGGCCCGATGCCTTCCTTCTTGGCGAGCGCGGCCTTCTCGGCCTTGTCGTCGGCGTCGTCTTCCTCGGCCATCGGCGGGATGTATCTCGCCAGCGCCTCGTGCAGGTCGCTCAGGCCCTCGGCATGCTCGGCCGAGATCGGGATCGGCTCACCCAGGCCCAGGCCATGCGCTTCGGCCAGGCCATTGGCGCCGGCACGGCCCTCGCACTTGTTGGCGACCAGGATCACCTTGTCGGCGCGCTTGCGCAGCCAGTTGGCGAAGGCTTCGTCGAGCGGCACGACGCCGGAGCGGGCATCGATCATGAAGATCACGACGTCGGAGGCATCGATGGCGCGCTCGGTGAAGCGGCGCATGCGGGCCTCCAGCACCTCGCCGCCCGCGGTCTCCCAGCCGGCGGTGTCGAGCAGGTTGAACTGCAGGTCGCCCAGCTGCGCCAGCTGCTCGCGCACGTCGCGCGTCACGCCCGGCGTGTCGTCGACGATGGCGCGGCGGCGGCCTACGAGCCGGTTGAAGAGCGTCGACTTGCCGACGTTCGGCCGCCCGACGATGGCGACCCTTGGCGCTTTGGGGTTGGCACCCTCACCGGAGGACAATGAGCTCGCCATTGTCGGTCAGTACATAGATGGTGCGGTTGGCCACCACCGGCGCCAGACGAATCGGCCCCTTCATGTCGACCTTGCCCATGATCTCGCCGTTGTAGGGCGAGATCGCGATCAGTTCGCCGGTCGTGCCTCCGACCAGCAGGCGGTCGCCCGCCAGCACCGGGCCACCCCACAGGATCGGCTTGGTGCGCTTCTCGTCGGCATATTGGGTGAGCGGCGTCGACCACTTCACCATGCCGGTGTCGCGGCTCAGCGCCGCCACGTCGGCACCGCCGGTCACGACATAGACGAAGTCGCCGGCAGCCCACGGCGTCTGGTTGCCGCCGATCGGGCGGTCCCACTTGCGCTGGCCGGAATTCAGGTCGAAGGCGGTGATCTGGCCGGCCGAGCCCATGGCGTAGACCAGACCGCGATCGATCACGGGACGGCCGCGGATGTCGGCCAGGTTGCCGAAGGCGCGCAGCTCGCCACGCGACTGGCCGACCAGCGATTCGTTCCACGCGACGCGGCCGTTATCGAGGCGCAGGCACACCAGCTCGCCCGAGCTGAAGGGCGCCACGACATAGTCGCCGGAGCCGGCCGGACTGTTGCCGCCGACATAGCCCGCGACCTCGGAGAGGCCGGAGAACGACCACAGGTCCGAGCCATCGACCGCGGCCATGGCGTGCAGCTTGTTGTCGATCGAGGTCGAGAACACGCGATCGCCGAACACCAGCGGCGCGCCGCGGATCGGCGCGCTCACGCCCGAGTGCCAGAACTCCTCGCCGGTGGCGGGGTTGAGCGAGAACACCACGGCGAAGCCGGTGGTCACGAACAGCCGCCCGCCGTACCAGGCCAGGCCGCCGCCGAACTCGTCGCCGTCGCGCGCCTTCTCGGGCTTGAGCGTCACGCTCCACAGCACCTTGCCGGTTTCCGCGTCGAACGCCGACACCGTGCTCTCGGCGTCCTTGGTGAAGACCTTGCCGTCGGCCACGACCGGCGGCGTGGTCAGGATGCGCGAGGAGTTCGAGCCCTTGCCGACGTTGGCGGTCCACACGACCTGCGGCGTATTGCCGACCGCGAGATGCTGCATGGCGTAGTTGGCGAAGCCGCCCGACTGCGGCCAGGAATCGTTCACGACCGGCGCCGGCAGGGTCACGGTCAGGGACTGCGTGTCCTTGTCGGGCTCGAGCTCGCCGCGGCCGGAGAACACCGAGACGCGCTCACCCTCGAGCGGGATCTTTTTCTTTTCGAAGATGCCGCAGCCGCTGAGCGACAGGGCGAGCAGGACGGCGACGACGACGATGCGCAGGCTCATCTACTTGGTCTCCGCCGGCTTGGTCTCTGCGGCCGGTTTGGTCTCGGCTGGCTTCACGTCCGTTGGCTTCGTCTCGGGCGCCGGCGCGGGATAGAGCGCCAGCATCGCCGCGACCCGCTGCGTCACGCCGGCCGGTGCGGTGCCGTCCTTGCTGATCTCGTCCCAGATCGCGCGGGCGCCCTTGAGGTCGCCCTTCTTGACCAGGGCCAGCGCCTGCAGCTCGCGCGCGCTCACGCGGAACGAACGCTCGGGTCCGGTCATGCCTTCGAGCTGGCCGGCCATCGCGTCGAGCTTGCCCGCGTCGACGCTCTTGTAGCCTGCGATCGCCACGGCAAGGTCGGACAGTTCGGGAGTGAGCTTGGGCGCGGCCGCCAGGAGGGCCGCGATCTGCTGCTCGGGCGTGTCGAGCAGCTGGGCGGCGGTGAGCGCGGAAAGCGAACGATAGGGTTCGATGGCATTGGCCGCCTGCTGCTCGAGCTCGGCGCGCGCAGCCTTCTTGTCGGTGGCGATCTTGGCGATCGAGTCCGAGTAGATCTGCCCCGCTGTCGCCCGGCGCGCGGCGTCGTACTGGCGCCAGCCCACGAGGGCCACTACGGCCACCACGATCAACACGACACCAGCTACGACGGCGGTGCCCCAGCGGGCCCACCATGCCTTCATGTCGTCCTGGCGGACGGCGTCGTCGATTTCCTGGAAAGCGGCCTGGTCGGACACGCGGCACCTAGTCTTTGCGGAGGGGATTATTACGAAATATCAACGGCTTCAGGCGCGGTTTCTAGCTGCCAACGTCGGGTTTGGCAAACCGTGAACCTTCTGCAACAATTCACCCTACGGCATGACTCAATTCGCGTCTGCATGACCAATTTATACCGACTGGCCGATCAGAAGGCCCGCCGCCGCATCGTCTCGTTCGACCGGCGCGAGCTGATGCGGCTGATGAACCTCTACAGCATGCGGGTGGCGTCGGGCGAATGGCGCGACTATGCGATCGATTTCCGGCCGGGCATGGCGATCTTCTCGATCTTCCGCCACACCGCCGAACAGCCGCTGTTCGCGATCGCCAAGGTGCCGGGAGGAAACCCCGGCAGCTATATGGTCTACAACGGGCCGCGCAAATTGGCGCACGGCGACAGTCTTGAAGACGTGCTGAGCGTCTTCGACCGCAAGCTCAAGCTGCTGCTGAGCTAAAAGAAGACTACTTGATGCCGCCGGGTGTCGTGGCAGCGCCAATGCCGCCACCCAGCGCGGCGCCGACCAGTGCCGGTCCGACCAGCGGCCATCCGGCAAGGGCGCCGACGGCCAAGCCTGCACCGGCACCGATACCGGCGCCTGTGACGGAGCGCTGGCCCCAGGTGTCACCACAGGCCGATACCGACAGGGCGAGCGGAACGAGCAAAAGGCTGAGAATCTTGGTCTTCATTGTGAACCTCAGGGGGAGGAGGACGATCCCAACCATCTGAGATTTAAGAAAAAAGGTCAAGAAAATCCTATAATCAATTGATTCGCATCATTATTTTATCACAGAGGCATATTGGTCGGGCTTGAAGCCGACCACCAGCCTGCCGCCGCTCAGCTCCAGCACCGGCCGTTTGATCATCGAGGGTTCGGCCAGCATCAGGGCGATCGCCTTCTTCTCGGTGAGCCCTGCCCGCTCGGCCTCGGGCAGCTTGCGGAAAGTGGTGCCGGAGCGGCTCAGGAGGGTCTCCCAGCCGACCTTCCCGGCCCAGCCTTCGAGCCGGGCGCGGTCGATGCCGGCCGTCTTGTAGTCGTGGAAGGCGTAGGCCGCGCCCTTCCCGTCGAGCCAGGCGCGGGCCTTCTTCATCGTGTCGCAGTTCTTGATGCCGTAGATCGTGAGGGTCATTCCCCATTGTAGCCGCATTTTTGCCCCCGCAACCCGCCTCTCGCGGGCTGCGTTTTCTCCTCACGTGAAACAAAAGGAGGAAGCTGTGACCAGGACCCTCAAGAATACGGCCTTCGCGATCGCCCTCGCCGGCACCACCGCGCTGGGCGCGGCCTCGGCCTTCGCGGCCGATACGGTGATCACCTTCGATCCGGGCACGGTGCGGTATGGCTACAGCGACGGCTACTGGACGCGCGACCGGGTGTGGCACACCTGGGAGAAGCCCGAGTATGTCGAAGTGTACCGCAAGCATCCGGGCGCCGTGTACCACGAGTGGCGCCACGATCGTGACCCCGACATGGGCTGGGTCGAGATCCAGCGTTAACCCCTAAAGCACGAGTTCGTCGCAGTATGCGGCGAGTCGCCGGCGGTCCCGCGCTCTTCTCCCCAAGTGCGAGCCGCCGGCGATTGTCGTTCTGCGTCAGCGCGCGGGAGCCAAAGCGGATCGTATCCGGGCGAGCTGCGGGTTGGGCGTGGGTTCGGCGACCTTCACCAGCCTGTTGGTGTCGCGGTGCCGGAACGGCTCGGTCCGCCCGCGCACCGTCAGCATGGTGTCGGAGACGTAGCTCCAGCTGCCGTCGGCATTGAAGGTGATCTCGAGGCGATAGGAGTCGGTGCGGAAGGCATGTTCGAGGAAGGCGGTCGAGCTGATGCCGTACCCGGTCTGTCCGCGCTCGGCGCTCACCACCAGGGTCGATGCATCCGGCGTCGCGCGCCCCGAGGCGAGCGCCACCTGGCCCCGCGGGATGGCCAACGATTGCAGCACGAGTCCGGTGGCCGGCTCCCACAACCAATAGCCGACCTGGTCGTGGAAGGTGCCGTCCTCCCCGGGTGCGAGGATGTGGATATGATAGCGCAGGCCGTAGAACAGCTGCGGGCCGTTGCATTGCGGGTCGGCCGGCTGCATCTCGATGCGCTCGCTGTATTCGCGCCGCTCCGGCCCGTCGGCCTTGGGATTGAGGTCGATGCCGCCGGCGCTCTCCCACACACCGGCCAGACGCCGCAGCGGCCCGAGGTTCGCCAAGGTGTCCGGGTCGACGTCCTCCGGCTCGGTGAAAATGTCTTCAGGAAAAGGATTCACGCACTCACTCCCCCACTCGAGGTCTTTGAATACCATATCAGCCCGGAGGAGGAAGCGATGAGGGAGCTGATCCTGAAGATGTCCATGTCGCTCGACGGTTTCGTGGGCAGCCCGGATGGCGAAATCAAATGGGTGTTCGACAGCGACCCGCAGGCAACGGCCTGGACCGTGAAGACCGTGTGGAACGCCAGCCTACACATCATGGGCAGCCGCACCTTCCGGGGCCCGGCGATCCTGAAGACAGTCAACACGACGGCGGCACTCAAGGAAGACGGCGACAGCTGGAAGAAGGCCCATGTGGCGAGCGGCGACCTGGCGGAGGAAGTGGCGAAACTGAAGGCTCAGGACGGCAAGCCGATCGTCGCCCACGGCGGCGCCGGCTTCGCCCGCAGTCTCGTGGCTCGAGGACTCGTCGACCAATACGACCTACTGGTGCATCCGGTCGCGCTGGGCAAGGGTCTGCCGATTTTCTCCGACCTCACCCTGCCGAAGCCTCTCAAGCTGATCAGCTCGACGGCCTTTCCGAAAGGCTCGGTGGCGCAGATCTACCGGCCGGCGTGAAAAGACGGCAAGGTGATCGTGACCGGCAACCTCGCACGACGGGAGACAGGACAATGCCCAACACGGTCCGCCTTCATCGAGTCCTCGCGACGAGCCCCGACAAGGTCTATCGGGCCTTCCTTGAGCCCGATGCGACGGCAAAGTGGCTGCCGCCGAACGGCTTTGCGTGCACCGTCCATCACCTGGACGCACGCGTGGGCGGAACGCACAAAATGTCCTTCCGAAATTTCACCACAGGCCACAGCCATTCTTTCGGTGGCGAATATCTCGAGCTCGTGCCCTACGAACGCCTGCGCTACACGGACAAGTTCGACGATCCCAACCTGCCGGGCGAGCTGCATGTCGAGATCACGCTGAGGAAGGTTCTGGTCGGCACCGAGCTGAACGTTGTCCAGAGAGGCATTCCGGACGTCATCCCCGTCGAAGCCTGCTACCTCGGCTGGCAGCAATCGCTCGAAAACCTGGCGAAGCTCGTTGAGCCGGACATCCAGCAGTGACGTGAGGGACCGACTGCTTCGGTCAGATCGACTTCACCTCACCGCCATCCATGCGCAGCGTTGAGCCGGTCATCCAACGGGCGCCCGGCGACACCAGGAACGCCATCAGCTCGGCGATTTCCCCCGGCTCCGAATCGCCGCCGTCCGGTCATCACCGGGCCAGGGAGGACACTGTTGACCTGCACGCCATCGACGATGCCGCGGTCGGAGAACACCTTGGCCAGCGCCACGATCGCCGCATTCGATTGGATCGATGACGGCGAGGGCTATCTGAAGTGGCTCGAGCAAGCCCTTCTGGTGCCAGGCGACGTGCTCCAGGACTTCCGGGCGCGGCACCCTACCCGGCGAACTCGACAAGGTCGCGCAACAGGCGCGAGACCTGCGGGAGTGGTTCAGGGGCTTCGTGTGTCGGCACAAAGGCCGTCCCTTGGCGGCCGAGGCTCTTGCCGAGCTCGCACCGCTCAATCGTTTGCTCGGACGCGACGAGAATTTTGGCCAGATCGCCCTCTCGAGACCACACGCGGGGCCATGCGCGCCGCTGGTGCAGCATGGCGATCTGCGGCAATCGTGCGAAGCAGGCAGCGCACCGACAGCGACAGCGACTCAAGGCGCACCAACGTTAAGTGCGGTTCCCCTCACTCCCACTCGATCGTGCCGGGCCGCTTGCTCGTGATCGCGGTCCTGACCGCACGGGACCGCGGCCGTGGTCCATAACCCGTCATGGGACGAGCAACAGCTTGCCCGTAGTCTTGCGGCTCTCCATGTCGGCATGCGCCCTCGCCGCATTCGCCAGTGGATACTCGCCACCAATCCGGACCTTGAGCTTCCCTTCCATGATCCAGTCGAACAACTGCGCCGCGCGGGCGCGCAGCAACTCGGGCGTAGGGATGTGGTCGAAGAACACCGCGTAGCCGATCTGGATGCTTTTCGGCAGGCGCATGATGTCGAGTGGCCCGGGACCGCCGAGGACGGGGCCATACCAGCAGAAGACGCCCGATCGGCGCAGCACGTCGAGCGACCCCTGGAAGGTCTTCGGCCCGGATCCGTCATAGACGACATGCACGCCCTCGCCGTTTGTCAGGCGGATCGCTTCCTCGGCGAACCGGCCCCCGGTTTCGACGATGACGTGATCGGCGCCGGCCTCCTTCGCCGCCGCGAGCTTGTCATCCGACGACACCCGTCCGACGACATGGCCGCCCCGCAGCTTGACGATCTGGGTCAGCAGCAGACCGAGTCCGCCCGCCGCCGCGTGGACGAAGGCGACGTCGCCGGGCTGCACGGGATAGAAGTCGGTCGCGAAGTGGCTGGCGGTGAGTCCCTGCATCATCACCGAGGCCGCCGTACGGTCGTCGATCGCGTCGGGAACCGGCACGAGCGAGGCGGCCGGAATCGCGATCCGCTGCGCATAGCTTCCGGGCGCATAGACCCAGGCGACACGCTGGCCGGGTGAGACGCCCACGACGCCGGCGCCCACCGCCACGATCCGGCCGACGCCTTCGACGCCGAGGATCTTGGGGTTGGGCGTCTCGGTCCAGGCCATGCCCTGCCGAACGCCGATGTCCATGAAGTTGACGCCGGCAAAGGCGACCTCGACCAGCGCCTGGCCCG
>OUNM011199121.1_pt1 | contig 34089 bp, 29 predicted proteins | sample 1769961 | NCBI WGS metagenome assembly OUNM01 (sample SAMEA3914820, study PRJEB12502) | metagenome | biome: forest; material: soil | place: USA | collected 2012-03-12 | depth 0.3 m | reverse complement strand
GCGCGGATGCTAGCAATCCTCTGGAGATCCTGCTCTCCCTGCTGTTCGTGTGGGTTGCCGCCATCGGCCTGTCGATCGTGGGCATGGTGGCCTTCTGCGTGGGCATGTATTTCACCATGTCGCTGATCTATTTCATGCAAGGCCACCTGGACCGGCAGCTCTACCGGCTCTATGTGGCGCGCGGTGGTGAGCCGATTCCGCTGAGCCCGAAGCTCAAGGGCGTGCCGCCTGCACTGCCCTTGTCCTAAAGCACACTTCATTTGTGCTGCCGCGCATCCCGCGCAAGGTGCGGCCATGCTTATTGACGACATTCTCGCCGACGAATCGCGGCGCCTGGCCGAGTTTCCGGTGGCGCGCGACCACATCTTCATGGCTCATGCCGGGGTGACCATCCTGCCCCGCCGTGCGGTGAAGGCGATGCAGGACTACCTGGAAGGCTCCTGCGTGGCGCACCAGGAATTCCCCGAAGCCTGGCGGGCGATGAATGAAACGCGCGCGCTGGCGGCCAGGCTTATCGGTGCCCAAGCCAGCGAGATCGCCCTGCTGGGCCCCACCTCCGTGGGCTTGAGCCTGGTGGCCAACGGCCTGGACTGGAACGTCGGCGACGAGGTGGTGTGCTATGCGGACGACTACCCCGCCAACGTTTACCCCTGGCTGGAGCTGCGCCGCCGCGGCGTGGTGGTGCGCTACCTGGAGCCTTCCACCCTTGGCGGCATCACCCCGGAAGTGGTGGAGCGTGCGTTGACCCCAAAGACCAGGCTGGTGGCGCTCGCCTCCTGCCACTTCCTAACAGGCAACCGCATTCAAATCGACGCCATCGGCCGCATGCTGCGCAGCCGCGGCATCCTTTTCTGTCTGGATGCGATCCAGACGGTGGGTGCTTTCGAAACCCTGGTGGAGCATGTGGACTTCCTTTCCGCCGACTCCCACAAATGGATGCTCGGCCCCATGAGCGCCGGCATCGTCTATGTGCGCGAAGAGCACCAGGAACGGCTGCGCCCCACGCTGCTGGGCGCCTGGAACATCAAGTCGCCCAACTTCATCGCGCAGGACGAGATCAGCTTCGAGGCCGGGGCCCGGCGCTACGAGCCAGGCGTGCTCAACATGGCCGGCATCCTGGGCATGAAGGCGTCGATGGAGCTGATCATGGAGGCTGGTGTGGCTCAAATCAGTGCCCGCATGCTGCAATTGCGCCAGTGCCTGCACCAGCAGCTCACCCCCCTGGGCTTCGAATTTGTGGCCCAGCCCGAAGGCTGCCTGCCCTCCGGCATCGTCACCGCCTCCCATCCCTCTCTCGATACCGGGGCGCTGTTCGAGCACCTCGCCGCTCATCGCGTGGTCGTCTCGCACCGCCATGACCGCTCCGGCAAGGCCTACCTGCGGTTCAGCCCGCATTTCTACAACACCGAGGCAGAAGTCCAGCGGATCGTGGAGCTCATCAGCCAGAAGATCTGAAGACAGGAGACACTTAGGACCTCACATCTTCTGTCTTCTGTCTTCTGTCTCCTGTCTCCTCACACCGCCGTCGGGCAGCTCAGCCAGAACGTCGTGGTGAAGTTCTCGGAGTGAACGCCGAGCTGCAGGTTCATCTGGTGGGCCAGCATGGCCGCAATCGTCAGGCCCAGGCCCAGGTGATTGGTGTTCTTGCTGCCGGAGAAAGGCTTGAACACATCGCCAAGCTTTTCCGGGGCCACCTGGGAACCCGTGTTGCTCACCAGGATGTCCACGCGACGCTCGGCCGCGGGGGTGATCACGCCCGGGCCGCACACGCGCAGCATGGCACGGCCATTGCCCTTGGTGGCGGCTTCGGCGGCATTCTTGAGCAGTTCCAGGAGGATGTCCTTGAGCTTCGTCGGGTCCACCATCACGGAGGGAAGGCCAGGCTGGACGTCCAGCTCAAAAGGCACGTTGGCCTTCACAAAGGGATCGCGCATGGTCGCCTCCACCACCGTGATGTAATCGCCCACGTTCAACGGCTGGAGGGTGATCTTGCCGCAGCCCCCGGCGGAACGGATGCGCTCGCTGAGGCTCGACATGCTCACTGAGGCCTCACGGATGTGGCCCACGTTTTCCAGAACACCGGGGTCGGTGTCCTCGTTCATGAGGATCAGGCTGCTAAAGCCCTGGATGACGGCCAGCAGATTGTTGAGCTTGTGGGTGAGCCCGCGCAGGAGTTCCTGGTGGAAGCCATCGCTCGTCTCACGCGAGAGATTGAGGTTGGTGGGAAAGGTAAACTGCATGGGAGAAGTAGTTTTAGCCGGACTCGCTGTAAGAAGCAGAGACCACGATAATAAGGCAAGGTTAAAATTAAATCTAAATTATGGTTATTCTAATTCTTGGACTCGGCTGCTTTTTTCGTGAAACCATGCCGCCTCTGGCCGAAAGAGAGGCAGCCCTTCCATGCCTGCCGAACACCCTCTGATTACCGCCGCCCTGAAGTTGCGCGAGACGCTGCGCCCGCAGCGCTTTGAGACGCCCATCAGCCATGTGTACAACCCGCTGGACTACGCCTGGGCGCCTCATGAGATCTACCTGCGGCGCTTTGGCAGCGGCCGCAAGCGCGTGGTGCTCCTGGGCATGAACCCGGGCCCCTGGGGCATGGCCCAGACCGGTGTGCCCTTTGGTGAAATCCCGGCCGTGCGCGACTGGATGGGCATCAAGGCACCAGTGGAGCGCCCGCCCAAGGAGCACAAAAAGCGCCCCATCCTGGGCTTTGACACCGTGCAATCCGAAGTGAGCGGCCGGCGCTTGTGGGGCCTCTTTGCCGAGCGCTTCGGCACGCCTGAAGCCTTCTTCAAGGATCACTTCGTCGCCAACTACTGCCCCCTGGTTTTCATGGAGGCAAGCAGCCGCAACTTCACGCCGGACAAGCTGCCAGCGGCCGAACGCAACGCCCTGGAAGCCGCGTGCGATGAGCATTTGCAGGCGGTGGTCGCCGCGCTGGAGCCGGAATGGCTGATCGGCGTGGGCGGCTTCGCCGAGGCGCAGGCCCTCAAGCAGACCCAGCATTTCCCGAAGCTGAAGACCGGCCGCATCCTGCACCCCAGCCCCGCGAGCCCGGCCGCCAACCGCGACTGGGCCGGCGTCGCCACAAGGCAGCTCAAGGAACTCGGCGTGTGGTAAAACCCGCCCTCTAAGAGCCCCTCCCGTGAGCTGGAAACCTCGTCCAGACGACCTCTCGCGACACAAAGACGCAAGCAAGGCCCTGCATCGAGCGATCTATTCCCATCCTCAGTGACGTAAAGACCCCGTTCATGTCCCGGTTTCCCCTTCTCAATCGCGCGCGATGCCTTGCCCTCGCCGCCCTGCTTGTGCCGCTGGCGTCCGTCCAGGCCGCCACTTTCAAAAAACTCGCCGCCCACGAGGCCACCGAGCTGCCGGAGCCTGTGAAGCGGCCGGTGAAGTACTTTGGCGACATCCACCCCGTCCTGGTCCAGCACTGCCTCGGCTGCCATGGCCCCGACAAGCAAAAGGGCGGCCTGCGCCTCGATTCCTTGGAAGGCGCCCTCACCGGCGGCAGCAATTACGGCCCCGCCATCGTCCCCGGCAAAAGCGCCGAGAGCCCCATGATCCTGTTCATGGCCCACCTGGAGCCCGACATGACCATGCCGCCCCAGGAGGACAAGCTGCCGGATGAAACCATCGCCGTGCTGCGCGCCTGGATCGATCAGGGCGCGAAATGGCCCATGCGCGCCACCCCGGCCATGGCGGAAGGCCACGTGCCGCTGGGCAACCAGGAGCTCATTTTCAAAAAAGCCGCCACCCACTGGTCCTTCCAGCCGGTGAAGAAGGCCGATCCCGCCACGCTCACCCAGGGCCCGGTCACCATCGATTCGTTGGTAGCGGCAAAGCTCAAGGCCAAAGGCCTGGAACGCTCCCCGCGCGCCGATGCCCGCACCCTGCTCAAGCGCCTGTGCTTCGATCTCACCGGCCTGCCTCCGTCCCCTGACGAAGTGGAAAAATTCACCGCCGCCTTTGCTCACGACGCCGATGCCACCGTCACCGCCAAGGTCGATGAACTGCTCGCCTCCGCCCACTTCGGCGAGCGTTGGGGCCGCTACTGGCTCGATCTCGCGCGCTATGCGGACACCCAGGACTTCTTCCCCCAGCCCGATCTGCGCTATCCCTTTGCCTGGACCTACCGCGACTATGTCGTGGGCGCATTTAACAAAGACAAGCCATACAACCGCTTCCTTCAGGAGCAGCTCGCCGCCGATCAACTGGGGCTCAAGGACAACGACCCCACCCTGGCCGCCCTCGGCTATCTCACCGTCGGCCCGCGCTTCCTGCGCCGCTCGGACGAGGTCGTCAATGATCAGATCGACATGGTCAGCCGCGGCCTCATGGGCCTCACCGTGGCCTGCGCGCGCTGCCACGACCACAAGTACGACCCAGTCCCCACCGCCGATTTTTACGCACTCTACGGCATCTTCAGCAGCACCGAGAACCTCGTTGACCTGCCGGAAATCGCCATGCCCATGTCGAAGGCCGCGCAGAAGGCCCGCACCGAATACGAAGCCGTCCATGGCAAGGCGGCCAAGGCACTCGCCGACTTCATCCAAAGCGTCAAAGACAAGGCCCTGGCTGATATCCAAGGCAAGCCCGAGCTGTATTTCGATGCCATCTGCCAGATGGAGGTGAAGCACACCGCCAACGTCACCAAGCTGATCTCCGGCGGCAAGATGATGGAAACCGCGCTCACGCCCTTAAGCCGCCGCTGGTCGGCCATGAAAGGCGAGGCCAAGCAGCGCGAGGACGCCATCACTGGCCCGCTCGCCTCGGTGGCCGCAGCCTCTGAAAAAGGCAAGAAGGACATGCTCGCCGCCATCCTCGACAAAGGCCTGGTCCCCGGCCCCCAAAAACAGCCGGTGAATCCCGTCGTGCTCGCCGCCCTGCGCGAGGAAGAACCCAAGGACGAAGAAGCCCTCGTCCGCTGCTACGGCCGCCTGCTCGCCCGCGCCCACAAGTCACCCGACGATGCCGAGCTGAAGCCGATCGTGAAAGCCTTCTACGGCGAAGGCGGCCTGCTCGATCTCTCCATCAAGGAGGTGGCCGAAGCCAATCGCGTCGCCGGTCCCGGCCGCAAGGAAATGGACAAGCTGGAGAAGGCCGTAGGCGACCTCGACTTCTCCCACCCCGGAGCGCCCGCACGCGCCATGACGGTAAGGGACAAGCCCACCGCCAAGCTCGTTTCCCCGGTGATCTTCATCCGCGGCGATTCCCAGCGCAAAGGCGACAAGGTGGACCGCCGCTTCCTCAAGTTCCTCGATCCGCAGATGACTCCCTTCGCCGCCGACCACAGCGGCCGCCGCGAGCTGGCGGAGCGGATCACCAGCCCCACCAATCCCCTCACCCCGCGCGTCTGGGCCAACCATGTCTGGCGTCACCTTCTGGGCAAGCCGCTGGCGAAAACCCCGGGCGATTTCGGCCTGCAATCCGAGCCGCCCGTGAACCCGGAGCTGCTCGACTGGCTCGCCTCCGCCCTCATGCAGCGCGGCTGGTCCACCAAGAAACTGGTGCGCGACATCGTTCTTTCCGCCACCTACCAGCAGTCCAGTGAGGACCGTCCCCAGGCCGCCGCCGTGGATGCGGACAACACCCTGCTCTGGCGCGCCTTCCGTCGCCGCATGGACTTCGAGTCCATGCGCGATGCCATGCTTGCCGTCTGCGGCAAGCTGGACCCTGCCGTGGGCGGCCGCGCCGTGGATCTTTCCGCCGAGCCCTTCAGCGGCCGGCGCACCGTGTACGGCTTTGTTGACCGCGCGAACCCGGACCCGCTGTTCACGACCTTTGACTTCCCCTCACCCGACATTGCCAGCACCGAGCGCGCACAGACCCTGGTGCCGCAGCAGGCCCTGTTTGCCTTGAACGACGGCTTCATCGTCAGCCAGGCCCGCTCCCTCGCCGCCAAGGCCCAGGAGGCCGCCCGCGGCGGTGCCGGTGCGGAGGCGAGCATCGGCCTGCTTTACAAGCGCGTGTTCCAGCGCGCGCCCACGGCGGAGGAAGTGAAGATGGCCCAGGCCTTCTTGAAAGAGACCGCCGGCATGCGCCCGGATGTGGCGGCCGGTACCTGGCAGTACGGCATTGGCAACGCCGATCCCAATGTGCAGCGCACCAAGGCCTTCATTCCCCTGCCCTACTTCGATCCGCAGACCAAGCGCTACCAGGGCGGCCGCGTGTTCCCGCACCCACAGCACAGCTTCACCAGCGTCACCGCCGCCGGCGGTCATCCGGGCAATGGTCTCGCCATGGCCTCCACCCGGCGTTGGGTCGCCCCCTACGGCGGTGAGTTTGCCATTGGCGGCGAGGTCAGCGTCGGCCGCCAGGGCAGCGGCGACGGCGTGCGCGCCCGCATCATCTCATCCCGCAGCGGCTTGTTAGGCGAGTGGATCGCCGACAACACCGCCCCGCGCACTGATCTGCCCCATGTGAAACTGAAGGCCGGCGAGATCCTCGACTTCACCATTGACTGCCGCGACACCACCACCTCCGACGGCTTCCGCTGGGTGCCCACCATCCGCCTGCTGGTGATGGCCGAGGCCGCGCCAAAGAAGGTGCAGACCGTATGGGACGCCCAGGCCGACTTCAAGCCGCCGCCCCCGCCCAAGCTTCAGCCGCTGGAGCAGATGGCCCACGCCCTGCTCATGACCAACGAGTTCCTCTTTGTGGACTGACCGCCTTCCCTTTTAAACGACACTGTATCACACTTTGACCATGAGCCCCGAAACACGCACCCTTCTTGAGCAGCTCCGCCAGGCGCGGCCCGTCACCCGTCGCCGTGCCCTGGCTCAGGGCGGCTTCGGCATCGGCAGCCTGGCGCTCGGCGGCCTGCTTAGCGACATGGGGCTCACCAGCGCCGGCGCGGCCAGCAGCGGTTCGCAGCTTGCCGCACACCCCACCCAGTTCCCCGGCACCGCCAAGCGGGTGATCCACCTGTTCATGAACGGCGGCCCGTCGCAGATGGACACCTTCGATCCCAAGCCGAAGCTCAACCAGCTTCACGGCAAGTCCCTGCCCGTGGCCAAGGACTTCAGCAAGGACAAGCGCCTCAGCGGCGCTGCGCTCGGCTCGCCGTTCAAGTTCAGCAAGCACGGCCAGTGCGGCATGGAAATCAGCGAGCTGTTCCCCAATGTGGCGCGCCATGCCGATGACCTCTGCGTCATCCGCTCCATGTACAGCGACGTGCCCAACCATGAGGTCGCCCTCATGATGATGAACACCGGCAACCTCAACCTGCCGCGCCCCAGCGTCGGCTCCTGGGTGCTCTACGGCCTGGGCACCGAGAACCAGAGCCTGCCCGGCTTCGTCGTCATGTGCCCCAACGGGCTGCCCGTTTCCCAGAGCGCCAACTGGCGCAGCGCCTTCCTGCCTGGCGTGTACCAGGGCACCCACATCGACACCAAGGAGATCGATCCCCAGCGCCTGATCAACGATCTGCGCAATGACTTCGTGCTCCCTGGCCAGCAACGCCGCCAGCTCGGCTACATCCAGCAGCTCAATGAGATGCACCGCGGCCGCCATCCCGGCGATGCCCAGCTTGAGGCGCGCATCCAGTCCATGGAGCTCGCCTTCCGCATGCAGACGGAGGCCAGCGATGCCTTCGACACGAGCAAGGAGCCGGAAAGCATGCGCAAGATGTACGGCGAAAACCTTCAAGGCCGGCAGATGCTCATGGCCCGCCGCCTGGCCGAGCGCGGCGTGCGCTACGTGCAGGTATGGCACGGTGCCGGCCAGCCGTGGGACAGCCACAACATGCTGGAGGACAGCCACCGCCGCCTTTCCCGGGAATGCGATCAGGCCATCGGCGCCCTGCTTCAGGACCTCAAGGAACGCGGCATGCTGCAGGACACGCTGGTGATCTGGGGCGGCGAATTCGGCCGCACCCCCACCGCCCAGATGCCGCTGACCCCCAAGGTCGGCCGCGACCATCACGCCGATGGTTTCAGCGTCTGGATGGCCGGCGGCGGCGCCCGCGGCGGCTATGTCCACGGCGCCACCGATGACATCGGCCTCAGCGTTGCCGAAGACAAGGTGCACGTGCACGATCTCCACGCCACCATCCTGCACATGCTCGGCTTCGATCACGAAGCCCTCACCTACCGCTACGCCGGCCGTGATTTCAGGCTCACCGATGTGTTTGGCAATGTGGTGAAGGAGCTGCTATCGTAGCTGGCACCAGGGCATGAAACTAGATCGTCTGCATGTCGAAAAGACCACCTTTGCCGCCGCGGATGCTGCTAATGGATGGCAGACGTGGCAGCACCATACTGTTCGTGAAAGGCTGGAAGCTTTGGAAAGCCTTCGTCTGCTGCGCATAGCCCGTCTCCCCGATGGATCTCTACCCCGACTTCAAAGAGATCACATCGTGCTTGAACGAAAGGCCAACGGGTAGAACCCTCCACCTTGAGGCATTGCTATACTGGTCGTGGTGAAGCATCACTTACGCGTTCAGCACTGTAGTGAAGGAGTTTTTTGTGGCCGCCGCATCTTTGGCTACATGGGATCCTGGTGACGACATCGGCCTCAGCGTTGCCGAAGACAAGGTGCACGTGCACGACCTCCACGCCACCATCCTGCACATGTTAGGCTTCGATCACGAAGCCCTCATCTACCGCTACGCCGGCCGTGATTTCAGGCTCACCGATGTGTTTGGCAATGTCGTGAAGGAGCTGCTGGGCTAATCCTCCCAGCGGCGGAGCTTATGAACTACCTCGCGTCCCTCCATGGGATCGACAAAGATAAGCCGGGGCCCGAAGGTAAGCAGATTCCCTGTGATTTCACTGCAAACATAATAGGTCTGCCCCGCCTGCACATGGATGTCCTTGTTATCCCATCTCACCCCAATCCCATGGGTGAGCCGATGTGCGCCCGGATTGACCTGGGCGGAGAAGTAGTACCCGGGCGAGAACCGGTGGATGAACTGCCCGTCCACCTTCAGCTTGTCGATGTTGTGGGTGCCACCATGCACCGCATAGAAGACGATCACGGCCTTGCCCGGCTGCGGAACAGGCGGCGGACCGGCAGTGCCATGGGTAGTTCGGCAGCCAGTGATCAAAGCGGGGGCTGCCAGAAACAGGAGCGACAAGAATTGAAGGCGGGAGAGATGGGGTCGGTGCATGGTGAGAGCGGCAAGAGGAGGGGTGAAGCGAACGGCGGGGCGAAACGGGTTACTGGCGCGGGGCATCTTGATGCATCCTTGCCACGGCGCTGGCTCCCTCCTGGGGATCAGTCAGCGTCAGGTGCGGCCTGGCAATGAAGAGGCCCTCATGCACACCCACCCGCAGGTAGTAAGTCCTGCCTGCCTCGACGGGAAAACTCTTCGTCTCCTTTGCCTCAGACGAGGCCGTGAACGAATGTCTTCCTGGCGTGGTTTCCACCCTCACGTAGTGTCCGTTTCCCAGGCGGCCCAGACTTCTGCCGTCCTCCGATATCCCAAAAGGAATCACGGATCCGCCGAACTGGCTTTCCCGGTACAGCACTACCAGCGCCCTTCCAGGACCCGGTCCCGCCAGCGGCCTGGCGTTATAGACGCTCGGCTCCATCGAGGTCATGCATCCTGGCAGCGTAATCAACAGCGCGGCCAGTGACAGGCATTTCAGAAGCCATTTGCTGGAATTCATGAACGGCCTTTTATCGAAAAGAAAAAAATCCGTCTATCTAATTCGTTTTTTGGCTAATTTTTATCCTCTAGGATTATTACTTCAGCTCAGGAGCTGCAAACACCGACTTCAGCGCCCCGATCGTCAACTGTCCTGTGACAGGCCCCGCAATCCCTTGATGCAGATACTGCACCTCCACCGTCTCGCCGGCGTGGTTGAGTGCCAGCTCATAGAGGCTTTTCTGATTGAAACCGCCCTTTTCCAAGGAACCTAGGCGAAGAATCTTGTCGCCCTTTCGCAGCCCTGCCTCCCACAGCGGTCGCTTCCCCTCGTGGACCTCGTTCACCACCCCGCAGCCGTCCTTGACGAAGATCACTCCCCCCAGCATGGAAAAAGGATTGATGGGCGGCGGTGCCTGGCGCCTTTGGTAATACAGCTTGGCGTGGTCCAGATCGATGATCAGGTTGAAATTCACCAGGAATTCCAGCCCTATCACATCGCCCTGGGCTTCCGTCGCCGTCGAGTAGCGGACGTCCTGCCCCCACAGTTCCCACGACTCCCAGCGACCCATTCGCTCCTGGCGGTCTTCGCCCGTGATGGAAAGCCCTTTATGGGGAGTGTCTGTATCCAGGTTCAGCGCCCCCATGGTCACAAATCTTTTAAAACTCTCCGGCTTCAGAAGAAAGGCGCCTGTGTAGCCCAGATCCAGATCGAATCTCACCCCCCGGTTCATGAAAAACAAGTTCACCTTCGGCGCATGCGAACCAGGCTCAAATTCAAGGTCCAGCGCCTGCATCCCGGCAGGCGGGCTGTCGAAGTGCTCGATCAGCTTCAGGGACCCGTGGTCGAAATCCAGCCAGACCGCCAGGTCCTTGAGTGCCGGGGCTCCCAGCACGCCCTTGACCTCTGCTCCTGCGGCTGCGCTAACCGGCGCCATGTCCGTCACGAACGCCCGTTGCCTGCCCGCCTGGTGCGTGCCGATCGACATGGCGGGCGCTTCAAAGGTCGCAGTGCTGACCGACTTCGCCACGCCCTTGATCGTTCCCGCCTCCTGCTTGGGCCCAAGCCACTTTTGCAGGGAAGGGTCGCACGCGCAGATGTCCGCCGCCGTATCAAGGATGAAGTTCACCGTTTCATCGCCGACCTTCACCGGCACCACGATGTGCACCGGGTAAGGATCCAGGTGCTGCTGGTGAACAATGGTTTCAGCGCGCGCCTCCCCTGAAAAGCCGCCATAACCAAGCCATGTCAAATAGAGCGCTGTAAAAGCACGGACGAGCCGAGGGTTGCACGAATTCATGTCATTATGGCAGGTGGATTAAGTCACGTATTTAGCAGTTCAGTCCTTCCAAGAGAAGCTTTTCAAACGTGAACCTGGTGTCGGGCTTTCCTTGACAATGCTGGGCGTGATCCCCCCGTTCAAGTCATGTACTGCTCCCATCTCCACACTCTTCCGCCGATCCCATCCGTTCTGAGGCCTGATCGCAGCCAATCCGACCGAATCCGACCCGATCCAAGCGAAAAATTACGAGCAGGAGATCTGCGATGCCGGGAAACCTTCGTTGAAATTCCGCTTCCCCGGCCCGTCTTGCCGCGTAGCCTTTTTCTCCGGTTCCCTGGCGCTACGCAATTATCCGCCCTCGCCGGTTGCGCATCCCCCACATTCCGCCAAAGGTGCGCGTCCCTGAAGCATGAGCGACCCCATCACCCACGAGTGCGGCATTGCCGTCGTCCGTCTCAAGAAAGAGCTGGCCTGGTTCCACGAGAAGGGCCGGGGGGCTTTGCATGGCCTCAACCTGCTGCAGGCGCTCATGACCAAGCAGCGCAACCGCGGCCAGGACGGCGTGGGCATGGGCTGCTGCAAGCTGAACATGCCCGCCGGCCTGCCCTACATGTTCCGCGTGCGCTCGATGGTCTCCGCCGACCGCATCGGCGAGGTCTTCGAGGATGAGATGAAGGAGTTCAAGCGCATCGGCCGGCGCATCGACAAGGAACGCAAGCAGGAGCGCGATGACAACGGCACCGAGTTCATGCCGTTTGATCAGGACCCGGAGGCGATCAAGCGCGAGTTCGAGCTCGCCGGCGAGGTCAACATCGGCCACCTGCGCTACGGCACCTCCGGCGATTTCGGCAAGGGCTGCCTGCATCCCTACCTGCGCCGCAGCACCTGGCCGACCCGCAGCCTGATGGTGATGGGCAACTTTAACCTCACCAACACCGCCGAGCTCAACGAGGTGATGATGAAGCGCGGCCAGCATCCCGTCTTCGGTACGGACACGCAAAGCGTGCTGGAGGAGATCGGCTTCCAGCTCGACGAGGCGCACACCAAGCTCTACCACGACCTGCGCGATTCTGGTGTGCCAGGCATCGACATCCCCCATCACATCAGCGAGCAGCTCGATGTGACGGAGGTGATCCGCAAATCCGCCCACAACTGGGATGGTGGCTACACCATCGTGGGCGTGATCGGCAACGGCGACCTCTTCGTCATGCGCGATCCCAACGGCATCCGCCCCTGCTTCTACTACGAGAACGAGGAGATGCTCACCTTCGCCTCCGAGCGCGTGGCGCTGATGAGCGTGCTGGAAGTGGCCCAGGAAGACGTGAAGGAGCTGCCCGCCGGCCATGTGCTGGTGATGAAGGCCTGCGGCAAGATGAGCGTGACGCCCTTCACTGAGCCGCGCACGCCGAAGCCCTGCTCGTTCGAGCGCATCTATTTCTCCCGCGGCAATGACGCGGACATCTACCGCCAGCGCAAAAGCCTGGGCGAGCACCTGGTGCCGCAGCTCATGGAGGCGATCAACGATGACTTCGCCCACACGGTGCTCAGCTTTATCCCGAACACGGCGGAGACCGCTTACTTCGGCTTCCTCGACGGCCTGCGCAAGAGCCGCCGCGAAGTGGTGAAGAAGGCGCTGATGGACATGATCAACAAGGGCGTGGCTGATGAGGCCATGCTTGATGAGCTGGTGCTGCACAACTGGCCGCGCGGCGAAAAGATCGCGCTCAAAGACATCAAGATGCGCACCTTCATCGCGCAGGAGGACGGTCGCGACAAGCTCGTCTCCAGCGTGTACGACATCACCTACGGCGTGGTGGGTCCCAAGGACAACCTGGTGGTGATCGATGACTCCATCGTGCGCGGCACCACCTTGAAATCCAGCCTGCTGCGCATCCTGGCGCGGGCCAACCCCGGGCGCATCGTGGTGGTCTCCACCGCGCCACAGATCCGCTACCCGGACTGCTATGGCATCGACATGGCCGAGCTCGGCAAGTTCATCGCCTTCCAGGCCGCCACCAAGCTGCTGGCCGAGCACGGCAAGAGCCGTGTGCTGGATGAGACCTACGCCGCCTGCCGTCACGAGCTGTCCAAGCCGAAAGCGGAGATGCGCAACGCCGTGAAGGCCATTTATGAGCCCTTCACCGATGAAGAAATCTCCGACAAGATCGCCCAGCTCATCTCCCCCGAAAACACCCACTGGAAGGGCGAGGTGAAGGTGATCTTCCAGACCATCCCGAACCTGCACAAGGCCCTCGGCGGCAGCTATGGCGACTGGTACTTCAGCGGCGACTACCCCACGCCCGGCGGCTTCTCCGTGGTGAACCGTTCGTTCTGCAACTTCTTCAAGGGCAAGTCCGGCCGCGGCTACGGCGAAACGTTGTTCTAGCCTGTCCATGACTGACTCTGGCAGCCCCGAACCCGTGGCCGGCACCAAGGCCTCACAAACGACTGCCGGGTCCTTCCTAGACCACGTCATCAAGCAGACATTTCCCTCCACCCAGCCCTGGCTGGCGATCATCTTGTTGGTCGTCGCCGTGGTGCTCACCTACAAGGGGGTGTGGACCGCCGGCTACATCTGGGATGATGACCTGCACGTGACCCGCGATCCCTGCATTGTCGGGCCGCTGGGGTTCATCGACATCTGGACAACGAAGTACGCGCGCATCTGCCCGCTGGTGATCTCCAGCTTCTGGTTGCAGTACCAAGCCTGGGGCATCAACGCACTGCCTTACCACCTGGTGAATGTGGTGCTGCACACGGCCTCGGCACTCCTTCTTTGGCGCACGCTGCTGATCCTGGGCGTACGCGGTGCCTGGCTCGGTGCGCTGCTGTGGGCGGTGCATCCGGTGCAGGTGGAATCCGTGGCCTGGATCAGCGAGCTGAAGAACACGCAGTCGGGCTTCTTCTTTGTCCTCTGCCTGTTTTGCTACGCCAAGTGGGAACGCACCGGTGCCACCTCCCGCTGGCTCTACGGGCTGGCTCTTCTATGTGGCGCGGCAGCGATGGCCAGCAAGTCAAGCACCGTGGTGCTGCCGCCTGTGCTGCTGCTGGTCTCCTGGTGGTTCACCGGCAAAATGCTGCGCGGCCGCTGGCTGGCTGTGCTGCCGTTCGTTGTGATGGCAGCCGCAACCGTCGCCTGGTCGGTCAAGTCGCAGACGTTGGAAGGCGGCATCAACCCCGAGCTGGCCCGCAGCCTGCCGGAGCGGGTGATCACCGCCGCGCGCGTGGTGTGGTTTTACCTCGGCAAGCTGGCCTGGCCCGATCCGCTCATCTTCATCTATCCACGCTGGGAGGTGAATGCCGCCGCCTTTGCCGAATGGCTGCCTGTGGCCGCGCTCGTGGCGTTTGCCGGAGCGGTGGCGACGCTGGCATGGAGAGGATATCCATGGGCGCGCGCCGTGATGTTTGCCGGTGCCCTTTTCGTCATCGCCCTGCTGCCGGTGGTGGGGCTGGTGGATCACTTTTTCCTGCGCTACTCCTTTGTCGGCGACCACTTCCAGTACCTCGCCTCCATGGCTCCCCTGGCGTTGGCGGCTGCAGCTCTGGTGGCTTTGGCGGACCGGTTGGGCCCACGCCTTTGGGATGCGGCCTCCCTGGTTTGCATCGCGGCCGTGCTCGCCTGCTGCTGGCTCAGCTACGCGCACGTGCCGGTCTTTAACAACAACATCGTCCTTTGGCGCGACACCTTCATCCGCAATCCCGACTGCTGGCTGGCCGCGAACAATCTGGGCGTGGCCTACCTGGAAGCGGGCCAGCCCGACCTGGCGCAGCGCCACTACGAAAGGCTGCTGCGCAACCATCCCCAGGTGCCGGCGGGGGCGGACACCGGTCGGCCGGACCAGGCTGCGCAGCACTATGACCAGATGGCGAAGAGCTTCGCCAGCTCAGGCAGCATCCGCAACAACATGGGCCTCACGCTCATGACACAGGGCCATTTCAAGGAAGCCACCGCCTGGTTTGAACAGGCTCTGCTGGCTGATCCGCACGACGGCATGGCGCACCTGAACCTGGCCAATGCGCTGCTCACCACGCATCGCTATCCGGAGGCCGTGGAGCACTTTCAAAAGTCGATGGAAACCGTGCCCGCCACCGCCGCCACCCTGCAACGCCTGGCCACGGCCATGCTGGGCGAGCACAAGCTGGACGAAGCCATCGAAACCTATCACAAGGCCATGAAGCTGGATGCCAGCTCGGCCCAGCTTCATTACAACCTGGGCTGCACCCTGGCCCAGGCCGGCCGTCTGCACGAGGCGGTCGATTCCTTTGAGACCTCGGTGAAGCTTGCGCCCGGCTTCCTCGCCGCCATGCACAACCTTGCCTGGGTGCTCGCTACCACCGCCGATGACACGGTGCGCAATGGCGCCCGTGCGCTGGAAGTCGCCCAGCGCATGCAGTCCTTGCCCGAAGGCGACGGCCCGATGATGAAGCGCGCCCTTGCCGCCGCCCAGTTCGAAGCCGGCCAGCATGACGAGGCAATCAAAACCGTACAGAACGCCCTGCTGGTCGCCCTCACTGCCAGGGACTCCGGTCTCGCCGCCGTGCTCCAATCCGATCTCGATGGCTACAAGCAGGGGAAACCCGTGCGCAATGCCGCCGGCCAGTTCTCACCTTCGCCCACGGCACCTTCGCACTAGCTGACCGCCCCGATTTTCCCAATCACCAAGAACTCTCTCCCATGAAAATTCTCGTCACAGGCAAAGGCGGCCGCGAGCACGCCATCCTCACCGCGCTGAGCGAATCCCCCTCGCAGCCGCAGCTCTTTGCCTGGCCAGGCAGCGATGCCATTGCCACCCTCGCCACACGTGTGGATGTGCCAGACTTGGTGGGCCTGATGGACTTCATGAAGCGCGAAGGCATCGACCTCTGCGTGGCCGGCGAAGAGGCCTGGCTGGTCAAGGACGAAGGCCTGGCTAACATGTGCGAGGCGGCTGGCATTCCCTGCTGGGGCCCGCGCAAGGAATCCGCCCAACTCGAAGCCAGCAAGGCCTTCGCCAAGCACTTCCTCAAGCGCCACGACATCCCCACCGCCGGCTTCACTGTCTGCGAAACCAAGGAACAGGCACTGGCTGCCATCACTGGCTATCCCACCGTGCTGAAGTTCGACGGTTTGGCCGCCGGCAAGGGCGTGGCGGTGTGCCCCAATGCGGAAGAGGCCGAGGCCTTCCTCGATGAGGTGTTCACCAAGCGTTTGTTCGGTGCCGGCAACCTCATTGTCGAAGACTGCCTCACCGGCCCGGAGATCAGTATCTTCGTCAGCGTGTGTGATGAACAGTATCACATCTTGATGCCCGCGCGCGACTACAAGCGCATCCGCGACAACGACCAGGGCCCGAACACCGGCGGCATGGGCGCCGTGGCCTCGCGTGATCTTGCCGATGCGGCCCTGATGCAGCGCATCGAGGACGAAATTGTCCGCCCCACCGTGCAGGGCCTGGTGAAGGACGGCCTGCGCTACCGAGGCTTCCTCTACTGCGGCCTCATGCTCACGCCGAACGGCCCAATGGTGATCGAGTACAACTGCCGCTTTGGTGATCCCGAGGCTGAAGCCGTGCTGCCCATGGTGCGCGGCGAGTTCGAGCAGTACTGCTTCGCCGCCGCCCAGGGCACGCTTACACCGGAGCTCATCTCCTTTGCCGAAGGCTGGAGCGTATGCGTGATCCTCGCCAGCGCCGGCTACCCTGCCTCATCCCGCAGCGGCGATGTGATCAGCGGCCTGGACAAGACCCACGACACCCGCGTCTTCCACTGCGGCACCCGCAAGAATGCCGCCGGCTCCTTTGAAACCAACGGCGGCCGCGTACTCGCCGTCGTGGCCCAAGGCACCACCCGCACCGAAGCCCGCGACCAGGCCTACGCCAGCGCCGAACAGATCAACTTCGACGGCCGCCAGCGCCGCACGGACATCGCCAAGATGCACTTTGAGTAGCGGGAGGCGGAGCGGACTATTCAAAACCTGGCCAGCTCAATGCGCCTCCGCCACCTGCGGTCCTTTGGGCGGCGTCACCTTGCGAAGCAGCGGCACCATCACCGTGGCCACGCCCAGGGCCACGGCCAGGATCAAGAAGGCATCGGAGAAGGTCTGTACCTGCGCTTCACGCCAGGTCAGGCCCCAAAGCTTTTTCAGCGCCGCTGCCTGGCCATGCAAAGCATCGCCGCCAGTGGCTGCGGTGTAAGTGGCGCTCACGCGATGAAGCAGGCCCAGCATCGCCGAGTTGGTTGCATTGAGATGTTCGGCGAGTCGGAGGAAGTGCAGGTTCGCCCGGTCATTGAGAACCGTGCCGCAGGCCGCGATACCGATGGCTCCGCCCAGGTTGCGCATCAGGTTGAACAAGCCGGACGCCGACTTCAGTCTTTCTGGCGGCAGTCCCCCCAGAGTCAACGTCACCACCGGAGCCACCGTAAGCTGCTGGGCGATGCCGCGAATCGCTTGCGGCAGCAGCAGTTCGCGCCAGCCCCAGTCATAGGTAATCGGGCTGAAGAACACCATGCCCACGGTGAAGAGGGCCAGGCCGCACATCATCACCCAGCGCAGGTCAAACCGCCGCGCCAGCATCGTGTAAAACGGAATCGTCAGCATTTGGAAAATGCCCGTGGAAAACACCGCCAGCCCGATCTGCAAAGCGCTGAAACCGCGCACCCGGCCGAGAAACACGGGCGTGAGATAAATCGTGGCGAAGATGCCCACCCCGCTGATGAAGGAGAAGAAACAGCCTAACGCAAAGTTGCGATCTTTGAGCGCCCGCAAGTCCACCACCGGATTGCGATACGTGAGCCCGCGCCAGATGAAACCCAGGCCGCACAGCAGGGCAATCCATGCCGTGGCCAGGATGGTGCGGTCTTCGAACCAGTTCCAGCGCGGCCCCTCTTCCAATGCGTATTCCAGGCAGCCCAGCGACACAGCCATCAGCGCCATGCCGAGATAGTCAGCACCGCGCAGCAGCGACCAGTCCGGCTTGTCGATGCGCACCAGCATCGGCACCACCACGGTCACCAGCAGACCAGGCAGCAGGTTGACATAAAACAGCCAGTGCCAGGAGTAGTTGTCGGTGATCCAGCCGCCCACCGTGGGTCCCAGCGTCGGTGCCAGAGAACCCAGTGCGCCGATGACCGCCGCCGCCAGCACACGCTGCTGGCCGTTGAAGTAGAAGAACGCCGTGGTAAACACCGTGGGCACCATCGAGCCACCAAGAAATCCTTGCAGCGCGCGGAACACGATCATGCTGCGGATGTCCCAGGCCCAACCGCACAGCACGCTGGCGATGGTAAAGCCCAGTGCCGAGAAGCTGAACAGCCAGCGCGTGGACATCACCCGCGACAGCCAGCCTGAAAGCGGGATGACGATGATTTCCGCAATCAGGTAGCTGGTCTGCACCCAGCCTACTTCATCCGGGCTGGCCGAGAGCCCCCCGCCCAACTCGCCGAGCGAAGCGGAGACGATTTGAATGTCCAGCAAAGCAATGAAGTAGCCCACGCACATGGAGGCAAAGGCAACCACCTTGGCCACGGTCGAAGTCTCACCGGCGGTGGCGCTCACAGGGCCTCCTTTCCAGCCGCCACGCGGCCATCCACGTCCACCGTCACCGACAGCCCCGGGCGAATCTGCGCCCGCTGTGCCGACCCTTCGTCCAACAGGATGCGAACTGCCACGCGCTGTACGATCTTGGTGAAGTTCCCCGTGGCATTTTCAGGTGGCAGCACGCTGAACTGAGCCCCGGTGGCCGGCGCCAGGCTGCTAACATGTCCGTGCAGCACCACACCTGGCAGCGCGTCCACAGTCACTGTAGCGGGCTGTCCCGGGCGTGTCGTGGCGAGCTGGCTTTCCTTGAAGTTCGCATCAATCCACAGCCCCTTCACCGGCACCAGCGAGACAAGCTGCGAGCCAACGGTCGCATAAGCCCCGGCCCGGGCGCTGCGGTTGCCCACAATGCCATCGATCGGCGCTCGTAGCTCCGTGTAACTTAAGTTCAGCCGCACCAGCTCGCGCTCCGCCAGCGCTTGATCCAAGGTCGCCTGTATTTGGCGCTTCTGCGTTTCGATCACTGCAAGCTGCCGCTGTGCCGTGGCGAGCACCGCCCGCGCCCGGTCACCCGCCGCGGTGGCTTCTTGAAAATCTGCCTCCGCTTTCTGCCGGTGCTGCACTGACACCGCCCCTTGTTTCGCGAGCTGCTGATAACGTGCCTGATCATCGCGTGTGCGGGCAATTTCCGCTTCCGCGGTCGTGATGCCTGTCTGCGCTTGCGTCACTACGGACTCCTGCAAGAACCGTGTGGCGTCGAGATTGGCCAGGCCCGCCTGCTGGCTGGCCACCGCCGCTTCCGCCTTGCTCAACGCAGCACGGTAGTCACGGTCATCGAGCCGGATGATGAGATCACCGGCATGCACCGGCTGATTGTCCTGAACCAGCACCTCGGCGATGAAGCCTGGCACCTTTGGCGCGATCACCGTCACATCCCCGCCCACATAGGCGTCGTCCGTGCTCTCAAAGAACCGGCCCACCATCCACCACTCATAGCCGGCATGGCCCAGGCCTGCGGCAGCAGCCAGCGCCAAACCGCCGAGCAGCAGGCGCTTGAAATAGAACCTCGGGCCGCGGGCTGGAGCGGGGGTGGCAGAGACAGGTCCGGATCGTTCTGTCGGAGCCGCAATCTCGACTGGCAAGGTGTGACGACGCTGTAGATCGACAGGAACAGCAGCGATGGCTGAAGAGCTGGCATTCATAGGGTGAGAGGTAGATTTTATATACCGACTAGTTGGTTTGTTTTCTGGACACAAAAAATTCAGGCCCGTTGGGGAAACAGGCTCTCAAGGTACTGACGGAATTGGGCCACGTTGGCGCGATAGACCGCGTTGTCAGCCGAGGCTTTGGCCAGCATCAGCGACCCTTGGGTCATGGACACATAGAACATCGCCACTCCTTTGGGATCAAAGGCGGCATCGGGAGCATGGCGGGCTTTGGCTTCCGTGAGATCCCGGGCAAAATCTTCCGCCATGTTATCGAGCATTTCATCGCAAACGCCGCGCAGTTCGGGATGGGTAAAGGACAGCTCCTGGGCGAAGTTGCCGATCATGCACCCCCTGGTGGGACGCGGGCCGGCCCGCAGGCTTGCCACGAAGTCAAGCCGTCCATACAGCCGGTCCAGCGGATCTTCCAGCTTGCGGAAAGCCGCCGTGCGCATCTCCTCGGTCTGCGTGTCGCGAAAATACTTCAACGCCGCCAGGGCCAGGTCCTCCTTGCTGCCAAAGTAATGGAAGAATCCGCCCTTGGTCACACCCGCCTCGGCACAGATGTTGTCCACAGTGGTCGCGTTGTAACCCTTGAGCCGCATCACCTCCACGCCCGCCTCCATCAGCTTGCGTTTGGTTTCTGGAAGTTCATCAGTAGCCGGCTTCTTTTTCATACAGACTGGTTGGTATGTATTCGAAATCCATTTGCCAGTCAATGACTTTTATTTCCAGCATCACTCAGGGCTCCGCCAGCTCTGCGCAGACGGTGTTGAAAAACTTCGCGCTTTCAGCGATTTCCGACGCGGAATTGTCCCAGTTGTACTCGTACTCAACGCAGATGGCGCCTTGGAAGTGCTGGCGTTTCAGCTCGGTAAGCATGCCCTTCACGTTGCTCACGCCCGTGCCCCAGGGAACGTCGTGGGCCTTCGGGCCGAGTTCACTGAGGTCCTTGAAGTGCAGGGTGATGACCCGGCCTTCCATCTTGCGCAGGCAATCCACCGGATCGAGGCCGGAGCGCACCCAGTGGCCCACATCGGCGCAGCAGCCCAGCAGCGGGCTGCGGTCTTTTACAGCGGCCAGCACGGTATCCGGGTTCCAATAGAAGTTCTTCGGGCCGGGGTGGTTGTGGATGGCCACCTTGATGTTGTACTCCTTGGCCAGCTTCTCCACCACGTCCATCACGGGGCCCAGCTCCTCCATCTTGCCATGGGTCTCCGGCTCCGCCACCAGCACCTGAATGCCCAGCTTCTTGGCGCCTTCGAAGATCTTGCGGCTGGCCGCTTCATCAATGGAAGGCTTCACCACGCCCATGTTCACGAAGGGCCACTCGATACCTTTCTCCTTCATGCGCGCCTTGATTGCTTCTGCATCCTTGTCCGGCATGTCCACGGTGGAGGACTTCTTGATTTTGCCATCTTCCAGCAGGTTCACGCTGCCAGAGATGCTCATGTTCTTGATGCCCATCGCGGCGGTCTTGTCGATGGCGTCAAAGATGGAGAACTTCTGGAACGTGTAGGAGTGGATCGCGAGCTTCCAGCCGAGCTTCTCAGCGGGCGAAGGTTCTTGCTGCGCCGCCAGAGATGAGGCCAGGGCCAGAGAGGCAATCAGGCAGAGAAAGGCTTTCATGATCGGGCAGATTAGTGGTTGGCCCCGCAAATGTCCATACGCGATCTGGAAGCCTCGGGCCGGGGATTTGACCTGAGGGCCGCACCGGAAAAAGAGGAGGCATTTCGCCAGCAGCGGACAAAGTGTTGCTCCCAGGCCGGGCTTTCCGTTAGTCTCACGAAATCGTGAAGCCACCCCCTCCCGCTCCGGACATCCGCCGCGTCGTCCTCGCCAGTTTCATCGGCACCACCATCGAGTGGTACGACTTCTTTCTGTATGGCACCGCCGCGGCGCTGGTGTTCAACAAGCTGTTCTTCCCCACCATTGATCCGGTGGCCGGCACAGCGGCCGCTTTCGCCACCTATGCCGTGGGCTTTGTGGCGCGGCCGCTGGGCGGCGTGGTGTTCGGGCACTACGGCGACCGTGTGGGCCGCAAGACCATGCTGGTGACCACGCTCATGATCATGGGCCTGGCCACCTTTGGCATCGGCCTGCTGCCCACGTACACGCAGATCGGCGTGGCAGCGCCGGTGCTGCTCGTGCTGCTCCGGTTCCTGCAAGGCTTTGGCGTGGGTGGTGAGTGGGGCGGTGCGGTGCTCATGGCGGTCGAACACAGCGAGTCGGGCAAGCGCGGCTTTCTCGCAAGCTGGGTGCAGGCCGGAGTGCCGGTGGGCCTGCTGCTGGCGAATGCGGTGTTCCACCTTGTTTCCATGCTGCCGGCAGCCAGCTTCCTGGCCTGGGGCTGGCGCATCCCCTTTCTGCTGGGCATTCTGCTGCTGGGCGTGGGCATGTTCATCCGCCTGCGCATCATTGAAAGCCCCGTCTTCGAGCAGGCCAGGGCTGCCGAACCAACACCGGACATCCCCGTGCTGGCGGTGATCCGGAACCAGCCGCGCAGCGTGCTGGTGGCCATGGGCGCGAGGTTTTCGGAGAACGCCTTCTTCTACATCTTCACCATCCTGGTGCTCAGCTACGGCACCCAGCAGCTCGGGCTTAGCCAGGATGACATGCTCAATGCGGTGCTGTACGGCTCGGCGGTGCAGCTTGTGGCCATTCCAGCCTTCGGCATGCTCTCCGACCGCTTCGGCCGCAGGCCTGTGTATCTGGGCGGGGCGTTGTTCCTGATGCTCTTCGCCTTCCCCTTCTTCCTGCTGCTGGACATGCGCAGCCCGGTCGTGGTCAGCCTTGCCGTGGTTGTGGGGCTCATCGGCCATGCGGCGATGTATGGGCCGCAGGCTGCGTTTTTCTCCGAGCTTTTCGGCACGCGGGTGCGCTACAGCGGCGCCTCCCTGGGCTACCAGCTTGCCTCGCCCCTCGCCGGGGGGCTGGCGCCGTTGATCGCCACCTCGTTGTTAAAGTGGAGCGGCGGCCGCCCGTGGCCAGTCGTGGTGTACTTGGTTGTGATGTCTATTATCACACTCTTTTCCGTGTGGATGGCGGAGGAGACGCACCGGAAGGAGCTGTAATCAAGGCGGCGGCAGCGGGATGTCGCCAGAGACCGCCGGGGCCACCTGCGGCATGCCTCCGCGCAAACTCGGAGGTGCGGCGGCAGGCGGGGCCTGCATCACTGGCGAAGGCATGGGCTGGGGCGGTGGCGAGGGAGGCTGCTGCACATTACGCATGCCGCCGATACGGTTGCCTGGAGGATTGGGAATGGTGTTGTTGCGCGTGCCCAGCAGGCCGCCCGGAGCCCGGCCGCCGCCAGCACCCGCAGCGGGTGGTGCCTCGCTTTCCGCACCGAAGCTCACCCAGCCAAAGGTCGTGCCTTTCTGCAATTGCAGCTTCATTTGATCAGGCGAATCGCCCGGCACCACCTTCACGATGCGAAAGCCCTCGGCATTATCCTCGCCGATGTAGGCCAGCACGGTGTTAGACGTGGTCTTGTCCATCAGCACCGCCGTCATCTTGCCGTTGTCCTCGTAGGTGCCGGAAAGCGAAAGACTGTCGGTAAAGGTCGGGCCTGCCGGTGCTTCCGGTGGCGGCAGGGCGCGGGTGGTGAAAAGCGATTCCGTCCACAGCTTGGCGTAGTGCGCCAGCGGTGGCACTGCCACCGGCGAATCCTTGTCCTGCGGCTCTTCGGCAGCCGCCTGTGAGGCCGGCTGCGCTTTCGCGACGACCTCGGCCGCCGGTGTCACCGGGTCTTCCACCTGGGCCAGCAAACTGCTCGTGAAGAGCGGCCCGAGGGCAACGAACAGGGCGATGTAAAAGCAATGTTTCACGGGAATGATAAGGTCAAAGCCAGGTCCTCTGTCTTTAGTTTTTGCTCAGCTTGGTAGGCGCCGCTTCGCGATAGAACTGCGTGATGTCCACCTCGCACACCACGCTCTTGGCCTGCGGATGCGGGCTGAGCTGGAGACGGGTGATGCCAATGAAGGCCTTTGGCTTTTGCAGGGCGTGCATCCAGGCGAAGAGCTGCTGCTCCTTGGCATCGGAGAAGCTGATCTTCACGCTCGCCTTGTCGAAGTAGCCCAGCGGATCACCATCCTTCGGCGTGGTGGCGGGGATCATTTCCTTGGTGCTGATGGTCAGGCCGGCGGCGGCGGCTTCCTTCTGCACCGTGGCGAAGAGCTTTGAGGAGGCCTCTTCATGGCTGCCGTAGCGCGGGATGTTCTTGTCGATCCAGTCCGCCTTTGTCTGCCAGTCCTGCCCTTGGGAAATGTTCGCCGCCATCTGGCGCAGCTTGCCCTTGAGCTGCTGCGTCTCGGTGGTGATCGTGCGGTAGTTCTTCAGGCCCACGGTGGCAAAGCCGCCGCCCACGATGATCACGAAGATGATCGCGAAGCACACCAGCAGGATTTTCTCGCTGCGTTTCATGGCTTGCGCGTTCCTTTCATTTCAAAGGTGGCGCTGTTGTCGATGGGTGAGATCGCCGGGGTGGCGGACTCCCAGGTGAAGGCCAGCGTGTCGGTCTGCTTCAGCTCCTCGGAAAACTTCAGCGCCGGGGAAATCTCCACCGTGCGGCCGCGCAGCACGATGGTGTCCCTCGTGCATTCGAAGTGGCTGAGAGTGATCTCGCCAGAGGCCTTGGGCTCCATGCAATGCAGCAGCATTTCCATGGGGTAGCACTCGGGGTCCACCGCGGTGGCCACCTCTTCCCAGGCCGCCTTGTGATTGTCCACCTTCGACGCACGCGGCATGATCTCCGCCACCTTGTCACGCAGGGCGTCGCGCTCGCGAGAGGCCATCGACATGAGCACCATGAAGCCTGCCACCAACATGGCAAACACGAAGGCACCGCTGAGCACCATGAGCCGCGTGCGCCCGCTAGCCTGGGCCGCCAGGCGGGTGGCGATCACATCGCCGGGCATGAGGCCGCTGCGGCTGCTGGCGGCGATCTGAGGCACGGGCCGGTCCTGACGCTGCACCGGCACACCGGTCGATTTCGAAATGGCCTCCACATCACCGTCTTCAATCCACAGGACGATGCCTGCGAGCGTGCTGAGCACACGCTGAAAAGTGAGCTGCAAGCAGATGTTATTCAGCTCCGCCAGGCCGGTGTGGTCCAGCCGGGCGGCAGAGAGCGGACTGAAGTAGGCCAGCTTCGGGCCAATGGTGATGGCCACCACCAGGCGGCCGAGTTCGCGCCAGACGGTGAGCGAGTTTGCCGGCAGTGGCAGGCAGGAGGCGCTGAGCCGGCACTCATCCGGCAGCACACGGAAATCCGCCAGCGGCGTGGGCACGTCCTTCAGCGCCACGAGGCGGGCAAGATGGCTGCCATCCTCCTCCGTGAGGCTGTCCACAAACATGCTTTCCGGATGGCCTGGCGTGCGAACACCCAGGCGTTCCAGGTGCAGCATCGCCATGTCGCGAAGCTGCGGCAGCCCGGCCTTCATCCAGGCCGGCAGCACCCACAGCGAGGCCGCGGGCAATGCGAGCACATGGCGGCTGCCGTCGCGGCTGAAAGCCCCCGGGCCTTCCTCAAACACCTTGCCCTTGGTCAGCGCCGTGCCCAGACCGCCGCTCCACAGCTCCCATGTGGATTCACCGGGGATCAGCACTTCATGCTTTTGCTTGTTCTTGCTCATTGCACCGGCACCTCCCCGCGCCAGAGAGTTAAATTGTTCTGCGTAATCAGGATCAGCTTGCGCTGCAGGCCGTTGCAACTGCCCGTGCTCTCGATGCGGCGGATCGGCCCGGTAAACTGCAGCCACTGCTGAAGCTCCTTCACGATCTGCGGCTGAAACACGCCCAGCAACTGCGCCACCTGCACGGCGCTCGCCAGCTTCTGGTCATCCATGGTATGCGGCGCACCGTCGCGGCCGTTGCGGTAGGTGAGCAGCGGCGACAGGCGCTCCATCGGCACATTGGCCAGCACCGCGATGAAATCCGGCCGCGCTTCGTTGATGTCGATGCGACCGTCGCCATACACGGTGAACCATTCGCGCCAGTCGGGCCGGAAGTCGTTCAAGTCTTCCATGCCCTTCACCAAAAGCATCTCGTCGAGGTCCTTGAAGGGGCGGTTGTAAGGCAGGCCCTTGAGGCCCATCTTTTCGTACTCGCGACGCTCCGCGCCATTGAGCGAGACATTGTCATCCGCATCCACCCAGTCCTTCAGCGCATCGACAAGATGCGAAGTGACCTCCGGCTTCAGGCCCCAGAAGGTGAAGATGCGGCGCAGGATCGCGCCATCGGAATGGAGGAGCAGCGCATTGATGTTGAAACGGGCCTCCTCGGTGGTGATCTGCACGGCGTAGCTGCCGCCGCCGTTGTCCTCATCGCTATGGTTCAGCAGCGGGTCGTAGAGCTCGATTTGGGGATGACGGCCCACTTCCAGGCCCATCTCGGCGCAGCGCTTGGCAAACATGCGGTCGCGCATCAGGCGTGCGGCCCGGGTGTCGGCAGCTAACATCTTGGTGGCGGCAAAGATCACCATGCCCAGCACCGCGATCATCCAGAACACGGCAATGAGCGCGGAACCACGGCGGCCCAGGCTGGAGGCTGTGCGCCTGGTCTTCATTGCACACCTCCCGCCGGCTGGGCTTGAACATTCGGCATGGCGGCCTGCGGTGCGGGCTGTTCGCCGCTGGCGAGGGGCGTGCCGGGGGGCTGCGTACCAGGAGGCAGCGCATCATTCACCTGGTTGCCGGCGCTGAACCAAAAGGTGTACTCATAGGTGCGCGGATCATTCACGAAGCCGAAGCGCAGCTTCATGAACAGCGGCGGATGCGGCTTGTCCTCCCACAGCACCACCCACTTCTTTTTCTCGGTGTCGTAGAACTGCCAGGTGAACTCGCTGAGCCCTTCCAGCAGCGGCATCTTCGCCAGCGGCTCGTACTCATCGGGCGAGGTGGCGCGCTCAGGTTTCATCAGATGGATCACCATCAGGTCGCTGGAGCGCGGCGTGGTGCTGGAGCGCACCATCTTGAACTCGACCGCCGGGCAGAGCTTCACGGCGCGGGTCCAGGCAAAAGGCACCGTGCCGTTCTCAAACAGCAGGCTGCCCTTGCCAAACTTGCGCGAAGGTTTCTCACCCACGGTGATGCGCGTCTCCGGCGGCAGGGTTTCGAGGTACTCGCGCCACGCGGAGACAAAATTGGAAATGCGCGTCTCGTGCAGGCGGCGGTCCGACATGGCCTTGCCCACCGCCAGCGCGCCATTGGCCACGCCATACACACCGCCGACGACAAAGCAGATGAGCGCCATCGCGACGATGACTTCAATCAAGGTAAACCCGCGCGCAACGCGCCGGGAATCACTTCTCCGGACTGTTGGGCGAGTAAACATAGGTGCGCATTTCGCGTTCGATGAGATGACGGCGGCCGTCGGCCACCCAGGCGGTGACGTGGATCTCAAACATGTGGTCCAGCCGCGCCTTGTTGCGGGTAAAGAGGTCGATATGGGAGATGCTGGCGTTTGCCTCCACCTGGTCGCCGCCCACATCGAAGTGGATGCCACCGACCTTCAGTTCGGGCTGGTGCACGACCTCGGCGAGCACGGACTCCAGCACACGCATCACCTGGCCTTCGCGTTCGGCCATCTTGGAGGTTTTGGCGATCTGATCCAGCGCCTTGGTCATCGCCACGGCCACCATGGCGAAGAGGGCGAGTGCAAAGATGATCTCCAGCAGCACAAAGCCACGCACGGCAGCGGCGGGGCGAATGGCCCGCCTGCCGGTATGCAGCCTTGATGTCGCTTTTGAATTCATCCTAACAAATGACTAGCTGTTCATGGTGATGGATTTGCGGCGGACGCAGCCGGTGAGCGGATCAAAGCCCAGCTCGATGACGCCGCCGCTGACGGTGACACGCAGCTCGATGGGCTCGCACACGCCGGTGGGGCTGAACTCCCACACCTCGCCGCTGTCGGGCCTGCGGAAGGCCTTCTCACCATAGCGGCGCACCTCCACCCGGCCGCCCGAATCGCCGATGCCGCCATCCAGCGCGAGCTGGACCGGGCGGTGATGAGCCACCGCATCCAGCAAGGAGTCGCGGGCCGTGGATTCAATGCGGGCGGCGGTTTCACGCAGCTTCTGCTCCTCCTGCACGCCGTTGATGCCCATCACCGCCACGCCGAGGATCAGCATGGCAATGGTCATGGCGATGCAGACCTCCACCAGGGTAAACCCGGTGGCGCGGCGGTGAAGGTGATGGCGTGCGTGTTTCATGACGGTGATGGCTGGAGGTTCAGGAAGGCGTGGCCGGGATTACTGGTCCCAGTTGCCAATGTCATCGGCGGTGTCCGGCAGGCCGTCGGGGCCGCTGGAGTACACATCGAAGCCGCCCTTGTCGTGCGACCCCGGCTTGCGGTAGTTGTACTTGTTGCCCCAGGGATCCATGGGCAGCTTCTTCATCACCTGCGTCCAGGAGGCAGGGGCGGGGCGGGCGGAGGGGCGCTCCACCAGTGCATTGAGCCCCTGCTCCGTGGAGGGCAGGAAGCCGGCATTCACTTCATAGGCGCGCAGCGCCGAGCTGATGGTGGCCAGGTCCGCGTTCGCACGCTTGAGGCGGCCGGAATCCATCACGCCGGTGAGCTGGTAGATGCTGGCGCCGAGCAGCAGGCCGATGATGCCCAGCACGAGCACCATTTCAACGAGGGTGAAGCCACGCGCGGCGGCGAGGCGACGGTAGCGAGGAGGGAGAACAGTGTGTTTCATGTGTGGCGGGTTGTCGGTTCAGGTCTTGTGTGTGGTGTCTGAAAGTCTTCGGTCCTTACTTCATCGAGCTGATGGTCTTGAAGATGGTGGTGATCATGAGGTAGGCCATGGTGCCGACGAGGCCGGCCATGAGGCAGATGATCAGCGGCTGGATCATGGCGGAGAGCTTTTCAATGCGGCTGGAAAGCTCGCGGTCGAACCGGGTGCCGCCCTTGGACAAGGCCTCGGAGAGCTTGCCGGTCTGCTCGCCCACGCTGACAATGTCGATGAGCAGCGGCGGGAAATGGCCGCTGCGCTCCAGGGCTTTCGAGAGGGCCACGCCTTCGCCGACGTTGCGGATCACCGGGTCCAGCTCGCCGCGCAGGTACACGTTGTCCGTGGCGTTCTGGGTAAGCTGCATGGCGTGCATCATCGGCAGGCCGTTGCCGATGAGGTTCGACAGCGTTTCGAGGAACTGCACATAAAAGCGCGCCTGCATCACGCTGCCGAGCAGCGGCAGGCGCAGCTGGATCTTCGCCCACGGCACCTGGGATTCCGGCCGGCGCACCCAGGCCTTGAACAGCAGCCCGAGTGACACGCCGGCAAGCCCGATCACCCACCAGTACGCCTTCACTATGTCGGCGATTTTAACAATCACCTGGGCGGCTACCGGCAGCGAGCCGCCGGTGGAGTCGAGCATCTCAGTGAGCTTGGGAATCAGGTACACGACAAACAGCACCGTGACGCCAAGCGCCGCCGCCACGAGGAAGGCGGGGTAAATCAAGGCAAAGATTACCTTGCCGCGCAGCACCTGCAGGGCACGCATGTACTCCACCTGGCGTTTCAGGATCACATCCAGCGAGCCGCTGGCCTCACCGGCCGAAGCCAGGGCGCAGAACAGGTTGCCAAAGCTTGGCGAAGTGGCCGCCACCGCTTTCGAAAAGCTCATGCCGTCGCGCACCTTGGTGCGCAGCGCGGTGGCCAGCACCTTGATGCCGGAAAGCTCACGGCGGCGCTCCATCGTGCCCAGCGCCGGCTCAAGCTGGATGCCGGCGGCGATCAGGTCGCTAAGCTCCTCGGTAAACAGCAGCACCTGGGCCAGCTTCAGCTTGATCTGGCCGTTGCTCATCGCCGCCTGGGGAACCACGGCGGCCGCTTTTTTCTTTGATTCCGCCGCCACGCCGGCAGCCGCCACCGCCCTTGCCTTCACCGCCGCCGGGGCGTTCACCGCTTCCAGCCGGAAAGGCTGGAGGCGCTGCTTGCCCAGCAGGGCAAACGCCTCGCTGCGGTCACCAGCGGAGAGCTCTCCGGAGACGATGCCGCTGGGGCCGTTGGCGCTGTAGGTGAAGGTGGGCATGGGAAGGAAGTGAGAAGTAAGAAGTGGCAAGTCTTATCAGTGCGCGGCCATCGCCGTGGGGGCTCTCGGCTTGAGCTTGGGTTTCTCTTCCACGAAGCTGCGCTCGGCGGCGGTGACGCTGAGCACTTCCTGGATGGTGGTTTCGCCTTCCAGGCACTTGAGGAAGCCGTAGCCGCGCATGGGCAGGTAGCCATCGGCCAGGGCCTGGCGGACGAACTCGGAAGGATGGGCGCGGGTGTTGATGAGGTGCTGCAGGGCATTGGTCACCAGCACCACTTCATAGATGGAGAGGCGGCCCTGGTAGCCGGTGCCACGGCAGCTTTCGCAGCCTTTGGCGCGCATCAGCGTGCCGCGGCGGAAGGTGGGGAAGCCGATGCTTTCAAGATAATCCGGCTCCACTTCCACCGGTTCGCGGCAGGAAGGGCAAAGCCGGCGCACGAGGCGCTGGGCAAAGAAGGCGCGTACGGCGCTGGAGACGAGGAAGGGCTCCACGCCCATGTCCACCAGACGGGTGATGCCGCCGATGGCATCGTTGGTATGCAGGGTGCTGAACACCAAGTGACCTGTTAAAGCGGCGCGGATGGCGATCTCGGTGGTTTCCAGGTCGCGCATTTCCCCCACCATCACCACGTTGGGATCGCCGCGCAGGATGCTGCGCAGGCCGGTGGCAAAGGTGAGGCCGATCTCCGGCTTCACCGCGATCTGCAGGATGCCGGGCATCTTGTATTCCACTGGATCCTCGATGGTGACGATGCGGCGATGGGTCTGATTGAGCTGGGTGAGGAAGGCGTACAGCGTGGTGGACTTGCCGGAGCCGGTGGGGCCGGTGATGAGGATGATGCCGTTGGGCAGCTTCATCAGCTCGTCCACCACGGGGCGGATGCTGTCCGTCATGCCCAGGCGGTCGAGCGTCACGGTCTGCTGGCCGAGCAAGCGCAGGCTCACGCTTTCACCTTCCACGGAAGGAATGGTGGCGACGCGAACGTCGATTGGCGAGCCATCCATTTCGAGGTTGATGCGGCCATCCTGCGGCAGGCGCTTCTCGGCAATGTCGAGGCGCGCCATGATCTTGAGGCGTGCGATCACGCTGGCCTGCAGGGCCTTGATATTGTCCGGCACGGGCAGTTCTTCAAGGCGGCCGTCGATACGGTAGCGGATGCGCAGGTGGTCCTGCTGCGGCTCCACGTGAATATCGGTGGCGCGCTGCTCCAGGCCGCGACGGATGATCTGGTTCACAAAGCGCACCACGGAGGCTTCTTCATCCTCTGGCTCGTCGAGCACGGTGACTTCGTCCTGGAAGTCTTCCGCGCCCCAGTCGGCACGACCACGCAGGATCTTTTCAAAGGTGTCGGCGCCGAGGCCGTAGAGCTTCTGCAAGCCTTCCGCGATGCGGGTGCGGGCGCCCACATGCCACACCACCGGCAGGCTGACGGCGGCCGCGAGTTGCTGGCGTGCCACCAGGTTCAAAGGATCAGCCGAGGCGACATGCAGCGCCACTGGCTCCGTGGCGGAGGCCTGGTCGATCGCCTGTGCGGCATTCGCCGTGGGCCGGGTGTCCACGGCCACTGGCAGCAGGCGGTTCTTCAAGGCTACATCGGCCGGCAGATGACGGCGCAGCGTGCGGTCCACCTGCGAGTCCGAGGCGGCATCCCACCAGGGCAGGTCCAGCAGTTTCGCCAGCGCCTGCAAAAACACCCGCTCATTGACTCCCGGAGAGTCCAGCACCGCATCCACAAAGGACGTCTGGTTATAGCAAGCCTCCTCCATGGCCTGGCGGACATCAGGATTGTCCGCGTAGCCGCATTGCCGGAGAAGGTTTTCGAGCACTGGAAGCATGGCGTGCGTCAGGTACGAGAGCGGTGGAAAGAATAGACTATGGAAATTACAGTTTCATTCGAATAATTATAGATAAACACAACAATTGCAAGCAATAAAGATGTCTTTAATTTCTGGGAGCCCGGAAAATTCACTCCGGAGGGCTGTGGGGTTTTTCTCTCCAGAAGAAAAATGACACCGATGAAGCTTTTTCTGATCTCCCTTGCAAAGCCACCCGCCTTGGCTTTTCTTCCACGCCTCCCCTCACAAGCCGGTGTGGTGAAATTGGTAGACGCGCTAGACTCAAAATCTTGTTTCGAAAGAAGTGTCGGTTCGAGTCCGACCACCGGCACCATCTCCCTGAATGCAGGGAGAATTGCCCCCGCAGACGGTGGCGATGGGCCGAACATATTGTTTTTTTGCCTGGATCGGGTCGGATTGAGTCGGATCGGCCCTGAATCTCCTGGGGGGAAGGTCTTGCTGGCCAGGGGCGAGGGTGGTGCATGCATGGTTTTAGGGCGGCTTGCATTCAGGCTGTGGGGATCACTTTGAGGCGTGTCGAACCCAATCTTCCGCTTGTTTGGAATTGAAGCGCCTTGCCATGGGCCTGCCTTTGGCGACAATGAGAGTCTCGAACATCCCATGCCGAAGCAGCAGCAGTCCCCTTTCCTGATCCTGGGCCTGGCCCTTGGTGCGGTTGCCCTGATCCTGGGTGCGCTGGGCGGGTACTACCAGCACATGAACGCCCGTTTTGCTGCCGAGGGACGGCAAACTACGGGCACGGTGCTGGTGAAGAAGGTGGAAAAGAACACGGATGCGGACGACCGTTACCTGCTTCAGCTTGGCTACACGGACCAGCAGCAGAAAGCGCAGAGCGGCTGGGAGGCGGTGCCGAAGGCGGCATGGGACGGGTTGAAGGAGGGCCAGTCGCTGCCGGTGCTGTACCTTCCCAATGCGCCCACGACGGTGCGGCTCGACCAGCCGGGACTGGAGAGCAGCGGCACTGGCTATCTCACCGTGGCAGCGGTGCTGGGGCTGGTGGCGGTGGCGTCGCTCTTTGCCTGGGTGCGGACCAGGAAGCGCCAGGCAGTGTGAGTGCCTGGCGGGATGGTCTGAAGGGGTCGTTTGAGGCCTTTATCCCTACAAAGGTTGGCCAATGCGCTCTGTGCTTGATAAAGCCTGTCATGCATCGGGCAACCACGCTGTGGTTGAACCGCTTTCTATCACATTACCCGGGGTCACGATGACCCCGGGCTCTACTCAAGGAGAACCGCTCCGCGGTTCAATGCCATTGGACGTCAATCTGCTATGCAAACCTCAATAGAAGGCTTTGGAGCGGGCCTCAAAGTGCCAGCCAATAAATAGAGGTTACCGTCGCCGAACGGTCGCGTTAGGAGAGGCTCAAACCAACCCTCCTGAAACATGAACGACGCACTCAACCACACCTCGGTCAAACTGCTTGCTCTCATCGCCTTTGCAGGCCTGCTGCTGGGGGGCGCTGCTATCAGCCGGGCTCAAAGTCCGGAAGCCATCAAACATCGGCTGCACGATCTGGGCGGCCCTTTCATTGTGTACCGTTCCCATGTGCAGGAGGAGCTGCATCTGACCGATGACCAGCGCCAAAAACTGCTGGCGGCCATGCCCGGCTACCTGCCGAAAGACGTGAAAACGGCCGAAGCTTGGGACAAGCTGTGGGTGCTGTTGAAAGGCGTGCTCCAGGCCGATCAGTTCAAACGCGTGCAGCAACTGGAATTGCAGCACGAAGGACCTGCGGCGCTGCTGGGGAGACCGGAGATCGCCAAGGAACTCAAAATCACGGACGACCAGCGGCGCCAGTTCATGGGCATCGTGCAGGACATGCGCCAGCAGATGGGACCGCTGATGAAGGAGGCCCACGCCGGTGGCAACCGCACGGAGATCAGGACCAAGGCGACCCAGATTTACACGGACGAAGAAGCCAAAATTGAGGCCGTGCTTGATGCTTCCCAGAAGGCGCTTTGGAAGGAGCAGTTTGGGAAGCCGTTCGATGTCTTTAATGACGATTGAGGGGCCGGCACCGATAAGGGCCGGGGCTTTCGACGCAAGACGCCGCAGTCTTGCCTCGTCTGGATGGCGGTGAGAATCCTTCCGTACTTCGTCCTTCTTCTTTGGCCGGCTGCGCTGCCTGCCGAGGTCGCCCTGGCCACTCCCTTTCGCGATGGCGCCGTGCTGCAACGCGGCAAGCCGGTGCCGGTGTGGGGAACAGCTGCGCCAGGAGAAAGCGTGAGCGTTGAGTTCCATCGTCAAACGAAGCAGACGCAGGCGGACGCCCAAGGACGCTGGAGCGTGGAGCTGCACAGCCTGAATGCGAGCAGCAAGGCCGGCGAACTGCGGGTGACCGGGCAGAACACGGTCGTGGTCAAAAATGTGGTGGTGGGCGAGGTGTGGCTGTGCTCGGGGCAGTCGAACATGCATCTGCCTGTTAAACAGGCGGCGGATGCGAAGCGTGAAATCAAGACGGCGCAGCATCCGCTGATCCGTGAGTTCGTGGAGAAGTCCTTCGTGGCAGACCAGCCGCTGGCGATGGTGGATGGCGGCTGGCAGGAGTGCTCGCCAGGCACGGTGGCGGAGTTCACCGCCGTGGGATATTTCTTTG
>OUNM010228185.1_pt1 | contig 34197 bp, 19 predicted proteins | sample 1769961 | NCBI WGS metagenome assembly OUNM01 (sample SAMEA3914820, study PRJEB12502) | metagenome | biome: forest; material: soil | place: USA | collected 2012-03-12 | depth 0.3 m | reverse complement strand
CTCGCGTGAATGGCCGTGGCCGTGGTATGATCGGAGCCGGTCTCGATATGCGCCACCATGCCGGCCAATAAATCACGCGCATTAGCCGGAGCTCCATCGATGGTCACCACTGTTTTATCGGTGATATTAAACGACTCATGTTCATCACCGCTTTTCCCAAGAGCCACGGTGATGGAACGGGCATCGACCTGAACGATCTTCTGAGGCGGAGGACCCGCCGGGTGCTTTGCCTTGGGCGCCGCGAACGTTGGATTGAGGAAAAGGGCCAGGAGCAGCAACGTGGGGAGGAGAAAGAGCCGTTTCATATGCGAAGGCAGCTTGGACTTGCAGTGCAGGCACGTCAATTCCAAACGGGCGCACAGAGCGAAGCGACAGCCGTGCCGTATCGGGGTGCGTTGTTATATAATCAGAGGAGATGCGGTTTAACGAAAAACGCCGCAGCGCGGACGCGCCGCTCGCCGGAGGGGCGGTTTGCAACCGCCCGGCCCGAACCGCTGCTGCATAATCTCCCACAGACCCGGCGCTGTAGCCCCGGGTCTGTGACCCGGGTGACGCAAGACGTTGACCTCGCGCCATCTTTTCCCCTGCAATCCCTCCCGCTCCCGCAGGTCACAGACCTGCGCCACAGCAGGGCAACGGAAAATCGCGCTGATTGGCAGATTCAGACCATAACTAACTAAAATAAGCGGAAAACGAATATATTTATCGCTATTGGCCGTGAAGACATTCCATTGTGAAACGTCAAAATGAGATCATCCTCCCAGTATCAGGATCCCTTTCCCTAAAACTGAGTTAAGGGTTCCCCAGAACCGTTATCGCCCATGAACTTGCTCACCGCGTTGACTCTCTCTGCGCTTCCCTGGCTTGTGTTCCAATCAAGATTGAGCGCTCAGGAATCAGCCTTCACGGTCAAATGGAAGAAGGTTTCGCTGGCCGAAGCAAAACCTGCTGAATCCGACGACGACAAACATAAAAAAGCCTTGTTTGACGACAAGGAATATACCATCGACACGACGCACCAAGTAACAGGCATTGCGATAGAAGATGTGCAACTTGATAAGGCCGGTGGCGCCATTCAGATAACCATCAAATTTGCAGCAAACTCTGAAAAGGAAGCGGTGTCTTTTTTCAATTCTCACCAAGGTCACATGGTTGCCATACTCGCCGACAGTACCTTAATTGCATGTTGTACCGTCGGACAGGAGATTCCCACAGAAGAAATTTCTCTTAGTGCATCCCCCAATCATCCGCTGAGTGAAAATGCGATCAAAGCAGTTTTTAAGGCTCTCATGGCAGAATTGCATCGAAAACCGCAATAGCTCTGCGCCGGCCAGATCACTAGTGAGAAGTTTCGCCATAACGAATCGCGATAAAACCCAGAACTAACCAATGACGCTTAGCCAAATACTCTACTATCTAAACACAGTGGTCTCGGTCCTTTGCAACGTGGCTGTCCTCTTCTACGTGGTGCCCGCCTACCAGCGATCAAAAAACCGCGCTTTCTTATTACTCGGAGCATCCGCGCTCATTTCCCTTTTCAGCATCATCTTCCACGGCACCATCGCCTCGAAAATGTCGCCCGACGCCCACAGGATCTATGGCGTTCTCGTGCAATTAATGTATACCGCCGCCTCCGGATGTTACATGACCGCCGTCGTCCTTCTCTGCCGCCCGATCCTCGCCCAGCTTAGCCCGGTGACTTACGACGAGGATAAAACTTCTCCTCCGGCCAATCCCCCATCCTAAGACTCGCGCGCCTTCATCCGTCTTCTCTCGATCACCACATCCACGCCGCCATGATCGAACGCTTTCCCCTGCTCTCCTGTCTAGCAACCCGCCCTTCATCCCGCCTATGAAGCTCCTCTCACGCCTTGCGCTCGTTCTGTGGCTAGCAGTCCCGTGGCCAGCCTTTTCCCAGGAAACTCCGCCACCCCAGCAAACCCAGCGGCTCGCACCTCCGCGCGGCAACCCGCCCCCTCCCGCGCAGACGATTACGCGGGAACAAACCGTTTATGTTCCCTTTTCCGATCTCGAGCAGGTTTTTGAAAAGCAGGAGCGCGGCGTGTTTCTGCCCTACCGGGAATTCCTGGAGATGTGGAACAAGCTCAATCTGCCCGCCGAGCTGAAAAAGAAAGAGCCGCCGGTGGAAGGCGTGCTCGCCGGGGCGAACTACACGGGAAAAATCGAAGGGGATGTCGCCACCATCAACGCCAAGCTCAACTTTGAAGCGCTCAAAGACGGGTGGGCAAAACTCGAGCTCGGCGCGCCGCAGCTTTCCATCGCCCACGCGAATTCCGAGGCCATTCTTTCCTACGGGGATAAAGGGTACGAGATGCTTTTTCCCGCAAAGGGTAGTTATACTTTGGACGCAGTGATTCTCGGCCGCGTGACGCGTGAGCCGGGCGCAAGCTCGCTGCATTTGCAGCTGCCGAAAACGGCGGTGTCACAATTTGAACTCACCCTTCCTGAAAAGGGACTCGAATTCACGGTCCAGCCCGCCTCCGCTTATTCCGCCACGGAAAACGCGGATGGCAGTACCAAGCTGCTCGTTTATTTCGGCGGCTCCGAGGAGGTAACGATTTCGTGGACGCGCAAGACCGGCGAGACCGCGCTCAAGCCGCTGCTTTTCGCGGAAACGCGCACGGAGGTACGCATGGCTGCGGGAGCCGTGCGCACGAGCGCGGTGCTCGATTACAGCATCCTGCGCGCGGGCATCGAAACGCTCGACGTGCTCGTGCCGAGCGGCGATCAGGTGCTGAATGTCGAGGGGCAAAACATTCGCGAATGGACCGTCCAACCCGCGGCTGCCGCCGGCCAGCCGCAGCGCATCCATGTCGCCCTGCACACGGCGGCGCGCGATCGCTATCTTTTGAAAGTGGAGCTGGAGCGGACCCTCGGTGCGCTCCCACAAAAGACCAGCCTGCCCTTGATTCAGGCGGACGGCGCGGAACGGCAGACGGGCACGCTCGCGGTGCGCGTCGCGCCTGAACTTATCGCGGAGATTTCCGATTTGCAGGAGTTGACTCAGCAGGCCGCCGCGCCTGTGGAAACCAAGGAAGCCAGCGAGGCCGGAACCACCGCAGCTGACTTACTCGGCGAATATCGCTTTCTGCGCCTGCCCTACGCCGGGACGGTTACTTTATCCGAAGCACAGCCCAAGATCGAGGTCTCGAGCGAAACGCTGGCCACGGTCGATCCCGATAATCTCGGCCTGCAAACAACCTTTCACTACAATGTGAAAAAATCGGGCATTTTCTCGGCGCAAATCGAGCTGCCCGCGGGCTTCACGCAGGCGGATGCAAGCGGCGATGAAATTGATAGTTTCTCCGTGCAAAAGAGCGAGGGCCGCGACGTGCTCAATGTGAAATTCAGCGGACGGCGCACGGGCCAGTTCGACTTTAAAGTAACGAGCGAAGCGCCGCGCGAGAAGCCCGATGCTCCGCTCACCGTCCCGATTTACACCGTGCGCGGCGTGGAGCGGCACGAGGCCAAAGTGGGTGTGGCCATTCACGTCTCGCTCAAGGCCAATACGACGGATCGCGGCGATCTGCGCGAGGAAGATATCCGCAATCTGGCGGAGCTGCCGGTGAAGAAACCGGAAGCCACGCCGCTCACGCTGGGCTTTCGCTATCGCAATACGGCGCGCCCGGCGCAGGTGCAGTTTGAGCTGCGCAAGCCGCGCGTCTCCGCCGAGGTGCTGGCTTCCATGGAGGTGCGCGAAGCTCTGCTGCGGCACACCTGGACGGTGCGTTACTTGGTGGAATATGCCGGGGTGAATGAATTCACCGTGGAGATGCCTTCCCCCATCGCCGATGAAGTGCAGATCGACGGCGTGAATATCAAGGAACGCACGCGCACGGATGAAAAGGATGCCAATGGCCAGGCCTCGGGCATGAGCCTCTGGAAAGTAACGCTCCAGGAAAAAGTGCTCGGCCCGTACACGCTCAAGCTCACGCACGACACCCCGCGCGCCGAGCAGAAACCGGGACAGGCCGCCGCGGTGGCTTACCAGGAAATCCGCGTGCAAAATGTTTTCCGGGAAACCGGCCAGATCGCCGTGATCAAGGATGGGAACCTGGAATTTACGAAGACGGATGCGAAGGGCCTGGAGCTGATCGATCCCAAGGAGCTGAACGCCGCGCTGCAAACGAGCGGCGTTTTCCTTGCCTATAAATATTCGGCGCATCCGCTCTCGCTCACCCTCGATGTTTCCAAAAATCTCTATCTGGATGTGCCCGCGGCGGTGGTGACTTACGCCGTGCTCACCAGCGTGATCGCGGAAGACGAAGCCGAGACCACCGAGGTGATTTACTGGGTCCGCAACAACGCGCAGCAGTTCTTTTCCATCCAGCTCCCGAGCAAAGGCGACAGCACGGCAAAGTTGCTTTCCGATGCCTATGTCAACGGAGAACCGCAGCAGCCTTCCCGCCGTCCGGATCGCAATGAGCTGCTCATCCGCCTGCCCTCGCGCGAAAGCACGAATCTCGATTTCCCGGTGCGGTTTGTCTATGAAGTGCCGAGCCCGCATCCCGGCCGCAAGCTGGGCTGGTGGGGCAAAATTCAGCTCGAGCCACCGCAACTCCAGGGCGTCCGCGTGCTGCAATCGAAGTGGACGCTCTATCTCCCGCCCGAACATCGTTATATCCGGTTCGCCGGGCCGATGCGCGCCGAAGCCGCGCCCACGGGATGGGAAAGTTTCCGCGACCACTTTGATCTCTTCATCCCGCCGGCAGGCCCGGCGCAGATGGAACCCGTCTCCACGGAACAAAGCGAACCGATGGAATTGCCTCCGACGAAAAATGCGGGCTTTGACACGCAAATCCAGCGCGAGGGGCTGAAGGTGACCCTGCGGCGCCTGGATGCGCCGGCTCAGATCAAGGTCTCCTATCGCTCCCGAGGCTATGCCGCCACGGTCGAAGCTTTGGCGTTCCTCTTCGCTTTTGGGATCGGCGTCCTGTTACTTGGCGCATCAAGGAGTGCGCGCTTTTACTATTTCGTTTTCATCGGCCTCGGCGCGCTGCTCATCGCCGGGGCGGTCGATCCGCGGGGCGCGCGCTTTTGGCAAACGCTCTATCTCGGAGTCTTTCTCGCAGCGATCATTTGGATCGCGGTGGGCTTTTGGAAAATGATCAGGAACTTTCGCGGCAACCGCCCGAGCGAGTACCAGCCCGCCGGGATCGGCACGCGGGTTTCATCCGTGGCCACACCGCCTCCCGTTCCACGCGCGCCGGCGGCCCCGCCTGTTCCCTCGGCGCCTCCCGCGGAGGTTGCGCCACCTTCGCCGGAAGCGGCGCCGCCGCCGGAATCTCCCGCACCGCCTGCCGATCCAGCGCCACCGGCAGAACCTCCGCCCATCGAGCCCAGTCCCGCACCGCGCAAGAAAGGCGGACGCTCCGGAAGTCGCGGCGCAAATTCGTGAACGCAGCCTCGAGATCGCCGCGCATGAAATGCCGCACCTTTCTCCGCCGCTGCCTGGCCGCCGGGTTGTTGTTACTTTACGGCACCGCGCCTGTAATGAAGGGCGAGAACGCACCCGCGCCGCGGCCTCCGGATCGCCGCGAAATCTGGGTGCCTACCGATCAGCTCAACTCCGTGCTGGTTCGCAATCCCAAGGCCATCCTTCTTTCCCGCGAGCAATATGAAACACTGCTCCGCGATGCGAAACGCACCACGCCCGAAAAGCCCGCGCCGCCGCGCGACGCCATCCTGAGCAGCGCCAGCTATATCGGACACGTCGATGGCAAGGTATTGCGCGTGCACGCTCAGCTCACCGTCACGGTCCTTTCCGAACACTGGGCGAAACTCGCTTTGCCTTTTGCCGATGCCTCGCTCGGGGAAGTACAGATCGATGGCGACGCGGCGATTTCCGTCTCGGCACCGGCCCCTGCAAACAAAGACGGCGCGGCGAAGCGCGCGAACACCACCGACACGTCGGTAGACGCCGTGCTGCTCCTCCACGGCACGGGCGATCATCGGCTGACTGCCGAACTGACCGTGCCTATTCTTTACCAGGAGGGACGTAATCGCATGCAATTCAGCGTGCCTCCCGCACCCCATGGGACTTTTCAGGCGGACCTCCCCGGTCACGCCCAGGTGGAAACCCTGCTGCCGATGCACGTGGAGCAACTCGCGGAGGCCACGCGGCTGATGGCGGCGATCTCGCCGGCCTCCCCTTCGGTCGCGCTCTCCTGGCGCAACGCCGCCGATCCGGCGAATTCCCTGTCACCGGAGGCAAAGGTAATCGTGATGCACACGCTCCACGCGGACCGCATTTACACCGAGTGCGAAGTGTCGCTTTCGACCACCATGGGCTCTTTGCCCGCGCAGCTTCACATTCCCCTGCCCCCGCAAACGACGGTGCTCAACGTCTCCGGCGCCGAACTAAGCCGCTGGACCATTCAGGAGGGACGCCTGGAGATCGATTTGCAAGCCGGCGAGCACACCACCGCCACCGTTCATTTCGACTGGCAGCAGCCGGCGCTGGGAAATGCCGAACAAGTAACACGCGATTTGGCGACGCCCAGCGTGGAGGGAATCCATCACACCTCGGGAGAGATCCACGTGCTGGCCGGCGAAACCGTGGAAGCCCGTGAATTGAAGGCGGACGCGGGCGCCGAACCCCTCGTCGTGGGAGGGATCACCGCCGCTTGGACCTTTCGCAGTGGCGCCCCGGTGATTCACGCCACTTTCGACCGGTTTCAGCCGCACTTCAGCGCCGACCTCGACACGCTCGTGGATTTCAAGCTCGATGCTATCTATATCGAGCGAACGGTCACGCTTCACGAGGAAAAGGGGAATCTTTTCCATACGGAAATCACCCTGCCGGCCTCCGAAGAATTGCTCACGGTGCGCTCCGGAGATCAGGAACCGGATTGGCGTGTGGAGACCGGGCAACTGCGGTTGCGCTGGAGTGAAGTGGCGCCGCCGGATCATCCCCGCTGCTTTGTCATCCGCAGCCGCGTCGAGCCATCCGCCTGGCCCAGCCTTGGCGATGGCAGCCTGGGTTTCCAGTTGTCGGATGCGGCGATCGCGGGCGCGGAAAACGTCGATGGCTATGTCGCCTTGCGCGCCGATGAAAGCTTTCGCCTGGCGGCCAAGCCTTCCGATACCCTGGAGCCGCGCGATGGGCGCACCACCCCGGTGCGCGGCGACTATGCGTGGTTTCGCCGCGATCATTTCTCGCTTCAAGTAACGGTAACGCGGCGTCCTGGCGAAGTCTTCGCCTCCGTGACCGGCTACGCGCTGCCCATGGAAGGCGTGCTCGATCTGCATGCGCGCATCGCCTGGCAGTTTCTCCATGCCGGCGTGCGCTCCGTGCGCGTGCGTGTGCCGGAGGCTTCGGCCTCGCAATTTTATTTTGAGGGACCGCAGATCGCGGAGCGCAATCTGACGGGGGGCATGTGGACGATCACCTTTCAAAAAGAGCTCACCGGCCCGTACAATCTGGATGTGACCGCGCAGACGGCGATCACCCGCGCGGCGGACGATCCTTCAAAGTTTAGCGTTGAGGTTCCCAACATCGAGCCGCTGGACGTGCAGCGCCTTGATGGCGTGTGGGCCGTGGAGGCGAACACGGAGACGGAGATTCAAGTAACGTCCAAAGGCATGAACGAGCTGGACGCGCTCACACTGCCGGTCTTGCCGGGGTATCAGCCCAAGCATCGCGTGATCGGCGTGTACGGCTCCATCGGGGCAAACTATGCGCTATCGCTCTCCGGCGTGCGGCATGCCCCGGCGCAAATCCTCAGCACGGTGGTGGATGGCATGCAGCTGAAAAGCGTGCTCGGAACCAGCGGCACGATTCGCACCCTAGCCACTCTTTTTGTCCGCGCCGCCGGGGCGCAATTTCTCGATCTCACCCTGCCGCCGAAGGCCCATTTACTTTCGCTGGTGACCAAAGGCATGCCGATGAAGCCGGTGATGGGCGCGGCCGGACAAGTGCGCGTGCAGCTTCCACCCGAAGACACCAGCGGCAACGACACCGAGGTGAAGGTGTTATATGAAACCGAGGGCGCCGAATGGAAGGCCGGCGATAAAATGGACATGCTCGCGCTGCGCGTGCCCAAGGATGTGCCGGTTTTGAATTCAGCCTGGGAAGTTTATTTGCCCGATGGCTATCGTTATACCGATTTCCAAAGCAATCTGCGTGCTCCCGCGCCATCGCACGATCGGCTGCTCGTCTCGTGGCTCAAGACCGCGGCTTCCCTGGAATACTGGCGTGGCCGCTTCACTGCTGCCGACGATCGGAAAGCTGCGGCCAATGCGGGGCCGCGAGATTGGATCGCGCCCGGAAAATCGGTGTATCATCTCCGAGATCCCTCCGAAAGTGAGCGGCAAAGAATCGCGGAAAAACTTCGGAAGATCATTCTCCCAAAGGTCGAATTTCACGAGCCGGCTTTACTTGACGTCATTGCCGCCCTGGAAAAGTGGTCTCGTGATGAAGATAAAGACGAGAGTGATCCAACGCGCAAAGGAGTTAAAGTAACACTACGCCTAGATTTGGACCCCGCGTCCAAAAATGCATCTGCTTTGTCTCCTCTGGCTTCCGTCAGCCTCACAGACATTCCGCTCGGTGAAGCTATTCATTATTTAAGCAACAACGCAGGCTTGAAGTACAAAGTCGTGGATGGCGGAGTGGCCATCGTTCCATTGAGTGAGCCGCTCGCGCCCCTGCAGGTTCGCACATTTCGTGTGCCCCCCTCCATATTCACCCCTTCGAAAGAGAATACCGGGAGCGGAAAAGAATTCGGACCGGGCCCGCAAATGCACTCCTGGTTAGCGTCAATGGGGCTGGATTTCCCCCCCGGCTCAAGGATTCATTGCGAGCCGGAAAACGGGCGTTTGGTTATGTACAATACGGAGGACAACCTGGATTTGTTCGATGCCATGATTTCGGTCTCTGACTCCGTGCCGGGAACCGTGCCTACTCCGCTTCCGCAAGCGCAACCCGCAGGAGGTACGGACACAATCGGCAAACTCAATTCCATCGTCTTGCCAAAATTTGAACTCCACGACGTGACGCTGCACGAAGCTGTCGATACGCTCGTGCGCATGGTCTCGGTCTTCGATGCGGACGCTGAGCCGGCGCGGCGCGGATTCAAGGTGCGATATATCACTCAATCCGCGCAGTCTTCCGGCCCGGGGCCAACGATTCCCGGACTCGAACCCGTCCCGAGCCCACCTGAAGTGAAACAACCCGCCCCTCCGGCTGTTACCCTGCCGGCAGAACAGCGCGTCTCGCTGAATTTAAAGAATGTTCCGGTAAAAGATGCGCTGGACGCGATTGTGCATCTGGCAGGCTTTCGTTATATCGTCGGAGAAGACGGGGTTGTTCAAATCACGCCGGTTTCCGTGCCGACGGAGTCGCTGATCACACATGAGTTCACGGTCCCTCCTTCCTTCTTCTCGAAAGCGGACGCGACCTTTAATGGAACCGGTCTCACGTCACGCGTGGATGCGAAGGATTACTTCGGCGCCCTGGGAGTGACCTTTCCTCCCGGGTCCAGTGCTTACTACAACGCATCCACGGGAAAACTGATCCTCAAGGATACGCCGGATAACATCGATATAATGGCGGCAACCATCAGCGCCGCGGCGGGCCCGGCAGCGGCGAATCCAGCAACCAAGGCATGGATCGGCGACGTCTCCGGATTGCTCCCTCTCGAACTCGAACTTCCCCTGATCGGCACCCAAGTAACATTCAATGGATTGATCGCGCCTGAATTCATTTCCCTGCGCTATCAAAGCTGGTGGAGCCGGGCACGAGAGCATTGGTGGGAGTTGCTGCTCGGCGGGATTGTCTTTTTCCGATTTGGACAGCGGCGGCCCTGCTGGGGCACAGCCTGGGCCATTTTGCTGCTCACGGCGATCCCGGTATGCGTGACGCGCGATTGGACTGCGGCGTGCAACGCGTTGTTACTTGGCTGGCTGCTGGCGTTGGCTCTCAGTGGATTAGCCAGCCTCATGAAATCTGCTCCGGAAAGAAAGGAGGTGCTGGCGTGAAGAATAGAGATCTGCAAAACATTGGCAGGGATGGCACTCCGTGCTGTTCGCCGACGCTGGGTTGCACTGGTTTGGGTGAAACGACGAGCTGGCGTGGATTCCGCGCGGGCTTCGGTCGCGCGGGTTTGTTCACCGAGACGCAGCGGCTTTGCACGCACCTTGGCCGCCTGGGGACAGGCAGCCCCACCAGGGAGGGCGAGATCGTTACTTGGGGCGGGGATGGGGCTGTGAGGGCGACGGCGCTTAAAGAGGAAGACGACGGCGCGAGGAGGAGCCTTCCGGACAGCAGGGAATGCCGTTCCCACGGTCGCGTTTTCGTGCTTTTGTTACTTTGCTTGTTCGTCGTGACTCGCGGCGCTTTTGCGGCGGGATCGGATACGGTCATTATCCCCTACGATTCGAAGAAGCCGCTTTCCGAGCAGCACCCGGATCAAGTTTATCTACCCTACGAGCAGTTTCTGAATCTCTGGCAAGCGGCCAAGGAGAACCGGCGTGAGAGCCCGGCGGAAACGCTGGATGTGCCCTTTGCGCTCACGTCCGCGCATTACCGGGGAAAGATCGGCGAGCGGGCGGCGGAATTCACGGGCACGCTGGATCTTCTCATCGGCGGGGCGGATTCCTGGCGCGATGTTCCTCTGGACTTCCGCGACGTGAAACTCACGAGCGTGACCCTGGATGGCGCGCCGGCCAGCCTCAAGGATGGCAAGCTGATCGTGGAAAAACCCGGGCGCCACCGGCTCGACGTCTCTTTTGAAATTCCACTCAAGCCGGGCCAGGCGGAGGTCGAATGGGGCATTCCGCCAACCGCGGCCACGCTGGTTACTTTACAATTGCCCGAGAGCCGCAACGCCACCATCACGCCGGGAGCGGGCTCGGTCGAAACGGTGGCTGCGGGCACGCGTGAAATCACCGCCGCACTCGGCACAACGTCCAGCGTGCACTTCACCCTGGCCTCATCTGCCTCCAACGGAGTCCGCAATTCCGAACCCGCCTCCGCCGCCATTCATGCGAATACCGAGTTGAGCGTCGCCGCTCAGGAGACGGATGCGGAGATTGTCTTTGCCTTCCCGGGGGCGCAGCAAAATCGGTTCACGGTTTCTTTCGATGCGGGTTTCGAGTTATCCAGCCTCTCCGCGCCGGATATTCAATCCTGGAAGCTGCACCCGGAGGGCGAACGGCAAAGCCTCGACATCGTCCTCCACCAGCCCGTGCGGGATCAGTTTACGATCAATCTGGGCGTGCTGCGCGCCATTGCCAGCCTTCCGGCCGACGGAACAGCTCCGTCCTTTTCCGCGACCGCCCATCGTGTGGAGATGAGCTATGCGGCGCTCCTCACGGCTCACGGACTGCAAGTAACCGCGAAGCCTTCCGCCACTCAACGCCAGACGTCACTGGACTACGATATCCCGGATGGCTGGAACGCCATGGCCGCTTATACGGGCCCCGGCCCGCTCGGGTGGCATCTGGCGGCAGCGCCCGCGCATCGCGAAGCGCGCGTCGATTACTTGTATCAAGTCACGCGCCGCCAGATTGAGCTTTTTGCTTCGATGCAGCTTTTTTCCATGGGGGACGACCTTTCCACCGCGGCCTTCGATCTGCCGCCGGGATATACCGTCCAGACCGTGCATAGCGAACGGCTGCAGGATTGGTGGCGCGAGGGCGACCGCCTCCGCGTGCGCTTCCGCGGTGATACGCCGGAAAAGACGGTGCTGGTCCTGTATCTCGTGCACCTGGAGCCGGCCGCTCCCGCCGCCCTGGAGGTGAAGCCGCTCGGTTTGGAGGGATTTGCCAAAGTCACGGGGGATGCCATCGTGGCCGCGTTTAAAGGCGTGGATGTCGCCATGAAACTTTCCGGCAGCGCGCGGGAAATTGCGCCGGAAACCGCCTCCAGCGATTACCAAGTGCTGGCGCCGATCGAACGCAAACGCGGCCTCAACTTTACCGCGGCGGACTTTTCCGCTCAAGTAACACTCACTCCGGCTCCCGCCAAAATGCAGATCGTCTGGGCCACGGATGCCGAAGCCCACGAAGCCTGGCTAAGCCTGAGCACGAAAATCCGGGCCACCCTGCGCCAGGGCAGCACGGATGTGGTGCGCTTCACCCTGCCGGCCGATCTCCCCGAAGCCCGCGTGACGGGCGACGACGTGCGCGAAGTGCGCACGCGTGTGGAAGGCGGCAACCGGCTCTACGAGGTGCAATTTCAAAAGGAAATCTATAGCGAAGAGGAATTCACCGCGGAGCTCGATCTTCCCGGTGCGAGCGGCATGGTCCCGGCAATCACTTTTCCCGATGCCCAGCGCACGACAGGCTATGTGCTCGTGGATAATGCCTCCGAAGGAGAAATGACCGTGGAGAGTGCGGGCGTCGATCCTGCGCCGGAGAACGAGGTGCCCTGGCTGCCGCAGCTCTCGCGCAGCGCCCGTATTTTCCGGGTGCAGCCAAGGTGGTCGGTTAAAGTAACGGTCGAGCACTTTGAAAAAGCGGCCAGCCGCTCCGCCTTTTGCGCCTGGGCCGATTTCACCACGGCACTGCGCCCGGACGGCACGGAGTGGATGCGTGCCGTGTGGCATCTGCAGAACCGTACGCTGCAATTTTTGCCCGTGCATCTCCCGGACGGCGTGGAACTGGCCAGCGTGCGGGTGGCTGGTCAAGCCGTGCGCGCGGATACCGGGAATGTCTATAACAAATCGGTGATCCTGGTCCCGCTGATCAAAACAAAACCCGGCGAACTTTCGTACGACGTGGAGATCGTCTATCGCGCCGAGGCAGCGCGGTTCGGGCGGTGGGCGACGCGCAAGCTCGCCGATCCGGAACTGGTGGGGATCACTGTAGAGCGCACCTTTTGGAATGTGTGGCTGCCGCCGGGATGGAACTACCGAAATGCCGATGGCAACATGGAGCCGGTAATCGAGGAAGTGGCCGCCACAGAAAAGCTCGATGACGCGCTGCAGGAGCTGAAGAAACTAGGTTCGATTGTCAGTTCCGTGAACGTGAAAAGCTCGGTGCGCCAGGAGGCTTTAGGCAATTTTAACAAACTCGCCCAAGAACTGGAAACCTCCAACGCTCCCGTACCGCAGGATCGCGCGTTAGTGACAGAAGAATCAAAAGGCAAAGCCGCCGTGGGCAAAGATGCCAGGAGAACCCAAACGTCTTATGTGGCCCGGAAGCGCAAGGATGTGGCCGAGCAATTGCAGAGTGCTAAACAGGAGATCGAGCAGCTTTCCAAAGAGAAAGGGGAAAAGGTAAATCTGCCAAGCACTGCATCCGCCCCGCCCGAGCAATGGGCGGTGGAAACAAAAAACTCCAACTCCTTTGACGCGAATAGGGTTCGTGTGAACGCCGCCCAGCTAGCTACCGCCAATGCGGAAGTGAAACGCTGGAAGGAAAACGGCGCGGCAAAGGGCAACGCGGTGACCACGCCTCCCTCGAGCAATGCGAACGCTAGCGGCGGCAACCGCCTTTACTTGAGCGATAACATTGTCCTGCAACAGCAGCAGAAAGAGCCGGCGCCGCAGGAACCAAAGCTGGAGCCTGTAAAGCCCGTTGCCATCACCACTCCCTCATCTCCGCCTCCGCCCGCTGGAGCGCCCGCTACCATGAAAGCGATGCCGTATCGACCGCCGGGCGTGATAGAACGAGGCCGGGACCCAATGGTGGAGCGTGAACTCGCGTGGAATATTCCCGGTGATGGCCTGAAGAGCGAACTCGGCCGGCAGAATGCGGGCCAACAAGTAATGACGCAGAATGGGAGCGCCACCATCTTTAACACGGCTCGCGGGAATATCATCGCGCGGGAAGAGCATCAGCATAACGTCCAGTTGCAAGAGAAGATCGCGATGATGCAGGTTATGACCCAAGACGGCGTTGACCAAAAGACGGTCGGAGGCATTGTTGGAGCACCCGATGCCGCCGCGGCGATGGCGCAAAAGCCGGGAATGGAACCTAACCAATCTGCAACAGGGCTGGATGCTCGGGATAAATCGCAAAGTATTTTGACGTTGAATAACAAATCCCAATCCTTCTTCGATTCAGGCCGTTTTGATCTCGCCAAAAAAAGTGCCACGCAGGTGCTTGCGCTTGATCCCAACAATAGCGAAGCCCGCAAACTCTCCGAGGCTATCGACCAGAAGGCTGCGGATTACGCTGCGCTAGGTTACGACAATACGCGCGCCTACGGACTTTGGCAGACTGCCACACCGGAACCGCCCGCGAAGCAAAGCGGCCTGAAACCCGAGGGCCGCCTCTCGCTCGCCGTGGATTTCCCGACCGAAGGCGAGGTGCTACATTTCAAAAAGGTGAAAGCGAATCCGTCCCTGAAGATTTCGCTGGTCCAGCAAGGCATCTTCCGGCGGTGGGAAAACCTCGGTATTTTTGGAGTGCTAGGCATGCTTCTGTGGCTGGTGGAGCGGAAATTCACGGCGGGAAAAAGCCGGGAGGCGGGGGCGTAGAAAGAGCTTTCGGGAGACTAATGAGGTTACTGGGTAGGGCTGATTTTGGAAAAACGTTCAACGTTCAACGCTCAACTTTCAACGTTAAAGGATGTAAGGGAGCGAAGCTCAGGGCTCGCGGTTCGGAGCGAAAGCTCAGCTAAAACACGCCTTGCTTTACTTCCTGATCTTCACCTTGGGCGGATGTCCAACCTTCAACGTTGAACGTTGAACGTTTTTCCATCCCCACCATTTGCGCCCACACGCTAAGCCTTCCTTCGCCATTTGCCTTTCCAAAACCACCACCTCAATTCGCCGCTCGCTCCGCATCTTCGCACGCCGGGATCATCTCCGGCGGCGGCATCGCTTCAAGTAACGGCGGAGGCTGGGGCTGGGCTGCAGGGAGCATCTCGCTGCGCTGCGCCTTGCGAAGGGCAATGAACAACCCCGCCACGATAAAACCATGCACCCATAGGGAGACGAGCCACGGAGTGCGCAGGTTATCAAAGAAAGTGCTCAAGTTCGCCAGCCAGTGCGATGATTGTAGAAGTGAAAGCGCCGGAAGGAGCAATCCGGAAAACGACAGCCACCAGCGCGGCCACCCGGTGATGGAGGCACCGGATAAAACAGCGACGATCACAACCATGAGCGGGATGATCCAGCCCACGAATGCCGCGGCGTAGGCGGCTCTCATCCCACGCCATTCCATGAGCAGCGCCCAGGCCAGCAGGGGAAGCAGAATGCTGGTCAGGAAGAGCCACGGCATTGCCGGATCGGGCCGCAATACTAGCGCCAGCATGGGCTCCGTCATGACTTCACGCACTAGATAGTACCATCCCGCGGCGGCAAATGCTCCGAGGCCGATGACCCAGACGAACGCACTGTGCGCATCCCCAACCCACGGGATGCGTGCCGACTGGCGCTGGCGCAGAGCACGCAGCGCGCACCAGTGCTGATCGAGCGTGGGCGTGATGATGGAAGCCACGAGCATGGCGGCCACGAGGGCCACGGAACCGACCGCACCCGCCCAGATGAGCGTCATCCCCTGCTCTGTAACCGCGTCCGAAATTTGCCCGCTCCGCGCCCAGGCGCGCGGCAGTTTCTCTCCCGCCTGAAAGAGCGTCCCGTCGTCCACTCTCGGAAAAATTTCGCCAAGACTCATCACGAGAATCCAGGCAAAAAAGCCCAGGGCGACCGGCTTGCTAAAAAGGTGGGCATCTGCCTGCTTCCACTTTCGCCAGAGAATGGAGAGCAGAAAACCAAGTAACACCGACATGATCAGCCATTGATAGCCGGTGCGCGTCACTTCCAGATGAAAGAAACGGACCATGGCCGGGCCGATATTCACCTGAGGCAGGATCAGCGGCTCCAGCTCCCGGCTGATGGCCGACTCCACCCCCAGATGCCCGAGCGGACCCGCACCGAAGCGGGAAAATACCGGCACAAAAACATGCAGCACGATGACAAGTAACTGCGACACCGTGCCGGCCACGATCTTCTGCCTGATCACGGTGCCGGTGACCAGACCAATGGCGTGATGAAGCACAGCGGCCGTCCCGAGAAGAAGATGCACGCGAAAGACAATGGCCAGCGGGACGTGACCGATGACGATGCTGACGATGGACCAGGGCAGTAAGGAAGCAACCAGGACGGTCTCCAGGATGGGGAGGCCAAACAAGTAACCCATCACCTTATAGGCAGGCTTGAGCGGTGTGAGCCGTTGCGCATCGGTAAGGCCCTCAGCGCCTTCGCGAGCGATGCCCACCGCCACGCTGAACGTGCCTTTCATGATCCAGAGAATTCCCTGGAGCAAAAGGATACCGCACCACGCGGTGACAGCGGCCTGCGGGACGGGAAAGTTCTGGGCCTTGTGGCTGAAGAGATAGGTCACCAGCCAGATAAATGCGCCAATGGCCTGAACCGGCAATCCCCAACCAAGTAACAAACCCATTCGCAAACGCGCCGTGGCGTAGCGGCGCACGATGGGGTTGAGCCAAATCTGCCAGAGAGGGGCTTGTGGGTTCATGGCTTTTCTCCGTGGCGATGCAGACCGAGGATCACATCTTCGATGCTAGTTTCCACTTCGCGCATGGAAACGACTCCGAGGCCCGCTGCGCCGAGGCGTTGGAAAAATTCCGCCTGCTCGGCATCGCCCGCGGCGAAGTCGCATTCGATTTCCTTGTGCACGAGGCGCGGCGCGGCGCCGGGAAGGCCATCGGGTCCCGCCAGCCAGTGCGTGAGCGCCTCGACAGAGCCGAGCGTGCGCAGGCGCAGGCGCCGCTTGCGCGCGCCCTGCCGCTGCAACACCTCGCGCAGAGGACCGGCATCGATGAGCCGGCCTTCGCGCATGAGGCCGATGCTGGTGCACAAATCCTGGAGTTCCGAAAGCACGTGCGAACTTAAAACAATGGTCGCGCCACCCGCAGCCTGGCGGCGCAAGGCTTCGCGCAGGGCGGCCCGCGCGATAGGATCCATCCCGCTAGCCGGTTCGTCGAGGATGAGGACGAGCGGGCGATGCAGGAGACTGCTGGCGAGCACGAGCCGCTGCCGCATGCCTAGGGAAAGGCGCCGGCAAAATTCGCGCCGCCGATCACAAAGCTCCACGGCCTCGAGGCATTCCTCGACCCGGGCATCGCGCGCCTTTCCAAAAAAGCCGTGGCACTCGGCGAAAAAGCGCAGGTATTCCTCGGCGCGCAAATCCGCGGGAAGCGGCGCGAGATCCGGCATATAGGCAAGAATGGCGCGGGCTTGTTCCGGCGCGCGGCGGGCATCGCATCCGGCAAGAAAAATCTCGCCGTGCGTCGGCTCCTGCAGCGTGGACATGACGCGAAAGGTGCTGGTTTTCCCTGCGCCATTGGGGCCGAGCAGGCCAAAGATTTCGCCGGGAGCGATCTCCAGGTTCAGGCAATCCACGGCGACGCGGCGTCCATAATCCACGCGGAGATCGCGCACGATCACGCTCGCGCCGGAGGCGGCATTGAGGGGCGGTGGAGGAACGGCCATTACTGGAAGATCGCTAGTGAACTGTGAATGGTATCGCGCAGATTATCTTTGCCCCGCAAGGCCACGCTGCGCAAAGCATCGCGCTCTTTTTCCATCGGGCGCTCCACGGCAGCCATGGAGTGCACGATCGCTTGAGAAGGCGCGGCCATCGCCACCTGCGGTGCGTGCCGCGCGTGCTGATGCACAATGCCCGGCTTTAACAGCCAAAAGGCGAAGGCGCCAAACGTCACGGCCGCGGCGGCCTTGAAGAGCGGACCGCGCCAGGAGGAGTTTCCCGGAAGGTTCGGAAAAACGGCGATGGAGTTACTTGTTCCGCTTGCCGAAACGAGCTGTTGCTGGATGGCGCTGCGAAGTCCCGCAGGAGGCGCGGCCGCCGGTGCTTTCAAAGCGGAGACCACTTCCCCTTCCCCCTCCAGCCAGAGACGCGCAAAGCGGGCGCACTCTTCGCAAGTATCGAGATGCCGCTGGAGATCGTCTGGGATGTGGGAAAGGCCGGCGGGCTGGTCCGCCAGTTCGGAGAGCTGCCATTGAAGAGCCTCGCAACCTTCAAAGGAGGGTAAATTAGTTACTTTATTCATGAGACAATCGAGCGAGATTTCCAGTGAGCGGCCATGGCTTGCCGGGCGCGAAAGAGCAGGACTTTGGCATTGGCGAGGGTGACATCGAGCGCCTGGGCGATTTCTTCGAGGGAGAACTCCTCCTGCACGCGCAACCAGAGCGCCGTGGCCTGCGCCTCCGACAGTCGCGCGAAGACCTCAGCCCATGCTCTGGCGCCTGCCTCTCCTTCCTCATGCACGCGCGCGGGCGTCAAGTAATCCACGCCTTCGTGTGTAGCATCGAAGGGCTCGGACGGTTTGCGCCGGCGCCAAAAATCGGCAACCTTTTTCCGCGCGATGCCGTAAAGCCAAGCGGAAAAAAGCAGGTCTGCACGATACGCATCGATCTGCTGGCAGATCGCGAGAAAGACCTCCTGCGCGAGGTCATCCGCCTCCGACGCATCGCCACTGCGGGCCACCAGAAAAGCGCGCAGCCGCGGCAGATGCCTGTCGATCAACTGCTCCGCCGCAGCGTGATCGCCGGCCTGCCAGCGCCGGGCCAGTTCGTTATCCAGCACAGAAAAAGCGGGCATCGTCGCGAGGCCGGGCGCTTGTTCGAGGAGCATGGGTTTTAGCGGCGAAACAATTGCTTTTCGCCTTGCCGCACCCCATTCTTCACGGAGCCGGTGAGCGCTTCTATGAGTTGCTGCGACTCGGAGGCCGTGAGCGCGACATCCACTTCGAGGGCGCCGCCGTTTGTCGTTACTTGTAAGCGCTCATCGAGGGTCGGACCTTTGCCGGCCGGCTCATCGAGCGACATCATAGTGATCATTCCTTCGAGCATGCGGGCCACGCGTTTGGCGGAGCGGCCATCTTTGAGCGCCGCGGAAACACCGAGCTTCAAGGCATCCGCGGCGCTTTGGATGTGAAATTCCAGATGCTGAAGTTGCGCGAGCAATTCCGAATCGTGCACTTCGCCGGCCAGGCGGTCGAGTTCCACCATCCCGCCAAAGATTTCATTTTCACGGCGCGCGCCGAGCGGTCCGGGCTCCGCCGCCTTGCCCGTCAAGGCAGTCTCGATGACTGAACGCAGCGGGCTGAGCAGGAGTTGCTTGTCGCCGACTTTGACGAGCCAGACATCTTGCGGACCCGCGCCCACGCCGAGCGGAAGGGAAAAACGAATCGCCGAATGGCCAGAGATCGCTTCGGGCGTTCCTTGATATTTTTGGCTGAGCAATTGCAAAACCTCGTCCGCCGATTTGCCGGAAGGGGTGAGTGTTAAATCGGCGAGAAATTGTGCCTCCTGGGCTTTGCCGCCGGAACCATAGCCAGTGACTTGCAAGCTTTCCAGGCCCATCGGATCGAGCGTTTCGACATGCTGAAGCGGTGTAAGAATGCCAAGAGATCGCAGGAGATCTCCCGCCACGCCGGTCTGGAATTGCGCTGGATAAAGCCGCACGGACCAGACGGCTTCGGGCTTCGCGGCGGACGATAGGTCGATATGGACCCCGCCGTAGGAAAGCTGGGCGGCAAGAAAAACGGAAAAGGCGAAAACGAGGAGACGTAGCTTCATGCGCGACAAAGTGGGATGAGGTTTTGTCAGGTATTCGGGGATGGAGGGGGAAAGGTTACACCTTTTTTGCGAGGAAGGAAATGGCGGGGATGGCGGGGGGCTGCCGCGGTATCTTTAATCCTGCACTTTCACTTGCACCTACACTCACGTGGAGCGCGAAGCCGGACGCGCGGCAGGCTTCTTTAAACTTAATCTTTATCTTTAACTTAATCATCGGCTGGGCTTGCCCGGGCATAGTCCGCGGCGAGGCGCAACTCCGCCCGGCTTCGCTCATCGCTACGCCGCGGCAGGCCTCGTCCTCCGCAATGCTGCGGATGAAGCCTGGAAGCCGAAACGGCAAGGTGGTGGATTGCGCGTCGATAGATCATCAACGCCCCGCGAGACAGCGTTTCCCGCCACCCGGGTCACAGACCCGGGCTACAGCGCACCACCTCACCGTTTCGCGCTCCGCGCGAGTGTAGGTGTACGTGAAAGTGTAGGATTAAGGGCGTCCACGGCACCTCTATCCACCCTTCACCCTACTGCCTCGTTACTTGTACCCGCAGGAATTTCTGCATACCACCGCTGATCGGAACACTCGCCTGGTGCGTCTCGATGCTTCCATTCGTACCCATGAGTGTGTCGCTAATATTTGTCCAATGCGCAAAGTCACTGGTCGTCTGCGCCTGATACGTGAGATCCGTATGCGTGGTGTCACGGGTGAAGGTAATGACTAGCGAAGGCACTCCGACGATCGTCTGAGTCGAGACCTGCGGAACCGCAGCAGAGGCTGGCGATTTGGGATCATTGCCAAAGGCGTACTCCAGAAGATTTACCACGCCATCGCTATCGGGATCAGCGAGATCACCGGCAATGGAAGCGGTATTCGCGCTGGCGGCAAAATGCTGGAATTGCCACGCCGGAAACGGCGGCTCGTTAATCGTGACCGTTGCAGAAGACTGAGCTCCGAGCGAGCCATTGACCGGGCTCGTGAGCGTAACGCTAAGCGCTTTGCCCGGCCCGATCACTGGGTTATTTAACAAGGGAATCGTGATCGTTTTCGGAACGGTGTCGCCGTCCAGCCATTGTACCGTGCCACTCACCGCCGTGTAGTCGGTCCCGGCGAGAGCCGTGCCATTTCCGCTGGCGTACTGCACACTGACCGGGCCGGTGCTTCCGCCGGTGCGCGTGATCGTGAGGCTCGTGGAGCCGGCGTTTTTCAGAACATTCGCCGTGGCCGCCGCGTGCTGCATCGTGCCGGGCGGATGATTCGTTTTCCAAAATTGCAGCAGCGTCGCCAGCGCCTGCGGTGAATTGGTGGGCTTCGGCGCGCCTACCTGGTCGGCGGTATTAATGCCGTGGCAATTGGTGCAGGTGCGGATTTCGCCGGGCTGAAAAGTGATCCAGAAGCGCTCTTTTACCTGGCTGGTCTTGGCGGCATCGTTGTCCAGCAAATGCCAGGTCACGCCCTTTCCTGCGGGCAGGATGGCTGCGAATGAACCGTCGTCGCCCAGCCGGAGAGCCCCCGTCGGCGCACCTGCGGTGGCGACATTTTCGGAGAGGGTATCGTGCAGCGGCGTGGCGACCACGCGGCGTCCCGGCGCAGGGGTCCCGCCGCCCAGCAAGTAACCGCGGAGCAGATCCGCCTGAAAAAATTGAATCCAGCTTATGTTATATAGTGTTCCCGCCGTGGCCACGGTTTGGGTGCTCGACCAGCCGATTTTGAGGTTGAACGGCTGCTGCCGATCGTGCCGGTCACGCTTCGTGACATTGCGGCTCACGCTCAAAGCGGCATTGTGCGAGACCAGGTAATTTTGGAAGGTAGGTATGTCCACGCCATTGGCGGTGAAAACGCCCGCCTCAATCGGGTCCACAGGACTCGTGGCCGCCGAGGGCATCGAGTGCGCGACCACCTCCGCGGGATCAAGTTCCCAGGCCGGGCCGTTGTAGCTCACAAGGGTCGAGCCCACGTAAAAGGAAACGTTGATCGTGAATCCGCCGGTGAGCGTGACATCCGGCACGTACGTGGAGCCGGATAGCTTCAGCGACGTGAGCCGAAAATCATAACCTGTGACCGGTACGGGCGCCGGGATCGTGCCAGCGTTATAGTCCGTTTGCTTCACGACAATTTTCGAGCCGATGAGATTGCCATCCGCCAGCGGAACGGGATTGCGATATAGCGTTTCCGCATTGGTGAGCGGCTGGAACACGGTGCTCTGAGGCAGATTGATGCTGGGGTGCACGGGAGGAATGAAAGCGGGCTTCGGCGCGGAGAAGCCCGCAGTCATGTAGGTTAGCGTGATGGAATCCGGGTTTTGGCCGGGCCCGGCATTGTTGAGCCGCACGATCTGGCCGGCGCAATGCGTGCCGACATTCGGAGCGTCGCTGCCGTAGAAGGTGCCGGGGTTCAACGGGTCTTCGCGCGGGGTCAGGAAATTATTGAAAAAGTTATGCACGCCGAGCCCGCCGTAGCCTGGGTTAACATTCGGGTTGAGATCCACGAGATTCGGATCATTCAAGTAATTGCGGAAGAAGCCTCCCGCGACCTCGTGGCGTCCCACGTGATTCAGGATTTCCATGGCCGTGCCATCCGGATTGATCATCCACGGGAGAAAGATATTGATCTCGCTGCCGTGAAGATTGCCGCTATAGATATCGATGAGCGATTTCTGGTCGCTGCCGATGGGTTCAGGAAAGATGTCCCAGGAATTCGGCGGCATGGAAGTGACCGGTGTAAAGGCAGAACCCGCGGTCTCGTCGCTGAAATTCACCGAGCCATTAAACGTTTGCGTGAAGTTTTCGTTATAGGGAGCATTGGTGGCGGGAGGGCGGGAATCGGTAAAAGCGCGCGAATCGCGAGTGAGATGATCCCAATTGGTAAAGATGACGCGGCCGCCGCTATCGATGCTGGGATTAAAAGCGCCGCTGGGTGAATGCAGGAGAAGCTGAATGGAATTCGCCACCGGATCGAGGCTCCACAAGCCGCTCACCGTGGGCTGGCCGAGGTATTCCTCACGCTGCGTCAACTGTGGCTGCCCGTTGTAAGGGCGGTCGCTGCCAAAGATGATCCTGCCATTGGGCGCGTAGCATGGAGTGACATTGTTATATGCCGGTTGATTGGCTAGTTTTGTCAGCACCGGCTTCACCGAAGCATTGAGCTGCGCCTGTGTGGGCAGCGTGATCTCATACATTTGCCAGAGAAATGGCGTGGCATCCGCCGGGCCCGAGGGCACGCCGATGACCATGCTAAATAGCGCTTTGGAAGCGTCCCAGTAAACACAGGGATTGCGCACCGCGACGGTCCCGGTGGCGGGCTGTCCGCCCGGGATCGCCGACCAGTCGGCGACTGAGAGAAGGTTCACAACCTGTCCATTGCTAAAGCGAACGTAGAGCGAGCCACCGCGCCCGGCATGCCCGGTATCGCCGAGGTGACTGCCAAACGGCGAGACGCAGGAGGCCGTGCTCTGGAGAACGGTGTGGAAATCCACTTCCTCCGGCATCGGCATTTGCGTGACGAAAAGGATCGGGTTCGCGGGATTGCCGGCCCAGGCGCAATTCAGGCAAAGTAAGGCGATGAGAGCGGCGGCGATGCGGGAAAGAGGCATGGCAAGGGGGAACTCGGGGCGGAATCAGGGTGATAAGCTTTGTGCAGCATTGTATTTACCATAATGATCCGGACCACCGAATGGGCCAATGGACGTAGGCTCAGCGGAGGGAAAAATGTTCAACGTTAAACTTTCAACGCTCAACGACGACCGGGACCTCGGATTTTTAGGCTCGCCCCAAGGAGGGTCGGGCTATCACCCTTCAATTATGTTTCGGTCCGTATTCCCCTTTCTGAACAAAGCGTATTGGATTTTCGGCTTTGCGTCGGCGGCCTTCGGTGGACCGAAAGCCCTCGCGCAAAACGGCTCTGAGCCGATTGCGCCCGAGTACCACATCTATGCGGGCAATACGCATGCGCACACTTCCTACACCTGGTCGCACGGCGAGCAGTGGGTGAATGTGAAGCCTGAGCCCGGGGAGCAAAAGGAGCCGTTACTTTATGTGGATCCAGAAGGCGCGCAGTTCCCTGCCAAGAATGCCGTGCAGAAACCGGATTGGCAAAAAGTGCAAGGACCGCCAGCGGTGCACTTCGCTCTGGCCAAGGAAAAGGGATACGATTTTTATTTTACGACCGATCATTCGCAGGAGGTTGCCTTTCAACCGCCGAGCCCGGCGAACCCGAATTGGGTAGATACGCTCAAAGCAGCGGCGGAGGCGACGGATGCTAAATTCGTAGCCATCGCTGGCTACGAGCATTCCGAGAATAATGGGCCAAACGGCGCTGGCCATCTCAATGTGATCAATAGCGCCGAGTATCTCAACGCGCTCGCCAAAAATGTCGATCTTCCCTATTTCTACAATTGGCTCAAAACCGCGAAGGCGAATGGCGATGGTCCGGTGGTCGTGAGTTTCAATCATCCCGGCCCGCATCAATATAACGACTGGGCGTATCGCGACCCGGAAATCACGGAGATCATCACCATGCTGGAGGTGATCAATTCCAATAACAAGATTCACTACCCGGGCTTTATCAATGCGCTGAACCGGGGCTGGAAAGTTTCGCCCGTGTGCGGCAACGACAATCACGGCCTGACCGGAATTGGTAAACACACCTCGCGCACCTTTGTCCTCGCCACCGAGAAGACAAAGGCGGCGATCCTGGACGCGATGAAGCACCGCCGCACCTACGCCGCGCTCGATACCAATATCCAATGCCGCTACACGGTGAATGGCAAGATCATGGGCTCAACGCTGGATCAGCCCGACGCATTGCAGTTTGATATTTCCATCAGCGATCCGGACACGGACAACCCCAAGGATAAAGTAACCAAGATCGACATCGTGAAAGACGGCGGGGAAGTCGCGGAAACCTTCACGCCGGAAACCCCGGCACATGCGGTTACTTGGAAGCCCACGATCCAGGACAGCACCAGCCATTATTTCTTTGTGCGCGTGTGGAATACCGGCGGCGGCGACGCGCCGGGGGCCGATCCTTCAAAACCCATCGCGTGGCTGGCACCCGTGTGGACGGGGCGGTGAGATCGCCCACGAATGCATTCCCTGTTTGTCAAGGACCGGCAAAAAAATAGGCCAGGGGCACCGCGATGACTCGACCATCGTGTGCCCCTGGCCCTCCTGCTGCAAAAATTACTGCGGAATCAAATTGATGTAGTCGAGGGCGATGCCGTAGCCGGTGCTGCTGGCATTTTTGCCGGTGACCATGAAGCGGAATGCTTTGTCGCTCGAGGTTGCCGGGCTCCAAAGGCCGAGGTCCACTTCGGTGAAATCTTCTCCGGCCTCATATTGATCCACGGGCGAACCGAGATTGGTCGGCGAGCCCTGCTGATCCATGCGCGAAATCGCCAATTGCCATTGGCCTTTGTTGTTCCAGTTCTTCAGGCCGATGCGCACGTCGTAGCTGCCGGCGGCGATATTTGGCAGGTCTAAAGTAACATACTGCCCAACCGCAGTCGCATCGAAGTATGCACCGGTGTCATTGCTAAACCGGCCATCGCTCGAAAGGCGGTAAGTCACCCCAGCCGTCTGCGCGGCCACGGACAGCATTTCCGCTTCGTACCAGCCAGTCACGCCCTGGCCGTAGAAAACGCCGCGTCCGCTCGTGCCGACAAAGACGCGGCCCGGCGTTTGCCAACTCCCCTCGATGACGAAAGGCGCGTCTCCCAGGTAATTGGACGGCGCCTGGATATTCACCCACGAAGCTCCGAGATCCGTCGACTCATAGATCGTGTCGATGGTGTCTGTGTTCGCACGGCCGTACAAGTAAAGCGCAGCCGGGCCGCCATTGTTCACCGGCATGCCGAAGCCAAAAATCCACGCCCGGCTGACATTCGCCAGCTTCGTCCAATGCACCCCGCTATCCGTGGAATGGTAGATCCCTTCCACGGTCGAATCCCGCGAGCCGCTGATATAGTTTAGCGAATCGTGATCCACGGAAAGCCAGAGATCGCCTTCGACATCGGGGCGTGTTTTGAGCTGCCACCAACTGCTCCAGCCACCCGGCAATCCCGATACGGAAACGGCGGAGAATGACTGGCCGCCATTGGTGCTCGAGTAGAGCGTGGGAGTCGTGGTGTTGTCGTAGTAGTAGAATTTGCTGCCATTTGCGCCATCGGCGGCCAGATTCAGAAAAAATGCGCTTTGCCCTACATAGTTAATGGGCGTGGGCAGACCGCTGCTCGTGTGCCAGGTGGTGCCGCCATCCGTGGTGTATTGCCACGGCGACGAATCGGTGAGCGAACTCGGCCAGCTATTGCCCGTGGGATCGCTCGAATAGGAATGGCTGCAAAGCACCACCATGTTGTTTCCATTCGTCGCGGAGACGGCACAGACACTTGGGAAATGATTGGTGGAAAAGCCAGTCAACCGCGTCCAAGTCGCGCCGCCATTGGTCGATTTGGTGACGTTGAGGCCATTGCCGCCATTATAACTTTGAGCACCGATGCGCAGCATATTCTGGGGATTGCTTCGCTGGTAAGCCAGCCCCCAGGTATTTCCGTTCCAGCTTCCCGAGACGCCGAGACCGTGGGCCGGACAGACGTTGAGGCTATTGGAAGCAAAGGCAAATCCGTCATTGTCCCAGCTCCCGGTGAGCACTTCATTGGTCCCGCTCTGCGGACACAGGAGCGCCGCGAGGCAATCCTCCTCGTGCCCTACTTCCTGCTGCACCCATGCCACTGTCGAAGCGCTAATGTTAGTCGTGCGCCACGGTCCGCACCAGACGGTGCTCGTATTCAGCGGATCAAAGGCCATGCCGCTCGTCCACATCGAGCCCCAGTTAGTAAACCACGGCGCCGTGCTGGAAAACGAATTGGTAAGTAACGTCCAGTTCGTGCCGGTATTGGTGGTATGATAGATTTTCTCGTTGCCGCTGAAGGGCTCGGTGGTGCCCACGAGGATGTCTGAGGAGCTGTTGGGATTGATGGCCAGTCCGCAATAAACCGCCGAAGTTCCTCCCGGGGTGAAATTCGTCCACGCCCCACTGTTATATTTGCTCACGCCGGAGCCGTGCGTGTACCAAAAGGAGCCGCTCGTGGAAATCTGCCCGCGCCGCGGGCTGGTATTTCCACCGATGGAGGTAAAAGTCGCGCCGTGATCCGTGCTTCGATAGACGCCAGAGCCGGACACCGCGGCAAAGACGACGCCGTTTTTCGCCGGATCAAAGGCCACGACCTGCACGCCATAGGTATCGGCGGCAGTGGGAACGCTGGTTACTTGAGACCAGGTGGACCCGCCATCCGCAGAGCGCCAAAGGCCGGCTGCACGGGAGCCAAAGAGCACCACACTGGAATTGCCCGGGTCCACGGCTAACCGCTCCCCAGCCCAGCGCCGATCGGCTCCCCCACCCATCTGGATATTGCTCAGCCCGAGCTGGCTCCAGGAATTGCCGCCATCGGTCGTCTTATAGATGGCGCCGGGCAGCCATTGACCCTTCTTTTTGCCACCGGCGTAGTAGATGACATTGGCGTTACTTGGGTCGATGGCCAGCGATTCGCATTGATAGTGTTCGCGATTGTCGAAGGTGATGAAATCGGTGAGCGGAATCCACTTGGAATTGGTGCGATCCCATTTGTAGGCGCCCCCGACATCCGTGCGAATGCAGACCAAACCGGACGAATGCGTGATCACGCTGGTCACCAGACATTGCGCGCCGCTCACCGAGACGGTTTTCCAGTCGCCGCCGACGCTGGCGCCATCCGTGGAGACAATACCTGCCGCGCATCCTATGGCGGCAAGAAGCACTTGCGTATATCGCCTTAATTGAAAACGGCATTTGCCGCGAAGACTAGTGAGAGGATTACGCGAGACGATAAAGGTTCGGTCGCCGCTTTGGGCCGGCCGCGAGGAGAAAAGCCCGTGGAGGGCCGTGGATTTGGCTGGGGAGATGGCCATAGCTGGGGGTGAAACGACAGGTGCGTGCGTTTCGGGGAACTGGATTGTTTGGGGTGTGGTTTTGCGAGGCGAGCAAGAGCGCGCATCGTTTGTGGAAGAAATCTCCGCTTCCTTTTCTCGCGGGCAAAGGGATATTTGGTGTACAGTACAACACACTTCCCGCTTTCACCTCCAGGAGCGGCCGGCCTGCGGCAATCAGCCTAAGCTTTTACCGCGTTCCGTGCTTGCCTGTGTGCGATGAAATTCTCCCCCAGTCTCTTCGTTTTCTGGGCCGCTACAACAATGGCGGCCTGCACCCTCGCCTGCCGCGGAGCCGGCGATCCCGCCCGGGTCGAGCGCATTCATGCCGCGAAGATGCCGTCCATTACCGCGCCCATTGCTTTCAATACGCCGGAAGCAGACGCCGTGGTCAGCGCCCTCGAAGTCTTCCCGCCAGACAATCCGTGGAATCAACTAGTCACCGACTGGCCTCTGCACACGGACTCCGCTGCCATCGTCGGGTCGATTGGCCCAGCCAAGCCTCTGCGCTGCAATGACGACATGGCCTACGTCATCGTGCCGCCGAATCAACCGCGTATCGAAGTGCAGCTCGGCGAATACGCCGGCGAATCTGACAAAGGTCCTTATCCCCTGCCCGATATCGTTCCCGTGGAAGGCTGGCCCGCGGATTTTCACCGCAACTCAAAGACTAAGAATATCACACTCGATGAAGTGCAGCGCGACGTGCTCGGCCAGGGCGGTGATCGCCATGCCAGCGTGATCGACCCGATCAATCGCATGCTCTACGAGTTCTATCAGATCAAGAAAACCGATTCAGGCTGGCATGCATCGCAAGTATCAATCTTCGATTTGAAAGCTAACAAACTGCGGCCCGATGGCTGGACCTCGACGGACGCCGCCGGTCTGCCGATCTTTCCCGCCGTGGTGCGCTATGACGAGCTCAAGCGCGGCAGCATCGACCACGCGCTCCGCGTGACGGTGACTAAATCGCGCAAAGCCTATATCGCGCCCGCCACGCATTTCGCCAGCCGGCGCACCGATGCTAATCTGCCGCGCATGGGCGAGCGGCTGCGCTTGCGAAAGGACTTCGACGTCAGTGGCTTTTCTTCGGAAGCCCGCACCATCCTCATCGCACTTCAGCGTTACGGAATGCTAGTTGCGGATAATGGGATCGACTGGGCAATCTCCGTCGCGCCCGATGAACGCATCCCGCCGCTGCACGAGGAATTGCGGCGAGTTAAAGGCTCGGACTTTGAAGTGGTGGTCGCGCCGTAGTGGGGGCGCACAACCCTATTTATAGACTTTCTTCTTATCCCCTTTCTTCTTCTTTTCTCCCTTTCCATTGCTGGCGCTAGAAGTTTACGCAACATAGGAAAGATACTAAAAATGTGCACTACTCGCCGCGGACGAGCGGCGCGGAGCAAGGAGCGTAGAGTGAGGAACCTTCAGATGAGCGCGTTTCCATCCCTCTGGCAGTTTTTCCTTCACGATGGACATTTCCCGATGTTGCTGGTTTCAGCAGTTCCACCCTCCCACGAGGTCACGCTCGATCAGATCACGTTCATTAACGGTTTTGGCGCTCTCGGCTTTCTCATCCTTTGCCTGCTTTGCAAACCGGAAATGAGCGGGAGCAAAATAATCGCCCTCTGCATCGCCATCGCTGATGCTGCTCCAACGCAATGGCAAAGGCGTCCCATTCGTATTGCTCCTGGTCCCAGTGACGTTTATGTGGTTTGCGGGAGCGCTCGGCGGGTTCAAAGGAAATGCCGCCGGGGGAGGACTCATCAACACCGAGACGCCCGGTTGGATGGTCGCGGGTTTCGGCTGGTTGCTATTGCTCCCGGTATCGGCGCTCGTGGTTTACCACTGCTTGCTGCTTCCACCGCAGCACAGGTGAGCCGGACGAGGGAATACTTCTTCTTTCCCTTTCAATGGTCTTCCAATTTTTCCCCGACGTGGCGACGGCCATTCTCAAACAGAATCAATCCCGTCGCTTCTCCCCGCGCATTTTTGAGGAAAGCTAGCCGTCCATCCTCCGTGGTATTGAAGAAATTGGTTTCAGATTCCGGAAAGAATTCCTGAGGATATTGCCCTGTAATTTCCACGATGAGCGCGTCTTCATCGCGTTTGATGGTGACAGTTGAGTTGCCGGGTAACGAGCGATCTGAAGCGAAGGTGTATCGGCCCACATAAGCGTCATAAATGTGTGGGTCGAGTTTGATGGCGACGCGCTCCTTCTCGGGAGCGAAAGGTTCCGGAGGCTGATCGGAGAGTTTTTCAAATGAAAAATCGTGTTTGCCATCGAGCCGCGCCGTCAAGCGCGTTACTTTATCCTGAGCATCGTGGAAAAAGTTCAACGGTACACCGGTCGTCCCGATGAGAAAGGTAGTCACCGATGTAGGATGCAAATTGAATTCAGCAGGATCGTCTTTCGGAGGGGAGCTAATTACGATCTGAAGCCGGTTGCCGTCCCGGCGAACTCCAAACGCTGAAGGTGTCGGAACAACGAGTCGACTGATCGCCAAAGTGGCGAGGCAGAAAGACAAACCGAGCATGACGATAAGGGAGGCGAGCACCAAACCACGCTTTCGGAAAACGGGCACGAGGAGGATGACAATGAAAAGAATGAGAAGGCCGACTGCCATAACGGCAGCCGTCCCCGCTCGATGGGTTTCGAACAGATTCACCATTACTTGAACTCCCAAGGTAAAATTGCGGAGAAGTCGATATTGGCCCACATAGGAATTATAGACTTGAGGCAGGCTTTCCCACATGGACAACTCAGCCGGCGAGGCCGGATGCTGGCCGGTCAGAAGGTCCAGAAAACGAAGGTAGTCTTTCTCGCTCACGTCGCCCGTGGACAAAGTCTTGTGGGCTACCACCATGTCGAGCGCCGGGAGGATCGTAATATATTGGCCATGTGCGCCCTGAGCTGTATAAGCATCCTTAAATGGGCCGGTGGCGAACGGACCATCCCACACCCACCACATATAACCATAACCAAATGGACCGGCGCGAGCATCCGGGGGTTGCATTTCCGTCACGGGAGTTCGGACACTCGTGCTGAGGCGCACCCATTCAGCCGGAATGATTTGGCGCTCGCGCCATTTCCCTTGCCGAAGCATGAGAAGCCCCAAACGTGCCATATCGCGCGTCGAGAGCACAAGAGGATATGCGGGGTATTGCGACTGCGTCAGATCTCCGCTTTTCTGTTGTCTTCGTCGGTCGAAATCCTGCATTCCGATCGGAATGGCGAGATCATCGCGAAGGGAATCGTAAATATTCTTGCCCGTCATCTGCTCAAAAGCAGCACCGGCTGCATTGAAATCCCAATTGCTATATAGCCAGTAGTCGCCCGGCTTCTTGCTGCCGCGTTTAGGAGCGATGGACAGCATATCGCCATCATAGCCTGCGGGGTGATAGACTCCGGAGCGCGCTGTGATCAAATCAATGACTTTGGCACGTTCTTCGATTGGCAATAGTCCTCCGATGTCGGACATGCCAAGCTCTTTGAGGGTGGCTTCGAGCCGAATGCTTCCGCTGGCAACGTAAGGTCCATACAGCATCGAGAGAACGCTCTTGCGTGCGGAAGCCAAGTAACTGAGTCTTTGAACGTCGCCATATTCATAGATCACGCGGCCATTCTTCACCACCATCAAGCCGGCAGTGTCGAGCGTCCGAACGAAGGCGTCCAATTCACGAACGGTCCCTGGGACAAGGCCATTGCTTCCATATTCCCAATTAGGACCTGGATAAACTGATTCACCGAAGGCACGCTGAGCTGAGCCGGTGAACAGCAGGAAAATGAAACTTAGCCAAGGGCGCTGTAAGCTCCGCATATCTGGCAATTTGATGTCGATGGCACAGCCTGCGCCAAAACCCACTCATTTTAAAGCCGGAATCCAGTGGAAAAAAGGGAGCCTTGGCAGGCGCCCTGAATCGAGGTGCGTCCTCGCTGATGCCTTGATGCTGCTCCAACGCAACGGCAAAGGCGATCATTGGAATCATTATCAAACCTCTCCCGAGCGATAAGGCGCTTACCTCAGAGCAGTTCACTTTTTCGATAGCCAGCCCCGTCGGGGCTGAAGAATAAAGCCCAGGACGCAGCGAAGCGAAGTCCTGGGTATGCTGCCACCACGCGAGACGAGTGCTGTAAGCACGTAACTATCTTTCTGCGGCGTGCTTACAGCACTTGGCGAATATGGTGGTGCAATACCTGGGGCGTCGCTTCGCTTTGCCCCAGGCTTTATTCTTTGGCCCCGGTGGGGCCGGCTGCAGCGGCTTTTCAAGGAAAACATGAACTGCTCTAGCGCTACTCGAGGCAGGCAACAAATCGTACCAGCCATTTGAACCGAGATTGGGTTGCGGACCATGGCTCGCATCCCCTTTTCTTTCCCTTCAGTCTAAATAGCAAAGAACCTCATTTCTTAGCCTGGCCAGAATACGGCGCGCAAAGCGGATCTCCGACGATGATGTCTTCCCAGCCGACGAAACGGGACGCGGCGGAAAAGCTTTCGGCCATGTTCCAGCCGGAAGTATAACGATCGAAAAGAATCGTCGGCGAGGCGATGGCCTGGAGCAAGGGTTCGTCGGTATAGCCTTTTCCACAAGTAAGGCCGTGCGCGATCAGATCGGTGAGCAGGGACTGGCCGCCGTGGGTCGGCAGAAATGTGCGGGCGCTCGTGGAAACGGCCGTATCCGCGATTGAGCCGGGCGCGAACGACAAGGATTGGTAAGCTTTCGCGGAGAATTTCGGATCGTTGCTGCCCCAGGAGGAGTAGCCGAGCAAATCGGAACGGTCGCCGACGAAAGCCGGATCCAGGTCGAGCTCATCGGGAATGCCGCGCGCTGCAAGGATATCATGCGCGTGAAGCATATCGGCATTGTAGGTGGGCCAGGGCGCCTCGTCGCGAATGATCTTCTCCTTGACCGGCGCCGGTTCGGAAGACTTGTCACCGAGGCCAAATTTGGGCTGTGCGTCGAGGAGGATCTTGCCGCTGCCCAGTCCCTTTTCCGCGAGCGCGGCGCGGGAGATCAGGGCCTTGGCGTCGGCCTCGGTATAGCCATCGAGCCGCGTGACGATATAGCCACCAAACTTAGCGTGAGAAAACGGCTCGCGCGCATCGTAATAGCGATTCGACCAACCGAAGCCCGTCGCGCCGGAACCGGTGATCTGGATTTTCACGGCGCCGGGCAGATCCTGGTAATCCAAGGCGGAAAGCTGGCTATCCAAAGACGAGGCGAGCGGCGTGCTCAGCGCGCTATTCTCGGGACGGCAACCGGTCTCAGCGCCGACGACGCGAATGGGCACGCCCTTGGTGAGAACGATGAATTGGATGCCGTGGTGGCCTGCCAGGAAAGTCCGAATCGGCCCGGCGACGGCTTCATTGAACGTGCTGAGCGGAACGGTTTCGTTTCTGGTGGCGATTGCGGAATCGGGGCAATGAATGGCCAGGATGTTTGAGATGGAGCGCGCCTGGGAATAAGCGTCCGCGACCGATTTGGAGACCGGGCTGTCGGCATTGTAAATGAGCAGGACCTCGGAGGGAGAGCGGCGCGGAGGAGGCTCCGCGGCTGGGAGGGTGGCGGCGGAGAACAGAAAGAACAAAAGGATGAACTTGAGCATGGGAAGGATGGTTAGTTTCGAAAAGGCTCCGCGCCGCTTGACCGAACTTTCAACGTTCAGAGGCGGCAGAGCAGCACGGACGGCAGATGAACGCAGAGGCGCAGAGTTCGCAGAAATACGCAGAGGATGCTGTGAATACGAGCATAGAGCGCACAAGAAATCTGAGCGAACACGACGCTCCTGCAGCCGCCTTTCTCAGCGGTTCCTTTGGGCATTCCCGTTCCCCATGGCTCTGCGCGTTCATCGGGTGACAAACGGGCGGACGCGCGCTACAACTGCGCGCCTTCGTGAAAAAAATCGTCTCGCTCATCATCAGCCTCGGCCTTCTGGCGCTCATTTATTGGAAGCTCAGCCAGCACGGGCAGCTCGAAAAACTCGCCACCATTTTTGCCTCGTGTGACCGCCTCTGGATGGCGCTATCGCTCGGCATGGTCGTGCCGCTCACGCTCTTTACCTCGTGGCGGCTGCAGCAGCTCATGCCGCGCGCAGGCCAGCTCGGCTTTGGCGAGGCCAACCGGCTCATCCTCGTCGCCAGCGTGCTCAATCTCGTGCTGCCCTCGAAGATGGGGGACATCGCCAAGGCGTATTTCATGAAAGACCGCGGGCACCTGGATGGCTCGCTGGCTTTGTCGCTCGTGGTCTTTGAAAAAGCGTGTGACATGCTCTCGCTGCTTTTCTGGTGCGTCTTTGGCCTGGCCTGGTGCGCGGTCGATCCGTCGATCCATTTGCAGAGCAATCCGTTTTTTTGGGTGATGGCCGCGGGGGTGAGCGCCATGCTCGTCGTCGGGCTGCTGCTGCTGGCTTCGACGCGTTTTGCCGGATTTTTCTTTGAGCTCGCGGCCAAATTTGCCCCGGGGAAAATGAGAGGTAAAGTAACGAGGCTCGCCGCGTCCTGGACGGAGATGCACGGTTACTTTTGGGAAAGTAAAACCCGTCTCGCCAAAGTAACCATCACCTCCGTTTTCATCTGGTTTCTCCATCTGCTGCAAATCTGGATGTTCATCTTTGCCATCAAAACCTACGCGCCTTTCCTGGCCAATCTCGCGCTTTCGCCGCTGGCCATCCTCGCCGGGCTGCTGCCGCTAACCTTTGCCG
>OUNM010222639.1_pt1 | contig 34304 bp, 26 predicted proteins | sample 1769961 | NCBI WGS metagenome assembly OUNM01 (sample SAMEA3914820, study PRJEB12502) | metagenome | biome: forest; material: soil | place: USA | collected 2012-03-12 | depth 0.3 m | reverse complement strand
CCTGTCTTTTCTTGCAATTGCCGTACAATTTCCTCGCTGATAACCGATTGGAAACGGGCGACCATATCCGGAAAGGGGTGAGGTCCTACGACGGATCCAATAATATAGTGTGTGTCTTCCGGATTGCTGATCCAGTCGCGCATGGCTTCATTGGTGGCGTCTTTCAACGTTTGACTGCCACAGGTAGCGGCCCGTACTTCTGCCCCTAAAATGCGCATACGCTGCACATTGGGTGCCTGACGTTCCATGTCTACCTTGCCCATGTAAACTATGCAGGTCATGCCCATGAGCGCACAGGCTGTGGCCGTGGCTACCCCATGTTGTCCAGCACCAGTTTCGGCAATGATCCGCGTTTTGCCCAAGCGTTTGGCAAGCAAGATCTGACCTAACGTGTTGTTTACTTTATGGGCACCCGTGTGGCAAAGGTCTTCCCGTTTAATGTATACTTGGGTGTTGTAGTGTTGAGAAAGACGAGGGGCAAAATAAAGCGGGGTGGGTCTTCCCACATAGTCTTTCAACAAAGAGCGCCATTCTGCTTGGAAGGTAGGGTCGTTCAGAATCGTGAGGTAATTTTCGCGGAGTTCCTCCACGTTCGGATAAAGCATTTCTGGGATAAAAGCCCCTCCAAAATGTCCATAAAATCCTTTTTCGTCTACTGCAAAACGCTCCATGCGAAATCTATTTAATGCGAATCTACTGAAGCAAATATACAAAGCATCTGTGGATTCTCGGAGAAACGACGAACTTTGGTGGCTATTCCGTAACTTGCATTTCGTTGATCACGGGATATAAAACACTGTAAGATGCGGGAATCTGTCATGACGAAATTGAAAAGTGCGAAAGAAGTACTCTTCAATAAATACCCTATTCATAAAATGGCATTATTTGGTTCTGTAGCAAGAGGAGAGAATAAGCCCGATAGCGACATAGACATATTAGTAGAGTTTACGCATCCTGTAGGGTTTGAAATTGTGGACTTGGCAGAAGAATTGGAAACGATTTTGAAACACAAGATAGACTTGGTGTCAAGAAAAGCAGTGAAAGAATCTATGTGGCGCTATATTCAAAAGGATTTGCTGTATGTCTGAAAGAGTACCAAAGTTTCTGTTACAAGACATATTAGATTCTGTAGACGCAATTTTGGAGTATACGGATCAAATTTCATTCGAAGAATTCCAAAAGGATAGGAAGACAAAAGATGCCGTAGTCCGGAATATTGCAGTAATAGGAGAAGCTGCAAAACGGATCCCTGACGCTATAAAAACCGAAAATCCTCAAATAGAATGGCAACGTATCATAAGGTCGAGACATATTGTTGTCCACGATTACGCAGGAATAGATTATGAAATCGTTTGGAGAATCATCCAAGTTCATCTACCTCCTCTAAAACAGGCAATAGGCGAAATTTTGAATTCCTGAATTTAGTTTCCCTATATTATTTGTATCATACGTTTTCCTCATTGTGCACCTCAACCATTACTTCCTCGCCCAGCTTGCCCAAGAACTCCATCAACAGTTGGTAGGAGCTTGGTTGGTGGAATGCTTTAGCCAAAACAAAGACGAATTGGTGCTGGGGTTTGCCAAAGCTGGAGAAGACTTTTACCTTAAATGCCAAGTAGGGCCTGCGTTTCAAGGATTTTCTTTTTCTACGTCCTTCCACCGCGCTAAAAGCAACAGTGTCGACTTGTTTCCCAAAGCGAAAGAATTGCAGGTGCAATCCGTTTCTCTGACACCCAATGACCGCAGCTTCCGCATCGAGTTAGAAGGCGAAATGACCTTGTTGTTTAAAATGCACGGCAACAGGTCCAATGTGCTCTTGTTCCAACAGGGAAAAGGGATAGATCAGTACCATAAATCGTCTCCCGATTTGGCGCTCCCGCTTTCTTCCTTCGCCAAGGAAGTGCCATTCGATATGGGCGAATTGGTCACCTCTCAGTTTGATTTTAAGAAACTTCTCCCTGCTATCGGAAAGGAGCCTTTGGAATGGCTGACCAACCAAAGATTCCAAGAAGCTTCAGAAGAAGACAAAATAGAATTGGTATGCCAGATGTTGGAAATCTTGCAACACCCTGCCCAATTCTATGTAGTAGAAAGGCAAGGAAAGGCACAGTTAACATTTTTTGAGACACTAGAAACTGTGTTAGGGAGGTATGCTACCGCGGTGGAAGCTGCCAACGGGTTTCAACGCCTTTTCTATACTGTTACCCAGCACGCCAAGCAAAAGGCGGCAGGACAAAAGACAGACGAAGAGAAACGGCGCAAACTGGAAAAGAACATTCGGGATTTGGAAACCAAACTGTTTTTCTTGGAAGAAGCCAAATCGAACGAGCAGACCGGGGACATTCTGATGGCCCATCTTCAAGAAATTCCCGCAGGAGCGGAGAAGGTCACCTTGTTTGATTTCTACCAAAACAAAGAACGGGAGATCAAGCTCAAACGGGACCTGAGTGCCCAGAAGAATGCTGAACTGTATTACCAAAAAGCCAAGGATGCCTCTACCGAGAAAGAACATGTGGCCAAAACACTGGCCTTGAAAAAGGGAGAATTGGAGAAGTGGGAAAAGGAAGCACAGACCCAATCCAGCTTCACAGAAAGCACGGTTTCTAAGCAGAAAAAGAACGAAGACAAAGACATCATTCTCCCCTACAAAAAATTTGACATCGAAGGATTCGAGGTACGCGTAGGAAAGAATTCACAGAAAAATGACGAGCTGACCCTGCATTATGCCCAGAAAAACGACCTCTGGCTGCATGCAAGGGGCTATGCGGGATCCCATGTGGTCATCAAGGAAAAACCGGGGACGCCATTTCCAAGCCAAGTGATCGAAAAAGCTGCGGCCATCGCCGCATGGTATTCCAAAGGCAAGAATGACAGCCTCTGTCCTGTGATCGTCACTGAAAAGAAGTACGTGCGCAAGGCCAAACACATGCACGCAGGGCAAGTAATTGTGGAAAAGGAAAAAGTCGTCCTCGTTGTCCCCCAATTATTTTGATTATTAGGTTTTGATTTCTAGTTTTGAAATTCATAGCCACCTTAATTATGAAATTCTTGCGTAGCATAGGTATTTTTCTACTTTTTATTCTTTTTGTCTCATTTAATACAAGTGCACAACAAGCAGCGGGAGGTGAAATTTCTTACAAATGGATTTCAGGAGACACCTATCAAATTACCGTTGCCATTTATACAAAGTGTCCGAATTCTTCTTCGCCCAATCAAATTGTGGTTTCTTATAAGTCTTCCGTACAAGGAAATGCCACCAATTTAAACTTTAGCAAATCAGGGGGCGGAGTTACTATTCCCGCGTGCGCAGGCGCGACCACTGCATGTGCGGGAGGAACAGGGGAAGGAGCAGATGCCCTGGTAAAATGGACCTATGTGGGGACCATTACATTTCCAAGTAAAGCGGCAGACTGGGAAGTGTTCACGCAAACACCCAGTACGACTTCACTGACCACTGTATCAGGCATTTCACCTCCGATGTATTTGACCGCAACGATCAATAATACGGGCAATTTGAATAACAGCAGTGTGGTATATTCTTCGAATCCCATTTCCTTTTATAACCAAGACCAAGCCATTACCTATGATCCTGGTTTGACGGCCACAGACGGGGATCAATTGAAAGTTTCCCTCATCAGTCCGAAAAGGACAGGACAAACGGATATCAGCTACGATGCTCCTTATTCTGCCACGCAACCTATCAGCACCACAGGGTCTTTTGGTATCAATGCCACCACCGGCGTGCTCAATTTTACCCCTTCCCATCAAGGCGATGTCTCTGTGATGGCGATCCAAGTACAGGAAGTGCGCAATGGCGTGGTTATTGGTTCTACCATGCGGGAAATGTATCTCCAAACCTTGGGAAAACTAGATTCTCCCCCCTATTTCACAGATCCTACGACCCAATACTGCGTGGCGAGTACGTCAAGTACCATTCCGATCACGATCACAGGGTTGACCAATATTCCCGGGGCAAACGTCAATATCATTTGGAACAACAAAGCCGAATGGGGCAAAACCTCGGCTGATTCTGGGAGTTCTTTCCGGGTCATAAAAAGTTCAGGGAGTGCCACGTTCTCTTTGAGTTACAAAGCTGCTTCTCTTCCTTTCAGTAAAGTGATCAACCTGACCGTCTTGGATGACAAATGCGGGAAAATAACGAAAAGTTTTACGATCACGGCGAGCCAGATGCCGATTGTTTCATTGCATGATACCACCGTCCTTTGCCTAAAACCCTTTTCTGTCACTGCCAAAGTAAGCGGGGGGACGGCTCCTTATACCTATGTATGGAGCGATCCACAACAAACGACGAATACGATCACGATCAGTGCGGTGGGAACCTATACCTTGAAAGTAACCGATGCCAAAAACTGTACCTCCAACACGGCATCGATGAAAGTGAACAGCCCCATTAATTTTGACATTGGCGCCATCGCCTGTGCGGATTCCGTGGTGACGTTTTACGATATTTCGAAAGGAAACTTAACAGTCCCTTCTACGTACCCGCCTACGAGAGCCAATCCACAAACTTCGACCACCACATGGACGTGGGATTTTGGGGACGGCACTCAATCGACTACCAATACCCCTACTCCTACACATAAATATTCCAAAGCGGGCACTTATCCGGTAAAGATGACGGTGTCCGATGGAAAGGGCTGCACCAATAATCTTACCTTGAATACTAAGATTTATGGCAGGCCGCAAGCCAGTTTTATCCAAACGGACCAATGCGTCAATACAGAGAGAAGCGATTTGAAGGTACAGGATGCTGTCATTGCAGATACGAGTTATTCGACCACAAAAATGATCTATACGGTAACCAATCCCCTTCAAAAAGTATCGCAATATACAAGCATGAATCCTGCGGAAACGCCTTTGCATGCTTCGATTCCGGGTCAATACATCGTACAATTGAAAGTGACAGACGATGCAGGGTGCATGGGAACTTTTACGGATACGCTGAAGGTATTGAACAAGCCTGTTTTTATTCAAACTCCCCGAAGAGGTTATTATTATCGCTGCGATAGTCCAGGATTTCCAGATACGGTGCTTTCCTACCGGGCGACTCCCGTAGGAGACGCCCTGTCAAAAAGCAATACATTAAATGTGACAATACAAAGAATAAGCGGCGATATATCTTTGTCAGACAGCCTTTTGCCTTCTTTTACAGGAGGAAATGCAATTCAAGTTCCTTTCCATATCGTGCAGAACAAGCAAATAAACCAAGTGACCATCCAGACGGTGGATGCCAACGGATGTACAAATGATACGTCGACCAACTTCATCATTCCCATGGATTCGGCGATTCAATTGACCAAATATTATTGCCATGTAAACGATACCTTGGAATTAGCAGACAAAGGCACGTACCATTGGGGTTTGGCAGCATCAAGCTGGGATATGAAAGATGGCAAAACTCCGGATACCACCAATGGATTTGTTCGTCACGTCTATGATTCTAGCGCTAAAAGCATAGACCAGGCTACAGTGGTGCTGCATGTGACGGACAAGACAGGATGCACAGCCTCTGCCTCGTTCCAAGTGTATCTCAGTGAACCAGACACGAACCAGTTCCAGATCATCAAACCGATGGCCTGTGTGGCCGACACCGTCCATATCAACGGCATTCAAGATCCCTATATCAACAGTTGGTATTATCGCTATCAAAGTGGCCCGGATTCGGTCGTGTTGTATCCTGATGCCGTCGTTTCAAACACTGCATTCGGAACTACAGTGCCGGCGGGTGTAAATACGGTGAAGTTTTTTGGAAGTAAGGCCTATATCGCCACGACCGGAGTTTTTTACAATGAGCCCAGCTCGTTTAAAAATTTTGGGACGCCTCAAGTATGCTATACACAGGTGTCGCGGAGGTGGAAAATTGTGGATACCATGAATTATGCCATCTCCAATAATTATGATCATTGCTATGATTCATTGAAGTTATTCACGGCAGAATTAAAGAGCAATTCCTCGGAAACGCAATTGGACACAGCCAATTGGGTCTGGTCCTTGTATTCTCCTTCCAATGTAGCCTTGGATTCGGCCCACATCTCCAACCAAACAGGCTTGACTTATGAACCTGACAAAAGTTTATTTACCCAAGTAGCCACGAGCCGTGCGATTTACAACAATGATCCAAATCCGGCCAAACGGTATTTGCCTTATGTTGTGAAAGTAAAATACCGCTATAAAAGTGACACGATTTATTGCACCGGATCTGCTTCTATGAAAGTGGACAATGAAAAAGTACAGATCGTGATCGATACCACGCATAACCTCACGTGTGTGAATTATACAAATACCTACTTATTTAACACGTTACAGTTTTTGGATGGAATTGATTCTGGTGACAGCACGATCAGCGAAAAGGCCAATACCTTATGGGATTACGGAGATAGCGTACTTGTCAACGATTATCCAGGAACAGTCCGCTATGACAAACCACAGACGTACAACATTACAGCCTATGCCACCAATTATTATGGATGCAAAGCCAGTAGCCATGCGGTTGTAACAGTGAAACCTTCCCCAACTGCCGCGTTTACTGTTGGCCCAGTGTGTTATGGGAAACAAACAGTGTTGGATGCAAGTGCATCCACAGCTGCTACCTCCAGTTCTATTGCTGATTATTATTGGTTCTTCTCCAATCCTATTCCATTCGGAGCCGATTCTACACAACCCGATACGTTGAAGGCTTCTGTGGTGACCAAAGACAGTATCATCACAGAGAACTTCCCTGTGGGCTCCAATCCAGTGGGTTTGGCGGTAAAAGATATCAATGGCTGTTTTGATACGACCCAAGTAAAATTTGCTCCCGTCTATGTCTTGCCGAAAATTGATTTTACGGCGATAACAAAACTGAACAACGACGAGGACTATTTGGGCAACGAGCCTATTGAGTTTACCCCGATCTCTTCCAATGTTTCGTATTTCAGATGGAATATGGGAAATGGGACCATTATCGTTCCCACTGGTGACACCACTGGGGCTATTGAGTATACCTATCCTTACTATACCGTACCGCCCTACAAATTGTCGGACAATATCTACGATGTCCAATTGTTTGTAAGTACAAAGGATGGGTGTATCGATTCGGTCCACAAGAAAATCGATGTCAACGCCTATTTCGAATTGCCTAATGCCTTTAGTCCTAACGACGATGGGTTGCACGACCAATTGTTAGGAGTAGGCAAAGGAATCAAGGAGATCAAAGAGTTTAAAATTTTCAACCGTTGGGGCGAAACCATTTATTCCGTGACAGGCAAGCCGGATCGGGATGCGCTGAAAAGAGGGTACTTATTGTGGGACGGATCCTACAATGGCCAAACACAGCCTGTGGGGGCCTATGTCTATTATGCCGTCGTCACCACCGGATATGGAAATGACATTATTCGAAAAGGAAACTTGACCTTGGTTAAATAAAATTTTGGAAGAAGGAAAAGCAAACACTCGGCTCACCTAAACCATTCAACACTAAAACGAAATGAAGGGACTTAAGAACATTTTTTGTGGTACGCTACTGGCTGGATTCGTTTTTTCGGCACATGCCCAGGACTTCCACTTTTCCCAGTTTTACAATGCTCCCCTGATGCTCAATCCTGGATTGACGGGGAAAATCAAGGAAGATTTCCGGGTAGGCCTTATACATAGGAGCCAATGGAAAGCGGTAAATTCTGCCTTCATCACCTCATCTGTGTTCGCGGACATCAACTTCATCAAAAATCCATTTGGATTGGATTCTTGGGGAGTGGGGGTATTTGCCTTGAACGACGAATTGGGAGACGGCATCTTCAGCAACCAACAAGTGGCTATTTCTTTGTCAGGTACGAAAACCTTGGATGAGCTCAAACGCCACCGAATCACCTTCGGCATCCAGCCCAATTACATCACAAAAGGCCTGAATTCCAATAGCCAAGTGTTCGATAACCAGATTAACAGCAGTTATCAGGTAGACAGGAGCATTTCTTCGGGCGAGCAATTGAACAACCGCTATAGCTTTTTCAACCTCAATGCCGGTCTTTTTTACGATTTCGTGCTGAACAAGAAAATGGAAATCTTCGCGGGCTATTCGTTCAACAATATTTTGAGGCCCAACGAAAAACCTCTTACCGTAGGTCAAACACAGCTGCCGATCCGGCACGCCTTTAACCCTGGCTTCACCTACCGCTTCAACCCCAAATGGGCCGTGACACCCAGCATTTTGTACATGTACCAAGCAACTGCCTCAGACCTGAACATGGGCTTGAATGGTGCCTATACTTTCAACCCGGATAAGAGACTTCCCACCACCGCCTTTTTAGGAGCCTGGTTCCGTGCTCAAGATGCCTTCATCGCCATGGCAGGACTAAAATGGGGGCATTATCAATTGTGCTTTAGCTACGATTTTACCGTTTCCAATTTCAGGGACGTGAAAAACGACACGGAATTGAAGAAAAATGCGACCGTAGGGGCGTGGGAAATTTCCTTTATCTATGTAGGTTTCTTAAAGAGAGCCCTTCCCAATGAAACTACCATCCCTTGTAAATTCTTTTAATAGAACCTAAGCCAGATGAAATTGACGAAGTATTTGTTTTTTGCCTTTTTGTTCAGTGTATGCTCTTCTGTTTTTGCCCAGCAACGGGATGTGAAGGGATTGTCTTCCGAAAAGCGCCACGAATTGGCGGAACGGTTGATCAAACAAGGAGGGTACTATGCGGCCATTGACCATATGAAGGAATTGGTAGAAAAGCATCCGGACAATGAAACCTATACACTGAAATTAGCGGAAGCGTATTTTCATTCGAGGGATTACAAAAGTGCGGAACCGTTGTATGCCAAATTGAAGGAGACGCAAGAAGGTAAAAAGAAAAAGAAAAATGCCCAATTGACCTTGGCTACTTTCCACTATGCGGAGGCCCTCAAATACAATGGCAAATATGATCAGGCGAGGGAAGTCTTCGACATCTTTGCCCAAGGAAATTTCAAGGAAGTAAAAGGGCAGAACTACAAGGCCTATGCCAAGAACGAAGTACTCTCCTGCGAATTTGCGTTGTCCAACAAAGACCGATTGCGCTACGCAGAAGTGCTGAACATGGATACCAACATCAATTCGGCCTATTCTGATTTTGCTCCTCGGTTGAAAGACGATACCACCCTCATTTATTCCTCCATTCAAGAGGACAGCGTCATCTCTGTCCGCCACGGGGAAAAGCACTTCGAGCACACCAAGATTTTTGCCTCGACCATGAAGGACAGTGTGTGGCAGCTTCCAGAAGAAATCACCAAAGTAAACAGCATTTTCGAACACAGCGGAAATGGTACCTATTCTCCTGATGGAAGTCGTTTCTATTTCTCTCGGTGCCGCGTCGTGAAAGGACTAATGAAGTGTCAGATCTATGTGAGCAATGTAACAGAAGGAAAGCCAGGGAAGCCTAAAAAATTGCAAGGCCATGTCAACCATCCTGGCCCTACCTGTACGCAACCGTTTGCCACAAAGGCCAAAATAGGGAAATCGGAAGTAGAAGTGCTTTATTTTGCCTCCGATACCAAAGGCAGTGTGGGAGGAATGGATATTTGGTACAGCGTTATAGACAAGCAAGGCAGAGCAGGGAAGCCTGTGAACTGCGGTAAAAGTGTCAATACTGCACGGGATGAAGTGGCACCCTATTATGACGACGAAAACGGAGCCTTGTATTTCAGCTCAAATTATCACTACGGATTTGGGGGCTTCGATATTTTTAGGGCAGTTGGAAGCCAGAATAAATTCGGGAAACCCGAAAACATGTTGAAGCCGATCAATTCCAATTTGGACGATACGTATTATACCCTTTCCAAAAAAGACAAATTCAAAGGCTTCTTGGTATCTAATCGTCCTGGTGGGTTTGCTTTGTTGAGCGAAACCTGCTGTGACGACATCTACACATTTACCGTGAGGCAACCTACCATCTTGGTAGTCAATGTCATGGACAGTGCCACCGGAAAAGTGCTTGAAGATGTAAAATTGTCGCTCAAGTCAGTTCGGTATGCACCGATCGCGGATTCTATTTTGTTTAATACTGCAGAAGAGGTCATGGACACGATGCCCGTGCAAACAGATAAATCACTTTTGGAACACCTTCCTTTGGAAGAGAAACCCAGCAAGTTCTATGTATTGGAACCGATGAATATCACTTCTGTTTCTGCCATATCGAAAGGCCAAGAAAATTGCAGGACTCTCATCAAAAGCAATCGGGATGCTTTAGTAGACAGCATCCGTGTCCTACAAGGCACCTATAAGAAGACAGGTACTTCCAAATTTGTCGTGTTGAATTTGGTGGCAGGCAAAAAGCAAGTATATGTAGTGGAACCGAAAGAGCCGAAAGATACAGTGCACATCGCCAGTTCGTTGAAAAAGGAATTTGAAAAGGTGGTAGAGACACCTGCCATTGCCTCGGTGAAAGCGAGTGAATACAGCAACAAAAAAGACACCGTGACAATAGCGGAAGTAAAAGCCCCAGAGAATAAACTGGTATCCAAGGAATTTGAGCTGAACCTACATTTCCAGTATGACAAAGCCGAAATCATCGAAAAAGACCAGGATGAATTGGATAGTTTGGTGACGATATTGAAAACAAATCCACGGATGCGGATCGAGTTCACCACGCACACGGATGCCATCGGAAGTGACGAATACAATTTAAAGCTTTCCTTCCGACGCGCGGCCTACATCTCCAACTATATCGTATCCAAAGGGATCAGTCAGAAAAGGGTCAAAGGAAGAGGAGTGGGGGAGACCAAACACATTGCACCGAATACCAATCCGGATGGAACGGATAATCCGGACGGGAGGCAGAAAAACAGGCGCACCGAGATCCGTTTGATAGAGGGAGTTTGATTTTTTTCTTACAAGCAAAACTCCTACATTTGCAGTCCCAAATCAAGACGTTGTTATGTCAACCAATAAAGAAGAACAAAAGGTGCCTGTTCAAATACCAGTGAAAGAGAAAGAGTCAGCTCTGAATACTTTCATGGAGGATCCTATTGTTCAAGCAGAAAGCTTTTACGAAAAGAACAAAAAGACATTCAATATACTAAGCAGTGTGGTGTTAGGGGCGGTGGTGCTATTTGCCGGCTGGAAATACTATTCCGATAGCCAAGAACAGGAAGCATCTTCCCAAATGTTCCAAGCGGTCTATTATTTTGAAGCAGACTCTTTGAACAAGGCATTGAACGGTGACGGAAATCATCTCGGACTTTTGGAAATAGCGGACGAATATGGCTTGACCAAAAGCGGCAACTTGGCAAAATTTTATATCGGGGTTTCCTATTTGAAACAAGGGAAATTTGAAGAGGCGATCGAGTCCTTAAAAGGATTCAGTGGAGGTGATTTGTTGGTGCAAGCACGCGCCTATTCGCTGATCGGAGATGCCAACATGGAATTGAAACAATTTGACGAAGCGGCAAATTATTATCAAAAAGCGGCCGACTATAAGCCGACGAAAGAGTTTACGCCTTCCTATCTTCTTAAATTGGGCCTTGCACAAGAAAAAAGCGGTGATTTGGAAAAAGCCTTGGAAACATATAACTCCCTCGTAGACCAGTATCCAAATTCACAATCAGCAAATGATGCTAAGAGAAGCAAAGGCTTCGTAGAATCTGCTTTAAGTAAGTAATGAAGGAAACCTTCTTTGTAAGTTTCACGTAAGATTGGCTAAACGTTAATCTTTTTTGAGCTATGGAACTAGAAGCTATTACCAAACGAACATTTAAGAGTGAACAGGATAAGGCGTACAACAATCTGATATTTACCAACAACTGGCTGGAGCACCAAAACAAAAGTTTTTTTAGCCAATACGGATTGACGCAACAGCAATACAATGTCATGAAGGTATTGAAGGTGTATTATCCAGAACCATGTAAAGCCAATGCACTTATTGGAAGATTGTTGGAAAAAACACCGGATATTTCACGCATCATAGAACGCTTGCGTGTGAAAGGCTTGGTGGACCGAAAGTGGAAAGAAGGAGACAGGCGATCTGTCGATATCGTGCTTACAAACAAAGGCATGGGGCTTCTTTTCAAAGTAGATACGGAAATCCATCGGCTGGAAAACATCTTCATGAGATTGAACAATACCGAACTCAACACGTTAAATCAATTGCTGGATAAATTACGAGGCTAGTATATAATTGGACGTCAAAAATAAAAGGCCAGCAGAAGACGGTTCTTCTGTTGGCTTTTTAATGAACGCAAGGGGCATTTTTGGAAACAGATTTTTAGAACTTATGCTACAATTGTAGCGTCGTGATACCATCTTGCCTACCTTTGTCGTTATGTAGGTTAAAATTGAAAAATGCGGATCTTAGTTATTGTTTTCCTAGTTGCTCTTTTCCCTGTTTTTGCCCAACCGCAAGCTCCACCTGCTGCTTCAGGGTATACGTCTCCTATTACGTCGTTATATGCTTCGGATTCTACCCCCAATCTGGAATATTTGCCTAAGAAAAAGCGGGATTTTAAAATAAAGGAAAAGAAGATACCCAAACGGGTTTTTTACGGGGTCAAAACTAAGCGGGGTTATTCGATCACAGGAAAGGGGAAGGCAAAGGTCATCGAAGTCTTTTTCTTTTTACCCAAATACAAGGACCCGGATCCTTATGTTCCGTCGGTCTATTGGTTTCACATGCGGAAACGCAAAGTCATGAATGGCCCTATTCCCGAGAAGGACAAGAAATTTGCACGCCTTCTACATGGCCCTTACTTAAAAAAAACAACGTATCAAATATTCGAAGATGGCATCTTCTACATGGGCACCAAACACGGACGTTGGGAGAAATATGATAAAAATGAAATATTGATCGAAAAATCAAAATACTTCCGAGGGTGGACCAGAGAATCGCTGATCAGTTATTATGACCAGGACAAGAAGAAAATGGAGGAGATTATCCCTATCGAATATGGGGTGAGGACGGGAAAATATTTTCGGTTTTATGAAAGCGGTCTATTGGCAGAGGAAGGCATGTATGCCGAGAACAGGAAAATAGGTACATGGACAGAGTATTATGATGAAAAGAAAAAACGCAAAAAGATCATTCAATACCCCAAGGATCCCTATGATACAGAAACGCAACCTGTCGTGCTAAAAGAATGGGATGCAAAGGGGAAAGTCATTGTGGACAAAGCGTCGGAAGAACAATTTGAAAAGAAAAAAAAGCAACAAAAAGCAAAAACAGGGTTGAAGCAATAGTGTCAATACGGGTATTTTTTCCCCCACCATTGTTTTAGTTTTTCCCGCATCTCATTTTCACGAGCATTATTGCCGGGTTCAAAAAGGATGGTACCCGCTAACTTTTCGGGCATAAATTCTTGATTTACAAAATTTCCGTCAAAATCGTGGGCATACAGGTATCCGTTTCCATACCCTTGCTTTTTCATGAGGGAGGTTGGTGCATTCCGTAAATGCATCGGCACCGGCTGAACACCCCCTTCTTGTACAAGCCGCTTGGCGTTTTTAATGCCCTTATACGACGCATTGCTTTTTGGGGACGTGGCCAAATACGTCACCGCCTGTGCCAGGATAATTTCCGATTCTGGATATCCGATCATATTGACAGCCTGAAAGGTGGAAGTGGCCATAAGCAAGGCATTCGGATTGGCATTGTCGATGTCTTCACTCGCCAAAATAAGCAACCTGCGGGCAATAAAGGAGACGTCTTCCCCCCCTTCTATCATCCGGGCCAACCAGTAAAGGGCAGCATTGGGGTCGCTTCCACGGATGGATTTTATAAAGGCAGAGATGATGTCATAATGCTGTTCCCCATTTTTATCGTAAAGGGCTACATTGCGTTGGGCAATTTCCTTTACCAAATTGTCTGTTATCTCTTGTCCTTCCTCCAAAGAGTCGGCTACCAATTCTAGCAGATTGAGCAATTTCCTGCCGTCTCCTCCTGACAGGGAAAAAAGAGCTTCGTATTCTTTTACTTTCAGGCCTTTTTTCTTCAGCAAAGTGTCTTCAGTAAGTGCTTTGTCGACCAAAAGCTTCAAGGCCTTCTCATCCAGCGGGTGCAAGGTGTATACTTGACAACGGGAAAGCAAAGCGGAAACTACCTCAAAGGATGGATTTTCGGTAGTGGCGCCGATAAGGGTAATAATTCCCTTTTCTACAGCCCCTAAAAATGCATCTTGCTGCGATTTGTTGAAACGGTGAATCTCGTCGATGAACAACAAGGTCTTGGGATTGAAACGTGCCCGTTCGATGATTTCCCGGACTTCCTTCACCCCGGAACTTATAGCACTGAGCGTAAAAAAAGGAATATGGAGCTTTTCGGAGATCAATTGTGCCAAAGTCGTCTTACCTACTCCCGGTGGCCCCCAGAAAATCATAGAGGGAACATTGCCGGATTCGAGCATTTTGGTGATAATACCTTTTTCGCCTGTCAAATGAGGTTGACCTACGTAGTCTGCGAGGTTTCGAGGCCGCATTCGTTCTGCTAATGGCTGCATCTCTGGCACAATTTTAAAATCCAAAGTTAGGATTTTGGCTTTCCCATCCGTGGTTTGGGTTTCTTTTCTTCCCTAAGAAGAATACCTTTGCAAAGATCATTCCCTTCCATACGATGAGAGTATTTTCTATATCTTTCCTTTTCCTAGTTGTCACCTTCGGGGCTTTTTCGCAGACCAAGCAAGAAATAAAAAAAGCGGGGAAAGAAGTCGCCAAGACGTCGAAAGAAACAGGAAAGAAAATTGGCAAAGCAGGCAAAGAAACCGGCAAAGAGGTGGGAAAAGAAGGCAAGCATGTAGGCAAGGAAGCGGCAAAGGCCGGAAAGAAAGTAGGGAAATCGTTTAGCAACGCCTTTAAAGAGGTGACTAAATAGTTTCTAAAATTGGAGATAAGGTCCCAGTTTCTGTATTTTTTGAGCATCTAGCGCCTTTACAGCACTTACTTCTTCCAGACTTTGAAAAGGGCCGTGCTCTTTTCGGTACCGCACCAAGATAAAGGCCAGTTTTTTCCCAATATAGGGATGAGCCGCCAGTTCTTCTGCCGTCCATGTGTTGATCAGGATTTTTTGTGCGGGTGTATGAAGCGTCCATACTTCCCAATTTTCTTTTACGACCATGCTATCCAGTCCATACACTTCAAACAATTGTTCCTTCGACGCAAATCCACCTAGTTTGTCCCGAAATTTTACAATGCGTTGCGACAGCACACGGCCGATTCCACGTACTTTTTCCCATGCCGCAGTGTCTGCCTTATTGATGTCCAAGGTAAAAGGTACAGCAGGTGGCATGTTTTGACGTGAAAAGGATTTCAGTGGTTTTCGGGAAGGCAAAGAATCAGGGAGAAGGATGGAATCGCGGAGGTGCTCGAACAATGCGGGAGGTATTCCATACAGTTTGGTCAAGTCGGATTTGATCCTAAACCTTCCCCCCTTATTGCGGTAATTTTCTAGTCGATTTGCCAAGGAAGGAGAGAAACCAACCTGAACAAGCACGTCCTTGCTCGCCGTATTGGGATCAAAAGCAACCAAATGACCCGGACGAAAAGGTGGTAGTTTGCCTTTCTTAGGCAAACGATCTAAGGCACTGTCTACTTTCCATTCTTGTAGTATTACCTGAATAGGAGGAGAAGCAGGGCGTAAGCATTCATAGAGGCTGGGAGCAAACAAAATCACAAGAAGAAGTGCCGTCAAAATCAGGAACCCTCTCGATTCTCTTGAACTGAGACCGAAGTAATGACGGAGCCAAACTTTAATGGTGTACCACAAAGCAATGATCAGATATCAGTGAACAGTTATCGTCAGAACAGGACCTGCTTTCTTCATGAAAAAATAGAAAGAAGCTTTCACATTGTAAAAATAAGAGAGAGGTATTTATTTTCCCTTAAATATGTAAACTTTTATCTGTTCTAGGAAAGAAATTTTTATAGTCAGACATTCTTAGCATCCACCACAAGAAATCTTTATCAGCCATCCACCATGGATAGCTGACAAATGTAACGATCAATCGTTCAGTGGCTGCTTACTTGTTGAGCAAGGATTGCGATGCCTTCTTTGAAGGAGTGTGGATGATATCCAAGTTCTTTTACTGCCTTGTCAATGATAAAACCGGTTCGGGGAGGGCGTTTGGCAGGTTGGGTGAATTTGGTAGAGTCTGTTTCTACGATATAGCTTTTGTCCAAGGCGAAGAAATCGGCTGTTTGAATCGCCATTTGATAGGGGGACAAAAAGTCTTTTCCTGAGATATTGTAGACTCCTGTTGCGTCTTTTTTAAGGATAAGAAAGCATCCTTCGGCCAAGTCTTCTGCCAATGTGGGGCTGCGCCATTGATCATTCACCACTTGGATCGTCTTTTTGTCTTCTAGGCTTTTCTTTACCCAAAGGACAATATTGGTGCGGCTCATGTCTTCCGCGATTCCGAAAACCAATACCGTGCGGGCAATAGCCCACTTGATTTTACTTTTCATTAGCGTACGTTCGGCCGCCAGTTTGCTGCTTCCGTAGTAGCTGATGGGTTTGGGAGTTGCTTCTTCGTCATACGGCCCGTTTTCGCCATCAAAGATGAAGTCTGTGGAAAGATGCAATAGAAAGGTATTGTGTGCCTGACATGCTTCCACGATGTATTCTACGGCCCGCACGTTTAATTGCCAGCACTCGTCTTTCATCGTCTCACATTGGTCGACGTTGGTCATGGCGGCAGAGTTAATGACATAATCCGGTTGGAACTTTGCCATGACGGCCTCCACATCTTGTTTATCGGTAATGTCCAAAGGGTGATAGGTATATCCTGTTTTATAGGAAAGCCTATTTTCCCCACGCGAGGTGGCAATAAGTTCGTAGTTCTCGTCTTTTGAAATAAGTTCTACAAGTTTTTGTCCCAATAAACCATTTGAACCTGTCAGCAATATTTTTTTTGCCATGATGTGTCGATCTTAATTGCGCCGTAAAATAGAATGCAAGCTTAAAGAAAGAGGCCTTAGAACTTGTATCCGTAAAGTTTGGTGATTTTTTTCTTTTTCAAAAGTTTGGCACTCACAGTCATTTTAATGTCTGTAAGGGGTCTGTCTCTTCCATCCTTGGGTTGTTCCGCAATTTTTTCCACTACAGGCATTCCGGCAATCACTTGTCCGAAGACGGTGTAGTTTTTGTCCAAAAAATGGGTTCCTTCTTTGTTTTCGACCAGGTAGAATTGACTTCCGCTAGATTCTTTTTGGGGATTTACGGCATCTCCCATGCGTGCTGCTGCCAACGCGCCTTGCACATGGGTAAATTTGGGGTTGAACTCTGCAGGAAGAGTGTATCCGGGACCCCCTTGTCCATCATTGGAAATATCGTTGTCTTTCGAATTGGGATCGCCTCCTTGGATCATAAACCCATCGATCACACGATGGAAAGTGGTGCCGTTATAGAACCCTTCTTTGGTGAGTTTTAAGAAATTCTCTTTGTGTTTTGGAGTTTCGTCGAATAAAATCAGTTGAATATCGCCAAACGAGGTCGTGATGGTCACTAAAAAGTCCTTTTTGGAAGGTTTCGGAGTTTTTCCCTGCCCAAAAGCAAGGTGGGCAATACACAAGAAAACTAAGGACAAATGACGCATGGACATGATTTTAGCGTACGAAATTAAAATAAAGGGATGAATTACGGGTAAGTGGATGTGAATTTTATGTGAATACTCCGTAGGCGAACAATCAGAGCTTTTTAAGTTCTCCTTTCACGAAATCCATCAATTCATCGATGTAGTCTTTCGAAAAATCGAAGCGGATGCCTGCTGTTGCATAGATTTCTTTGATCGGCTTGGTATATCCTAAAGACAGGGCTCCCAAGTAATTCTGCAATCCCTTTTTGGGGTCTTCTTTGTAGTTTTTCCATACTGCCACCGCTCCCAACTGGGCAATGCCATATTCGATGTAATAAAAAGGAACTTCAAACAAGTGCAATTGCTTTTGCCAAATATGGTCCCTGAATGTTTGGAGGCCTTCCCAGTGCACGACCTTGGAACTGAATGCAGCATGCAAGGAATGCCATTCCGCGATGCGTTCCTCCACTGTATGGTGCGGGTGCTCATAGACCCAATGCTGAAATTTGTCGATGGTGGCGACCCAAGGCAACGTCTCGATGATTTGCTCCAAATGTTGGCGTTTGGCCCTTTTTCTGTCCTCTTCCTCGGGAAAAAAAATGTCCCAATGGTCCATTGTGATGAGCTCCATGCTCATGGACGCAAGTTCGGCGATTTCAGAAGTAAGGGCACGAAAACTGTTGAGTTCCAAATCCTTTGTCAATACAGAATGTACCGCATGGCCCCCTTCATGCAATAAGGTGATCATGTCGCGGAAATTTCCGGTAGCATTCATGAAAATAAACGGGTATCCCGTCTCTTCCATTGGATAATTGTATCCACCCGGGCCCTTGCCTTTCCGGGATTCCAGGTCAAAACGATTCAATTTCTTCATTTCCCTTAGGCAATCGCCCAAGAAGGGATCAAGCCTGTCGAAGCATGCAATGGTCTTTTCCAAAAGTTCGGCCCCTGTTTCAAAAGGCTTCAAAGGAGGTTTTCCCGTCTTGTCGACACTCAAGTCCCAAGGTTTTAATTCGGAAACTTGGAGCTTTTCTTTTCTGTCTTCTGCCAGTAGGTCCAATACGGGGACGATTTCTTTCTGAACGGAAGCATGAAAGGCAAAACAGTCTTCCTTGGTATAGTCAAACCGGCCCATGGAAACAAACATATAGTCGCGGAAATTGGCAAAACCGGCATTTTGTGCGATCTGATGCCGCATTTCGATGAGCTTGGTATAGAGATCATTTAAAAAATCCTTGTCTTGCAACCTACGTTCGTTGATCTTGAAGTAGATTTCTTCCCGTTCCGTCCGATCGGTGCTCTGTAATTTGTCGGACGCTTTTTGCAAGGTCACTTCTTGTCCATCGACTTCTACCGTCATCGCCCCTACTGTAGCCCCATATTTTTGGGCTTCTTGGGCCATCGCAGAAAAAAGCGGGACATTGGCCTCGCGGAAGATGGACATGTTTTTCTCGATGCTGCGGAACATGATCGCATAGGCTTCTCCCTTGAGTTCCAAACGGAAAGGACTATCGAACGCCTTTTCGTCTAATTTGTTGGAAATAGGAGAAATGTGGGGTTCTATCTCGGAAATGAAATAGGTATAGGCATTCACTTTTTCTTCATTTGCTGTATCACAGGTCATTTTTACATACCTCCATGCAAGATCTTCGGAAATGACGGATTCAAGTTCGCTTCTATCGTGGAGCCATTGAGTATAGGCGGCCAAGGTATCGATGGGCCGTTGGAGAAGGGCATCAAAATAGGGAGCAAGGTCATCCCAAGAAGTAATCGTGAGGTGTTGAGCAGTAAAGGTGCGCATGGAAATTCGGATTTGGAACAAAGTTCTAAAAGTTTGGAACATTTGCCAGAAGAGAATACAGGAGACTGAAAAGATCCTGCAAATGGTACAATAGCCTAGTGCGATTTACTCGAAAACCGAATGGAAAAGAAAGGCGGCTACTTTTTTAACTTTTCCCGGATGATTTCCACGATCACAGGGAGCAATGAAATTCCAATAATGGCCACCAGCACCAGTTCAAAGTTTTTTTCTACAAAAGGAAGTCCGCCAAACCAATAGCCGCCTGCGATGCAGACTCCTACCCATAAGATGGCACCTACAATATTGAATTGGATAAATCGGGCATAGTGCATCGTGCCGATACCTGCCACGAAAGGGGCAAAAGTGCGCACAATAGGAACAAAACGGGCCATGATGATGGTTTTGCCTCCATATTTGGCATAAAAGGCCTGCGTTTTCTCCAAATGGCTCTTGTTTAAGTATTTAAAATTGCTGCTAAACACTTTTGGCCCCAAGAATTTCCCGATATGGTAATTGACCGTGTCCCCTAGGACGGCTGCGACTACCAAGATCCCGAAAACACTCCACACGTTCAATTGGTTTTCCGGCAAGGCAGCCAACGCCCCGATTGCGAAAAGCAATGAATCGCCAGGTAGAAAAGGCATGACGACCAAACCCGTTTCGACAAAAATGATAAGAAAGATGACCGCATAAAACCAAGAAGGGTAAAGGGTAATGATGTCTTTCAAATGGTCTTTGATATGCAGGATAAAATCCAATAAAGTGCTGATGATGCCCATTTTGTCTCGTGTCGCGTTACGTTAATCTTTCAAAGTTAGTCGTAGGAATGTTTGAATGGCTACGTTTATCGGATTATTTTATTTTGAATACGCCACTTTCCCCTCGTAGATGGCCTAATCAATATCCACCAGTATACCTTCTTGCGGTCCATTCCGTCGCAATGAGAAGAAAGAGGAGGAGATAGTACCAAGTTTCGTCGATGAGTTCCCTTTTCGTTTCGGCACTCTTCCAAATGGGAATGGCTTTCATGTTTTCTAATTTTTCTAAAAGTTGCGTTCGTCTGCTCCACGGGAAAAAGTCTCCTTTGGTTTGAGTGCCCAGTTGTCGCAGCAACGGGAAATTGGCTTGAAGGTCCAACGCTTCCAATTGGCGTTCTTTTACGACAAACTCTGCATACGCCGTATGTTGTTTCCCGGCATATTGGGTAGTGGCATTGACTTTATATACACCTGGTGGCAAGGAAGGCACCCATAAAGCCGTATTGCCTTGGGAAGGACTAAAATCATATTTTTTATGCTGCCCGTTGGCGGATTGGATTTGAAGGACCGCTTTTTGGTTGTATACCTTTTCGTACAAATCGTTGTAAAGTTCTATTTCTATTTGGGCAGGCTCTCCTTCAAAATATTCTTTTTGGTATGAATAAATCCGGAATTTGCGCTTGTCCTCCTTGCTGGAGAGGTATTGGATCGTTTTAGAGATCAATTCGTCCGTCAATTGTGCATTGCCGTTGGCCATGAATTCGTGGAGGTGCCATAGCCAAAGGCCGTCTGTAAGCAAGACTCCGGTTTTGCGTGTAGTCTGGCCAAAAAGAAACAAAGGGTTGGGAGAAGTGACACCGCTTACTTGTTGGTAAAGCAAGATCTCGGTTCCCGTTTTTACTTTGATCTCTCCGAAAGGAACTTCCACAGGAGGCAATTTTGAAAACAAGGACCCCATGTTCTCATTGAGCTTGAACTTCGCGAAGCTGGGATTGAGTGCCGGGTTGATTTGGTCTATTTGTTGTTGATTGGGAACTTGCACAATGCCGTTTTCTGCATTGAATTTTGCCAAATCGGATTGGCTGCCTACGATGTACAATATGGATGTGCTCTCTTTGGTATATTTTCGGGCATCCGCCCACGTAGAAAGCAAACAGTCATGTAGAATGATAACATCGTAGGTTTTGGGCTTGGGTTCCTCATATCCGGGAATAAGCAAGTCAAACTGTATGTTTTCTGTTTTAGAAAGAGCGGCACGGATGGCCTTGATAGTCGGATGGGGAGAAGGGGAAACGAGCAAGATATTCTCACGGTCATCCACTACATCGACATATGTAGTGAGTTTATTGTTGATGAGGTTACTTTCTCCCCGAAGAGGGGGGATTTCTATGGTATACCGTTGATAGCCTTTTTCATAGGCGGGAACTGCAAAATCGATTTGACCATGCCAGTTGTCTTCGAGCATGGTGATCTTTTGTTTTTCCAAAAGGTTATTTTTGCTCCCCTTTAATAAAATCTCCGTCTCTTGACCCTTATAGCCGTTGCTTTTCACCTCCACGCGCATAGTGAATTTGTTGCCTAGGAAGGCCACGGAATTGTTTTGTACCGATTTTAGGGCGATATCTTTGCGCGGGATGGTGTCTCCCAAACCCAATGAAATAATATGGGAATGGTAGTATTGGAAATCAGGAGAAGCCCCAGAATTGAAGATTCCGTCTGTCACCAAGACCATGTGCGCATTTTGTGCTTTGGTGAGGCTCTTTTCTCCTTGGCCCAAGAGTTTGACCAAATCAGAGCTGCCATGTGAAAAGGACAGGCTGTCAAGTTTGGAAAGTTCCTCATCAAAGACAAATACAGGAACGTCAAATCCATTTTTCTCCAGCGTTTTTTTGATGCTGGCAATGGTCTTTTTAATCTCGGGGATGTTTTTCATCACCAATGGAACAGACGTTGAATTGTCTACCAATAGGGGAAAAAGAGGCTTTTCTTTGTGGGAAGCGACAAAATTCAATGTCGGGTTTAATAGCAACGTAAGCAGAAAGAAGAGCGCAAGGAAGCGAAGGGTGCCGAGGAACTGTTTCTCTCGTTTGCTCCAACTTGTTGGCCCTGAATAAAAGAGCCACGCAAGGCCAAAAGATACGAGGACTATGGGCAAAAGCCACCACGCCGAGTATTCGAAAGAGAGATGAAAGGATTGCATGGGGTCGCTAAGTTAGTTTTTTCGTCCCAATTGCAATAAAACATCTTTCAGAAAACACATTTTGCTTTATTTTTACGGCCAAAATCGGAGCATATGCGTGTACTATTATCTACAATCGTCCTTTCTTTTATCCTGTTTTCCTGTGGAAAGGAAGGAGAGAAAGCAAAGGAAACACTTTCGGGACAAGTGGACAGCGCAGGTGCTGTATCCGCCAAACCGTTGGATACGGTCAATGTTTCCAAATTCAAATTTGAAGAAACAGAGTTTGATTTCGGTAGCATTAAAGAAGGTGAGGTGGTGCACCACGTGTTTAAATTCACGAACGTAGGCAAAACCGATTTGATCATCAACAATGCACGGGGAAGTTGTGGCTGCACAATCCCTAGTTACCCGAAAGAACCTATTCTTGTGGGGGAATCGGGCGAAATAGAAGTCCAATTCAATAGTAAGAACAAGGCCGGTGCCAATCAAAAATTCGTCTCTATTATAGCCAATACCTATCCGGAAGTGACCAGCATCAGCATTAAGGCAAATGTGCAGCCGAAAGAAGGTGGCGGGGAAACAATGGCGAAATAGAAAGGACTATTCCGTGTCCTTCCTGTTTTTCAATTTTTTATCATCTACATTCTTGTTTAAAAACTCATTGAGCTTCTCGATGGGAAGAGAAGAATGCATTTGGCCAAAGTCGTCGATTTTTATTTCAAAACCTTGCAAATCTGGATGCACTTTGGGTGTCTGATTTTCTTTTTTCTTTGCCATGGTCTGTATTTCTATATGTTTAGTACTATTTAGCGGTCATGTGTTCAAAGTTCGTGCTTATTTGGATAGATATAACAAAAACATGCAAATTTGAATGCATCATTTGAGCTATCTTCCTGCATATGATCTACAGCAATAAGCTTGCCGAAATTACTAAAGGACATTTTTTGACATTTGCACAGGATTGGCCTGTAGAATTGCTGGTAATAGACAGTCGGCACGCCGTCCCTTCTATCGGGGCCGTATTTTTTGCCATCCAAGGGCAGCACCACGACGGGCACCAGTTTCTTTCGGAATTGTATCCAAAAGGAATCCGGCAATTTGTAGTGGAAAAGGAAACACCCAGTATGCGTACTGCTTATCCGAATGCCAATATACTTCTCGTTACAAACACCATCCTCGCATTGCAGGAAATAGCAGCATGGCACCGGGCCCAATATGGATTGAAAGTAGTGGGCATTACAGGAAGTAACGGGAAGACGATCGTAAAAGAGTGGCTCTATCAATTACTGTCGCCTGTTTGGAGTGTGGTAAAAAGCCCCAAGAGCTATAACTCGCAGGTGGGGGTGCCACTTTCTGTGTGGCAGATAAAATCGGAACATCAAGTGGGCCTTTTTGAGGCAGGCATTTCCCATCCGGAAGAAATGTCTGCATTGGCCAACATCATCCGGCCTTCTTTGGGGATTTTTACGAACATAGGCCCTGCCCATGCGGAAGGATTTTCTTCCCTTCGAGAAAAAATCAAGGAAAAAGCACTGCTTTTTGTGGATTGTCATCGGATTTTGTATCGGAAGGAATATGCCGAACTGGATGAAATCCTTCGGCAAGAATATCCTAAAGAAAGGCTGTTGTGCTGGTCATTCGTGCCAGGTGCAGATTGGCAGGTCGAAATACAGGCGAAGAATGGGCACCTTGTGCCCTTAAAATTAAGCAGAATGGGCATGGAGGGGCCTGAAACAGACGATTATACGCTTCCTTTTTCCGATGATGCCTCTGTTGAAAATGTCGTGCATTGTATTTTGATGGCAAAGCAATTGGGACTTCCTCAAGATCAGATCCAAGCGGGTATTTTACAGCTTTCCACGATCCCCATGCGGCTTGAATTAAAGGCGGGAAAGCAGGAATGTTACGTCATTGACGATACTTACAACAACGATCCAGAAGGATTACGCATCGCCCTTCACTTTATGCAGCAGCAAGCGGTAAAGAAGAACAAAGTGGTGATCTTGTCGGACATGTTGGAAACAGGGATTTCTCCAGCCACTTTGTATGCCAGTCTGGCAAAGGTCTTGGCTGAAAAGCAGATCAATACGTTGATAGGAGTAGGGAAAGAAATTTCGCAGTATTCTTATTATTTTCCTCCTTCCAGTCTTTTCTTTCCAGATACCGATGCCTTATTGAGCCAATTGCCCAGTCTCTCTCTGGCCAATTCCCTGATTTTGGTAAAGGGAGCCAGGGTGTTTCGTTTTGAGCGTATCGTGCAATTTTTGGTACAGAAGATACACCGTACGGTCTTGGAAATCAATCTTAATGCCCTTTCCCATAACCTGAATGTATTCCGTCAAATGCTCCACCCATCGACGAAATTGATGGTCATGGTCAAGGCGTTTGCGTATGGAGCAGGAAGCTATGAGGTGGCCCATCTCTTGCAATACCACAAAGTAGACTACCTCGCCGTGGCCTATACAGACGAAGGAGTAGAGTTGCGTGACCATCACATCCACATCCCCATCATGGTCATGAATCCCAGTCCGGATGAGTTCGAAAAACTCGTCCAATACAATTTGGAGCCAGAGATTTACAGTTTCCGTGTACTGGAAGCCCTGATCACGTTTTTGGCTACCTCCACAAAAGGAACGGCAGAGTATCCCATCCACCTTGCGATTGATACAGGGATGCGTCGTCTCGGATTCGTGGAGGAAGAAATACTTCCCTTATGTGAGTTGTTGGCCAGTGCCCCTCATATAAAGGTCGCCTCTGTTTTTAGTCACCTGGTGGGAGCAGACGAGGCACAGTTCGACGATTTTTCGGAAAGACAAGCCCAATTATTTTTAAAAATTGCCCAGCAATTGGAGCAAGGTCTGGGATATCCCGTGATGAAACACCTGCTGAATTCGGCAGGAATTACCCGTTTACGCCGGTATCAATTCGATATGGTGCGGTTGGGAATCGGCTTGTATGGAATTGAGACCGAAACGCACCCTGAAAGCAAGCGGTTGCAAACCGTTGGGACCTTGAAAACAGTGGTCTCCCAAATGCATGAAGTGAAAGCGGGCGAAAGTGTCGGCTACAGCCGAAAAGGGAAAGTAACGCGTGACAGCCTGATCGCCACGATCGCGATCGGCTATGGAGACGGGTATTCGAGGGCATTTAGCAACGGAGTAGGAAAAGCCATGGTGAAAGGCCATAGAGTGCCCGTGATCGGAAATGTATGCATGGACATGACCATGTTGGACGTGACGGGGATAGAAGTAGCGGAAGGAGACGAAGTGATTCTATTTGGCAAGGACTTGCCTGTTACAGAATTGGCCAAATCTATCCAGACAATTCCCTACGAAATGCTCACGAATGTAAGCGAGCGCGTAAAAAGAGTGTTTTATGTCGATTAGGGAAGGATCGCGCAACTAATTGGCCCAAAACTTCCTAAGCCCCAAGATTATTGTTATTTTTGTCCATTAATCGTTTCTTGATTGTGAGGAGTATTCTTTTTGCTGTCTTTACTGTCTTATTTTTTTCGGTGAAACATCAAGCAGTGGCACAAGCTCCGACCGGCCAAAACAATACCGATGAGTATTTTCTCGGAAAGGAAAAGAAGAAGAAAGAAGGATGGTTTAAGTTAATGCGCATGAAGCGCTGCCCCATAAAATCCTGCGATACCAAGATGGTGCATACGCACAATGGAAAAAAATTCAGGGGACGAAAATGGTGGCAGCTCAATAAAAATCCCAAAACAGGGGAATTGGTAAGGGAGCCGGTGACAGATCCCCAGAAGAGGAAAAAATCGGAGAAGGTGCGAAAACACCATGAATACCAAAAAGAATTCAAATTACCGGAGAAATCAAATTGAAGGGAAGAAGACAAACGGCAAATTAGCATAAGATGGCAGAAGACAGGATAATACCGATTAACATAGAAGAAGAAATGCGCACCGCGTACATTGATTATTCAATGTCAGTGATCATTTCGCGCGCCTTACCGGATGTTCGCGACGGGTTGAAACCCGTACACCGACGGGTGCTCTTTGGGATGCACGAACTAGGGGTCAATCACAACAAGCCCTATAAAAAATCGGCCCGTATCGTAGGCGAGGTCTTGGGTAAATTCCACCCGCATGGAGACCAATCGGTTTATGATGCCATGGTAAGGATGGCCCAAACGTGGTCGCTCCGCTACCCTTTGGTAGACGGACAAGGAAATTTTGGCTCCATGGACGGGGATTCGCCTGCAGCCATGCGGTATACCGAAGTACGCTTCCGTCGCATCGCGGAAGAAATGATGGCCGACATCAACAAAGATACCGTCGATTTTCAATCCAATTTTGATGATTCTTTGGAAGAACCCACCGTTCTTCCTGCCAAAATCCCCAATCTGCTCATCAACGGAACCACAGGTATCGCCGTGGGGATGGCCACGAATATGCCTCCGCACAATTTGAGCGAGGTATGTGACGGCATTATCGCCTACATCGACAATCACGACATTACCATCGATGAGTTGATGCATTTTGTCAAAGGTCCGGACTTTCCGACAGGCGCCATGATCTACGGCTCCGCAGGAATAAAATCCGCCTTTTATACAGGCCGTGGCAGGGTGGTGATGCGGGCGCATGCCACGTTTGAAACCAGTAAAACAGGCAAAGAACAAATCATTGTGACGTCGGTTCCTTACATGGTGAACAAGGCCTTGATGATTGAAAAAACGGCCGCCCTGATCAACGAGAAAAAGCTAGAGGGCATTACCGATATCCGTGACGAGTCAGACAAAGACGGGGTACGGGTCGTGTACGATTTGAAGCGCGATGCCATTCCGAGTGTCGTCCTCAACAATTTGTATAAATACACTCAACTGCAAAGCTCGTTTGGTGTAAACAATGTAGTGCTGTCTTACGGGCGGCCCATGACCCTCAACCTAAAAGATTTGATCGGCCAGTTTGTCGAATTTCGACATGAAGTCATCGTACGCCGTACCAAATTCGAATTGGCAGAAGCCGAAAAGCGGGCCCACATTTTGCAAGGCTACCTCATCGCCTTGGACAATTTGGACGAGGTAATCAAATTGATCCGGGAATCAAGAGATCCTGAAACGGCCCAAAATGGTTTGATAGAGCGTTTCAATCTGTCGGAAATACAGGCCAAAGCCATCTTGGAACTCCGCCTTCAACGCCTCACTGGCATGGAGCGCGAGAAAATCGTAAAAGAATACGAAGAGATCATGGCCTTGATCAAACACTTGAACGAAGTGTTGGCCAGCAAAGAAATGCGGATGGACATCGTCAAAAAAGAAACGTTGGAAATCAAAGAGCGGTATGGAGACGACCGTCGTTCGGAAATCATTTATGCAGCGGAAGACTTCACCGACGAAGACATGATTCCCGATGATGAAATGGTCATCGCCATTTCGCACCAAGGATACATCAAACGGACGAATTTGGCAGAATATCGTACCCAAGGCCGTGGAGGAGTGGGTTCACGGGGGGCAGCTTCCAAAGAGGAGGATTTTACAGAACATTTGTTTTTTGCGACCAACCATAATTATTTGCTGATTTTTACCGATAAAGGCAAAGTATATTGGCAAAAGGTATGGGAGCTGCCCGAAGGAGGCAAAACATCGAAAGGCCGGGCCTTGCAGAACCTGATCCAAATCGAAAAGGACGAGAAAGTACGGGCCGTGTTGAATGTAAAGAGCCTCTCGGACGAGGAATACATCAACAATACCTACCTCATCATGTGTACGGTGGGGGGAACGATCAAAAAGACTACTTTGGAGGCCTATTCACGCCCTCGTCAAGCGGGCATCATTGCCATCAACATCGAAGAAGACGACCAATTGTTGGACGTAAAACTCACTTCTGGACAAGATGAAATGATCATCGCCACCCGAAACGGGAAAGCGATCCGTTTCAATGAGGCAAAAGTGCGTCCCATGGGCCGTACGGCAACAGGCGTAAAAGCTGTCACCTTGGAAAGCGAAGAAGGCGTGCAAGATACAGTCGTAGGCATGGTCACTATTTCGGATCCTACCAAACAACACTTGTTGGTGGTGGCGGAACAGGGATTTGGGAAACGCTCTGACCTGGAAGAATACCGCATCACGAACCGTGGCGGAAAAGGAGTGAAGGCCTTGAACGTGACGGAAAAAACAGGAAAATTGGTGTCGATCCTGGATGTAACGGATCAAGACGATTTGATGATCATCACCAAAGTAGGCATTACGATCCGCTTGGAGGTGAAAGACCTCCGGGTGATCGGGCGCGCCACGCAAGGAGTGAAACTCATCCGCTTGAATGAAGGCGACGATATTTCTTCCATTGCAAAAGTGCCGAAGAATGAAGAAGAAACAACGGAGGGAGCGACAGAATTGCCTTCTTCAGAGGGCGAAACTCCGGATCCGGAAGCGTAAAGCAAAAATTGCAATAAAAAAAGCCCCTACTTTAGGGGCTTTTTTATTGTTTCTGCAACGTGCTAAAAAAATTTTCCATTTCCGATATCGTTTTTCCGAGCCCATCTTCCCGTTTTATGTTTTCTCCCATTTGGTATACGTTTTTTTTAATCTTTTCGGTTTGTACGGTTTTCAATGCGGCACATAATTTTTGGGATGTAAGTTGTTTTAAGGGAATGTGCACTCCTAATTTCTTCTTTTCGATAATTTTGCCCCACGTCGGTTGGTCGGTATAAAATGAAATGATGATCATGGGCACATGATTTCGTAACATTGCCGCCAATGTACCGGCACCTCCGTGAAAGATACCTACTTTACAAAAAGGTAAAATGGCTTCATGATTGACATGTTTTACAATGAATAAGCGGGGATGTGTGGGGAAGGTTTCAAAGGTTGACCAACCGGTGCAAAATAATATCCGCTCCGTCGTTTGGGTCAATATCTCATGAAGGATACGCACAAATTTGCCTGTGTCGCCCACACTGTTGCTGCCAAAACCCATATAAATCGGTTTTTCACCTTTTGCTAACCAATCATTCAAATTGGAAGAAATCTGATCCGATGGGTGTTTTTCTCTGGAAGCGGCTGAAACTGTCAAAAAGCCAGTGATTTTATGATGATGGGCCCAATCGTCGGGTTGCCGAATCAAATAGGGGCTAAGGCAATAGAGGTCCAAAGGTTTCTGATCTTCTATATGCTGGATCAAGTTCTTCTTTAACACAGGCAGGCCAAGTTCTTGCCTAAATTCGTTTACTTCTTGTTTTACGAATCGCCAAAAGAAAAAATGGGCAATTTTGTAAGTCCATTTGTTATAGAGCGGAAAATTTAAAAAGTCAAAGTCTGCCAACGGGAATTCGACGGTGGGGACAACGGGAGGCATGAAATAAGTCAAAACAAATGGCTTTCTCTGTTTCTCTGCAATGGCACTCAGGATGGGAAGAGTGGCTGTATTCGCAATAATGAAGTTTACCTTGTCGATCCCTTCCCTGTAGCTTTGACGTAAGGGAACTTTCATGTCACGCAGTACCTTGAAAAAATAATTCATTAGTTTGATTGTGTTTTCGGACCGCATGACCTTTTGTCCTTCTGGCAAATTCATGCTTTTTTCTACGTCCCCGTGCAATGCATGGAATGGGATGCCAAAACCTTCTACAAATTCTTTAAAATTTTCCGGTGCCGCCAGTGTAACAGAATGTCCTTTTTCCATTAGCCCCAAGGCCAATGCAATATAAGGTTGGACATCTCCCCGGGTTCCATAAGTAAAAATGCCAATATTCATGAAGGCAACGTCTTTTCCCATTCTTCTTTTCGAATAACATACTCAAAATGGGAAATACCGTTCCCGGTCTGATAAAAATCGACCGCCCCTAGTTTGATCCCTCCTAATCTGAGGAGGGCCTTTTGAGAGCGAAGGTTGTTCACGCCAATATGAAATAGAACATCTGTCACATGTTGGAAAGCGTAGTCCAGAAGCAGTTTTTTGCAGGCGAAATTGTAGGTCCCGCCCCAATAGGAACGAGCCAAAAAAGTAAACCCGATGGCAACGCTGGAAGAGTCTGGTTTAATATCATAGAAGCGTGTGCTTCCCATGACGGCTCCTGTCGCTTTTTCTGAGATCAAAAAAGCGGTGTGGCAAGCAAGGGCACCTTCGAAAAAGCCTTTCTGAAAAGCGTCTCTTTGATAACGATCCGGTTGGGGATGTTGTTCCCAAATAAGTGGATCTGAGGCGGCTTCGTAAAGACGTTCGAAGTCTCTTGCATGTAAGGGAGCAAGTTTCACCAAATCATTTTCCAAAGTGGGTTGCCAATTGATCACGATTTTTACCTGTCGGTAGTTTTAAGAAGGCAGAGTGGCCGCAAGGTAGGTGTAAGTTTAAACAAGAACAATGCACCTACAAAAGGAAAACGCCATGTCAAAAGATTTTGACATGGCGTTTCACATGATATTGATTGAGATTATTCCTTCACTACTTTCAGTGTTTTTTTACCAAAAGCCGTTTCGATGGAAACAAAGTAAACGCCTTTGTTCAAACTGCTCGCTAAAAGAGCTTTGTTCTCTCCTTTTCCAGTCTCCAGTACTTGACCCAATTGGTCCATTAAGAGATACGAAAAAGTGCCTTTTACTTCTAACGTAAGGTCTGAATGGAAAGGATTGGGATACAGAGAAACCTGTTGCGCAGCACCTACGAAATCATTCGTTTCGATGTCCGTCACTACCGACACTTGCTGCATCACTATATTGTCGATGTTCAAGCAGGTAGTATTGTTGCCTACGAAAAATTTGATCAAGGCTGTCGGGTCGGTCGTGTCCGCAGTAAAGGTATGGGTGAATGCTTGGCTTGTGGTAGTGAGGCTTGCTTGTTCCCCGAAATAGGTACTGTAAGGACTGGCTGCTTCTTGAACGGCCACAGTGATAGTTCTCGCCGCATCCGCTTTGGCCAAGTAAGTGATTTTATAGTTTTTACCGTTCACGATGCCTACTGTCTGACTCACCTGCACATTCCAGTCTGCATCTCCGGCACTCGTTGGGCATAGGCGGAGGGAGTTGGTTCCGGATAAGTTTCCATTGGTCACGGCCGTCATGGTTCCTGTCGTGCTGTTGTTCAATTGCAAGGTCCAATCGGTCGTGCCGTTGTCAAACTCGCCATTGGTTACCAAATTGATAATGGGATTTCCCACAATGATGCTAATCGCATCCGATATAGTACTGCTCGATCCATTGTCCGTCGCCTTTGCCGTGATCGTGTAGGCACCTTCGGGTACAGCGGTCCATGTATAGGAATAAGGAGAAGTGGTGTCCTGTCCCAATTTTGTGGAGCCGTTGTAGAATTCTACTTTCGCTACTTTCCCATCCGTATCGGACGCGGTAGCCGTGATGGTAATGTTCGCTCCTATGGAAAATGTCGCATTGTCTGCGGGAGATGTAATGCTCACAGTAGGAGGATTGTTTCCACCGCTCCATCCTGGCCCTACGGTACCAGGAAGTGGGCAAGGAGAAATATCGGGCTGTGAAGCCATATAGGATTTGATCCAAGTCATGGCAGAATGTTCTGTTCCGGACGAAGTGACCAAGCCATTGTCTGTTCTGCCGGTTCTCCATGTCTGGCCATCTACATATCCCCAAATGGTAATGCCGGCTACGTGCGGGTGTTCCCATGCAGTGGCAAAAATCGCTTGGTATTGCTTTAATTGCTCATCTGCGGGGCCATCTAAATCCAGCTCTGTAATATGGATCGGAAGACTGGTGAGCGAATACATCTTATCCAGAGCGGCCTTGAAGGTAGCGGCCGACATGTCGGGATTTTGCAAGCTGAAAGCGTGGCTTTGAAACCCGACTCCGTCGATCAAGTTTTTCGTACCATCTGTGATGTTGGGCGCATTTTTCACGGCATTGGCCATGGCGGCATAGGTTACGAGTGCCCCATTTTGATCATTTTCGACGCTGTATTCATTTAAAAGCAATTTGGCATTGGGGAAATATTTACGCGCCAATTGGTAAGGCCAAATGATCCATCCGTATTGGTTGTTCAAATCGTTTTGGTTGGCAGGCTCAGCCTTGTACCCTGCTGTCAATGCGGCTTTGTAGTTTCCCGTAATAGCTGTATGCACCGGCTCGTTGACCACATCGATTAATTTGATCCCGCCCATAGGAGTATAGTGGGTAGAACATGCTTTGATGTAATTTTCGATTTCCGCTTGGATGGTGGCCACACTGGCGCCGCTCACCCAACTAGGATATTGCGAACCCCACACAAAATTGTGGTATTTGAAAAGACCGTTGTTGGTTTTTGCCCAGTTGTAGGCATTGTCCGAACTGGACCAGTTGAAAGATCCTTGTGTTCCTTCTACAGATCCCCATTTGGAGCCGTTCTCGGCGGTACATTGGTTCCAATACGTGTTGAAGTTGATGCGGCCTGCGGAATTGTCCGAATAGGCACTGCCTAAATACTTTCCCTTGCATTTGCCCATTTGGGCGTGCAAGGTGCTACTTGTCAACGTAAGAAAAAATGCGGATAACAGTAACGCGATCTTAGCGGTAAAACTTTCCATTTCAATAGATTTTAGATGTATGGTAGGAATACAATTATTTCGTGCATTCGTTACAAGGAGGGGAAACTATTTGGCAATTAATTTCCAACCATATGACAGCCTAAATACACTGCCATTCCAGAGATGTAACTCGTAATAAGAAAATGTCGAGTGGAAGACTTTAAATAAAAAAAGGAAGCTTGGCTTTTGAAGGATGTTTCTTTTAATGGCGTGTTTTTTCAGAAGCTTCTAAAATAGGCCTAGGGTCAAACACTACTTTTATGTACCCGATTTTACCGTGCTTTACATGGTACCAACCAAATGTGTTTATTTTTTCTCCCGACATGTCGATGTCGTACAACACGCAGACGTCGTTCCCTTCGGCGATCATCTTTTTGATTTCATATTTCAATTTCATCTTTTCCATGTCACTGAAGTAGGCATCGGCACCGTCGCGGAATCCGAGCACACCTTCAAATTTCATGTCGTCGGTCACACATGCTTTCGCTGCAGCAAAATCTTCTTCATTGATGGAGGCCAGAAAAGAAGAGACGATTTCTTTTGGCGTGTTACCGCCAGATTGGGGGGAGATAGGAGAACTCATGGCAAGCGATTTTGGAGAAAACTGTCCCAAAAATCATGCCTAAGGACAAAAGAGTAGATGAAATTGGGGAAGGTTAGAAGACTTCCCCAATTTTGATTAAAGGCTCGCCAACAATTCGTCCAAATTGCCGTGTGCCATGGTAAATCCTTCCTTGAAGCCCATTTCCACGATTTTTTCCAAATCTGCTTCAGAGGCAAAGGTGATTTCTATTTTTACCAAAGTACCTCCTGAAATGTCCGAAAACATCAAGTTCCAATCTAGGCGAGGGAAATCCGGGTTGACTTGTCCCTGTTCGTCGCAAAAAGCATCCAAGAGGGTGTATTTCTTTTGCGGCTCTATCGATTTGTAATCGGCGCGACAATAATGTCTCTCCCCTTCAGGTCCTTGCATGTAATAGAGCCAAGTTCCTCCTTCACGAAAGTCCATGCTGATGGTATTGGCTTTCCAAGGCTTCGGTGCCCACCATTGATCCAATAGTTGGGGTTCTGTCCATGCTTTCCAGACTTTTTCCAAACTTCCTGCAAATTCACGCTCGACGAAGAGTTTTTTGGAATCGGCAGTATCCCGTACGATACTGGTTTGTTTTGTGAGGGTCGTGTTCATCGGTTTTTATGTTTAAGTATATGATCTAAATGGGCTAAAACAGTGTGACTTCTTTTTGAATCAAGCTGCGCATAAATTTTCTTGCCAGCAGTATCTTTTGAATAAAATGCAACTTATTGGTTGCAAATATATGCAACTTTTTGGTTGCGCAAAGAATCGTAAAAATTATTTAGGAAATCGCGGTAAGAGATAGGAGGCAGTAGAGGGGAAAGAAGCAGATAAAAAATGTACGATAAAAAAGTTCAGCAAACAGACAGGTGTCAATCTTGGAATACCCCTTCCATCGAAATGACGAGGCCAGGCAACATATCTATCGAAAGTGTATCGCCGATGGTCAGGAGCGGGCCGGCGAGGTATTTCCCTT
>OUNM010502652.1_pt1 | contig 34326 bp, 21 predicted proteins | sample 1769961 | NCBI WGS metagenome assembly OUNM01 (sample SAMEA3914820, study PRJEB12502) | metagenome | biome: forest; material: soil | place: USA | collected 2012-03-12 | depth 0.3 m | reverse complement strand
GGCGAAGGAACTCAACGTGCGCGGTCTGATGAACGTGCAGTTCGCGGTGAAGGATGACGTCGTCTATGTGCTCGAAGTGAATCCTCGCGCCAGCCGCACCGCGCCCTTCGTGAGCAAAGCCATCGGCGTGCCGCTGCCCAAGCTCGCGGCGAAGATCATGGCCGGCAAGAAGCTCACGGAGCTCGGCTTTACCAAGGAAATCATCCCGCCGCATTACTCGGTGAAGGAAGCCGTCTTCCCATTCACGAAATTCCCGGGCGTGGACATCGTGCTCGGACCCGAGATGAAATCGACGGGCGAGGTCATGGGCATCGACCAGAATATCGGCCTCGCTTACGCCAAGGCGCAGATGGCCGCGCAGCCGCCGCTGCCGACCAAGGGGAACATCTTCATCTCCGTGCCGGATGCCGGCAAGGAACGTGCGGTCGAGATCGCCCGCGGCTTTGCGGACCTGGGCTTCACGCTGTTCGCGACCAGTGGCACCGCAGCCACGCTGCAGGCCGCCGGCGTGCCGGTGAAGAAACTGTTCAAGCTCGGCGAAGGCCGTCCCAACGCGCTCGACATGCTCAAGAACGGCGAGCTGGCCATGATCATCAATACGCCGCACGGCAAGACCGCGCGTGAGGACGAAATCAAGATCCGCTCGACTGCCAGCAGCAGCCGCGTGCCGGTGATGACGACGCTCCGCGCCGCGAAGGCAAGCCTCGACGGCATCCGCGCCCTGCGCGAGCACGGCCTCACTGTTTGCACGCTGCAGGAATATCACGTGAGCTAAATCACGGGCTGGGTAATTCCCGGAGTGGTTTCAGAGCACTTTCGGCAAGCCGCGCCGACACAACGGCGCGGCAATTGCCACTAAATGCTGAACCACTCCGTCGATATCGGTGTAGCGTAAGCTGGGACAGCTTGATTATAACGTGTTTATCCACCGAGATAGGCTACGTTTTAATTTAACTAATGCGGACTAATATTCATTGTAGCGGATTGGTCTACATCTACTCCATTATTCGAAGCGGATACTCAGCGGCGATTATTACAGAGCGACTTATTCCTACAATGCCGTCGCTGCATCCCACGTCGTTGTAGGACACATCCCTACAAAAAGAGGACTTATCGCCGCGCTTTCGATTTCAGCCCGGGCAGGAAGACTGGACCATTATTTGCGAAAATGTGGCCGAATCCTGCTCGGCACTTAGCGGCCACTTACCCCTGCGGCTGCGGGACTGACGGCAGAAACTCAGTCAGGCACAGTTTTATGCTCCACTTCGCATACTAACCCTGCGTATTCCTACTTATTTCCAAGACCTAAGTTCTTAACCAAACTTAACTCAATTGATCACAAACATCGTTTGCGTTTTGTTTAGTCCCATCTGACTGTTCGCACCTCCGTTCCCAATATGTTGCGCCACATTGGAATAACCTCTTTCATTTCGCTCCTGCTCGTTGCGCAGGCGATTGATGCTGCTCCCCCGGCGCATTCGTCCAAGCCTTCAAAGCTCACCGAACCCAGGATCGGAGCCAATGGCGGAACAGCCAATAGCGGAACAACCGGAGATGCCGAGATCTACAAGTGCCATCCTGGTCCATGGGGCGACATCGAGTGGAGCACGATGTACCTCGAGGCGCCGGATTACATCCTCGAGACCCTGCGCAAGCCGGATGCAAACCCGCACTGGGTCTTTCCCAAAGCCACGCTGGATGGCATCCGCGAACTGTTTCAGCGGGCCGGCCTTCCAGAAGACGTGCAGCAGCGGCTGTTCGATCCGAAGCGGATCTTCACGCAGGAAGATTCGATCACGCTTTTCCCGCAGCTGGATGACCTCGAAAATCTGAAGCCTGCGGTCCGGCAGGTCATCTACGCCGAACTGGCGAAATCGCCGCTCAACGAATATCACCACGACCCGCTCATCATCAGCGGGAGCCTCGAGGACTGGCTGCGCGATGCAAAGCTTCGCCCTGAATTGCAGAACGATTTCCGGCGGCTGGTCTATCCCAGCGGGCACGCGCTCGCCTTCAGCGACGTCCGGCTCATTCTCAATCACGCCACCACGGATTCCGAGGTCGAGCATGTGTTTCGCACCATCACCCGCACGCGCACGCTGGTCGGAACGCTCCACATTTCACCCGGCAGCAGCGCGTCGCAGCTCATCGAGTACTGGACCGGCAATCGCGCGAACAGCGATGTCCTGCCGATTCTGGAAGCCGCAACGTCCCAGGCCGGCGGGGTCAACCTCGATCTCACCCATCTGCTGCCGCCGCTCGCCCGTCGCCGGCTGTACACGTACCCGACGATCGATCTGCTCACCCGCGGCCGGATGCCTGATTGCCATTGGACGTCGCTCAATTTCTTCGCCGCGATGCCCCAGGATTACTACCTCGACATGCGGCTCGCGGCCAATCGGCTGCTGGAAAAGTACAACCCAGTCGAGTCGCCTTATGTCTTCGGCGACATGCTCTGCTTCCTGAACGCCGAAGGACAGGCCCTCCATTCCTGCATCTATGTCGCCGACGACGTGGTCTTTACGAAAAATGGCGAGAACAGCCTGAAGCCGTGGGTTCTGATGTCGCTGCAGGATGTGAAGGACATTTACGGACGGGATTCCGCTACGATCAAAGGCTTCCGGAGAAAGTCACCGGGACCGGTGTAAGTCGAAAGGGCAAGATCGGAAGCGCATAGGCGGTCGCAAGTCTGGCGCGCCCAGCGCTTTGCGCGGCCGAATTTCGGGTGCCTTTTGCAAGGCGCAGCGGGCGCCCGCGGCCCTCGTCTGCCCCCGTGAACCAGGGCTGGTAGCCGATAACTCAAATGGAGGTTTTTCCATGCGAGCCCCGCCCGTTTTGCTAGTATTCCTCCTTGTTTTAATCCGAGGAATGACGGCCAACGCCGCCACTTTTCCAAGCGCCAGATCCGCACTCAATCTTCTTCCCGAAGGCGCGCCATCCTTGCTGGCGCGCATCGAAGGACAGGAAGGTAGGCCGGTCCCAAATCGATGGCACTTCATCGTCTACGATCCGGGCGCCGAGAACGGCTTTCGCGAGTATGTCGTGGCGAATGGGCAGCTCATCGTCGGACGCGAGCTCTCGCAATTCGTGGAAAGGATCACCCCGCGGGATGTCATCGGATCGCAGGGGCTCGCGATCGATTCGGACGTCGTGGGTGAAGCAGCCAGGAAATATGCCGCTGCCAACGGACGCATCGTCGCGTGGCTGAACTATGAATTGCGAAAGAATCCAGCGGACGGAAAGGGCGTCTGGATCGTCCACTGCATCGACGAGGGAGGGGGCGAATTTGGCAGACTACAGATTACCTCCGGAAAAGGGACAATCCTCTCACATGATGGATTGCCCTTGGAGCCGGCGGAGACCGCTTCCACAGGCGGGCAGGGGATGATGCCGAATACCCGGACACATCCGGCACCGGTCTCAGGGGCGCCGATTGGCGCACCACCGCCTATAGCGGCCCCGCCGAGCGCCGTTTCCTCGGACGAACAGTTCCTGCGCAGCACTGAATCGCGGGCCACTGGAAATGCCGCACCCGCCGTGCAGGAGTCGCCGCAGCCAGCACCGACACCAGCGCCACCCAAGGGCGGCTTCCATCGCACGCGTCGCGTTCCACCACCGGTGGAGGATCAACCGTACCGCGAGTATACGCCTCCAGATCCGGGCCTTCGCTGGAGGACTGACGTTTCCCGCTCCGGATTTGCCGACCAGAACGACGATTCCGTCATTCGCTATCAGCGTCAGAGTTATGATCCCATGACGCGCTATCAGCGGATGGATGACAATGACAGGACGGTGTTTCGCTCGAAGGCCGTGCGGAAAGACCGGCGCGCCCGCGAACCCAGCCACCATACTTCGGCTAGTCCAATTCAGCGGTTCTTCCACGAGGTCCTGCAATTCTGAGTTCGCGGGACAGGAGCACCCGGCGTTGGCGCATCGGCGGCGCCCAATTTCCCAGCGATGCTGGGGTTTTCTCACGTGAGTTCCCGCATCGCATGAAAAATCCCCTGCTTGTTTCGCTGTTCACACTGGCTTGCACCTTCACGGCCGTCGCCGCGCCAGTTCCGTTATCCGACGGCTCGACTTTTACCGGCTGGGAGCCCGGCACGAAGGATCTCTGGCATATCCAGGACGGCGCATTCGTCGGGGGATCGCTGGAAACCACGGTCCCGCATAATGATTTCCTGTCGACTGTGAAGTCGTACAAGAACTTCGACCTGCGCCTGAAGTTCAAGCTGAACGGGACGGGCTTTGTGAATGGCGGCGTGCAGTTCCGCTCCGATCGCCTTCCGCCTTTTGAAATGAAAGGCTACCAGGCGGACATGGGCGATCCCTCCTGGTGGGGCTGCCTGTACGACGAATCGCGCCGCAACAAAGTCCTCGTCCAGTCGCCGATCGAGGAGCTGAAGAAGGTCCTCAAGCACGATGACTGGAACGACTATCACATCCGCTGCGAGGGACCGCACATCCAGATCTGGATCAATGACCTGCTGACCGTCGATTACACCGAGCCCGACGCGTCGATCCCGCAGGAAGGCAAGATCGGGCTCCAGATCCACGGCGGCGGCAAGGCGCAGGCGTGGTACAAGGATATCGTCATCGAGGAATTGCCGGACTAGAGTCCTGGGACTTGGTCACACAGGGCGATTGGCCCTGAAAGGGCGTAATAACAGGCCGAGAATTCGGGGATTACGGCCTCCTGCTATCGCATCCTTTCAGGGCTCGCTCATGAGCGCAGCTCAGGAGACTTATCTCCTTACTTACCAATCGTTGTCTTCCCCGTCCTCAATTCCGTCGCGGCGATCTTCGGCTTCCGCGACGGCGGAGTAGAACTCGATCGGATGAATCGAAGGCGGGAGTCCTGCGGGGCCGCCGTCGTTGACTTCGATGAGGATAAGTTCGCCGGACTCAGTTCGCGCCACGTCCGCGACGAAGAAATCGGAAGCAATTCGCTCCCCGAGATTCGCGAACTTTGAGAAATCCGTCTCCTTGCCTCCAAGGTCGTTGTAAGGAAACGAGAGGATCATTTTACCGCGCCAGAATACGAGGCGGTATTCGTCGAATATGGGCAGCCCTGTGAAGTCAGCCGCGAGCAGCACGAGCGGCACAACCGGACGCACGACGATGCCGCCCTGAAAACGTTCGCCTCGACGATCCACCAATTCCCGGCAGATTTCGCGAAACTTGGCGCGGCGCGTTTTCGGCGGGACATAACAGGCTTCCAGCCATGCTTCCTTACAGGACTTCGCGTGGTCTTTGATGATATAAGGCGGCGGGCCGAGACTCTTTGCAGCTTCCCAGGCTTCGTCGGCATCTTCGTCCCAGGTCCAGACCGCGGGAGGAGTAAGATCCGCCACGCGTGGATGCCAGTTAGGCACCAACGTAGTCTCGACAAACTGGTTCGTGTTCGTGAGGAGATGATAGCCCCGGGATGTTAATACATCCTCGAGTGTGCGGTACTCCTCCTCCTGAAGGAGCCACCCTCGGTAGGCGAGCACGCGCCCTTCACCATCGGGCAGATGTGCCAGCGCTTCTTCGGGGTCTCCATCGAGGAATCGCTCCATATCGAAGCTGTGACAGGTGAAGTCACATTCTTCGGCTGCTTCGGCTTCTTCGCGCCAGTTAATGGGATGTAACGGCTCGGATGTGGGGAGATAACAGTATAGCCACTCAATCATAGAGAAGTATTGGTTGACGACTGACCCGGAAGCCGGCTTCCGGCGGGCGGGGACAGTGCACGATGTTGCCTTACTTGCAACAAAAAGTTTCTTAAGACTGCGAGAAAGCGGATGAAAACGCTCGAGCCTTTCACAGTGCGGCGAAGGCGGTTCAAAACGGATTCCCGGCCATTCGTCCCAATGCCATGGCGGCGCACGGAAACTCTTCTAAGTTGCTCCCGCCTTCATGAAGCTCAACCTCCTCGTCTGTCTCACCGCCCTTTCCGTCTCAGGAGCGCTCACCTGTTCGGCTGAAGATCCGGCTCCCACCGAAACCGCAGCGCTGTTCCAGACGAACAAGATCTGGACGGTGCATCTCACCTTGAGCGCCGACCAATGGGCCGCGATGGAACCGGCAGACTCACACGCGGGCGGTCCGCCCGGAGGACCTGGCCCGAATGGACAGCCAGACGGGCCTCAATTTGGCCCGGCGAATTTCATCTCACGCAACTTCCTTGCCGGCGATCAGAATGGCGATGGCAAGCTGTCCACGGAGGAATTCACATCCCTCGCAGACAAATGGTTTACGCTGTGGGACAAGGACAAGACTGGCCGCCTCGACGCCGCGCATCTGCGGGAAGGCCTGGAATCCACTTTTGCGCCTGGAGCAGGAAAGCCTCCTGGTCCCGGGGGAGGTGGACCTCCTGGCTTTGGCGTCGATTACCCGACCGTCCACGCCTCGCTCAATTTCAACGGGCAGGAATTCAAGGACGTCGCCATTCGTTACAAGGGCAACTTCACTTACATGGCATCCCGCGGACAGCTCAAACGATCGCTCAAGATCGAGCTCAACGAGTATGTGAAGGGCCAGAAGCTGGCGGATGTCACGACCCTCAACCTTCATAGCAACGTGACCGATCCGGCATGGATGAATGAGGTCCTGTCGTATCAATTCTTCCGCGATGCGGGTGTTCCTGCGCCACGAACGGCTTACGCGCGCGTCTATCTCACGGTTCCCGGTAAGTACGATCACCAGTATGTGGGACTCTACACGCTCGTGGAAAACATCGGGAAACACTTTGCCGAGCAGTGGTTTTCGACGAAGAAAGGCGCGATTTTCAAACCGGAGACGCGCCAGCTTTTCACGGACCTTGGCGATGACTGGAGCCGGTACGATGAGCAGTATGGAGCGAAGGAAGATCTGACCGACTCGCAGAAACAACGCGTCATCGCCTTTGCGCGCCTGGTCAGCAAGAGGACCGATGCGGAGTTTGCCGCACAGCTCGAGAAGTATCTCGATATCGATGAGTTTGCCCGATTCATGGCGGCCACGGTGTGGTTATCGAATCTCGATAGCCTTCTTTCGATGGGGCATAACTTTTATGTCTATCTGGAACCAAAGAACGGCCGCTTTGCATTTCTTCCCTGGGACCTCGATCTTTCCTTCGGAAAATTCAACATGGGTGGAGGAGTCACGGAAACCTTGAGCATCCAGAAGCCCTGGTCCGGCAGCAATCGCTTCCTGGAGCGGGTCTTTGCAGTCGACGCTTTCAAGGGGGCCTACATGGCTCGTCTTGCGGAACTCAGTGCGACACTTGGCAAACCGGAGCGCATCGCGAAGCAGGTCGACAGCCTGGCAGCGATCATCCGTCCGGCAGTGCTGGAGGAATCCACGGAGAAAGCCGCGAAATTCGACAAGAGCGTGAGCGGCCAGTCCTCGGATGGTTCGATGGCAGGAGCGCAACCAGGAGGCTTTGCGCCGGCACCGCAACGTCCTGGAACGGAGCAGAACGAGCACCGGCCAGCGTTTGGAGGAGGGCCCGGTGGACCGGGCGGACCGATGTCCGACAAGCCGGTCAAAACGTTCGTCGTCGCGCGCGAGAAGTCGGTGCTCGATCAATTGGCAGGCAAAAGCGTCGAGCAAGCAGGGAACCGGGACTTTCCCGGCGGACCGGGTGGATTTGGCCCCGGCGGATTTCTCGCGCGTGCAATCCTCGATTCCTTCGACACTGATGGCGACGGCAGCATCTCCCGCGAGGAATTCATGAAGGGCTTTGCCGGATGGTTTGCCCGGTGGAATTCCGACGGCAGTGGTCTGCTTACGGAAGAACAGTTGAAATCGGGAATCACCCGTGACCTCGCCCCGCCATTTGCCGGAGGGCCGCCACCGGTCGCACCTTGAGTAGGTAGACGACGGACACGCCGCAGTTAGCAGCCAACAGCAAATTGCACTGCCGGCCCGGTATTAGTTAGCTGGGCCGTCTAGAAACAGGATGCACTGATCGATCGTGCCGGAACGGTTCGTGTTGAAGCTGACGCGCTTGCCGTTTGCCTGGGGAGCCGCAAGCGGCATGGCCCAGAACATATCCGTGGATGAGCCACGGCCGGCGCCGCGCGAATAGTTTCCGCCGGTACGCGCGAGGTATTTGGATTTCCCATCGACGCCGATTTGCAGGATCTCGTCGAATGGCGGCGCATATGTCGGCTGCTGCATGTTCGGGAAATGATAGAACGAAGCGAGGAACCAACCATTCACCTTTGCCGGCCAGGACAGGTGGAGGTTCTGCACGCACGTAGCCTGCGATTGCGGCACGCTGAAGACCACACGATCGTCGCTGCCGTCCAGCTTCACGACGTGGATATCGAGCGAGTTCTTGCCGTCGTTGCGCGGATAGCCCGGCATGAAGAAGTAAGCGATCTGCCCGTCAGGCGAGAATGTGCAGTGACCGCCGCCGCCGAAGCCGTCGAACCGATGCACGAGCGCGCCGGTGTCATCATAGACAAGGACGCCCTGCGTGCGGAGATCCGTGGAATGGAACGCGACGTCAATCGTACTGCGGTAACCGGTGAAATGAGGTTTGTCCCAGCCGGTTTGCGTATGCTCGGGAAGCTGCGGCTGGAAGGTTCGTTCATCGCCCAGATCCGGTAAGTGATAGGATCGGAACGTGTGGTCGGACGTCGTGACGAGGATGCGGTCGCCGTCCTGGTTGATCGAAGGGCCGTTGGGCAGCAAGGCCAGCGGCTTGAAGGATTTCAGCAGCTCCGCCTTGCCATCCTTCACGTGGAAGCGGAAGAGCCTGTCGGCCTTCCAGGTGTAAAGGATGTCCGGATCTTTGCGGTCCCAGCACAGGCGCCAATCATAGAGATCCGTCGAAAAGAGGTCTTTGATGTAACGGCCGTCTCCGTCGTAGAGCACGACGTGCCAGTTCCTCTGCTGCAGATCGGACTGGATTCCAAGCATGTAACTTCCATCGGCATTCCATGGTTCGCGATAGTAATAGAAGTTATGCTCGTGGCCATCGTCCTTTTGTAACTGCCGAATCTTCCCACCATAAGTGGGATCGCTATAGTCAACGAGGGTAGGCGCGCCGACATGCATGACGGCAGAGGGCGGAGCCGCAGGGCCAGACGACGCGGATGCCGGCGCCGCGGAACGTCCGCGCGTTGGATTCGGAGAAGGCTCCTGTGAAAAGGCGATAGTCTGGCTGGCGAGCATGGATGCAGCCGCCAGCAGAAGGAGGGTTTTGTTCGAGGGGAACATTTGGATATTCAGTCTGGGGAATGCCGACGGCTAACTCAGCGAATCGGGGGGATGGAACGCTGAATGATCGTAGCGGATGGAGTATCCAGATGCAGCGTCTTTGGCTTCACCGGTGGGCGTGGCGGCACGCGCGGCGTGGGTTTCGGCGTTGGCGTTTGCTTAGTTCGAGCCGCCGTCGTGAGGGTGGACACGGTCCTTACCGCAGGCGACAGCGCGAGACCGGATGGGGCGGGCTGAGTCGCGGCAAGCGAGATGTTGAGGCGCAGGAAATGGGCAGGCGTCGTTGATGGTTGTGTGAGGTCCTCGGCGACGACCTGTTCGGTGCCGTCTGTCATCATCGTAAATGAATCGACGTTCATGCCGCTGGCTGCATTCCAGTACACCAGGTCTGAGGAACTTTCGATCGTGTAAGTTACATCGGACAGGCTCGGGAGTTCCCGGAAGGTCAGCGTCAGGTTGCCGTTTGAAGACCATCCGGCCTGTGAAGCGAGAGAGCGATCAGGGTTTCCGGGCAAGAGATCGAAAGCATATTCGAGAGCGTTGGAGAGGCCGTCGCCATCCGGATCTGCAGTTGGAACCTGATTCACCGTGCTCTGGGAACTTAGATGGGCGGCGCTCCACATACTGTAAGTAGTGGTACTCGGAAGCAGGGTGACCTTCCCATTCCGCATCGGGACGTCGGAAGTCACGGAAACCTGTGCCGTGGCAGAGGTAAAGCTCGATGATACGTCGCAAACCAGATAAGTGCCTTGAGCGCCGTTGGTGTTACCGACTTCAAGGTAAAGGCGGTACAAGCCACCTTGCGGGTACTTGAGCATGAATGCACCTTCCTGGCTATCGAAGCCCAGATGCTGCGGATTCCCCCATCCGTTGATCAGGTCTGAGGAGGTGACGTGGATCTGCGCCGCGTTGCTGTTCCAGTCCACATAGATGCCATGGTAAACGGTGCCTTCCTTCCACACCCAGAGTTCGTTGGTGTTGTTGCTTGGAAGATTCACCAATACCGGTGTGGACCACACCGTCCAGTCTGCGCTTACGGGGTGTATTTCATAACTGCGCATCGCCGGCAGTGGATCATAGCTCGAACCATTGATCGGGCTGATCGAGACAAAGACATGAACCGAGCCGTCGCCATCCCGGAAAAAGCACGGATTCCATGTCAGCGGGTCGGTCTGGCCGGGAAGGGCGGTGCTGATCTCGCCGACGTATGTCCAGTTCAGCAAGTCTGTCGACTTGGCGAGGCCAAATGATGCGTGCTTGCCATAGTTACCGGAAGTGTACGCAACCCAATACGTGCCGTTATCGTAAATGATCGTGGGGTCGCGAACGACGTTGGTAAAGCCGGCCCAGTTCGGCGGCTGATAGACTGGCTGGCCGGAATTGAGCGCAGTCCAGTGCAGGCCATCGGGTGAAGTCGAGATATAGAGCCTTTCATCCCCGCCGCCGCCATCGTTCTTGAAGTGCGACATGACGAAGCGCGCTCCCGCGGGAACCGTGCTTTGAGCCCGGGCGAGCGGACCGGATAATCCAACGAATCCTAGATATCCAGCAACAAGCAGGAGCAACCACTGCAGCGCACGGCTGCATCGAACGACGGGGCGGGGCATAGGCCGGGGATCTTAATCCCCGGCCTCTTTCAGAAGAAAGCCCGATTCCGTGACAAGCTGACTAGTTTGCCGGGATCTCGTTCAGCGTGTAGTAGCCGACTGGATGCAGCACTGGCTTGCCATCCGCCGACCGGACGCCATCGACATGGACCTCGTGAATGTCCCCCTTGGTCAGCTTATCGAGCGTGAAGCGGACCGACTTGTTATCGGGCGCCACAGTGATCTTTGTCACCTTCGGGAAGATGTCGTCCACCTCGGGGCTGCCGTATTCCGCGCGATAGATATAGGTGAATTCGCGCCACTTGTAGTTGGCAGGGTCGGAGGCGGTCTTTGGATCGACCGGCTCGGTGAAGGTCAGTTCGAAGCCATCTGGTTTGGCGTGCATCTCGTGGATTTCGAATGGCACCTTGCCGGTCCAGTCCACGCGCTCGAAGCAATACGGCTTGCCGCCGTGCGCGCCCCAGCCGCGATCGGAACCGCCGACAAAGAGCTGGCCGGTCTTGCTATCCATTTTGCCCGCGATGATCCCGGACTTGAAGCCCTGTAGGAACGGGAAGACCACGCCCTGCTTCACGCCGTTGACTTCCTCGAGATAGACCCGTGCGACGTTCGAATGGCTCTGGTCGCCGACGAAGAGCTGCTTCTGGAACGGACCCCATTTGCCGTTGCTCAGGTCGCAGGCAATGAACGACGAGGAGTTGCCGATCTTGCCGTAGACGAGGTAGCAGGCCGGCGGGACGAATTCCTTGATCCGGGCGCGCTCGGTTTCGAGGCGACTCGGCGAATTTGGATCGACCGGACGCGGTCCCATGTTCGGGGCAATCGAGTACCAATGGTTTCCTCCCGGATGTCCCTGGAACGAGCCAGGCACGAGATGCTGGAGGTTATCGGCACCGCGCCACGGTCCCTGGTTGTCGGTGTAATAGACTTCGCCATCGGCATCGAAGCCGATTCCGCCGGGCGAGCGGATGCCGCTGCAGGTCGGGACAGTCGTGCCATCCGGCATAAGCCGCAGCGCCCAGCCGCGGAATTCGGCCTGGCTGGAGAAGGATCCAGTGAGGCAGAGGAGAATCCAGAGGTTGCCGCTCTTGTCGAACTCAGAGCCCCAGGCGTACTCGTGGTAGTCGCCGCTCACGCCCCACTTGTCGGTCACGGTTTCGAAGAGATCGGCGCGACCGTCGCCGTCCTCATCCTTCAGGCGCGCGACTTCGTAGCGATTGGTCTCGTAGAGCCAGCCGTCCTTGTACGCGAGGCCAAGGATTTCATGCTGGCCTTGGGCGAAGCACTGGTAGTGGAGATTCGATGCCACCGGATCCTTGGCATTCGAGACGGTCCAGATCTCGCCGCGGCGCGTGCCCAGGGCGATCTTGTCGTTGGGCAGCAGCACCATCGAGCTGACCTCGAGGGCGGTTTCCTTCGGCGTCTCGAAGGTTGTGATCTTGTAGTAGTCGGACTCCTTGGGAGCGGGATCGGCCGCATGCAGCACGGCGGCGGTCAGGATGAGCCCGAAGAGAATGGGAAAGGGTTTCATGGCAAAAATTTTGGGAAGAAGATTGCGAGTGATTACTGCCCGTGAGCGTGGAGATGAGTCATCGGCCAGGTGTAGATGACCTTGATTTGCGCCTTGGCCGGAACGACGAGGTTGTCGCCCTGGAGCTTCGCGCCGTCGGCTTCCACCACGAACTTGTTCTCGAATTCATGGCCATCGAGGTTGAGGTGGCCGGCATCGACCGCGAACCCATTGCCCGCCGGTTGAATCGTGCCGTTGGCCACGCGGAAGACCGCGCCCTGCGGGATCGGCCCATCCAGCGTGAGCGTGCGGACCAGCTTGCCATCGACGAGACCGCCTTCGGTATCGATGCGATCGCTGACTTTCACGCCGCCCCAGGTGTACAGGAAGGTCGGATAGCGTTTCGCATCGAGGCGATAGCCTTTCCATTCATAACCTTCGGCGCGTTCGTTGCGCTCGACGGTCGGCCATTTGGCATCCGCGGCACCGAGGACAGCGAAGGGCGGCGCGATGTCTCCGGCGGGCCGGACGACGTCGTACCCGAGCGGGGGCTGGTAACCACCGCCACGGTCCGTCCAGTGACGTGCCGCATCGATGAATGCGCCGCGCCAGAAGAGCTGGAGATTCATGCTCTGCGCGCTCCAGGCGATATTGAAGCCGCCGGGATAACCGACGCCGATTCCACGAGTGCCCGCGCCGGAGATGAAGTTGCGATATAGGACCGGCTCCTTGTCGACAATGAGCGGCATGCCGGTGTGATCTTCATTTTTCTTCTTCGGCGGCCCGCCGACCCAGTTCTGCGGCACCCACTTCGACAGCGCCGTTTTGCTGAAGGAGTCGCCCTGCCAGCCGGCAAAGATTTCGGATTCGCCGGCTTTCTGGAAATACTCGAGCCGGAATTTGTGATCGCCGGCTTCCAGGTGAGCCTTTCCATTCCGGATCGCGGCGGCGGGATGAATGCCGTCGTCTTCCACGATTTTCTTGCCGTCGATGAGAATGCGCGAGCCGTCATCGCTGGCGAGCGAGAAGCCGTAATCGCCGGTCTTCGGCGCATTGAGGGTGCCCTCGAAAACGACGCCGTAGTTGTTCTTGTAGTCGTCGAACTTGAGCTGGACGAGATTGTCGGGCACCTCGCCCTCGCGATGCACTTGCAGCTTCGAGAAATCGGGGAGCTTGTCCCACTCGCCGAGATAGAGTTTGAAGGTGAGATGGCTCAGGCCCTTGCCGGGCGCCACCACGTGGAGCACGCCCTTCATGTTCATGGCGTGACCGGGCATGGTGCAGACAAACGGGAAATCGCCCGCCTCCTGCGAGGTGAAGGTCAGCTCGTCCTTCTCATGCGGACCGACCAGCTTCGTGTGCAGCACGATGGCCGGATCTTCCGGGAGGAAGTTGCGCTTCACGGCTTCCTCGGGCTTTTCGAGCTGCTTGTTGGCCATCGCAACGACATCGGTACCGGGCTTGCAGATGACGAGGTTGTGCGGCATGTCGTCCGCATTTTCGAATAGGATCTTCACCGGCACGCCCGGGAGCGTGGTGATGTCGGTGACGTTGTAGCGCATCTGCGCCTGGAGCGTCTTGATGTTGACGATTTCCGGTTCGGCGGCCACCGCGGCAGCAGTGAGCGCCCCAAATGCTAGGTAATGGGCAAAACGAGGCATGAACAAAACAATATGGGGACAGCCAGCGGAGACGGCGCCAGCGGGTTTCGAGGAGGGGATTCGCTACGGGGCCGGAATCTTAGAAACGTTCAGGAAAGACGCAAGGGAGTTGGACGGGATTTTTTGACGGGTGGTGCCCGAAAATACAGTCGAAGTCTTTCCCATCAGTTTTATGGCTCTACCAAGAATCGTTATTGTACGCCCATTACTGGAGCGGCCTGAAATACCCAATGATCTGCTTCGGATTCCGCACGCAGATCTGAATATGGGTCCGCCTGTGGAAGCCTGCGTTTTCGTATAGTGGCGGCCCTTCGAGAAAGGCCGCCCGGACGCTATCAAAAGCCGGCTCGCCTGCTTCGTCCCTCATCAGGTGCACGAAATTGATAACGGCGCAGTCCGACGATCTCGCCCCGTACCTTTCTATTCTTTGGCAGTGGTATTTCCAAGGCCAGGCAGTTCTCCCTGAACTGCCGGTATCCCTCCTCAACGAGTCCAATGGATGTGGCTTCAAGTAAGTCGAGGCAGTTCCCCAAATCAATTACCGCGCCAAGAACAAATGGTTTCGTGATTCTGGTCCTTGTAGACTGCGGGTTTTCCTTCGCAAAAGCAGCCCAGTCGATCGCCCGCTGGGCACTGTTTTCCCAGAAGTAAATGCCGGTACCGAGCCAATCGTAATCGTTCTCGCTCGCCTTGAGATGATCCTTGCCAGCAAGGACCTTCTCGCCCACTGCCTCGTCGCAGCCATGGTAAGCTAAAACGAAAGCGGAAGCCCGCTTCATTCGCACACTATCCACCGTAGCGCTTGGTCAGCTTGCCTTCCTTTGTAATAAAGCCGTGCTTTATAAACCAAGCCCGTGCCGCCTTCTTCGAGCGCATGATCTTCTTGGATCCTTTTCCAATGGCAGCGATGTCGCGCTGGATTTCAGCTTCGCTGCGTGGGACAAGGACGATACTCACAGCCCCACGCTACAAGCCCGCTTTGATTGCTTCAACAGATTTGTGTTCTCGCGGTCCGTTCCGGCAACGACCTGAGCTTTAAAGGCTTCTGGGGGCATATCTTCCAATCCAAAAAAGCGCGAGCCACGCCGCCTCTTCGGCAACGTGGCTCGCAGGACTCCGTTGGGAGTTGGTTTTGGTGAGAGTGGGCTTGGGTTTCCTCAGTCGGCCAGGATGGGGCCGTCTTCGGGGTTTTCAGTCTTGATCGGTTTGCTGTCGGTCATTTCGGGTTGAGAATCGTCGCGAAGGGAAATCAGGAGCAGCCCTGGCTGGTGCCGCAGTCGGTGCAGACGCCGCAGGCGCCGGTCCGGATCACCTTGGACGACCCGCAATGCGAGCAGGTGGTGTCCATGTACATGTTGCCGAGGGCAACCTTCACGCGCTCCGCGTAGGTATTGGCGTTCGGCGAGGCGTGGTGGCCATTGCCGTTGCCGACCTTGGTGCCTTCGGAATTCCCGTTGTGGGTGATGATGTCGATGATTTCCTTTTCAGGCGAAAGGGCGAGCTCGGTCACGGGCCGGTTGATGGCCTTCTTGTCGATTTCGCCCAGCTCCTTCATCGGCAGGTCCTGCTGCGATTTGTTCGGGCTGGTGGCTTCCTTGTAGCCTTTGATGAACTGGCAGGCGAGCCAGCGGAAGATGTAGTCGGTGATCGACGTCGCGTTGCGGATGTCCGGATTCTTGGTGAAACCCGACGGTTCGAAGCGCTGGTACGCGAACTTTTTCACCAGCGACTCCAGCGGCACGCCGTACTGGAGCGCGATGGAGGTCAGCGTCGCGACCGTATCCATGAGGCCGCCCAGCGTGCTGCCCTCCTTGTTCATCTGGATGAAGAGTTCGCCCGGCTGGCCGTCTTCGAAGAGGCCGACGTTGATGTAGCCCTTGTGACCGGCGATCTCGAACTTGTGATTGATCGCCAGACGAGTCTCGGGCATCCGGCGGCGCACCGGCTCGTCGGCCTTGACGCGCAGGATGGCGACCTCCTTTTCGAGATCCCCGATGCGCGCCTGCAGGGCATGCTTGTCGGCGACGATGGCTTCGACTTCCGCGGCGAGGGAATTTTCGCTCACCGGCTCGGACGTCGAACCCGTGCTGGAGTGTTTCTTCTTATCCGTCGAAAGCGGTGCCGAACGCTTCGAGCCATCGCGGTAGATCGCGATGGCCTTCAGCCCGAGCTGCCAGCCCTCGATGTAAGTGTTAATGATGTCCTCGACGGTCGCTTCGTTCGGAAGATTGACCGTCTTGGAGATCGCGCCGGAGAGGAAAGGCTGCGCCGCCGCCATCATCTTGATGTGCGCGCGGTAATGCAGTGAACGCTGGCCGCGGAAAGGCTTGAAGGCGCAGTCGAAGACCGAGAGATGCTCGGGCTTCAGTCCAGAAGAGACAGACTCGCCGGTCTGCTCGTCGAGGACATCCTCGATGGTGTCGAACTTATCGATGTGGGCGACGACCTTTTCGATCTCGGCAGAGTTGTAACCGAGGTTCTGCAGGGCGGGCTTTACCGTCTGGTTGACGATCTTGAGCATGCCGCCGCCAGCGAGGAGCTTGTACTTCACGAGCGCGATGTCCGGTTCGATGCCGGTTGTGTCGCAGTCCATGAGGAAACCGATCGTGCCCGTGGGCGCGAGAACGGTGACCTGCGCATTGCGGTAGCCGTGCTTTTTGCCCTGCTCCAGAGCGCCATCCCAGCAGCGCTGGGCTTCGTCCTTGAGGTACGCAAAGCGCGGGCTTTCCTGGATCCGCGTCACGTGCTCGCGATGCAGGCCGATCACTTCGAGCATGTAAGGCTCGTTGGTCTTGTCCACCGGCTTGGTCACGCCGCTGCAGCGGGTCTCGTGATAGCCCGGGAACGGTCCCATCGATTTCGCCATCTGCGCCGACTGCTCGTAAGCATGGCCGGTCATGATCGAGGTGATCGCACCCGCCAGCGCGCGGCCTTCGTCGGAATCGTAGCCGAGGCCGTAGCTCATGATCAGCGCGCCGAGATTGGCGTAGCCAAGGCCGAGCGTGCGGAAGATATGGGAATTCTCGGCGATCTCCTTGATCGGATAGGAAGCGTTATCGACGATGATTTCCTGCGCGGTGATGAAGATGCGTACCGCCGCCTTGAAGCGCTCGACGTCAAACGTGCCGTCGGGCTGCTTGAATTTGAGCAGGTTCAGCGAGGCGAGATTGCAGGCCGTGTTGTCGAGGAAGAGGTATTCCGAGCACGGATTGGTCGAATTCTGGCGGCCCGTGCCTTTGCAAGTGTGCCATTTGTCGATCGTCGTATCGAATTGCATCCCGGGGTCGCCGCAGACGTGAGTGCCTTCGGCGATCTTCCGCAACAGCGTGTTGGCGTCCTTCTTTTCGCAAGGCTTGCCGTCCGTCACGCGCTTCGTCCACCACTCGCGACCCTCGATGGCCGCGTTCATGAAATCGTCGCTGACCCGTACCGAGAGATTTTCGTTCTGGTACATGATCGACCCATAGGCGTCGCCATTGTACGAGCCGTCGTAGCCCTGCTCGATGAGCGCCCAGGCCTTCTTTTCCTCGCGGGTCTTCGCTTCGATGAATTCCTCGATGTCAGGATGCCAGTCCTTGAGGGTATTCATCTTCGCCGCGCGGCGCGTCTTGCCGCCGGATTTCACGACGTTGGCGACCTGATCGTAAACCTTCAGGAAGGAGAGCGGCCCGCTCGGGCGTCCGCCACCGGAAAGCTTCTCGCGCGTCGAGCGTAGCGTGGAAAGATCGGAACCCGTGCCCGAGCCATATTTGAAGAGCATGGCCTCCGAGGTCGCGAGGCGCATGATGTCTTCCATGGTGTCGTCCACCGCCTGGATGAAGCAGGCGCTGCCCTGCGGATACTCATACTGCGTCGCGGCGCGGCGGGCGGCGCCGAGCTTGTGATCGAAGAAATAGTTCCCCTCGCCCTTGCCGACGCCGGTCTTGTACTGGTGAAAGAGGCCAACGTTGAACCACACCGGCGAGTTGAAGGCGCCGTGCTGGTTGAGGCAGAGCCAGGTCAGGTCGTTGTAGAAAACTTCCGCGCTCGCCTCGTCGGCGAAATAGCCGTCCTGGATCCCCCAATCGGCGATCGTGCGGGTGACGCGATTGATGAGCTGCTTGACCGAACGCTCGCGGCCGCCCTTGTACGGGTCGTTGCCATTGGCGATGTCGCCATAAAAATACTTGGAGACGGCGATCTTCGTCGCCAAGGCGCTCCAGCTCTTGGGTACCTCGACGTTGTCCTGCTTGAAGATGGCTTTTCCTGAGTCATCCGTGATTTCTGCGGTGCGATGTTCCCATTCAAGTTCGTCGAACGGAGACACGGAAGGCTGACTGAAGGTGCGCTGGAACTTGAGTCCGGCGGAAGCACGGCGGGCGGGCCCGGCAGAGGCCGAGAGGCGATTCGAACGGCGAGCGGTTTTCAGCTTCATTGCAGGTTTCTGGAGGAACGGAATTGCGGAAGACTCATCGGCATTCACGCCGACCTCGGCTGTTTTCGCAAAACCTATATGTTGGTGAATATACTGTGAATAAGCCGGAATAACCACAGCATATTGTGTTTCTGGGGGCAGAACCCTTCCCAGAAATACAGCCCGCGAACAAGCCTTTTTGATTAGGACACCTCAAATAATCCCGCACTTCAGGGATTGACAGCGACGCCCTCGGCTTGCCCGCTCCGATGGATTCTGAATTGCGGGACGTCGCTCCTTGTCAACCGGCCTGCGAAGCCTGCTCCACGCTGCAGTCGACGGGTAATCCGCAGGTTTTACGGGGAGCGCGAGCTCGCGGGGAAATGTTCCGCAAATGGTAGGCCGGATGTTCGAAGGGCTACATTTTGAAGCCCGATTGTAACATATGGCTTCTCAAAGAGTTGCAAGCGCGGGCCAGATGCGCTGCAACGCGCTTCATGCTGCCGGAATCACCCCTGGCCGTTTAGTTCGTCCAAGTGACGCACGTGGTCTCCGACCTTCGATTCGACCCAGGCTGGCCTGAGTGGAATCGCCTGCCGGTGCTGCCAGCGACCGCTGGCAACCTCGTATCAGTTGCCTTTGCCCGGCTCACCTGCTTTGTCTCCGGCTTCGTTTGCTGTGCCGGGACTCGTTGACGGATGGACCTGCGGCGTGAGTCCGGCGATGACCCCGGCGCAGGGATCTGCAAATGAACCCTGGTGTTCATGGCCTTTCATGACCTCGCCCAACTTCGCGGCCCAGGCTGACTTCTGGTTCACATCCTTGATCGAACCAGCGGCGAGCTGGATTCTGGCAGCGAGTGCATTGCAGCCATTCTTCGAGCGCTTGCCTGCGATATTCGTCTGAAGATCCGTCGTGATCTGGTCCAGCAGCGGTTGCATCATCTGCGCATCGCTCGGCATAGGCTGCTTGGTCCGCTTGGCCAGAACCGGCACCGCGTCATCAAATCCGATTCGTGGCGTTGAACGATGATGTGCAAGCGGCTGAGCATACTGGAACGCTTCATGTCCCTGCATGAGTTTCCACTGCTCCGCGAGCCAGGCATCCATCCGCGCCTTGTCCTGTGCCTTGTCGGCTAACGCACTGATGCGGGCGGCCATCGCAGCGCACTCGGCAGGTGACCGAGGTGATGCGAGATGCGTCTTGAAGTCTGCCGCGGTTTTCACGAGCAACTGGTTTTCAGCGGTGGTCCCGCCAAAGGCCAGTTGATAGTTCACCACCAGTTTTGGATCCGGGCATTTGGCGGCCACGAGGAATTCGAGCGCCTCCCGCAGTTGCGCTTTGTCAGTCGGAGCCGCCATCGCACTCACGTGTCCGTACATTCGGCCACGCACTTCATTCGAGAAGAGGCTGGTTGCTGGACATCCGGGCTTTTTGGAAGCGTCGGCGATCGCGCCCGCGATTGATTTCCAGAGATGGATTTGCTCGTAAGCGGTGGTGGCAGTGGCCTGCGCGTCGTCAACCACTGCCATGTTATATGGGTCCTGCGTCACGGCACTCTCGAGCAGTTCAAGTCCATGAGCTTTCTGCGCCGCTTGCGGAAGTGTTTTGAAGAAGCTGCGGGCAGCCATCGTCTGCAGATACGCCGCCTCGCCTGCGTTCACCGCGTAGCCAACGGATTGACAGTAGTACATCGGACGCCGCGCAAAGGAATCGTCGAACACCCACGGCAAGTGCGGCGTCGTGCCGGAATCGCCAGCGGTCGCGTATTGTCCGCCAACACAGGCATAAGTATCGTCCTTGGCGTTGTGGACGTACTTCACAACGGCACAGTGGCCGGGCTGGCCAGCTGGGGCCGCCGGTTGGCCAAGACACCGCATATTGTATACGGAGATGCTGGCCATCGTTCCGCACACGCCGCCATCCTTCAGTTCCATTTGGATGGAACCGTAGTTGAACTCGTAAGGCGTAAGTCGCCGCGCCTCGAGGGGATTTACCACCTGTGCGATCTTGCCGACATACTCGCCATAGCCGTGAATCTCGCCATGGTCGCGATACCGCTGCCACATATCCTCGCGTACCCGAAGGGATTGCTCATCCAAGGCCAGATAGGTGAGCACCGGCCACGGCGCATTGAGCGGAAAGCGAGGCCACGCGATGTTCTCCCGTGCGGGCTTCTGCTCGTTATTGCGGATGTAATAAGCGAAGCTCTCAGCCATTGACGGAGCCCGGTCCGGGGCAGCCGGAAAGTACCCCTTTTCCTTGTAGGCATTCAGAAAGAGATCATACGCCGCGCGGACACCTCGCGTATCGACTCCTTTCGCGTCATGGCTGTTCCAGTTCAGCCGCGCTCCACTGCCGCAGTGGATCTGCACGGTCTGACCATGCGCTTTCATGTACGCATTGAATTCCTCCTCGAGCTTTGGATCGGCGATGACGTCTGCTGCAAATAGATGCCGCGTCTTGGGACCGCCAGGAGTCCCGGGGCTATCATCGACGATCTGGGGCTTGGCCTCCGGATTTGGAATTGGGTCCCCGTTGGCATTGTATGCCAGTTCCGGATAGATGACGCGCCGCGCGTGGCCGTCATCAGGAATGGGAGCGTGGTCGTTGAGGAAATTGATGATGTGATCGTTTACATCGAGCGGGCGGTTCTTGGGATGGGTGTCGACCAGCACGCGCGGATCCCCAGGGATCCTGAGTTCGAGTGGCTTGCGATCCGAGAGATCGGCGGCGGCCCCGTTGCGCTGGCGCGTCACTGCAAGCGCCAGTGCAAACTGCGTGTACTTGTTGCGAACGATGTCCTGTCCAAGGTCAATTTCGAGCGAACGCAGAATCCGCAACCGGTTCGCTGCGCCCGATGCGCTTTGACCGTAGATGGTCATTGCCACATCCGGTGTGGCATCGATCCACGCGAGGAAATCGGCAGGCAGGGTTTGATTTGCCTCGGCTATTTCCTTCAGAGCCTGAGCCTTGGAGAATGCCAGATAGGCGGCACTTACTTCCGGCGTCCAGCGATAGTTCCCATCTTTCCATGCCGCGAGAAGCGCCTTGCCTTCGGCGGAATTTTCAAGGGCGGAGGGTACTTGCGTCGAGGCCCGGGCGGGTGCGGCGGCGGCCGCCGGTTTTTTGGCCAAAGCTGGACCAGTTCCCAGGGCAAGAAGGAGGCTGGCGATCGAGACGGGGACCGAATTTCTCATAAAAGGGTATGGAAAAATCCCGCACGACGTCTGTGATCATGCTCGCTTTATCAACGGGCAGGGCCGCGTGCGAGGAACTGGAGTCTGCGGAATAACGGGGGACGATACGTTCCCGCCTGCTTCTCGACCTGTCGGCAATTCTGCCGACCGCGAGGCAGATTCCTCACCTGCGGCGGCGATCACGCTGCGGAATAAAAAATGGCTCAAGCTGACTTGGGTAGCGAGGGCTACTGACGCGTCAGGGTGAGCCATGGTCATCGTACAGCTGGCAGATGTACCCGCCGCGCGACCTGGCATGGCGGTCATTCGAGCCGCGCATACCACGGACCTTCTGCTTCGGCCTTCGAAATGGCCGAAGCAGTCCTTCGACAAACCCTTAGCTCGTCGGCGCGGTCGCCTTGTCGCTCGAGGCGGTTTCCTTCATGGCCTTGCTGACCGGCAAGTTCACGATCTCGACTTTTGCGCCGACTGGCGTGGCTTCAAAAACCTTCACGACGTCGCGGGAGCGCATGCGGATGCAGCCGAAGCTGGCTGGGCGGCCGATCATCCGTTCCTGCGGCGTACCGTGGATGTAGATGCCGCGACTCGAGGCGTTCGCATTCTGGGGTTCCAGACCACGCAGGCAGAGGATCCGGGTCACGATCGGGTCACGGCCCGGAGCGTTTGGGCGGATCACTTCGCCGGTGAGGCGCCGCGAATGGAAAACTGCGCCTTCCTGGGCACGATCGCCGATCTTCGATTCGACCTGCATCGCGCCGAGTGGAGTCGCATAACTGCGAGGACGGTCGCCGATTCCGAATCGCGAAGTTGAGACTGGAAACTCACCTACCCGCACGCCATTTTGCAGCAACACCAGCTTCTGATCGGGAACGCTGACGAGGAGTTCGGTGTCGGCCTTGGCTGCGAGGGAAAGGAGGCCGAGGCTGATGGCGCAAAAAAGAGAGGGGTAATGGGGCATAATTCTCAAACTTGATCGGTGATAATATTAGCATCGCCTATGCCACCGATTTAGCCCCTCGCAACGGGAAATTTCCTATCCCGTTAAATCCAGACACGAAAAAGCCCCACAGTGCGATCGGATCGCTGTGGGGCTGCAGCCGTTATGATTAACTTGTTACGCCGGAAGTGAAGCGCCTGTATCGCGCCCCGGAAAACGGAGGAACGGAATCCACTGCGCAATCGAACACAGGGCCACGTAGCCAAATCCCGACTGGAACAGCATCAGAAATGGAATTGAGAGCCATTGATGATGCAAAATCGCGAAAACGAGAAAATAAGTAAAGTAACCTGCGAAGGCCAGTTCCACGAAGGGCAGAACCGACTTCAGCGGCACGTAGCGGGCTCGTTTCCAAGACTGGGTCTTGCGCTCGATGCCGTATTTCGGCGTCCGAGTGAACTCCGACTTGTGGCCGATCATCGCTTCGACGACGGCGCGGGCATTGTTCACCGCGAGGCCGATGCCGAGGGCGAGAAGCGCCGGCAGGAGCAGAATCTCCTTCAGCCAGGTCTTCGGGTGGAGCACCCGCTGGCAGTAGATGTAGAAGACAGCGGCCGGTGCCGAGGCGGAGAAGAAAATCGCAATATCGAGAAGCACGCCGCGCCAGGAGCCGTGCGAAATGCCGCCCGTAGCCGGGTGCAGGAGCAGGCAGAGGAAAAGAAGCAGCAGGTAGGCGTAGTTCGACGTCAGGTGCGCCGTGGCCTCGAGCTTGAGCAGGAGCGGTAGCTCAGCTTTCCAAACGGCCGGAAGGAGCTTGCGGCAGGTCTGGATCGAGCCCTTGGTCCAGCGGTGCTGCTGGGACTTGAAGCCGTTCATGTCCACCGGCAGTTCGGCAGGAGTTACCAGATCCGGCAGGAAGACGAAGCGCCAGCCCTTGAGCTGAGCCCGGTAGGAAAGGTCGAGATCTTCCGTCAGAGTGTCGTGCTGCCAGCCGCCGGAATTGTCGATGCACGTCCGGCGCCACAGGCCAGCGGTGCCGTTGAAGTTGAAGAAACGTCCGGAACGGCTGCGAGCCGTCTGCTCGAGGAGAAGATGACCGTCGAGGAACATCGCCTGCACCCGCGTGAGCAGCGAGTAGGTGCGGTTGAGGTGGCCCCAGCGCGTCTGGATCATGCCGACCTTCGGATCCGTAAAATAATGGATCGTTTTCAACAACATGTCCGGGGCGGGCACGAAATCCGCATCAAGGATGAGGATGAACTCGCCATCGCAGGTCGTCATGCCGTTGGAGAGCGCCCCTGCCTTGAACCCAGTCCGGTCTGTACGATGAATCAGCTCAATTCGAAGCCCCGTGGAACGAAGAGCGTCGACGCGCTGCTGAGCGATCGCCGTCGTTTCGTCTGTGGAGTCGTCAAGGACCTGAACCTGAAGCAGTTCGCGGGGATACTGGAGCGCGGCGACCGAGTCGAGGAGGCGCTCCACGACGTACATTTCGTTGAAAATCGGAAGCTGAACGGTAACGCGAGGCAGCTTTTCAAACGTCGCGAGCGGCTGCGGCTGACGGTTCCGATACTTCAGGAAAAGATAGACAATGACGTAGCGATGCAGGCCGTAGAGGGATAGGCCGGACAGGACAACGAAATAGCAAAATGTCCAAATTGTAGTTCCCAAACTTCCGTGCATAGTGGTGTGATCCGCCGTTTCCGGCGAGGGCGGCATAATGACGACTCGACCCGGTGGGTCAAGCGGTTTCGTAATTCGCTCAGGCCGTACTCTTTCAACGAAAAACGGCTGGTCTCCCTTGTGTTGTGGTGTTGGCGGTTGGTTTTAGCGAGTTGTAAGCTCCCACGTCCCAAGCGCGTATGCGCTCGAGGACCGGTCGGAATTCAAAACAGCCGGCCGGTCCCGGAACGGGGTCGACGCGGTGAGAACGTACGAGGGGAACAAGATTCCGTCCTGCTTCAGTCGCAAGCTCGTCGAGCTGCTTCCGATCGAGCTCCAGCGTGTGCGGTTCGCGACCCTGCAGGGTAATGATCAGTGCGGCCGTCCCCCAGTGATCGAGGGCCGTCTCACGAGTCCACGCGAGCGATTCCGGCGCAAGGACAGGTCCCGGGTCCGCGCTGACCTGGACTGCGAGGCGGTCCTGCAGGTGCGCCCACGAGAGGCTTTGCACGCTGAGGACCAAGGCAAACATGAGAGCGGCGGCACAGGCCACCATCCCTCGGAAACGATTCATATCGGAGCCCACCTGCGGTGGACGCCGGCCTTCCCAGGCAGCAAGCAGAAGGAACGGAAGCGTGAGCGGGACCAGCCAGCGGCGGTAGTCCAGCGCCTTCCACCAGGAATGCGGGTTGGACGCCCAGATGACCAGGAAGGCGGTGGCCAGTCCAATGAGCGAAAGGACGATGCGGAATCGGCGCCGGGCATCCTCGCCGGACAATCCGGTACCCGCCCGCCAGGTCAGCCAGGTGGAAGTCCAGACGCAGGCGATGGCCAGCAGCGGCCAGCCGACCACGCCGCCCCAGAAGTAATAGAGGACCAGCCCGAAGGACGCCTCGGAAGCCGCGTAGGAATCGGGAAACAGGAAAAGCTTGGCGATTCCGCCCGCTGACAGGAGAAGGCTCCATGCAGCGTAGGCGATAAACGCTTGGCGCCGTTCGGGTTGCCGAATGGCAGAATCCACAGCCACCGCCGCTGTCAGGCCACACAGGGCGATCCCGATCGGATGCGAAAGCTGCCAGAATCCAAACGCTCCCACGAGTGTTCGCTTTACCGGCCCGATCGGGCAAAGCGCCGCGAGGAAGAATGGCCAGAAAAGGTGGAGCTGAAAGATGCTGTCATTAATCATGAACACCTGCCCCGGCAGTGCGCCAAAGCCGATGCCCAGTGTCACCCAGAGGAGTACCTGCGGCGCATCCTTGCGCGCGACCCAGCAGGACATGAGGAATCCCACGAGTGGGGCGAAGCAGTAGGGCGCTCCATAAATGAACTCGAGCACCTTCAGATTGCCCGTCGCGTGGCTCGCCCAGACCGTCGGCAGCCAGACGATCCAGGAATGAAACCGGCTCAGGTAATGATAGGGCGCCTGCCAGATCACCGTCAGCGCGAATTGATAAGCGCCGTCCCATGCCATGGCCACCCCGCTGGAACATGCCATCAGACCGGCGATTCCAAAAAGGAGGCCGATAATGGAGAGGGTGCGTTTGGACATGGAGAGTCGCCGTTGTAACCCCAATCGCGATTTCCGGCAAGCGGCGGCATGCGTGGATAGCGCCCTCATTTGAAATTAGGAAATCGCCTGCAATTCACCCTGATCGGCGTGAAGTTGACGATTGCTGCCGAGGTAAGAAAGTCCTCAATTGCTGTCTCACCAATGGATGATCTACGAAAGTATGCGTACCGGCAGCTCCTTTACTGCGCTATGCTCGACATTCGGGTGTACTGTCCGGCCCACGCCGAACTCAGCGATGACCCTGCTGGGTGGAAAGCCCAATATGAGCGCAGTCGCATCGCTGGGGCCATCGCGTACTGGCTTCACAATTTGGCGGACCAAGCGTCGCGGGATTTCTCGGGATTCACCGAGGAGGGATTTTGGCAGCAGCACGCCGATTATTGCCGTCGCTTTCCTGACGGCTCTTTCGATGTTTATCGCAAACGGTTCGACCAGTACTTGAAAGATGGCGTCAATTCCCCGGAGGAAACGTCGGCACCGTAAGCGTCTCCCTGATTTGCTGCCGTGAGCTCAAAGCTACGTGTTCCTCGGCCGTCGACCGCGCTTGAAGACGCTTTTTTCGGAATGCGGCGCTTCGATTGGATCGGAATCGCAGCGGGTGCAGACTTCGAAAATTTCACCTTTCGGGGTGCAAACCCTTCAAAATCTGGCAAAAGATCTATCATGGCCTCGCTTGTGTGCCGGTTCGTGTCGATCGTTCTCCTTGCCCTGCCGTTCTCCGCCTTTGGTCAGCCGGGCGATGATTCCGAGATCAACCGTGCCCGTGAGGATCTGGGCATCGGAAGATTCAAGGCCCCGTCGATCGAGAGCGTCTTCGATCAGCTCAATGCCCTGCAGCCCATTCCGTTCGACAAGGTCTGGCGTCCGCTCCCTGATCGCCTGCCGCAGGATCGTCCGCGGATGGCGCTCCTTGCCGGGGACATGATTGCCGATGGTTTTCTCGTCGTGTCTGCCCAGCGTGCCTCGAAGATCGAGCCGGTTGGCCGTGGCCTCGTCCGTCTCGCCAAGGGGCTTGGCATTGCCGAACATCTGACCAAGCGCGGACGCCACGTCATCGAGTTGGCCGATAGCGAACGCTGGGGCGAGATCCGCAAGGAGCTGATCAAAACCCAGGCCGAAGCGGAATCCGCCCTGCTCAAACTGAAGGACGATGAGATCGTGAATCTCGTAGGTCTCGGCGGATGGCTGCGCGGGTTGGAAATCACGAGCGCCACGGTGGCCGATGACTATTCGCCGGACCGGGCCAAGCACGTCTTCAAACCGGAACTTGCCGACCCATTCCTCGACAAGATCCATACCTTCCGCCCGCGCCTGCGCAGTCTGCCCGTCATGCAGGTAATCGACAAAGACCTGCGTGGCATTCGCGAGATCGTCCTCGGTCGTGAAGGTGACCGCCCGTTCTCGGCGAGCGAGGTGCGACGGATCCGCGACCTGAGCCGCGACGCAAACAGGATGATTAATTCCCCCGACTGATCTGCGGTGGCCCGCGTGTGCCGCTCGATTCGGAACGGTCTTCCTGTTATCGCAGGTGCTGCGACCCTATACGTCTCGACCCATGCCCACGCCTCCCAATCCCGAAGTCCGTCGTTTTCGAAAAATTGCCGAGCATTGGCTCGAGGAAAGCCATCGCCTTTTCCCGCAGGATGCGAGCGAATTGGGCCTGCACGAGTACGACGCCGAGCTCGGCGAAAACGATGCCGCGACGCATCTCGAATATCGGCGGCTGCTCCGGAGCACGCTCGACGAAGTAGAGGCGCTCTTCGATCCGGCCTTCACCGGCGACGACTGGCTGGACCGCCGCGGCTTTCTTGCCCTGCTCCGGACCAGCCTCTTCTCCAATGAACGCGAGACCTGGCGGACGAATCCCCAGTTGCACTGCGAGGCCGCGGTCAATTCGATCTTCATGCTCGTGGTTCGTAATTACGACCGCTTGGCGAAGGCCTTGCCGGCAATCGAGAGCCGGCTCTCCAAATTGCCGCGATTCCTGGCGCAGGGCGCCGCATGCGTTCGTAAGCCCGTGCCGCTTTGGACCGAACTCGCGCTCAAGAGCTGCGCGGGTGTCGAGTCATTCCTCACTGAAGTCTCTAGCCAGTGCGAAGCCATTTCGCAGGATCCGCCTCGCACCGCCCGGCTCTTCGCGGATGCAAAGGCCGCTTTCAAGAGTTACGCGCGCGCCATCGAACGGAAGGATCGCGGTCCGGCGGCCGGCTACGCGGTCGGACGCGAGGGCTTCGAGTTTCTCGTGCGCGAGAGGACCGGTCTGCCTTACTCGGCGCCCGAAGTCCACGCCCTCGGAGCGAACCTCGTCGCCCGCCTCACCGCGGAATTGAATACCGAGGCAAAACGGTTCGGGAAGAAGAAGACTTCCGCGATCCTCGAAGAAGCTGCGACGCGTTGGACTCCTTCAGCCGGCTCGCTGCTCGAGGAATATCAGCGGGTGACCGGCGAAGTCCGGGGCCGCTTTGAGAAGGCGGGGCTCGTGACTTTTCCAAAAGGCGAACGCTGCCGCGTCATGCTCGTACCGCCATTTCTCCGCCACCAGTTTCCGACCGCCGCGTATCATCAGCCCGGCGCGTTCGACAAGGACCAAACGGGCATTTTCTGGGTCAATGACCTGTCACTTACGGAACGCGATCCGAAGAAACAGGCCGCCGAGGTTCGCCAGCATTTCGGCCTCGAATTTACCTGCGCCCACGAGGCGTATCCGGGGCATCACCTGCAATTCTGCATCCAGAATCAGCATCCGAGCAAACTGCGGCGGCTCTTTCATCATGCGATCTTTTACGAAGGCTGGACGCTCTGGTGCGAAAAGATGGCCGTGGACCAGGGCGTGATCGAGTTACCCGAAGCGCGGCTCATTCAGCTTCACGACGCGCTCTGGCGCGCCTACCGGATCGGGATCGATTGCGGGCTGCACGACGGTTCGCTGAGCTTCGCCGGAGCCTGCCGGCGGTTGCAGGAAGGCGTCGGATTCACCGCAGGTCGCGCGCGTGGCGACGTGAATTGGTACACCTCCTCGCCGACCGTGCCGATGAGCTATCTGCTCGGCCGCCTCGAAGTGGAGCGCCTGCACGCGCATCTCGTGCAGCGCGAAGGCTGGACGCTGAAGCGCTTCAACGACTGGATCCTGAGCTTCGGCGCGCTGCCGTGGAACTGGATCTGGCAGGCGCGACTGCGGTAGCGGGCTCCGGCCGCAGGATGGGACCGCCAGGTCCAATAGGACCGATGGGACCTATAACAAGACGCCGCGATCCAGTGCGCGCGCCCATCATTGGTCCTATCACTCCCATTCGTCCTATAAGGTCCCATCCGTGGTTGGTCTAAACCCGCTCGCTTCCTGCCCGATTTTTCTTTAGAACGATTACCGTTGTGAATCCGCTTTGGCTCATTCTTGGTGCGTTGCTTGGCTACCTTCTCGTGATGTGGAGTAACCCGATTCGCGCGAGCCTGCGCGATGGCCTCCGAGTTCTCCGGCGCTATCCGGCACTCTGGCTGACCTTCGGTATCTTCGGTTTCGGTTATGCGCTCTTCGATCTCGGAGTTCGCCTTTACCTTTTCTGTTCACTGCCGCCCGGACAGGGACCCTTCTTCATCTGGGCGCGGTCTCCGTACCGTCCCGACTGGAGCTGGATCTATGGCCTGCGCGATTCCCTTTGGTATTTGCAAGCCACGCCGGGCCACGGGCTGGCGCGCGCCGCTGTCTTGCCAGCGCTCGATAGCACGGCAGGGATCTTCAATAACTATACATCGACTTTCCCACTCGCGGCCATCGCCGGCCTCTTACTGCTCATCAATTTCGATCGCCGGCAATCCGTCCTGTTCCAGGCGCTGCGCAAGCGCTACGGAGGCTGGGGCTGGCTGCCACATGCCGGGATTCTCCTGTGCGCCCTCGCCGCGCTGATCAAACCGGCCCTCTTCGTGTTGCCGAACTATCTCGATGGCACCGGCCTCGCCATCTGGGCGCAATGGTCGCGCGTCATTGCCTGGCCCGCGTTCCTCTTCGAGTATCTCTTCGGCATCTATATCCAGGTCTATCTCATACTGCTGGCTTACTGCTGGGTGCGCGGCATCAGCTTTCGCCATGAGCATCTCCTCGACTTCGCGATCCGCCGCTCCTCGTTTGTCCTGCGCTGGGCCGCGGTCGTCATGCTGCTGAGCACGGTCTTCATCGATCTCCCGCTGATCCTGAAAAACTTCGCGCGGTTCCATGATTGGTTTTCAGCCGATGAAGCGACTCTAAATCACCGCCTCTCCGTGGCGCGGGTCGTCATCGATGCCATCCTGCTTTTCTTCGCCACGATGCAGATCACGCTCATCTTCCACAGCGAATCGCTACGCAAGGCCTTCCACAGTCACGCCGTCTTTGTCTTCCGCAATGCGTGGCCCTTCGGCTGGTTCCTGGTCCTCACCGTGCTGCACTTCTATCTGCTGCACACGATGAATATCGCGTGCCTGGGCGGCTTTGGTGAAGGCACCGCGCTTTGGGTCGCGTGGCGGCTGGCCTTTCCGTGGATGGCCGGAATCGTCGGCGCCTGGCTGCTGGCCAGTTGGGTCTGCATCTATCGCCGCTGCAATGTCGGGCGCACCCACGCCCAGCCGGAGGACTGGATCCAGTTCTAACTCCCTGTCCCGAATGAATCGCGCCGCCCGATTTTAATGCCCCTCGCTGGGGGCATTAAAACCGAGGCTTTGCGAAGTCTTCTTCTCGTCAGGCCGCTTTCGTATGCGTGCAGATGAGGTCGCGCTGCGGCTGGATGTTCCAGCGATCGGCCACGAGGTTGAGATCGTTGCTGATCGACCAGCGGTCCGGAAGCGGCTCGCCGGTGTGACCGGGATTCGCGCCCTTCAGCTCCATGCAGCCGGTGTTGTCACCGATGCGGTTGATCTCCGCGATTTCTTCGGGCGAGAACTTCACTTCGGGCAGCGAAGCCAGCTCGTCGATCTTCGCTTCGATCGATTTTGCGGTGTCGCCGGATTCCTGGATGAGAGTCGGCGCAACGCTGCGAACCGACGCATGGGAAAGATTCCACGCGCTCGAGAGCTGGAGCATCGTGAGCCCGTGCCGCTCGGCGATTGGCCGGATGCGATCCAGCTTTTCATTGCCAGCCTCGACCCAGCCCGCCGGACGGAACGTACGGTGGTCGTATTTGGCAAAGGCGTGCCCAGGCTTCACGTCGTCGTGGAAGAGGCCGCCGTAATCGACGACCCGCGTGACGATCTTCACGTCCTGCTGCTCAGCGGCGGGCAGGCAGAGGCGGCCCGGCCAGGGTTCGAGCGGATTGAGGATGATCATGGCCCAGTCCAGCAGCGGACCGAAGCGCTCGAAATTCAGGATGATATCGAGCGTGAAGCCGTTGGCCGGCCCAGGCGCAACGCCGAGGAGTTCGGTCAGGCCATGTTCGCGGAGCTTCTCCATGCCGTTCCACACGGCATCGCTGGAGTAGCCGATGCTGTCCGGATTGTGCAGCATCACACAGTCGAACCGGTCGGCCTTGCAGCGTTCCAGTGATTTTTCCGTGGCCATGCGGAGGTAATCCGCGTAGTCGCGCGAACTGCGGAGCGCCGGATCGGTGAAACGCGGGTAGCCCTTCGAGCCGGAGCGTTCGCCCTTGTAGAAATCGTGCCCGACCATTCCGACCAGGCAGTAGGTGTCGCGGGGAAGGCCGGCGAGGGCGCGGCCCAGCATCTCGTCGGCAGCGCCATTGCCGTAAACGTCGGACGTCATGAACGTCCGGACGCCTTTGTCATAGGCCCGGCGGATGCAGGAAATGAAACGGTCGTCATCGAGCGGCTCGCCAAAATGCATGAAGCGGCCGCCGCTCCATGTGCCGTATGCGGTGCGGGTAAGGTCCATAATTTGAGGATTCACCATAAAACCCCGATGCGCCGGTGGGAAACACCGATTTTGGCGAAAGCTCGGCGCGGATTGCGGCGCCATTTTCGGGCCTCTGGATCGTCAAGGTGCCGTCGCCGGGACGAGCAGTGCCGGTCCTTGAATTCCGTTCCAAAGCGCCCGTGTCAGGTATTCGCTGGCGGCGAATTTCCGCTACGGGAGCATGTTTCGGCTGTCGCATGATATTACAAGTCTGTGCCACCGATCTTACGCAAAGCTGGTAAACCCTTATACTGAGGCGTTTCCGACGCCTTGGAAATGTTACCATCCCGGGATCGACGCAGTTAGTGGATTTCCCCAGAAGATTCGGCGGTCAAATTGAGACGCCGTGGAGCTGCTTCGCAAGTTGGAAGCTCCAGTTTTCGCGGCGTTCGCATTCGGAAGAGTAACAGCACACCCATCAACGGAGCCTGGCTCCGTCTGCCGGCCGCGAAAGTTCAACTGACTCCCCACTAATAAGCGAATCACCAGAGCCCGACACGGGCTCTGACTCATCCACCTCAAACGAAATGAAACTTCCGATTCTCGCAGCGACGGCTTTCGTCGCAGTTATTACTTCGGCAAATGCCGCAGTCATCATTTCCGAAATCGACCCCACCGGCAGCAGCACTTCGACTTACGCGGCCGATTGGTTCGAACTAACTAACACCGGCACCACGGCGGTGGGTATCACCGGCTGGAAGATGGACGACAACTCGAATTCATTCGCCCTCGCTGTGCCGCTGCGGAACGTGACCAGCATCGCTCCTGGTCAGTCGGTTGTCTTCGTTGAAGGCACTGCCACCGGTACGACAGATGCGACGATTGACGCCAACTTTGAAACCGCGTGGTTTGGATCGAATGTTCCATTCGGATTCGTGATCGGCAATTACGGCGGATCCGGCGTCGGGCTAAGCTCGACCGCAGACGCGGTCAATATCTTCGATTCCACTGGCACCCTGGTGACCCGCCTCGACTTTGGCACGTCGACCGCCGGTGTTACTTTCGACAACGCCGCTGGGCTAAACAATGTGACGCTTTCCACCCTCAGTGTTGCCGGCACCAACGGTGCCTTTGTTTCACCAACGAACGAGACCGGTTCGCCCGGAGTTATTCCTGAGCCGGCCTCATGCGGATTAGTTCTTTCAGGCCTCGCGGCAATGGGCCTCATCCGCCGTCGCCGCACTAACATCTAATTCCGACCGGATTGACCGACAGATCCGGCTGATCGATTTCTGCTGGAACGAAGCGCCCCAGTCGCACTCAGGTGTGATTGGGGCGCACTTCGCTAATGCATGGATTTCACAACGAGCTGGACAGCCCTTCACCCGGCACCTTGGGGCTGCACGGTTTGAGTCGCTGGCACTGGTGGATAGCTTTTATTCGCGACCCACACTGTGTTATCGGACTTTTTCATAACTGATTGCCGCTCGAGCCTCACAAATTACGTCTCTGGATCGCATTACCGGATCTAATCCGCATTATGTTCCGGCTGCCCCTTTACAATCAGGTTTGATATACAGACAGGCACTCATTGTATTGCGGCTAATGCTCCATTTGCTATCCCTTGATAGTTCAAATAGCTGAAATGTTATTTTTCAGATAGAGGTTGAAGTAAGAGGGAATGAGCGGATGGTAGCGGCCCGAATGCTGCAGACTGAAAAATATCTTAATGCTCCGCCCGCCAAGTCTTCGCGCCGTCCGATCCTCGTCGCGCTGATCGCTTTTGCGGTGGTGGGTGCTTTCGTGTTTGGCGTGCAGCAGTGGCTGCACAGCCGCGATTACGAATCCACGGACGATGCGTTCGTCGATGGCCCGGTGATTCCGGTTTCCCCGAAGGTGCCAGGGCGGCTCGTTAATGTCCTGGTGCATGAAAATCAGGAAGTCAAAAAGGGCGACCTGCTCGTACAGATCGATCCTCAGGATTATGACGTAGCGATGGCGCAACGCCAGGCCGCCGTGGAGGTTGCCGAAGCGAAGCGCGAAAGCGCGCGGGCCAGCGTGCTTCAGGCCAAGGCCCATATCAAAACCCTCGATGTCGCCGGCGAGGCCCTCGTGGCAAGCGTCGCGGCGGCTGCTTCCGAAGCGACGAAGAGCCGTAACGATCTCACCCGCAATACCCAGCTTGCGAAGACGGGCGTGCTTTCGCCTCAGGATTTGGAACACACCTCCGCGACGAGCCAATCCGACGCAGCCAAGCTCGAATCGACTCGCAAGCAGGCCGCAGCCGCCCAGGCTTACCTAGCTGAGGCCGACGTGATGGAGCAGGTCTCCGAAGCGCAATTCAAGGCGGCGGAAGCCGAGGTGCGCGCGGCGGAAGCCGATCTGAATTCGGCGAAGCTGCAGCACGGTTACGCGGAGGTCCGGGCGCCGCAGGATGGCCGGGTGACGAAGAAATCCGCCGAACCCGGCGCTTACGTGCAGGTGGCGCAAACGCTGTTTTCGCTGGTCCCCAAGGAGATGTGGGTGACCGCCAATTTCAAGGAGACGCAGCTTCGCGACATGGAGCCGAACCAACCCGTGGAGATCGATATCGACGCCTATGGGCGGACGCTACGCGGTCATGTCGACAGCATCATGGCTGGCAGCGGCGCGCGCTTCTCACTGCTGCCGCCGGAAAACGCGACGGGCAACTTCGTCAAAGTTGTCCAGCGCGTGCCGGTGAAGATCCTCTTTGATGAAGCGTCCGAAAAGCTGATTGGCCCCGGCATGTCCGTGG
>OUNM010262151.1_pt1 | contig 34441 bp, 25 predicted proteins | sample 1769961 | NCBI WGS metagenome assembly OUNM01 (sample SAMEA3914820, study PRJEB12502) | metagenome | biome: forest; material: soil | place: USA | collected 2012-03-12 | depth 0.3 m | reverse complement strand
GCCGGCGCCGGCCAATCCGCTCGACGATACGACGGCGGCGGATCCTGCGAACTACAGTCTCGATAATGGGCTGACGGTTTCCGCTGTTCAGCTCGATGCGACGAAGCGAGTGGTGACCCTGACCACGAGCCCGCAAACGTTTAGCACCATCTACACCGCCACGGTGAACAACGTGCAGGATCGGATTCTCGCGGAGCCCCACACCATCGCGGCCAACAGCACCACGACCTTCCTGGCGGCGCGGCCTCGCGGCTATCTGAACAACGTGGCCGAATCGAACGGCTACACGCTGGTCTACTCCCTCGATTTGCCGAATACGGTGAGCTACAAGACGACCAATCCCGCTTACGCGATCGATAATCACGCCACCATCGGGTCCTTCGATCGCGTGGCGTATTACCTCGAATTGCAGACAGCCTCGGGCGATCTGCAGTATGCCTGGGCCTCGATGGACGCCTTTACGACCGATGCAGCATTGCTCGGCGTGCCAACACTTCTCAGTACGGCGGCATTCCAGCGGGGCGCGGACCATCTGAACGTGATCTCCAATGTGAGCGGCGTGACCAATGGCACCGGGCTGGCGGGGAATTTGGAATTTTGGCCCGACAACTATCAGCAGCCCAATGCCGCCAATGTCCCGGGAGCAGATGGGGCGACTTATGACTTTGGCGATTCCCGCAGCACGTCGGGGAACTATGGCTCCATGCAGATCCACAATACCACCAATGGCCAGACGGTGATCGCCTTCAATAACTGGGGCGGCAACGCGAACCCGGGAAACGTGGACGTCGGCATCGGCAACAATTCGAACGCCGCCAATGGGCGCGACTGGACCTTTGAGCACAATGCCGCGAATTACACGATCAAGACGCTGCAGGTACTCGTGCGCACGTCGAATGACCACACGCCGCCGGCGCTGGTCTCCGCCAATGCGAGCTTTGGTGGCACCCAAATCCTCGTGCACTTTTCCGAGCCACTCGCCCCCGGCTCGGTGCAAGCTTTGGATTTCACGCTCGATCATGGTGTGAGCGTGCTGGGAGCCACGCTTGCTCCCAATCAACGTGACGTGCTGCTCGTCACCACGCAGCAGCCGGCGGGGCAGCCGCTCACGCTGACGGTCAGCGGGATTCGCGATACCTCGGCGTCGGCCAATCTCGTTGCACCAGGATCCGCGGTGGCGGTGTCCGCACCTGCGCTGCCACCAGAGATCGTCACCAACGTGGGGACCGCGGCCAATGGCTACCAGCTGGTGTATTCCATCGATTTGCCGGTGGCGGGCAATTTGAACTCGGCGAATCGCTACCGCGTCGACGAGCGCAATACGGTGGGCACCTTTTCGCGCGTGGCCTATTACCTGGAACTGCAGCCAGCCACGGGCCCGGCGCAATACGTGTGGGCGGCGATGGACGCCTTTACGCCAAGCCGCGGAAAAATCGGCGTGCCGCTCGCGGCGACCGGAGCCGTTTTCCAGCAGAACGTGACGAATCTCGACATCATTTCCAACGTCTCCACGGTGACGAATGGCACCGGTCTGAGCGGCGGCAACATTGAGTTCTGGCCCCAAGACTATTCGGCCGCCAACGCGAAAGGCGTTCCCAATGCCGATATCGGCGGCGATCGTTACGATTGGGGTGATACGCGTTCGGCGAATGTCGGCTTCGGAACGATGCAGATCCACAATCACGATGCCAGCCAGGTGATCATGGCGATCAATCACTTTGGCGCAGACGGAAATACGCTCGATGTCGGCATCGGGACCAATCCCAATACCGCGGGCGGTCATTACCCGGACTACACTTTCGAGGCGAATGCCGGCAACTACGTGCGCCGCACGCTGCACGTGCTCGTGCTGCCGGGCTCGACGACGGCGCCGGACATCATCGCCAAGGCCCCCGAAGCAGCGAATTACCAGCTCGTCTATTCGCTGAATATCCCGGCCACGGGCAACCTCACGAGCGGCACGAATTTTCAGGCGTATGCCGTCGACAATCACAACGACGTGGGCGCGTTCAGCCGCATTGCGTATTACATGGAGTTGGAAGGGACCACTGCCGCCAACCGCTATGTGTGGGTCTCCATGGACGCTTTCACCACCAACGCCGGGCGCATCGGCGTGCCGAATCTTGCGTCCGGAGCCAGCTTTCAGCAAAACGTCGCCAATCTGAATGTCATCTCGAATGCCGGCGTCACGGCCGGGACAGGCATCACCACGGGCAACATCGAGTTTTGGCCCAACAACTACGATGCGGCGAATGCGGCGAGTGTGCCCGGAGCGAGTGCGACGGTGTATGACTTTGGGGATCGTCTCACCTCCGGCAATTACGCTTGCATGCAGGTGCACAACTACGGCGCGCATGAAACGATCTTCGCGCTGAATCATTGGGGCGCGGTCAATGGCAACGGCCCTCTGTGCATCGGCATCGGCAATAATACGGTGGCCAACCAGGGGACGGACTGGACCTTTGCCGACAACAGCAATGGCACCACGCTGGATGTGAAACGAGTGCTGCAAGTGTACGTGCTTCCGGCCAACAGCGACGTCACCGGCCCCACGATCACGGCCATTCGCCCCTCCACAACGCTGAATCGCCTGGTAGTCGCGTTCAACGAACCGGTGGCGGATACCGCCGCGGACCCGGCCAACTTTTCCATCCCGGGGCTGACCGTCACCAGCGCGACGCTGCTTTCCAGCCAGCGCGAGGTGGCGCTGACCACGAGCGCACAGACCGGTGGCACGATTTATACCGTGAATGTGACCGGCGTGCATGATCGCTCGGCCAATGGAAATCTCGTCGCACCGGGCACCAGCGGGACTTTTACCGGGTTCGCCATGCCGGCCCGGCTCACCGGCATCCCGGATACAGCGGGCTATCAACTCGTCTATCAACTCGCCATTCCCACGCTGGAGCCGCAGTGGAACATCAACCCGGTTTCGTATGCCATCGATGAATCCAAATACGGCGAAATGGGTTTCGATCGCGTGGCCTATTGCCTCGAACTCGACGGAAATTGGGTCTATGCCTCGTTCGACGCCTTCACGCAGCAGGTCGGCAAAATCGGTGTGCCCACATTGCTCGTGAGCGGTACGGCGTTTCAGCAAAACGTAGCGCACATGAACGTGGCTTCGAATGTGGCCGGCATCGTCACGGGCACGGACCTTGCCACGGGCAACATCGAGTTCTGGGGCGGGAATTACTCGCAGGGCAATATCCTGAATGTTCCCAATGCCAGCACGGATCATTACGACTTTGGTGATACCATGACCGGGGGCGGCCACGGCTCGATGCAGGTTCACAATTACGGCGCAAGCCAGACGCTGTTTGCTTACAACGATTGGGGCAACAACGCGGGGAAAGAGAGCGATCTGGGCATCGGCAACGATCCGAATCCTATTAGCTCCGCTGGCACTAATACCGGTGCGCTGGGCTACGACTGGACCTTCAGCCACGCCGCCAAGAACTACACGGTGAAAAACCTGTACGTCCTGGCGCGGCCCAACGGTTCGGTTTTCGGTGCGGCGCCGACGCTGCTTTCGCAACCCATCTCGCGCTCGGTGGCGACGGGAGGTTCGGCGACGTTTGCGGTGTCGGCCACGGGCGCGGCGGCCTATCAGTGGCGCCTCAATGGTAACCCGATTCCCGGAGCGAAAAATTCGTGGCTCACGCTGACGGGCATCACCGGCGCGCAGGCCGGATCCTATGATGTGGTCGTGAGTGGTCCCGGAGGTGCGGCCACCACTTCGCTCGCCGCCACGCTCACTCTCTCCGGGAGTAACACCCCGCCCACTACGGGCAACTACGCGCTCACGACCAAAAAGAATACCGCCGCCAACATTGCTCGCGCGGCGCTCGTGGCCAAGGGCTCCGACATCGATGGTAACACGCTGACGGTTTCCGATGTGAGTGCCGCGAGCGCGCAGGGCGGCACCGTTTCGCTCGGGGCGACGAATGTCACTTACACGCCGCCGGCGGGATTCCTCGGCACGGATACCTTCACCTTTACGCTCAGTGATGGTGCGGGTGGGACGGCTACGGGCACCGTGACGGTGAGCGTGACGTCGCTCACGCCGACTGCGGCCGGACAAGTGACCTACGGCTTCCGGGGCGACGGCAAATTCGACGTCGTTTTCTCCGGAACCCCGGGCCAGAACTACCAGCTCCAGCGCGCGACGAATCTCACGGCGGCCATCCCTTGGAGCACCATCGCCACGGTTGCCGCGGGGGATGATGGATTGCTCCCGGCCTTTGATGCCAATCCGCCGGCGGACCACGCCTTCTACCGGATTGTCCCTGCCCCGTAGAAAACCCGGTTTCGTAAGAATGGTAGTCGGCTTGCGTATTTATTACGCCACGCGCTGCATGGCGCGTCTTTTCATCGCCACTCCATTCATGATCTTCGCTCCGTCCCTTCGTTCCCAAGCCCGCAAAGTGTGCCTCGCTGTTGCCCTGCTCGGCGGCGCGCTTGCCTTTTCGGCCTTCGCCGACGTGAAGCCCGAGGGCCTCATCACGGCGGCGCGCAGCCAGATCGGGGTGACACTGACCTATGATGCGACGTATCGCGATCTGCCCTATCCGGGTGGCGATGTGCCCAAGGAAATGGGAGTGTGCACGGACGTGATCGTGCGCGCCTTTCGCGAGCAGGGGATGGATTTGCAAAAGGCCGTGCATGAAGACATGGCGCGGAACTTTTCCGAGTATCCAAAGAAATGGGGGTTGGCGAAGCCGGACACGAATATCGACCATCGGCGCGTGCCGAACTTGATGACCTATTTCCGGCGGCAGGGTTGGGCGCAGCCCGTCAGCCAGAAAGCGGAAGACTATGCCCCCGGCGACTTGGTGACATGGAATGTGGATCCGGGGGCGCGGCCCCATGTGGGCATCGTCTCCGACCGAAAGACGGTTGCGGGCGTGCCGCTGATTTTGCACAACATCGGCAACGGTGCGCAGGAGGAGGATATCCTTTTTCAATACCCCATCACCGGGCATTACCGGGTGCGGAAGTAGGCGAGCTTTCTGCGCGAATGGCGGCGCGGACACTCAACGAGGTAGGAAACCTTGCTTGCATCCAGGGTTGAACGTTTCGGCGCGGAATGCTCACAAAGGCCCTCCATGCCCAAGCCGCTCGTGACTTTGATGACGATGGCCGCCGCGCTCAGTGCGCAGGCGGCGGATAATGTGTTGCTCGTCGTGAATGGCGATAGCTGGGCGTCGACTTATATTGCCAACGAGTACGCGGCGGCACGGAGCATCCCGGCGTCGAACATGGTCGTCATCCGCGATCTGCCTTCGTTCGAACACATGGGTGTCGAGGATTTCCGCACGCGCATTCTGCGTCCGGCGTTGCGCACGGCGGAGGAGCGCGGACTCGCGCCGCAAATCGATTACCTGCTCTACAGCGCGGATTTTCCCACGGCGATCGATGTGACCGCCGACATGGCGGGGAAGCAATTTCCCAAGCCGATCACGCAGCCGGCTTCGCTCACGGGCCTCACCTTCTTCTACCCGCTCGTGCAGGCAAAGAACCCCGAGTACCTCGGGCTGAACGCGAATTTCTATTTCCGAGGACGCGCGCCGCTCGCCCCGCAGGCGCCACTGCCCGCGGAAGAGCGGAAGGCTTATGCGGAGATTTTGCAGGTGCTGCAAAAGGCCGGCGCGGCGCATGCGCAAGACCCGGCGAAAGTGGACACCGACGGGTTGCGCGCGCTGCTGCCCGGTTTTCTCGCGCTGCGATCGGCGCACCCGAAAAACGGGGAAATCCTCTACAACCTGGCCTGTGTCTACGCGCTGCTCGGCGATGGCGAACAGGGCGTGAATGCGCTGCGCGACGCGGTCGGAGCGGGATGGTGGGACATGGGGCAGGCGATGCGCGATCCCGATCTGGCGAGCCTGCGCGATCGCGATGATTTCAAGGCGCTCCGAGGGCTGGCGCGGCAGGTGAAAGTGGAAGTGGCCCCCGCGGGCGGCTTTCGCGGGATCGCCGGCTGGCTGCCGGGCGGGCGCCTGATGCCGCCGAGCCAGGGCATGCACTACCTGCTTTCCACCATGCTGGCGTATACGAGCGGCGGCGGAAACTCGGTGAAGGAAGCGCTCGCCTCGCTGAAGCGCAGCGTGGAGGCCGATGGCTCGCGGCCCGCCGGCACGATCTATTTCATGAAAAATGGCGACGTGCGCTCGACCACTCGTGAATGGGGTTTTGCGGTCACTGCGGAAAAGCTGCGGGAGGCGGGCGTAGCCGCGGAAGTGGCGGATGGCGTGCTGCCACAGGGCAAGGCGGACGTCGCGGGAGCGACCATCGGTGCGGCGACGTTTGATTGGCCGAAGTCCGGCAGCTCGATTCTGCCCGGCGCGATCTGCGAGCATCTCACGAGCTGGGGCGGCGCGCTCGGGGAAGGGGAGAGCGGCGGCCAGACGACGCTGGCCGAATTCATCCGGCACGGCGCGGCGGGGGCGAGCGGCACGGTGATGGAGCCTTATGCCATCCAGGCAAAATTTCCCACGCCGCTGATTCACTGGTACTACGCGCAGGGCTCCACACTGGGGGAGGCGTTTTACCAGGGCGTCGAGGGGCCGTACCAATTGCTCATCGTGGGTGATGCGCTCTGCACACCTTGGAAGAAGCGGCTGTCCGCGGCGTTGCCCGTGGCGAAGGAGGGGGCGCCGTGGCAAGGACTCGCCACGCTCCGGCCCACCGCGGAATCCAGCGAAGGCATCGGGGTGGCCAATGTGGAGATTCATGTGGATGGACGCCGGATGGGGGCTGCCCCGCTGGGCACGTCCATCGCCCTCGATACCACGCGGCTCGCCGACGGTGTGCATGCGGTGACCATTGTGGCGAACGGCAAAGACCCGCTGGGGACGCGCGTCGAAAGCACGCGGCCGGTGCTCATGCAAAATCAGAAGCCGGTCAAAGTCACTGCCAAGGCTGCTGCCGCGGAGTGCGCCTGGGACCAGGAGCTGGAGATTTCTGCCGCCGCGGAGGGCGCCTCGGCCATTGTGCTGCGCCATTGGTCCGGCGAGGTGGGCCGGATTGCGGGTGCCAAAGGCGTCGCGAAAATCGATGCGCGCCGGCTCGGGCAGGGCCCGGTGGTTCTCCAGCCGGTCGCTTTGCTGGAAGGCGGCCGTGAGGTATGGGGCGAGCCCATTCGCCTGCGGGTGGTGGCGCCGGCGGCGCTGGTTTCGCGTGAACCCGGCGGGGTGGTGGAACCGGGGTTCACCGTGACCCCGGCCGAGGGCGCGCCGAGCGTGGCGATGGAGGCCAAGGGCGATTGGCTCGCCAAGGCCGGGGTGAAAGCTGATGGAGCCTTCACCGTCGATGCCTGGTTTAACGTGCCCGAGCAGGACGTATATCAATTTCAAATTCGCGGCGCGGCCGACGTAAAGCTGGAGGTCGATGGAAAGATGCAGGACTGGCCGCGGGGCAAGGAATGGGCGTTTATCCCCGTGCATCTCGCCGGGGGGACGCACCAATTGCGCCTCAGCGCGCGGGCGGTGGGCGCCCCGCAGGTGGACCTGCGGTTCGGGGGTCCCGGGGCCCAGCGCCTGGCCGGTGCGAGATTCCAGCACCGAAAGTAAGGCGGGATTAAAAATCTCGCCGGCCGAAATCCTCCGGGTTTTCCCGGGGGTGAAATCCACAATTCCGCTCTCTTTCGCGCGGCATCGTTCAAGCTATTGCAGGGCCGCATGAATTGCCGCGTTATTCGCCTTCTGTTGTTGCTCACCGTGTTGCTCACGCCTGCCCGTTTGCTGGCCGTCCGCTCCATCGTGGTCAGCGTCCCGGAGCAAAAGCTCGCGCTCCTCGAAGACGACGTGACCATCGCCACGTATCCGGTTTCGACTTCCAAGTTTGGCCTGGGGGATGCGAACGGCAGTTACCGCACTCCCATCGGTGAAATGGAAATCGCCTCGCGCATCGGAGCCGATGCACCGGTGGGCACCGTGTTCAAGCACCGCATGTCCACTGGCGAAATCCTGCGCCCGAATACGCCGGGCCGCGACCCCATCGTGACGCGCATCCTGTGGCTGCGCGGCTGCGAGCGCCGCAATGCCGGTGCTTATTCCCGCAATATTTACATCCACGGTACACCGCAGGAGAACCTCATCGGGCGCCCGGCCAGCTACGGCTGCATCCGCATGCGTTCGCGGGACATTGTGCAGCTCTTCAACTCGGTGGACACCGGGACGAAGATCGAAGTGGTGAATGAGCCCCTCTCCCGCGCCCGCCGGCAGTATCTCGCGTCGCGATAACCAGGAATTTTGAGGAAGAGAGGAAAACAGGAACCCGGAGCCCCCGGGTTCCTGTTCTTTTGTGCGCGCGGCGCCCCTGCCTTCAGGGAGTTTTTCCTTTTGCGAAGCGTGATTCTCGCTAATGAGAAGCTCATGGCCGCAGGCGACCCACATCCGTACATCAAGCCGCTGCACCCGGTGCAGATCGAGGGATTTCGGAAAATGACCGTGGCGCAGAAGGTTTCCAAAATCTGGTCGATGCGGGAATCGGCCATTGGGCTGCGAATGGCCGGGCTGCGAATGCGCCACCCCGATTGGTCCGAGGAGAAAGTGGAATACGAAGCGCGCCGCTGGGCTCTGTATGCCAGCACCTAGCGATTTTGGGGCCTTCATCGCTCCGCTGGAGTCTCTGGGGCTGCCGTATTGCGTCACCGGTTCGGTTGCCGCCGGAATCTATGGGGAACCGCGGACGACCGTGGACATCGATTTTGTCCTCCTGCTGCGCCTGACAGACATCGCGAAGCTGCGGGCCGCGTTTCCCGAGGAAAGCTATTACGTGCCGCCCATGGATACGCTTCTTTTTGAAGCGACTCGGGGCGAGCGAGGGATGTTCAATTTGATCCACCGCGATGGCATGCTGAAGGCCGACGTCTTTATCGCCGCGCGGGATCCGCTCCATCTTTGGGCGCTCGAGCATCGGCGCCACGCATCGTTAGGGGCCGGCGACAGCCTTTGGATCGCGCCTCCGGAATATGTGGTTATTCGTAAGCTGGAATATTTTCGTGAGGGCGAGCAAGAGAAGCACCTTCGCGACATTCGCTTCATGCTGGCGGTGACAGAAGTGGATCGTACGTTCATCGAGCGGCAGGTCCAGCGCTTGGGCCTGCAGGAGCAATGGCAGGCGTGTCAGTAGCCGGAGGTCGCGCACACTTTGTCCAAGCTCGCGCTTGGCTTTCCGCGCATCTTCCGATATATCGACCCGGCGATGCACCTCTCCACGCTTCGCCTTTCCGCCTTGGTCGCGGCGGTTTTCCTGTTCGGCTGCGCCCGTCCCCTCCCGAAATACGAGAAGCCGATCGCCCGCTCGCAATTCCAGACGGTGCGCACGACGGCTTACACGCATACCGAATCGGACCACCTGGAGCACGGGTGCAAGACCTGCCTGGGCACGACGTTGCGTTACGGCGCCATTCATAGTGCGGCGGCGGATTGGTCGCGCTGGCCGGCGGGCACGCAGTTCCGGATTCAGGAGACGGGCGAGATTTGCGAGGTGGACGACATCGGCTGGGCGCTCTCGGGTCGCAATACCATCGATCTTTATAAACCCAGCAAATCCGCCATGAACGCGTGGGGTGTGCGCACGGTGCACCTCGAAATCCTGCATTGGGGCGAGGATCAGGACAGCCGTAATTTACTCAGCGGCCGACGCAAGTACCGGCATGTCGCCCGGATGCTCACGGACCTGGATAAACGCATCGCTCGTGGGGAGAGTAATCCCGAGCCTCTCGTGGCTGCGATTCCGGCGGTGGTTCCGGCCACGGTGGCGGTGTCGGCCACGCATGGCGCCGAGACTCCCGGGGCCGCGTTGGACGCGCCCGTGCTTCGGTCGTTTCGCCGGTCATCCGTACAATAACGGAGGCAAATTTTCTGCCTGCACGCCGCGCCACGCGTGCTAAAGTCCCCCCGCCCCAAAAATGGCAACCCCGTTGTTTTATTTCGTTTTCGGCTTCATTCTGGCCGTGATCACCACCCCATGGGTGATCCGGATGGCGCATGCTGGCGTCGGGATGGATGTGGCGGACGAATCGCGCAAGCAGCAGGCGACACCGATTCCGCGGCTTGGCGGCATGCCCGTGATGTTTGCCATTTCGCTGGCACTCATCATCATCCTGCGGATGCAGCCGGGGCGTGCTTCCGACTGGTTTCCCATTCTTCTTGGCACCGTCATGATGTACGGCCTTGGGCTATGGGACGACGTGTCGCGGCTCGGGGCGCGCAAGAAGCTGCTGGGGCAAATTGCCACGGCGGCCATCGTGTGGACCATGGGGCTGACGATTGAGCGCTTCTCGCTGCCGCTCTACGGGACCATCGAACTCGGCTGGATGTCGGGGCCGGTCACCATCTTTTGGCTCATTGCGATTCCGAACGTCATCAATTTGATCGACGGATTTGACGGCCTCGCCGGCGGCCTCGGGATGTTCATGGCGCTCACGCTGGGCATCGTGGGCACATACACGGAGCACTATGCCGTGGCCTGGTTTGCCTTTACCATGGCGGGAGCGCTGCTTGGTTTTTTGGTGTTCAATTTTCCGCCCGCCAAAATCTATCTCGGCGATGGCGGCGCGTACCTCATTGGCTTCGTGCTCGCGGCTCTTTCGCTGGCGAACTCGCACAAGGGCGCGATCACGGCGGTGATGCTGGTCACGGTCGTCGGCCTCGGCCTGCCGATTCTCGATACGCTCTTCGCCCTCGCGCGGCGCGCGGCGCGGGGCTTTCCGCTGTTCCACGCGGATAGTGAGCACTTTCATCATCGGCTGCAGGAATACGGTTTTTCCAAGCAGCGCATTTTGCTGGGCCTGTATGCCGTGTGCGTGGTGCTTTCGTTGATCGGGCTGACCATCTTTTGGAATCAAGGCGGGACGGCCACGATCGCGATTGGCGCCGGGGTGCTGTTTCTGATGGCGCTGGCCGCCGTGCGGCATTTCCATCGCGTGGATTCGTTGGTCGAAGTGCATCGCAAGGTGAAGCGCACGCTGGGGCGCCGCCAGACCGTCCACTATGCGCTGTTGCAGGCGAAGGTGCTGGTGCTGGAGGCGGAACGCTGCGAATCGGGCGAGGAGTTTTGGGGCATTTTCGAGCAGACGCTGCGCCGCGTGGGTTTTTGCGAGGAGGGCGAAGTGGATGCGCACGTAACCATCGAGGTGCGGCACCATGGATCGCGTCCCTGGCGGCTGCATGCGCCGCGCGCGGAAGGCACGCTCGCCGAGTGGCAGCGGCTCGCGGAATGTTTTCGGCCGGCCTTTGTGAAGGCCTTGGAACGCTGGGGTAAGCGGTGATGGAACCGCCGCCTTCGCCTTCCGGACGCCGGCGGTCCTCCGGCCATCAGCGCCGCCGCCGGCGCAAGGCGCGCTGGCGGCTCGAGGTGGATTGGCAAAAGTGGGTGCCGCTCGGAGTTTTTGCCGGGATGGCCGTGCTGGCCCCGTTGCTCTTTGGCGCGGTGGATCGGGTGGTGCAGGTGCTCCTGGTGCTGCTGCTCACGCTCGGCGCGGTCATTGTGCCGCCGGCCTGGCCCAAGCTTTCGCGCGCGGGACGCTGGCTGCTTTTGGGCGTGGTGGCGGTGTTCCTGGCCAAGGAACTGGCGCCGGGGAGTTGGTTTGGCCACGTGACTTGGCGGGATGACTTGAAGGTGCCGCTGCCGTGGACGCATCATCCCGAGCCGGCGCGCGTGTTCGATGCGCTCTTCGTGGTGGCGATCGCGGCGGTCTGGTTCCAGTGGGTGCGCACGCTCGCGGCCAAGGGCGAGCGACGGGTGTGGATGGCGTGGATTCTCGGCGGCGCGGGCGTGGTGCTCGCGATGGTGTGCTTTTTGATGAAGGTGAACCCAGCGCGGCCCACGGCGATCTATGGAATTCGCGAAACCGAGGGCTGGGTGGGGTGGGGCACTTTTCCGAATCGCAATCACACTTCTTCCTTTCTCGCGATGGCGGCGCTGGCGCTGTGCGGCTGCGTGTGGTGGGCCTTCGCGAAGCGCAAGCAGGTGCTCGGCACCGTGGGCGCGCTGGCGCTGGTGCTCACCATCGGCGCGCTGTTTGCCGGCAAGTCGCGCGGCGGCCTGCTCGCCTTTGGCGCGGGACTTGGCGCTTTCCTCGCGCTGGTGATGTGGCGGCGGCGCGATCGGCAGTCGATCATCGTGTCGCTCGCCGTCGCTGCGGTTGCCGCGGTGGCGCTGGTGACTTTTGGCACCAAGGTTCTGGAGCGTTTCAATTCCGCCGCCGGCGCGGTTTCGACCGATACGCGGTTGCTCATTTGGCACGAAGCGGCGCGCATGTGGAAGGATGCGCCGCTCTTTGGTCATGGTGTGGAAACGTTTTCGCAGCTTTTCCCGATGTATCTGCGCGCCGACCTCGATGGAAAGACGGTGCTGCACCCGGAGAGCAGCTGGCTGCAATGGCTCGCGGAGCTAGGCGTCGTGCCGGTGTTAATGCTGGTGGCGGCGCTGGGCTGGTTCATCGTCCATCAAGTGCGGGCCGCCTGGCCGCAGCGGCGGAATTTTTTCCTGACGGCGGGGCTGCTCGCCGGTGCCCTGGTGCTGCTGGCGCATGCGCTCATTGATGTGCCGGGCCATCGCTGGGCCACCGCGGGTTTTGCGCTGGCGCTGCTGGCCGTGGCGTTTCCCATGGTGGAACCTGGTCCTGGCGCCGAGCCACTGCGCGCGCCGCGACCGGCGGCGCTGATTCCCGCGGGCATCGGGGTTCTTTGGCTACTCCCATTTCTTGGCGTGGTTTGGTCGTGGTCGGTCATGGCGCCGACGATGTTGCTCAATCGCGAGACGCGTGGCGGAAAACCACCCACGCTCGCGGAATGGGATGCGGTGCTGCGCTGGTTTCCGCTGGATCCGTGGCTGCGGGAATTTGCGGGCGAGCGCGCGCTCGAAGCGAATCCGCAGGACCGCGCGCGCTGGGAGCGTGATTTTACCGCGGTGCGTCATCTGGCGGGCGCAGCCTTTTGGCTGCCGGAAAGGCAGGCGGTTGCGGTCGGGAGGAAATTTCCAGCGGAGGCGCTCCCGCTTTGGCAGGAGGCCATCGATCACGCGGGGCGCCAGTGGAGCGAGGTGCTGCGGAGCGCGGTGCGCGCGACGGCCCGGGTGCGCGGGGCGCAGGTGCTCTGGGCGCAATACGTCGAGACGAATCCGCGTCTGGCGATTACCTACGCGCAAGTGCTGACGAGCGAATTGAAGGTGCCGGACGCGAACGTGCGCGCTTTCTTCGACATTTGGTGGGAGCAGTGCGCCTCGGGCGAAGTCACCGATGAGGAAGCCGCCGTCTATTATGGCTATGCCGCGCGCTGGTCCAATGCGGCGCAACTCGAGGTCTGGATGAAGGTCCACGCCAACCGTCGGCGAAAGGATTATGCGGCGTGGGCCACGCTGCTGCATGGCTGGAAGAAAGATGAGCGCGCGTGGGAAATTTACAGCGGAGCGATTCCTTCGCCGGAGCCGCTGTCGCCGCCGAAGGGCGCCACGCGGGAGATGCTGGCGGACAAGGTCCGAGCCACGGGCAACAATTCCATCTTCGTGCTCGATCTCGCGCACCTGCTGGAATCCCAAGGCGATCAGGCCGGCGCCACCCGCGTGCTGGTGGAAGCCGCCGCCCGCAGCCACGCACCGCCGCGGGTGCTGCGCGAGGCCGCCTACCGCTTGGCCGCCGAGGGGAATTACCGCGAGGCCGTGGACGTCGCGCTGCGGGAAAAGCCTGGCGGCAAATAGTAGGCAGCGTAACAGCGCGGGCAGCAGTCTGGAGTGCGGTGGCTTGCCACCGCTTTGTGGCCTGGCGCGGCTTGCCGCGCGCGGTGGGCACACCTTCCGTAATTCGTTTGGTTTTCCCACCACGTGCAGCAAGCTGCGCCCTCCAGAGCGGCGTCAAGCCGCCGCATTCCAGCCCGCTGCCCGCGACTAGGATCCCCAGGATTGCGTCCGTCCCGTTTTCGGCTTGTGCTGCTCCCATGAAATCGAAGGCCGAAATCGATCAGGAGAAACAACTCGCGGCGAAAGCGGTCCTCCGGTGGATTCGGCCCGGGATGCGAATCGGCCTGGGGAGCGGGTCCACTTCGGAATGGTTCGCGCGGCATCTCGCCGATGCCTTGCGGAGCGGCACACTCAGCAATGTGGTCGCTGTGCCCACGTCGGAGAAAGTGGCAGCGCTGGCTCGCAGCCTCGGCGTACCGTTGATCGATTTGGAGGAAGGAGTGGTCCTGGATCTGGCCGTGGACGGCGCCGATGAAATTGGGCCGGGCCTGGAACTCATCAAGGGCGGTGGAGGAGCGCTGCTGCGTGAGAAGGTGGTGGCGGCCGCGGCGCGGCGCAGTTTGATTTTTGCAGACTCGACCAAGCTCGTGGCGAAACTCGGCACCTTTCCGCTGCCGCTGGAAGTGGCGCCATTTGCCCTGGGCTTTGTGAAGACGCAGGTCGCGGCATTAGGCGGGCGCGGGCAAGTGCGGGCAAATCGTGAAACCGGCGCACCGGTGAAAACCGATCAGGGTCTGCTGCTGCTCGATTGCCATTTTGGCGATCCCGCGCATCCGACGATCGAGAATGCGCGCGATTTGCAAAATGCGCTGGCACACATCCCGGGCATCGCGGAGCACGGACTGTTTCTCGATACGACGAGCGCGGCGATTGTCGCAGACGGCGAGAAGCTCACGGTGCACATGCACGGGGGTGTGCTGGCGCTGGAAGCGGTGGATTTGGAAAAGCTGCCGGCGCCGCGCAATCTGCGGCGCGGCTGAAACAGGGAGCAGGGACGCCCTCGCCCCGAGTGTCGTGATCTATTTTCGAACCTCGGGGCGAGGGCGCCCCGGCTCGTTGCGGCTACACGCTGAAGGCGCGTTCGATGAGCTGCTTTTGCTCGGCATCGCTCACGTTCTTGGAGCCCACGGCAGTGCTGGCGGCTTCGTCGCGGCCGGCGTAGAACGGCAGCTTGCCGTCGAGGTGCTGGCGCAGGTGGCGGATCATGTAGCGCCAGGCGCCCATGTTTTCCGGCTCTTCCTGGCACCACACGAATTTCTTCGCATTCGGATATTTCCGGATGGCGGCACCAAGCGCTTCCTGGTGCATCGGGTAGAGCTGCTCGATGCGGATGAACGCCGTTCGGCCAATCTTGTTGTCGTCACGGAATTTCATCAGGTCGTAGAACACCTTGCCCGCGCTGAAGATCACACGCGTCACCTGATCCGCGGGGCCGTTCAGCGATTCCGTGCCATCGAAAATCTCGTGGAAGCCACCCTCGGTGAAATCGGTGAGCTTCGACGCCGCAGCTTCGAGACGCAGCATGGACTTCGGCGTCATGAGGACGAGCGGCTTTTTGAACGCGCGCTTCATTTGCCGGCGCAGGACGTGGAAGTACTGCGCAGGCGTGGTGAGATTGCCGACCTGGATATTGTCCTCCGCACAAAGCTGGAGGAAGCGCTCCAGGCGCGCCGATGAGTGTTCGGGCCCTTGGCCTTCATAGCCGTGCGGGAGCAGCAGCACGATGCCGCTGGGCCGCTGCCATTTGGATTCCGCGCTCACGATGAATTGGTCGATGACCACTTGCGCCCCGTTCACAAAGTCGCCGAACTGCCCCTCCCACTGGCAAAGCATGGCCGGGTAATTGAGCGAATAGCCGTAGTCGAAGCCGAGCACGCCGGCCTCGCTGAGCAGCGAATTGTAGATGCAGAGCCGGGCTTGATCCGGCGCCAGCGTGGCGAGCGGGCACCAGCGCTGGCGGGTCTGCGTGTCATAATAATAAGCGTGCCGCTGGCTGAACGTGCCGCGGCGGACGTCCTGTCCGCTCAGCCGGACCGGCGTGCCTTCGAGGAGCAGCGAGCCCCACGCGAGCGCCTCGGCCGTGGACCAATCGAAGCCCTCGCCACGGTCATAAGCCTGCCGTCGCCGATCGAGAACGAAGGACTTGATCCGCGGATGAATGTTAAAGCCCGCGGGCACGGTGGTGATGCCTTCAATGATGCGGCCCGCGGTTTCCTTGGAGATCGCCGTGGCCACCGGCTCGTGCGAATAGGGCGGCTGATGCACGGCGGTGCTGCCCTCGAGCTTGGCGTCGCGCTTGTTGCCGTCCTTCAACTGCGCCGCTGCGGCAACGCTGCCCGCGAGCGCATCCTCGAGCCGCTTCCACAATTCCTTGTGATAGCCCTCGGCTTCCTCGGCGGTGAGGACGCCTTCGCGGATGAGCTGATCACGGAAAAGCGTGCCCACGCTCGGGTGCGACGAAATCTCCCGATACATGTCCGGGCTGGTAAAAGCGGGCTCGTCGTTCTCGTTGTGGCCGTGACGGCGGTAGCACACCATGTCCACAAAAGCGTCGCGCTTGAATTGCTGGCGGAACTCGAACGCGAGCTCCATGGCGTAACGAACGGCAATCGGATCATCGCCATTCACGTGGAAGACCGGCGCTTCCACCATCTTCGCCACGTCGGTGCAATACTGCGAGCTGCGCGCATCCGCCGGCAGCGTGGTGAAACCGATTTGGTTGTTGATGACGAGGTGCACGGTGCCGCCGACGCGATAGCCCTGGAGCTGTGACATGTTCAGCACTTCCTGGCCGATGCCCTGGCCCGCGAGCGCGGCGTCGCCGTGGATCAAAATCGGGACGACCTTGTTGCGCTCGGTCGTGTCGTTGCGGTGGCGCTGGCGGGCGCGCGTCATGCCCATGACGACCGGATTGACGATCTCGAGGTGGCTCGGGTTGGCGCTGAGCCGCAATTCCACTTCCGCGCCGCTCGGCTTGATCACGCGTGTGTTCACGTAGCCGAGGTGGTACTTCACGTCGCCGTCGCCGTAGACCGAATCCGGAATAAAGTTCGGATCGAACTCCCGGAACATGAGCGGATAGGGCTTCTTGAGAAATTCCACGATCACCGCGAGGCGGCCGCGATGCGCCATGCCCATGGTGATTTCCTCGACGTTAAAGCGCGGGCAATTTTCCAGCACCGCGTCGAGCGCGCTAATCAGGGCCTCGGCGCCTTCCGCGCTGAAGCGTTTCTGGCCCTTGTAGGCGACCGTGTGCAGGAAACGCTCGAAGCTCTCCACTTTGATGATGTGGCGGAGCATCCGCTTCTTCGTCTTCGCGTCGATCGACCATGCCGGGCGATTCTCAATGCGCTCGCGCAGCCAGTTGCGTACGCGGCTGTTGGCGATGTGCATGAACTCGAACCCAATCGCGCCGCAGTAAATCGCCTCCAGCTTGGCGCGCATGTCGCGCAGCGGCATCGGCGTGCCGCCGAGGAAATATTTCGAGCTGACCTGGAGATCGAGATCCTTGTCGGAGAAGCCAAGTTCGCGCAGGGAAAGCAGATCGTTTTCCTGCCGCTGCCGGGCGAGGGGATTGATCCACGCGATGGTGTGGCCGAGCGTGCGGTAGGCGTAGACCAAGCCGTCCACGCGGGTTTGCAGGGTGCCGTCCGATTTCGGGGCGGCGGGCGCGGCGCCATTCGTGCCGGGCGTGCGATGCTGAAATTGTTCGTAGCCGAGGTGGAAACCTTCGCAGAACGCACGCAACGAAGGTTCGACCGATTCGGGATTCTTCAACCAACGCTGGTAGGCATCATCGAGCACATCCGCGTTGAAACTGGTCGCAAAAGTCAGAGCCATGATTGTGAGAACGGACACCCTAAGTGGGGTTTCCCCAGAGGGCAAGTGGCATGCCCAATTCCGGTGCGAAGGTCGCGGAAAATACGTAGGCCGGGAGCCCAGAATTGGCGCGAATCGTTCGCGCGACCACGGAGGGCGCTATTTTCGTCGCGAAAAGAGAAGATACTGGAGCGCGTCGAGGATCCCGGCGAAGCGCTTTTCGCGTCCGAGATAGCGATCGAGGACGTAGAAGAGGTAGTAGTAAAACCGGCAAAAAGCCCAAACGGTGACGACCAGCAGCGCACCGACCCTCAGCGTTGGAGCTTCATACAAAAGCAAGGCGGCGGCTCCGAGTCCCATCATCAAGAACAGGACGCCTTTGAGGTGAATGAGCCAGGGTTGCTTGAGGTCTTCGGACAATTTCATGCGGTGAGAGGATGCACCAATGTGCGCGCAGAAACCCCGCCTGAGTCAGACAGTTCCGCACGGAAATCGCCGTCGGCACCAAGGTGGCGCCACCCGCAGATGCTGGACTTCTCTTACTTCACCCCGAGCTTTTCCAACGCGGGACGCAGCGTGGCCGCCCAGGCATCGTAGCCCGGAGCGGCGAGGTGCAGTCGGTCGTCGGTGAAGCACTCGGGCTTCAGCTTGCCATCGGCGGTGGGCAGCGCGGGCCCGAGATCAAGGACGATGAAGTTCTTTTTGCCTTCGCCGAGCTTGGTGATGCGCCCATTGAGATCGTCGAACGCGCCGGGTTTCATCGGCGCCTTCGGATTGTCGCGCGGCGTGGCTTTGATGAGCACGATGGGCAGGTCGGGATTGGGCTGGCGGGCCTGATCGATGATGTCGGCGATGTTCTGCGCGGTGCCCGCGGGATCACCATGCGCGCTGAGATCGTTCGAGCCGATGCACAGGACAAGCGCGCGCGGGTGCAGGTCCACGACGTCCTCGTGGAAACGAAAGAGCAGCCCGCGGCTCACGTCGCCGCCGATGCCGCGGTTGGCGATCTTGAGGTTGGGGAAGGCCTTTTGCATGTCGGCGATCTTCCAATTGCCGGTGAGCGAGTCGCCGGCGAAGACGACCGCGCCTTGGTCCTTCTCGCGCTGGGTCCAAAAATATTTGCGGTTATCCACCATCCAGCCGAAGAGGCGGATGGGACCTTTGCCGGGCCAGGCGGATTCGGTTTTCGGATCGGGATAGGGCGTGGGACCGGAGTCGGCGGCGTGAAGCGGGGAGAGGAGATTCAGGGCAGCGATGGCGGTGATCAGGAGTGACGGTAGTTTCATGGAAAATGGGAGTGCGTGTTGAAGCGGGGAAACCTTGTGGAATGGTTTCCGTAAAATCGCCGCGAGCGGATGCGCGCGGTTTGCGGCCCTCCGGCCGCAGCTATGATTAGCCTTTCGCGTCCTCGAGACTGAGCGATTTAAACGCGACGGCAGCGAGCGCACCGCCGAGGAAGTCGGCGACGAGGTGCACCCAGACGGTATTCCAGGCGAAAGGCTTGAGGCCGGCGATGGTCGCGGCGATGGCCACGGCGGGGTTGAAGGCGCCGCCCGAGATGCCGCCCACGCTGAACGCGCCGGCGAGCACGGTGAAGCCGATGGCCAGGCCGTAGAAGCTATTGTGCGAGGTGCCCTTGGAGGTGGCCACATTCAGGATCACCCACACGAGGGCGAAGGTGAAGCACAGCTCGGCCACAAAGGCGGGACCGACGAGGAACGGTTTGTCCGGTCCGGCGGGAGCAACGGCGTCCGTGGTGATGTACTTTGCGGTAAAAATCGCGGCGACCGCGCCGAGAAGCTGGAAGAGCACATAAGCCACGGCGTCTTGCGGCGTGCATTTGCCGCGGAGGGTGACGCCGAGAGTCACGGCGGGATTGAAATGCGCGCCGGAAATGTGGCCACCGGCGAAGATCATCACCATGAGGACGGCACCGATGGCGATGGGCGCCACGGGATTTCCCTGAAGCACATTGCAGCCAATCGTCAGGACGAGGAAGAAAGTGCCGATAAACTCGACGAGGTATTTATTCATGACGGCTTGAATTTTTGGGGTGCCACGTGAAGCAAGTCGAGGCAGGGTTGGCAATCGCCCGATCACTCCTTGGTATAGAATGCCGTGGCTCAGCAAAGGCGAAGATTTAATTTTTCGAATGAATTCAGGTCCAACAATCAATTTGCTGCGCGCGCTGTTTGTCGCGTTCGCCGCGTACCTCGGGAGCGAGGTGAGCGCGGCGATTTCCGTCTCGTCCTGGGCGAGATACTACGGGGTTTGCGGGGGGGTGGCGTTTGGACTCATGGTGGTTCTCGCGGATCGCCTGATGAAGGGTTTTTCGTTGCGGCTGTTTTCGTCGGCGACCTTCGGGCTGCTGCTCGGCTTTCTGGCTTCACGGCTGCTGCTGGCATCGGGGCTTTTTGAAAAGACGCCGCCGGACGTGCTTTGGCTCATCCGTGTCGCGATGTATGCCACGCTCAGTTACATCGGGATGATGCTCGCCATCCGGAGCAACCGCGACGAGTTCGCGCTGGTGATTCCATACATCCGTTTTCGCGAGGAGATCGAGAGCTCGCAGGCAGCGCCGGTGCTGGTGGATTCGAATATCATCATCGACGGACGGCTGCCGGAAGTCGTGGCGACCGGCTTCCTGAGCGGGTCTTTTGTGGTGCCGCGTTTTATTTTGGAGGAATTGCAACTGCTGGCGGATTCGAATGATGTCATCAAGCGCGACAAGGGGCGCTCGGCGCTGGCGCGGCTTTCGGAAATGCAGAAGGACCCGACACTGACGCTGACCGTGACCGAAAGCGCGCTGGATCCCTTTGCCGCCGTGGATTCGAAGCTCGTGCAACTGGCAAAGATGATGAACGCGCGCCTGCTGACGAATGATGCCAATCTTTGCAGCATCGCCCGGATGCAAGGGGTGATCGCGCTGAATCTCAATGATCTCGCGCGCGCGATGCGGCCCTCACTGACCGCGGGCGACGACGTGGAAGTGCCGCTGAGCAAGGAAGGCCGCGATGCGCATCAGGCGGTGGGTTATCTCAGCGACGGGACGATGATCGTGGTGAACCACGCTCGCGCACAAATTGGGAAGACGGTGCGGGTGAATATCAGCAGCGTGCTGCAAACCAGCGCGGGCCGGCTATTCTTCGCAGAACTCAAGGCGGGGACGGGGGCCTAATTTAGGAATTAGGATTTCCTGCAGGCGCGATCGCCGGCTCGGTGGATTTGGATTCTTTCACGCGGGCGAGGTAGCGCTGGAAGAAGGGGATGCCGCCGATGGCGGGGAGGACGTAGCGCGCAGTGCAAAGCAGGCCGAGCGCCGCGGCGACCGGCGCGGAGAAATACGGAGTGTAAAGCAGTACGAGGGCGGCGTCGCGCGTGCCCACGCCGGCAAAGGTGAGCGGCAGCAGACCGGCGAGAATGGCCAGCGCGGAGAGGGCGAGATTCGCTACGAAGGGGCATGCGGCGCGCAGGGCGAGGATGAAGAGCCAGATTTGCAGGAGGTGCAGCAGCCAGATGAAAAGGCTGGTGCCGCTGACCAGCGCGAGCCGGCCTTTGCTGGCCCAGAAGTAGCCGTGCATCTCACGCCAGGAGTCGGCGAGCTTGCCGATTTTCTGCTTCATTTTACCCGGTGCGATTTTGGCAGCGAGACTGAAGAAAAATCCGGCGAAACGTTGGGAGCCCAGCAGCAGCAGCCCCAGCGCTAGGCTGCCGCCCACGACCAGCGCACAAAGCCAGAAGACGCTTTCGCTGCGAAAGGCGGCGAGCGCCTGGCCGCCATTGAACCGCACCCACGCCAGGCCGAAGACGCACCAGACGAGCAGCGAAAGCATGTCGCACGCTTTTTCAAAAACGACGAGCGAGAGCGCGAGCGAACGGCGCAGGGGCAGGAAGAGCGCCTTGGCGATATCGCCCATCTTGGAGGGGAGGATGAGATTCAGGACGCTGGCGGAAAGGATGAGCCGATTAGCTTCGCCAAAGCCGAGCCGGGCCTCGGGCGGTGCAAGCTGCTGGAAGCGCCAGGCAGTGAGCATGGTCAGCGGGATGACCATGCCGAGACTGGCAGCCATCCAGCCCGGATGCGAGCCGGCGAAGACCGGGCCGAGTTTGGTGAAATCAATTTTCCAGTAGATGAGCGCGAGGAGGCCGAGGCTGATCGCGAGCGAAAGCAGTTTCTTCATTAAGGCCGAAAACGAGAATCGATGAGACGCGACCAAAACAGGACGGAGCGGAGGCGCAAAGGCGGAAATAAAAGGTAGGGACGCCGCGCCGTCGGCGTCCCCGATCTTTGGGGGGAAATGTATGGTGGGGGAGCCTTGCGTCTCTTGCGAAAGATCAGGGACGGCAGCGGCGTGCCGTCCCTACCTTAAGGATTGCCGCGGTACCGCGGGCATGAATGATGGCCGCCAACGAATCGTCACGATGCGTCCCATTCTTCTCCTCCTCGCTGCTGTGCTCCTGCCGTGGTCGGCCCGTGCTCAATCCGGCGACTACGAAATCATCCAGGTGGATGCAGCGGCCAATTCTTTCACGGTCGAGGCCAACAAACAGCTTCACACCTTTCGGGTGCGGCCAGGCGTTGATGTCACCATCAATGGCGTGAAGGCAGATTTTAAGCAGTTGGAAATTGGGATGAAGGTCAAGGTGACTTCGGCCGATCCCGGCGTGGCGACGAAGCTGATCGCCAATGGGCTGCAAACGCAAAAACCGGCCACGCCCGGGCACGCGCCCCTCGCGGCAGGCGCGCGGGCGGCCCGCGAGGCGATCGCGAGCATCGAGGCCAAATCGGCCGAGGGCTTTTCGCTCGGTGAACTGCGCAAGGGCACGAAGCTTTCGATTCAGTACAAATCGGGGATGTGGAAATCGTGGGGGCACATCGCCACGGAGAGTCCGGATTCCGAGAAAACGCCGGCAGGAGATGTGTGCCGTGTGGTGATTTCGTTGCCGGCTCGAAATGGCAAGCCGGGGAAAGCGCTGGCCACGGTGCCGGGTGAGACCGCGAAACGGCCCTTTATCTATGAAGTCCCGCTCGATTTTCCGGATCTCGTTCTGCGCATCAACGACAAGGAGGGCACGTTCGATGGCAATCCGGGAAAGGTGGAATACACCGTGAGCGTTTTTCCGCCGGGGAAATAGCTAGTGTCTATCTTTCTTCCGGAAAGCGGCAGGATGCCGCTTCTGCGGTGTGAAACAGGATAGCGCGCGGGGCGGAGAACAGGTATGAGCGGCGCGAACGATGCACTCACTCACCGCCAACCCACGGCTGAAGGGCCGCGCTGCCTGTGGCTGCTAGGAAGACGAAATGGACGGCGGGCGACGTGCTCGACCTCGAGATCCTTTGCGCCAGTGCCGAGGGACCGCAGGGGCTGGCCGCCGATCGCCAGGGATTGGAGCGCGAGTTTGCGCCGGAGCCGCTGACGGCGGTGCCGCGCCGGGCGTTGTTCCGGCAGTGGCTGGAGCTTCGCCGGCCGAAAACGCCGGGCCTGTCAGGGGCATCGCTGGATCGGGTGTTCCGCGTGGCGCGGGTGCTCGCGTGGGTGCTGGGCATCGCGCTTGGGGCCTCCACGGCGGGCGGCTACCTGCTTTATTTTGGCCGGGAACCGGTGAATCCGTTTTGGTTCTTTTTGTGGCTCGTGCTCGTGCCGCTGGTGATCAGCGCGGCGATCCTGGTGCTGGCGGCGGCGTGGCACGATTGGAGCGGACCGGGCGCGCTAGCGCGCTGGCTGGTGGGCGTGATTTGCCAGCGGTTGCCGGGGGGCGCGCGCTCGGCATGGCAGGCGTGGTCGGGCATCTTTGCGCGGCACCGCGATCGGCATGCGCGCCTCGCTGTGCTGCCGCTGCTGGGCCTCACGCAGCGGGCAGCCTGCGGCTTCGCGCTCGGAGCGCTCGGCACGCTGTGGTTACGCGTGGTGTTTACGGATATCGCGTTTGGCTGGCAGAGCTCCGCCGGCTGGAAAATGGAGACGTGGCATGGCATCGCGCAGGCCATCGCGTCGCCATGGGCCTGGGCGATGCCGTGGGCCTGTCCGACGCTGGAGCAAGTGCGCGATTCGCATTTCACCTATGCCGCTGGAATGAAAGAGATCGCGCCCGCGGCCTCGCAGGCGTGGTGGCCTTTTCTCGCGGCGAGCCTCGCGGTGTGGGGCGTGGGCGTGCGCTCGGCGATCCTCTTATTCATCGGCTGGCACGAACGGCGCGCCCTGCGGGAACCGGATTTTTCGCACAGCGACGCGAATGCGCTGTATCGGGCGCTGACGGGTCCGTTGTTTGAAGGTCCGGCCAGCGCAGGCGGCCCGGCGATTCCGGATTCCGCGGTGCGGACCACATCGCACGCGAGCGGTCGCGCGTGGCTGGTTTTGACGCCGGATTCAGAAACTCCCGAAGTGTCCACGGCCGGACGTGCCGTAGCCGCGGCCTTGGGTGGGACCGTTGGGAATATAAAAGCAATTGCCGTGGATGATCCGGGGGCGAATGCAGGGCTTCTGGCTGAGTTGCGAGCCAGCTCAGCGCCGGTAGCGGTGCTCTTGCCGGCGGGACGCGATCCGATTTTGGCCATCAAGAAAACGCTGGCGGCCATCGTAGAAGCGAGCACCGGCCGCGAATGTGTGGTGTTATTGTACGGAGCGCCGCAACGCGTGCCGCTGTGGCGAAAATTTGCGGCGGCGCACCGGCTGGAAATCGAATTTATTCCCGTGCCATGAGTCTGCCCGCCTTTGCCGTTGTTGGTGCCGTGAATCATGGCAAATCGAGCGTCGCGGCGACGCTGGCGGAGAGTGACACCGTGGGCATCAGCGATTTTCCAGGCGAGACCGTGCAGTGCCAGCGCTTCGTGTGCCGGGGACTGTTTGAATTGTGGGATACACCCGGGTTTCAAAATCCGCGCGAGATGCTGCGGCTCATCGAATCGGAAGCCCGGAGTGCCGCGGACCCGCTGGCGGTCTTTCGAGCTTTTGTGGCTCGGGAGCAAGCGGGTGGGGATTTTGCGGCCGAGGGTGAGCTACTGCGCCCGCTGCTGGAGGGCGCGGCGATTTTATACGTGGTGGATACGTCGCAGCCGCTGGAGCGCTTGCACGAGGCGGAGATGGAAATCCTGCGCCTGACTGGGCGGCCCCGGCTCGCGGTGCTGAATCCGACGAGCGCCGCGGTGCACGACGCCACGTGGCGGGCGCGGCTGGGCCAGCAATTCGGAGCGGTGCATGAATTCAACGCGCACCGGGCCAGTGCGCACGATCGCGCGGAATTACTGCGCGCCATGTCGATGCTGAGTGCGGAATGGAAGCATCCGCTGCGCGAGGCGGCCGATGCGCTGGAGACGGACTGGCAGCGACAGTTGCGCGACGCCGCCACAATCCTCGTGGAGTTGCTCGACGAAGCGCTGGTCCACACCGAGCAGGATTTTTTACCGCGCAACAAAGCGGAGGAGAAACAGGAGGTCGTGACCAAAGCCACGCAGCGATTTTACCAGGCACTCACCGCGCGGGAGGCGCGCGCCCACAAAGACCTGATTCAACTTTTCCGCCATAGCCGCGTGGAAATGAGCGCCGAGGAGCGGAGCTTTTTTGCGGAGGATCTTTTTTGTGAGGAAACGTGGAAAGTCTTCGGTCTGCCGTGGTGGGCACTGGCGATGCTCGGTGCGGGCACGGGCGGCTTCATCGGCCTGAAAGCCGGTGCGCTTGGCGAAGCGGCGGCGCCGTCCGGCATCCCGACCACCGTCGGCGCGGTGCTGGGCGCGGGTGCGGGTGCGGTCGGGGCAGTCTTTGGCGGGCAGCGGCTCGCGCAGCCGGCGATCAAATTTGCGCCATCGAATCCGACGGTGGGCGAGCGCACCGCGGACGCGGCGGCATCCGCGGCGAATGCCGCGCTCGGTATCGGCACGGCGATTACCGTGGGTCCGCTGCGCGGCGAAAATTTTCCGTACGTCCTGCTCGATCGCGCGCTGGGGCTCCTGTGCTACCTCAACAGCCGCACCCACGCGCGACGGGACCACGTCCGCCTGGAAGCGGCGCGGCTGAAAGAGGCGCTGGATCGCGCGGGCGCCTCGGCTTCAAAGTGGCCTGGCGATTTGGCGAGCGCCTGCAAGCGCCACGTGAAAGCGCTGCGCCGGGGAAGGAGCATCGCGGAAACGCGACCCGCATTTCTCGAATTGCTGACGCAGCACCTGGCGGTGACCGCCGGCCGGGGATTTGAGTACCAGTCGGGAACCTGATCGTCACCGCGACGGCGGAAAATCCGAGCGCTGCAACACACGCGTCTCGTGGCTGCTGAGCGGGAAAGGATTCGCGACATGCCATTCGGAGCGCGGCACCCGGTAGCTGCGCCCGCCGCCGTGGTGGCAATGGAGGACATAGTGGTAGTGCCGGTCGCTGCCCATGTAGACGAGATGGTCCCGCCGGTCCTTCCCGCGCAGGGTGCGAAGTTCGGAGGGGGTGGTGGTCACCGCGCTGCCCGGATGAAAGCGGGCTGTGGCGCAGCCGCCCACCATCGTTGCCAGCGCGAGCGCGAGGATCAGCCACGCGCTCCGACGTGGGTGCTGGGGATCGTGACTGGCATTGAGCGCATCCATGGAGGATGTGCGAAGCGTAGTCACCGGTCATGCGCCCGCCAAGCGTGAACGCATCATTTTGCAAGGCGCCCTTTTGGACTGCGGTGGCAGAGCGCAGCGTCGACACCGCTTTCCTGTGAGCCGAACAAAGAACCGAAATAGATATTCACGTGCGAGCGCGTCTCTCTCTATTTGTGGTTTGTCACCGTGAGCGCCGCACGGGCATGCTGTTGCTCATGAAACTCGCCCTCCAAACGATCTTCGTCCTCACGCTCGCTGCCCGCGTTTTTGCAGAAGATCCGCCCAAAGCCCCCGCGCCCGCTCCTCCTCCTGCACCTGCTTCAAATTTCCCCGCTCCGTCGCCCTTGTCCGCAGCCACGCTGGAAAAGCTTCAGCACCTGACGCCCCTTTTCGACGGAAAAACCCTCGATGGCTGGGCCGCCAGCGCGAAGGGCAACACGCCACCGGAACTAGCGAGTGTTTGGGCGGTGAAAGACGGCGCGATGGCGAGCCTGGGCGCCGGTCGCGGAGTGCTGCACACGAAAAAAGAATACGCGCATTTTCGTCTCGTGTTCACGATGCGGCATGTTTCGGGAAAGCCGGATCATCAAGCGTGCGTCCTGATCTTTTGCACCGCTCCGGCGGAAGGCGTGGCTCTCGATGCGCTCGCGGGGATCCAATTTCAACCGCCGAATGGGGGCAGTTGGGACTACCGCCCGGGCAAGAACAACAACGGCCAGGGCCTGTTCACACGGCTGCCGCATCCCAAATTCGACCCACACGAATGGTCGCAGGTGGAGCTCCTCGTCGATGCCTCCACCGGCACCGCGCGCATGGCCGTGGCTCAACCGCCCGGCACCAAGGCGTATGAAGTGCTGGCCTTCAAAGACCCCACCGCTGGCCACCCCGGACCCATTGCCTGGCAAATGCACAATGCCGGCCTCTTCGATGAGTACCAGGATGTGCGCATCGAGACGGATCCATCCGAGGCCAAGCTGCTTACAGTGGAGTAGCTTCATCCCATTTGGCGTCCTTTGGGCCCTTTTGCAGCGACCAAAAGAACACGGCTTCCCGCAATTTCGGCGCCCTTTCTTTGAACGCTCCGCCTTGGCCCGGGTCTCAGGTTGGAGTCACCAATATACCCACTATGCTTCCCATTCTTGCTCTTGGATTTATCGCCGCCCTTGGGGTTTACGGCTGGGTATTTCCGGAGGAGCCGGTCCCAGTCCCGGTGCGCAGAAATGGGCCCACGGGTCGAGTGGCCCGGTCGCCGGAGAAACGCCGCGATTGGTTGAATTCGCACATGCATCGTCTAAAATGAGCGCAGCCGTAGCTAGTTTTTCCGATACCATCCTTGTGCCACCCTTTATTTCCACCGCAGCCTCCTCCAGTGGGGCCGGTCGCGCCGTGACAGGTGCCTCGGGAGCGCGCGCGCTCGAAGTGGAGCAGAGCCGCCGGGAGGACGAGGAACTCGTGGCCCGCTCGCAACAGGGCGATGCCAAGGCTTTCGACGCCCTCATCGTGAAATACAGCCCGCGCCTCTACGCGCTGGTGTATAACATGACCTCGAATCACGACGACACGAATGACCTGCTGCAGGACGTGTGGGCGAAGGCCTACCGCTGCATCGGCGGCTTTCGCGGGAAGTCGCAATTCTACACGTGGGTGCACTCCATCGCTGCGAATACCACGCTGAACTTTTTGAAAAAGCGCGGCCGGCGCTGGACGATGTCGCTCGACGACGTGGACAACGGCATCGCCAACGACAAGGAATTCGTGGAACTGCAAACCACGAGCACGCCGGTCCGTGAGACCGATCTCGGCGAACTGCAAAAGCAGCTCAACGAAGCGATGATGAAACTCACGCCCGAACATCGCGCCGTGGTGACGATGTTCGACATCCAGGGTATGCCGCATGCTGATATTGCCAAAATCCTGGGAATCAGCGAAGGGACCGTCCGTTCGCGTCTTTTTTACGCTCACAAGCAACTTCAGGCGTGGCTCTCGGAGTTCGCGCCGCTTCCCACCAGTTAACCCAGAGTTTTTGCCATGGAAGAAAGACAACTCAGCGAAAAACATCTACAGGCCCTGCTCCGCCTCAAGCGCCACGAGCAGCCGCCGCCGGGATATTTCGATGATTTGCTGAGCAACATTCATGAGCGCCAGCGCGAGGAATTGCTCCGGCGCCCGGCGTGGCGGCTTTTCCTGGATCGGCTGCGGGGCTTTTTCGCATCGCTCGATTGGAACTATGCGGGAGCCATGGCCGTCGTGCTGCTGGTGGGGCTGGTCAGCATCCGGCTCGCCGTGCCCACGGGCCAGTCGGATTCCCCGTCAAAGATTGCCGATGTGAAGAACTCCGGCAGGTCGAAGGTGGATATCGCATCCGGCAAACCGCTGCCAGTGAAGCAGGGCCCGACACGCTTTGTGATGGACCCCATGCCGGCCAGCTATGAGTCCGCGCCGATTCATTTTTAGTATTGGTTCTCTCCTCGCGGTGGGAATCGCGGCCCTGGCCGTCGCTGCGGATGATCCAAAATCGCCGGATGCTTCGGCGCCTCCCGCACCCGTGGCATCGGGACCGGCGGCCGAGGCCAAGCCACTCTCGCTTTCGGACACGATCACCAAGGGCATTCGCAACGTGACGGATAAAGCCAGCCACGCCGTGTGTGTGGTGGAGGCCGACGATGAGCACGGAAAGCTCGCCGGCAGCGGATTTTTACTGGATGCGGATGGCACGGTGGTGACGACGCAAGCCCTTGGCACGGCATCGGACGATTTGACGGTGACCCTCGGCGAGCAGACGTATGCGGCGAAACGGCTGGTGGCCGACAGCCGCAGCGGCATCGCCCTGCTCAAGATTCACGCCGACGAACCGCTGCCTTTTCTGAAGGCCGGCAAAGCCATGGCGCTCGAAGTGGGCATCCCCGTGGTGGCGCTCGGGTATCCGCTCGGGCTGCCGCTGTCGCCCAGCTTTGGCGTGGTGGCGGGTTTCAATTCCGGTTTTCAAGGCCGCTACTTTGCCACGCGCCACGTGCGCGTGAATGCCTGCATCCAGCGCGGCGAAGGCGGCGCCCCGCTGCTCAATATGGACGGCGAAGTGGTCGGCGTGCTGATCAGTTCGGTCGATGGCGGCAGTGGATTGTTTGCGCTGCCCATCGAGGCCGTGGAGAAAGTGCTGCACGATTATCGCACGTATCAACGCGTGCGCCCCGGCTGGCTCGGCGCGGATGTGCGCATCACCGACGCCCCCGAGGGCGGCAGCAATGCCCGCTTGCGTGCGCTGCGCAGCGATGGCCCGGGCGCGAAGGGCAAGCTCCGCGCGGGGGACGTGCTGCTGCAAATCGGCCGCTGGAAAATCACCTCGCCGGATGACGTCTATAACGCGGCCTTTTACATCACGGCCAGCGAGCCGCTGGAGGTGAAGGTCTCCCGCGCCGGAAAAGTGCGCCTGCTGACCATCGTCCCCAGCGATCCGCCGGACGGCGCTGAGCCGAAAATCTACCGCGAGGAGCCGACGTATTTGGGCGCGGCAGACGGGAAATAAATTTAGGATTTAGGAATTAAGATTTAGGACTTGCTGCGGATCGCCCATCGATTGAACGCATCCCGCAAGTGGGACTGCCCCAAAGTTCAGCATCTTCTCGGGCGACTCGCGCCAAATCTTAAATGCTAAATGCTAAATCCTAAATTTAGGTCAGTTCCGCAGCTCTTCCATCGGCAGCGTCACGCGGATGAGGCCGGGCGGATGGGCGGAGTGGGGGATTTCGAGGTGGCCGCGGTGATTTTCGATGATCTTGCGCGAGACCGTGAGGCCCAGCCCGAGACCGACGCTGCGGGTGCTTTGGAAAGGCTCGCCGATTTTTTGCGCCACCTCCTCGGGGAAACCGGGACCGGCATCCTGCACTTCCACGGCGAGGCGCGACTTGCCGCCGGTCAGCGATTCGGCGACGCGCACCGTCACCGTGGGATTGTCCGGGTTGGCCTGGAGCGCGTTGAGGATCAGCTCGGAAAAAGCGTGGCGCAGCGCTTTCGTGTCGCCGGTGACCACCCAGGGGATGTGTTCGCGGTCGAGCACCAGGCCCGGTTTTTTCTTCCCGGGGTAAAAGCTGTTCGCATCGGCGTAGGCGCTTTCGATGATGTCACTGAGCCGCGCGGTTTCGCCTTCCTTGCCGTCCCAATCGCGGCTGAGAAAATTCATCTGCTGCGTGAGGCGCGTGATGCGGCGCACGCTCGCGCCGAGGATGCTCGTCATCTCGCGGCGCACGTCAGCGTCATCGCCCTGCAGCTCCAGCAGCTGCTGCATCGTGGAAATGGGCGTCACCGCGTTGCCGATTTCGTGCGCCAGGTGCCAGGCCATGGCGCGCACGAGCCGCAGCTTGCTGGCTTCCATCTCGAGATGCGTGGCGCGTTCGTGCTCGGTGATGTCGTCGAGCACCAGCAGCGCCGCGTTCGGCTTGCCGGGTTTGCCCACGCTGAATGGCTGGATGGACACGCGGCAGGAGATGCCCGGCAGATCCGGCGGCAGCCATTTAAACGCGGGCACCGGGCGGCCGTCCTGCAACACCTGAAAAATCTTGCTGCCGATCTTTTGCGGGATGTCCGCAAAATCGAGCCGTATCACGCCGGCTTGCGCGCGTCCCGGCGTCAGCAGGCGCATGGCGGCGGCGTTGGCGTGGAGCACGCCGCAATTCGAGCCGATGACGATGCACCCGCTGCCCAGGCCGGCGAGGATGTCGTCCACGAGGCCGTGCGTGGCGGCGAGCTGCTCGTGGCGCCAGCAGTTGCGCAGGGCCACACCCAGTTCCTCCAGCCAGTGAAAGAGCTGCGCCAGTTCCTCGTCGCCAAAGCCGCCGCCGGTGATCCGTTCGTCGATGACGAGGACGCCGATGAGCATTTCGCGGTCATGAATCGGCAGCGCGATGGCGCCGCCCAGCGTCGCAAATTCCTTGCTGATCTCACGGCTCGCACGTGCTTCGGGATGGTCCGCCCGCAGGATGCGCGCATGCCGGTAAAGGTAGCGGCCAATGCCGTTCGCGAGGCTCAATGGGAATTCCTGGATCAGTCCCGGCTCATGCCCGATCGTGTAGGCGGGCCGCAGCCAATGGTCGTCGGCGGACGGCACGCCGTCGATGTTCAGGGCGCTCGGCTTGCGCAAAAAGACGGCGGCGCGGTTCACGCCGAGCGCCTCGCGGAGTTGCTGGAGCGCGTCGCGGAGAAGTTCCGGAGCGTCGAGACTATGGACCAGCAGCGAAGAAAAGCGGCGCAGCATTTCCAGCCCGCGGCTTTGCGGGATGGGCACCAGCGTGGCGGGCGGGGGGGGCGGTGCCAGCGCGGGCAGATGATCGCTGCGGTCAAACAGCGTGCGATCCAGCAGATTGTGCAGCAGCTTGCCGCGCACGGGCTTGTCCAGCACATGCGCCACGCCCATCAAATACGCTTCCTCCTCCCACGTGCGATCGCCGGGCGCGGCGAAAACCAGCAGCGGCACCGAGGGCGCGAGCGCGCGCAATTCCTCAATGGCCCGGATGGCCATGGACCCCACCTGCTCGAGGTCCAGCACGATGCCGTCCACGGCGCCGCGGGCGAGCAGTGCGCCGGCGCTCACGGCATCCTCCTTGCCGATGACGCGGTAAGCCGAGGAATCGAGCACCGCCTCAATGGCGGCGGCGAACGGCTGTTGGCGCGTGATCACGAGAAGAGTGCGCATGAAAAAATCAAGTCCTGCTCGGCTGCCGGGCCTTGGCGCCCGGTGGGACCGCCGCCGATGATTCGGGCGGCGCGGTTGGGGTTGTTGGCGCAGGGGCGCTGGCCGGCGCAATGAGCGTAAAAAGCCGGGCCGGCTTTTGCCGATTCGGAAGATCGAGATTCACCACCGTGCCTTTGCCGATCTCGCTCACGACCCCGAGGCTGCCGCCGTGCAGGCTGGCGATCTTACGGCAAATGGCCAGGCCGAGGCCGAAGCCGCGCTCCTCGTCGCCGGTTTTTTTGGTGGTGAAGTACGGTTGGAAAATGCGGTCGAGATGCTCCGGGTGAATGCCGCTGCCATGGTCCGTCACGCGCACGCGGAGCCAGTCGCGCGCGGCGTCGGTCTTTACGAGGCGGATGATTTCCACGTGGATTTCGCCGCCCTCCGGCGAGGCATCGATGCTGTTGGAAATGACGTTGGCGAGCAGCCGCTGGATGAGCACCTGATCCATCTCCACGAGCACTTCGCCGCCGGTCTCCACCACGTAGCGAATTTCTTTGCCCTTGCGCCGGTTCTCCCGCGCCATGTCCACCACTTGCAGCACGAGCGCGTCGAGGCGGCCCAGCTGGAAATCGGGCCGCAGATTTTCCGAGAAGAAGAGCGCCTCCTTGATGTAGGCGCGCATGGTGTGAATGTTTTTAATCGCCACCGGCACCAGTTCGCCGCGCAGGTCCTCGGGTGATTCGCCTTCGCCGATCAACTGCAGCAGCGTCCACACCGGCGTGATCAGATTGTTCAGATCATGCGCCATGCCGCGCGACATGCGGCCCAGCAGATCCAGCTCCTGGTTCAGCAGCAGCCGGTTCTTCAGCGAGATTTGATTCACCACCAGCGCCAGGTTTTCCGTGAGCGACACGAGCAACTGGATGTCCGTGCGTGTGAACGGCTCCGCGGTGGTTTTTTCCCCGAGCACCAGCACGCCGAGCGGCTGATCGTCCACCACCAGCGGGAAAGCGTGTTCGCCCACGAACTCGCGGAGCTGGTCGCGCGCCTGCGCCTCCTTGCTGGCGTCGCCCGTGTATTCGTAGCCGGGGTTCAGCGGGAGATAGCCCTGCTTGCGCTCGGCGAAAAATTGGAAAAGCGGCGACCCGCTGCTGAGGTCCGGCAACTGCCGCTGCGGCTGCTCGGGGTGCGCGCGCGTGAGCGTGTAGGCGCGGTTGGTTTCATCGAGCAGGATGAGCCAGTAGGCGCGCACGCGCAGCGTGCTCACGAGCAGCGTGTGCAGTTCCTGCAGCAGGCCCGGCAGGCTGGACTGCCAGCGCGCCTGTTCCGTGAACGCGCGGATTTGATCCTGGTATTCGAAGTGATCGCCGAGCAGTCGCCGCTCGAGATCCTCCGAAGCGCTGCCGAGCAATTTCGGGAACAGGAACGAGGCGAAGAGCGAGGCCACGACAATGACCACGATCGTGCTGATGAGGCTGAACGTCGTCACCGAGTTCGGCGGTGCAAACGTGGCCACGCACAACTCCAGCACCACCGCAATCAAGACCATGAACATGAACCGCACGACGTAAGCGGCGGAGCGTCCGAGGGCGAGGTGCACGTCGAGCAACTGGTACTGAAATACCGAATACGCGACCATCACGCCATACGCCACCGCCGCGAGGCTGCCGTAGGGCACGATGGTGATCTCCGTGAGCGGATAATGATCCACGCCCCAAATCGGCAGGATGTCATTGGTGCCGAGCGTCACCAGCAGCGCTTGCGCGGCCAGGATGCCGTTGAAGCGCCGGCGCTGCCGCTGCGGGAGCTCCACGCGCCGCCGCCACAGCAGCACGATCGAGGCAAACGACTGGATGAAGGCCACCGAGTAGATCCAGAAACCAATCCCGGCCACCGAGTACCAGGCGTAGCCGACCCAGCGCACGCCCTCGATGAAGTCATTGGCGACATTCAGCGCGACGAGTCCGAAGTGAAAAGCGTAGAGCGCCAGCAGCCAGCGTCCGAGCTTGCAGCCGGTGAGCAGCAAACACAGATGCAGCATCGTGACCGGGATGAAGATCACCCCAAACTGCATGAACTTGGCCCACGCGTACGCTTCCGCCGGCGTGGTGGCGCGGAACAGCGCGTAGGTGCCGAAATTCCAAATCGTGATCGACAGCGCCCACGCGAAGAACACCTGGTTCAGCCGCGAGCGGCGGTCGCTGCCGAGGACAAAGATCGCCAGCGCGAAGTTAAACATCGCGCCAATGAGCGGAACGTTGGCAAAGAAGTTCATGGGCTGGGAGGGTTCCATCGCCGCAGCGCCAGACAGGCATTCTTCCCGCCAAAGCCACTGCTTATATTCAGCGCCACCCGGATGGGATAGGGGCGCGCCATTCTTGGCACGTAATCAAGGTCGCACTCCGGATCAGGCACCCGAAGATTGGCCGTGGGGGGGATGATTTGATGATACACCGACAGCGCGGTGACGATCGTCTCCACGGCGCCCGCCGCGGCCATGAGGTGGCCGGTGACCGGTTTCGTGGAGCTGACGCCGATGCGTCTCGCGAGGTTTCCGAAAAGCGTGTGAATCGCGCGCGTTTCCACCACGTCGTTCGCCTCCGTGGCCGTTCCGTGCGCGTTGATGTAGTCCACCTCGCTCACGT